>Ga0265798_10004342_pt1 | contig 19661 bp, 29 predicted proteins | sample P3T30metagenome_FD_192430 | JGI IMG/M metagenome (GOLD analysis project Ga0265798, IMG submission 192430) | Plant litter microbial communities from East Loma Ridge, Irvine, California - P3 T30 | ecosystem: Environmental > Terrestrial > Plant litter > Unclassified | place: USA: California... | reverse complement strand
TGTGGGGTATATAGTGCAAATATTTTGCTGAATCACTATCAGTCGAGGAAAGTCATCGTCCATCTCTTTGGATATACCTGCACTGCAGGCCCGATGGCGCAATGGTAGCGCGTCAGATTCCAGGCATTACTTGCACGAAACCTGAAGGCTGGGTGTTCAAATCACTCTCGGGTCAACAATACACTTCTTTTTGCCCTTTGCTCGTACTTTTCTTCTTTTTGCTTTTTAGAGGAAAGGTTGGATGGAGAATGAGCTTGGTGGTGGTAATGAATGGATCGTGTGGGATGAATGTTGGATAGCCACAGTACGTAAATACGTGAGTCTTTCTACCTGGATGGATCTTGTCTTTACAAGTTGTCTGCAATAGTCACTCTTTTCAAGCTGAGCAGATACTCGCATAATCCGACCTTGAATTCATCACGCCATCCTATCAAGTCATTTCATTCCTACTCATGATGTGCGTCTCTCAAGGAGCATCCAATACCATCTGTGCTCCTCTCTCTCACATCGTCGTGTCTCATCCTTCCAACGCAGCAACCGTTAACACCCTAGACAGCACCAGCATCCTTCAACAAAGTCTTCAAATCCCCCTTCTTGCTCTGCAACTCCGAATTTCCCCCGATATGTTTCTGCGCAATGAAGATGTTAGGCACAGTCGTCTGGCCCGTCAAGTCGCCGAGCGTAGATTGAATCGCGGAACCGTCATCTGCACACCAAATTATCAGCAGAGCACTTACACCACAACACACCCATAAAGGTCGCAAGCGACCTCGATATTACGTACCGACCTGATCCAACTCAATCGCATAAAACTTCGCCCCGTTCTCGCTGAGCAGCTGCTTCGCCGCCTTGCAGTAGGGACAGTAGCTCTTGGAGAAGACCGCGACGGCGTTCTCGTCGATAATGGATTGCACTTTGGTTTTGGTGGCAGACATGCTGGCGGGTGAGAGCGCGCGCGTGCCGAAGAGGCGGCGGATGAAGGAGGAAATGGTGGGCGGTGGTGGGCTGGTGGGAGGGTGAGTTTGAGCGCGAGTTTGAGCGCTTGGTGCGAGTTGGGTGGGTGGTGGGGTAGCTTTGACAGAAGGGAGGGGCAGGGTGTTGGTTATATAGGTACTTGTAGCGTAACTTACTTTGAGCTGAGCTGTGTAACGGATTTGTCAAAGGCGTGTTGGTCGTACGAAAGAGTGTTTGCGATGATCTGGGCCTGAGCGAGAGATTACAAACTCGTGTTTTCGCCGCCAGCCGCCACCCCGCAGCAAAGAGCTGAAGATGATGCAATCGCAAGTTGAACGCGCCGATCACGGGAATACCCGGGCATTACGAACATCGACCACAACCACGCCATCGCAGTAACTACCGTAGACCTGCAAAGAAAGCGACACGAAATAGCGTTTGTATACGATAGTCCTGTCTCTCAGCCTTCCGCATCGTTGTTGCGTACCACATTCGATGCTGGCATGGTCATAGCACGCGAAACAAACAAGTACCCAGATAAGTCAATAATCAACAGACACACCAAACCGCGAAAACCAGAGTACAATGCACTACCTCGTCTCGTATACCTATGCAGGAGTTCTGACGCCTGCATAGCGAAGACAGAATATGTTAAAAGTGTCCATGCAAGGCTAACACTTCACCTCCATTACCACCACACCACCTTACGAACGCTTTCCTATGTTCAAAACTTCAGGCTCCAAGCTCGTCCACACGAAATCTTTTCCTCTTTTACCCATAATCAGCCCAGCACATCCCTCACCATTCCACATGCATTTCACCACAAATGGTTCACGTATCATTAAGATGCCTTCGATTCAAACGGAGCTACAACTATGCTTGCTGCCCACCAACCCAGCTGCCACGTTTTTCAGTCTCAGCATGAGCTGCATGCAGTCGAAGCGCTTCCAGATCCTTCCACCCCTCACGGCTGCTCGAAGCCCTGTGCAGCAGTCGTCGCAAAGTATCGCACGTCAACATCGTCGTCCTGTTGGAGCTTCTCCAGATTCGGTAAGATTGCCTTCGTAATCAGGTCGCGTGATTTGGCGCAGCCTTGCCCAGGTGTGCCAGCCTTTTCTAGGGCGACCACAGTACCCTGTTCGGGCAGCTGTTTCAAGGTCTGGACGAGTATCCCATATGACTTCGCGACATTAAATCGAATGTTGGGGATATCGTCATTTACCAGCTTATCCATCATTGGCAAGATGGATTGCTCGATAACGTCAAGAGACAGAGCAGGCGCGAGAGTCTGAAGGCGTTAGGGTATTTTCATGTTGTAGGCTGCCAGGACTCACTGAAACCGCAAAGCAGGTGGTCATGCGGTAGAGGTAGTTAGGGTGCTGGCCCATGGCCATCACCTTGGGGACGATCGCATCGTTGGCCCACTCGACGCCGAAGACCTCAGTGAGCTTCTTCAAGTTCTGCGTCGACGCCTCGCGGATGGAGAAGACGGTGTCGCCGAGCCAGCTCATGCAGAGACTGCTGAGCTTCTCGTCGAAGAACTTGACGCCGAGCTGGGATGCAAGGAGAGGGACGTATTCGATGATGGCCAATCGGACGCGCCATTGCTTGTCCTCCGCGAGCTGAACAATCGCGGGGAGGAGGGACTGTGAGAGGAGCTCGATTCCGATGACTTTGTGATGTTAGTATGCAGGTCGAGGGTCAGAAGAACGACAACATACCATTGTTGACCGACTCAAGCTTCGAGATTATGTTCAGCCGGACGTCAGGGAACTCGTCCTTGAGCATCTGGAGGAACATGGGGAGGAGATGTGAGATAGTCCTGGGCGTTGTTAGTGGGCACGTGGTCACGCGTTGTCGGGTACATACTCTTCCTTGCCGAGAATTGGTGCCAGTCCGCTAATCTGGGTACCGAGCGCGGCGCGAACATGTTGTGACTGATCGGAGACCAGCTCCTCTATACTGGGCATGACATCGTGAAGGAGAGTCTCGCGTTCGAGAAGCGCGCAGAAGCCTGTCATTGAACGTCAGCGTCGCCCCACAATTATGGCTGGCTGCAGGCTTACCAGGAATTTGCCCCGCAATCGCGCTGCGGACCTCAGCCTCAGTGTCTTTGAGAAGCTTGACAAATGCGGGTACGAGGTCTCGGTTGACCACCTCATCGTCGACAGCTTTCGCAATCTAGCCCGTGTCAGCCTAGCCTGTGTTTCAGGCGTGTCTTGCGCCTACCTTCTCGAATCGGTCTGCAACCATGTAGCGCACCCTCCAGCTCTTGTCCTCGAACAGACTGCGCAGGGACGAGAGCAGGATGCCGTGGCTCGACTGCTGCTCCTTGGGTACCGCCTCCGCGATCGCGATGAGGATGTCGACGGTCAACAGCCTGACGCTGTCCTGGTCGTCTGCGGCAAGGTGTTGGAAAAGGGGAATCATCTCGTCGATGACAATCGAAGCGGGCATGGCCTTGATGAACTTGGCGAGGTTATTTGCAGCCTGTCTTCTGACCATGGGTGTGTCGTCGTGTACGAGCTGGCCGTAGTGCTGGCGGAGAGCCTCTTGCGACGGGGGAGTGGCGCGGGTATATGGTGTCTGATAAAGACCGGTCGCCGAGATCTTCGAGGTGAACCAGTCTGCCTTGGATAGGCGCATCACGAGGGGTATGAAGTTGTCCTCGATCTGGGTCTGCGACAGCTCCTCGCAGATCTTGTTCAGGGACTCGACAGCCTGTCTGTGTTAGTTACAAGCACATTCCAAGGGAGCAAGGCGCGTACCTTCTCTCGCACCAGCGGCTCCTCTATCGCGGCAAGATTCTCCAAAGGTGACAGAAGCACATGCGCATGCTCTGGGCCGCCGACATACTCGACGAACTTGCCGAGTTCCTCGCTAAGCGCTGTGAGCACCTCATCCTCGTCTTCGACAGACTCTGATCATACTTGTTAGCCCATATGTATCTCTGCTGGCCAGCATAGATATGTGCCTACCATCTAAGAAGGGAATGAGCTCCTCCCGTGTCCGCTCTGCGCCCAGTGCAAGGGCGATTGTGTGCAGGCGGTGGATGGCATTTAGGCGCAAAATCACATCGTCGTGCTTCAGCTCATCGATGAGGACGGCGATCGGGTAGAGCTCGTCGCTTTGGTTGGCCTCCATGATTCTGTGTTGGTTGGTGAAGAAAGTGGGTGGTAGAGGCGAGCGACTTCGGCGGTGTGGGTGGTGGAGGCGTATGAAATGGCAGCTTCAGAGATAGGAAAGTATCTAGCTTGTCCCTGGCTGGCCGTGAGCTTGTAATGCGGGTGGCAGCAGTAGTGTGGTGTTGACGTACCTGCTGTTGGCGAGGGAAGCGAGGAGGGGCCCACGACACCAGCGGCGACGGCGATAGCGGAGATGCGGGGAGTGTGATGTTGTATGGAAGCGCTATGTGCCTGGGTGTGATCGTGTTTTGCGCGTATGGTCGTGTGTCGTGTGGTGATGTTGTTATGGATTGGCACATGAAGAGCGGTTGCGAGTGTTCAATGTTGCTGGTGCGGGCGCCAAGCTTTTGAGCCTGATCCCTGTCGCGGGGCAGGCGCGACCACCAGATCGTGTCGTCCTTCAGAATTCACTGAACGTGCAAGTCGACCTTCATCACGACTTTCTGCACGTGTGCCAGCTTAGCATACTCTGACACATGGAATCTTCGCAAAGTTGTCCAGGATCCCGTATGACTTGATCACACTGAACATGGACACCAATGAAGAGCAGGATGTGCCCAAGGCAAATATTGCTCGTGAAACACAACCACTTTTGGGGACAACCTCACAGCCACCAGCCACGCCATCACCCCCCAAAGTGCTCACCACACGCCACGCCTTTGCCGTGCTCGTCACATCCCAGATAGGATCCGGTATCTTCGCCTCGCCAGCCCAAGTCGACAGCAACGTACCGTCTCCTGGTGTAGCCCTTATTGTTTGGGCACTAGGAGGCTTGCTATCATGGGCCGGGGCTGCATCGTTCGCCGAGCTCGGTGCTGCACTACCTCTCAATGGCGGTATGCAGGAGTATCTGCGTCACGTGTTTGGCGACACGGCTGCGTTTCTTATGGGCTGGATCTACATCGTTGCTGTGAAGCCTTCGTCAATCGCTATCCAGAGCATCGTCATTGCGGAGTCGATTGGATCGATTGGCCTCATCAATATGCATGGGCCGAATAGTGCATCGCTGCTGAAGGGTATCGCAGCGGCGGCTGTCATCATAGTTGTCTTGCTCAACTCCATCAGCACGAAGTTTACACTGCGTCTTAGCGAGTCTTTCACCGTCTTCAAGATAGGCACTGTCATTCTCATAGCTCTTGCCGGCCTTGTCGCCGTCATTGCTCATATTGTGAATCCGCATTCCTCGCTTTCCGGCTCGAGCGACTGGTACTCAAAGAATTGGTTCGATGTTCGGCCTACCATTTCAGAGGGCAAGAAAGTCGATTGGGTCACGATAGGGTCATGGGATCGCTTTGGTCATTATTGTGCTGCAATATATGGTGGGCTTTGGGCCTACGATGGCTGGGACAATGTAAGACTTCACTCGCTTGGACAATGCACATGGCTAAACCACCCACCCAGGCCAACATCGTCGCCAGCGAGATCCGCGATCCTGGCCGGGCCCTCCCAAAAGCCATCAAACTCGCCATGCTCGTCGTCCTCACCTCCTTCGAGCTCGTCAACATTGCATACTACATCCTCCTACCTTGGCTGCAGGTCAGCGCCAACGACGCCGTCGCCGTTTCCGCAGCTACTTCTCTTCTCGGTCGTCCTGCCGGTGTCGTCATTACGCTACTAGTAGCCATCTCGTGCGCTGGCTCAATCACGAGCAATGTGTTTACTGTCGGTAGACTGACGATTAACGCGGCGCAGAGGAACTACCTGCCCGCATTCTTCAGCAAACGTGGACTGCCGTACAAGAGAGATGATGAGAACGAAAATGTCTCGTCGTTCGATGCACCACTGTATGCAAAACATTCCTTTCGTCCATCTCCCCACTGACATATGTTCTAGGTACTCGAACCTCCTCACCGCCATCCTCAGTCTCTTATACATCCTGACCGGGAGCTTTCGCGCACTCCTCACATTCGTCGGAATGGCGATGTGGGTATTTTACGTCAGCACGGTGGTCGGTCTTCTTATCTTGCGGCGCCGTGAACCACAGCTTGAACGTCCATATCGCCCTACGATCATTCTGCCCATCACATTCGTGTTTGCGGGTACGCTGGTAATTGTTCGCTCGGCCATGTTTGCGCCGATGCAGAGTGGCTTGCTTGCTGGGTTGTTGGTGCTTGGGACGGTTATTGGGCGGTTGCGTGGACGCTGAGAGAATGTTCACCATTTCATAATCTCATGGTGGCCATCAAACGTTGGCCGTTGATAACGAAATTCATTGCCATTGCGACTTCTGCCATCTACAAGGTCGACTGTAAGTTCATGGCTGGCTTGCAATACCGATGTTCATGTGGTCAGAGATACGTGAACGAATCGCATGCGCATCTCGTCGTCCCTGCAATTGCGCCATCTCCAAGGCTAAATCAGTACGACGCTGTGCTGCACTTCACTATGGAGTCTGAGCCCAGCACGCTCGTTGTCTCAGTGTCGCAATGCATTTTTCGTCGAACCTCTGTATCGCGACGTTGCGCAGATCATCCAACCCCTCTCTAGTAGCATATCGGTCGCTTTCGAGACCGCCGCAGGCGCCTTCGCCGTCGTGGGCGTCGGGGATGTGCTCGTACGCAGCGGTGTGCAAATCTACAACTTCTTACACGACGTCGCAGATGCACCCAAGGAGATCGAATCGATGCGCGAGTCTCTGAAAGATGTTATGCTCCTATACCATACTGCGAAGCAGTATCAAGCAGACCTCACACCCAGGACTTTGACGGCCGCTCCCGACCGCGCCGCTGCCTTGCTCGCATCAGCCACTAAAAGGCTCAATCGCGAGGTTCAGAGCCTGAGGGTTGTCATGTCCAAGTTCAAAGGATCAAAGACGTGGAGCAGAGTCAAGTACGTGCTCAATGAGGCAAAGGGGAACAAGAAATGCAGAGCCTCGCTCAAGCCCACAAACTTCTCAACAGTGCTCTGACGCTCACTCATATGTACGTGCAATGCCACACAACTGTTTCCGGCGCGAAGTGCCTAAAATTGGGCAATCGTTGTGTGGCTATAGGACGTCTTTGCTGATTGTGTAGTGCATCATCTACCCACGGCCACGAAGCATCGAGAGCACCGTATTGCGAAGCTTTCAGCAGCTTACGTTGCAGGTTGATACTACTTCTCAAGCGTTCCGCACGAGGGTAGAGGACCAGCATCGGCTGCTACTCTGCTACTCTCCCACAGCAACTCGACTCAGTCGCAATTGGCCGCTCAAAGTGACACTCACCACCGGAACTTACTTTCGAAGCTAGACGCGACACACGACTTCATGTTGACGAACGATCGCACGACAGAGTTGGCGCTATCAAACATTCAGAATTCCCGGCGGGAGATTGTAAGCCATCAACGCTCCGGTATCCAGATTGCATCGGGCCCTGGAAATCCAAACGCTCGGGATCGGATTTCTTGAAAAGACACGAAGAGTTGTGCAGCAGAAGTGCAATTCATGGTCATGGAACAGGCCCAAAGTGTGTCGGATGAATCTACCAGATTTGCCGGTCACAACCGGACGATATACTTCTTCGGCGAATGTAGCGACAACATCCTGCAATACCTTATGCCTTTGCAAGGAGATGTGATATGGGCCATCGATCACCTCTATGCCAACAGAAGTGACTCTTTTTCCAAAGCCCAGGCTCAATGGCTACGTCTAGAATGGAACCATCTCTTCGAGTCAGCGATCCAGGAGAGGGCAGCTCAGCATCCAAATTCGACGGCTATGCCTTTCGACCCGTGGATTTACCCTAAGGCCAGGATAGAGCTCCATGACAGCTTCACGAGCCGGGCTATGCCATCGCTTTTGCACGATGGCCGCTTGAAATCTCATATCTCAACCGCAGCACTGCAGAAAGTGCCAGGCAAGAACTTTTGTAACAACGAGACGTTGCGTCTTACTTCGCCTTCAAGGACCATGCTTGTGTCCATACCGCGAGCTCAGGTCTCGAAGAAACACAAAATAAGCACAGTCGAAGCTAGTTTCGGATGCAACACAACTCGAAATGGCAGGCCGTACGTTGTGTACGCTCGCTTCATACGCGAATTTATCCCTGCAGCCGAACCCAGGTTGTACACGCAACTCAATGTTTTCATTCAAGTCAACGTAGCAGACTTGCAACACACCTACGATGGCGTTTTAGAATATGGTTCGCTGGCAGACGTCAATCGTGCGCTTCGCGCAGGCACTATATCTCCTTATCACGTTGACGAATGGGGCGACAACTTTTTTCTTTACGTATATTGGATCTCGGTCTACATACCCTGAAGCTTCCCGCTGATTGAGACGGACTGCAGCAAAATACAAGAGGCTTGACGTCATTGACGATTTCGAGACTCAAGGCATCGGGCCGCGCTCTCTTAAGTGAGTAAATTGGACATTACACGATGATTGTACCTAAGATCTTGTAGTCAAAGCTCCAGTCTTGCGAGGGGAATCTCCGCTCACTTTCTCGCAACTGCGCCGACAAACATCGCCGGAAGTCTGACCTACATAGACGTCTTACGCAGTATCGCTAGTAGAGCCTCGGATGGAAAGTTGTGTATCCTAGAAGTCGTGTCGGAATTGTCGTTGCTCACGTTCTGTTGTCGAAAACGGCAACTGTTTGTTTAGGCATTCCTAATTGAGTGTCTCATGGCGCTCCTATGAGCAGATGACGGAATGGAGCTGTGCATTGAGCTCCAACAATGCATCGCTATGCTTGCGCTATCTCGGCCGCCTGAAGCCCAACCGAGACTCTTTGAATTCTTGCGCAACTACAGCGTCCTCTCATCTCAGGAGGAATGGGGAGAATACACTATGAAGGTGTTCCTATTTCATGCATCGGCCTATGGAGAGCGCAGTAGTACGGATATTGTACACGCTCGCAGTGCTCTCATCGGCTTCTCAACCAGAATCACCGCGTTTTTCTCCGACAAATTGATCTCTCAATGTGCGCCTGGCTGAGCGGCGTCTGTATATAATGGGGCGAAATATTGAAGCGCAACGGCATGTGCCTTGAGGATGTTGTAGAGCAAGAGGGTAACTCATGGCTGTGGAAGAGAGCTTGGAAGGATCATTGGAAAGAGCGTGGATATGAGCATGGAGGGTTACTCGGCAGTGATTTGGATGATGATATCGATTAGTCATGACGCGGATAAGGACGTGAGCGAAGAAGGACTTGGCATTACAAACGCAACGCTGGTGGCAATGAGTCCGAGGCAACTGCAGAAGCGGACGCAGCGACAACGACTGGCACCATCCACACCACCCGAAGTCAAGTGAGGAACAGCAAAGTGCACTAAATAAGGAGTTCGACCGCAAGCGCCGGTCACGTCGATCAGCACACCTCGTTCCCATTGGCTTCACAAGCCCTCCACCCTCCTACGCCACGACCCCATCCTAACGAAGACTACCCACGTTTCCGACGCGAATTCTCAGGCCGTCGTGCCTCAACCGTCTCACCCGCACCTTCTACACACACCAAGAGTCTTGTACCCGCATCCTCGGTGCCCGACATATTCTCCGCGCCAATCAGATTGCAGCATGCCAGCCACGGTCGCCGAGCATAGACTTGAAACGACGCACACTGTGGATGTGAATATGACGCAGATATGCACGCGGATTTTGGGATGGGATGCGCAATGTATTGAAATGAAGATTTGAGTTGGCGGTGGTATGGTGGAGTTTGAGGCGAAAGCGGGTGGACGTTTTCAACATACCGTCGCGCAAAGGCACTCTAAACCAACTCTATCTGATTATTCGCACTGAGCCACGGACTCCTACTTCCCCATCGCGCCGTATTTGGGCTATTTTTGCGCTCAGCTTGTGACAAGCAACAAGTTACCACGACCAGCGCTCGTGCAACCCTCAGCCACAACTATACCACCACACCTACGTAACTTCCCACAAGCCTCAAACTAACAATGCTGTTCGTAGCACGACTAGTCGAGGTGTGTACCACCATCTACCAACCCATGTTCCATTCCACCGCAAAACATCTACCGGTCCAATCCCATGTCCGCACTAGCACGCTGACCGCATACGATCTACACAATTTAACCCCACGAACCACAAACGAGGCTGTACAGTACTACATGCCGGAACGCCATGCGGGCAATTAATCGTTCTGGAAGAATACAATAGAAAGGTAGAAAGCACCCTCCGTTCGCATCCCATCCTGACCATGTCGTGGCCATCCTCACCAAAGACGTACACGCCGGAATACCTAGCCGAAGACATCAGCGGCCGACTCCTAGCAACAAGCATCACATTCCTGGTCCTCGAGACGGTGTTTATCGGATTGATGTGGATGTCACGATGGTGCGCGAAAAAGGAACGGACGAATCTTGCGATTGAGATGTTCATGACGGTTACGTGGTTGGTGTGTATTGCGAAAATCACTGTTGTGCTGCGTAAGTCTTACAATCTTTCATCTCCATTTATCCCTGGAATGTAATGCTGATTTGGTATGGCATCTCAAAGTCATGATCTACACAGGCGGAACAGGCCACCACACCGCATCCCTCACCCCCCACCAACGCGCCACCGCCCTCAAACTCGCCGCTGCATCGCAAATAATCTGCCCAATGACAACATCCTTTTCGAAACTCGGCGTACTCATCTTTCTCTCTCGCATACTGCGCCAATCAGGCCGCTGGTACCGCATCGCCATATGGTCGACCTTCGCACTCGTAACAGCTACCATGCTCGCGCAGGTCTTGATGCCGTTTGTGAATTGCCGACCGTTTAGAAAGACGTGGGAGCCTCAGGTGGACGGGACATGCAGCATCGAGATACTCGCGCTATATCGATATGCCGGTACACCAAACGTCATCACCACACTCCTAGTAATCGGCATTCCTGTCCCCGTACTCGCGAAATTGCACGTCTCGCGCGGCGTCAAAACAGGGCTTTGCATCGTATTTGCAATCTGCATCGTCGGTGTTGTAGCAGCGTTCATGCGCACGTATTCGTACCTCAAGGTCGAAGATTTCCGCGACATTACGTATGAAAATGTGCGGCCCATGTGCTGGATTGTAGCGGAGTCGGGGATCTATCTGATCGCGGGTGTTATGTTGACGATGAGGCCGTTGGTTCGGAGGGTGTGTAAAGGGACGCGGATGGAGAGGTTTTGGACGGGGTCGGGGGAGAGGAGTAGGAGTTGGGGGAGTAGGAGGTTTAGTTGGGGGTTGAGGAGGGGGGATGCGGGGGTGGAGGAGATGGGTGGGGTGGGGGGTGATGGGAAGATGGAGGTGGCTCGGGTTGCGGAGACATATCACCAGAGTTTGGTGCGCGTGTGAAGATTACGGGTTTGGATATTACTTATGATATGATACTATTACGTGTTAATGAGTGTACAAACTGTTTGCTTCATTTCCATGCGACGTCTACGGTCTTAGATTGTCTGACTGCATAGACAGAACACTTTGGCGACATTGCTCGCGATGAATGAAGGCGCGGACAGCAATCTGCGTTTCGTTAACCTATGCACGTAGAAATCTTGTCTGATACGCACTGGGCATGCTTCTTCACTTTGGGCGTTGCCACGTTCTTTTTTGCTGAAGTAGGCGTAGTCGGCTTTACATTTGGGCAATGCTTATACACGGCTTATAAGTCTCAGTGGCCGAGAAGTTCTACTTGTGACGCCGCAGCAACAAAACAGATCAGCTTCTGACTAGATATAAGTCAGCAGAAATACAACGTACCAACAAGCGCGTGGTGATTTGATGTGGTTACCAGCAGAGACCTTTTTTCTGTGAACCATGGATCCAAAAGTAACACAACGGAAGTAAAAAGGTAATGTAGGCGAAACCACTGAAAGGGTGTTCTTCCCAACTAGCAAGACAGCCTTCCAGTTCAGCTACTTCAGGACCCCATGTCGGAATTGTTCGGAGCTGACGAAAAGGAAACATGTGTGGCACCCGGCGCGTGTAAGCCGCATCGCAAGAAGAACAACGTTCAGGGTTACTGTTTTGAGAGAATCCATCGAAGAAACGCGTGTAAAGAGACGTGAAATGCGACAACAGTGCGGCTGAAGGGAGCCCTGGGGAGGCTCGTTCGCAAGGCTGGAATCGTGGGAAATGTTGAGTATCTGTGAAGACGGGTGCTTCTGAGTTGGGATTACCTTGTTAATGTCAGTCGTGTGCTCCTGCGTCGTAGCAAATGTGTGAGGTTGTCGAAATCTGATGTCTTGTATATCGGATTCTGATGGGATGGGTCCGGTACCTAGTTGCCTTGGCGGTCGCATCTGATATTCGACTTCGCTGCTTGTGCAGGTAGTCGTAACGGAAACATTGTTCAAGCTCAATCGGAACATCGAGGGACGCATATCTGAACATTGCAGTCAGCGAGCTTAAGTAACGCGCGGTGAACTGATATCCTGTTCAATATCTGCATACCATCGGTGATGTAGACATCTAAATTTAGACCGGTCCAGCGTAGGGCTCCGTTATCGTCATCACGGACTCTGTTGAGTGTTCATGTTTCATGTAGGCAGAAACAACAATGAAAACTGCACCTTGAAGTGTCAGCATCGTGGCGCTCGGGAATCTCGAAGTGACATGTTGCGGCGCTTCTTGGAACAGGAGAGCAGCAGATCTTGCCAAGCTGGGTAGAATATGGGGTAGATGTGTGCCAAGGTCGTTAATCGCTGGCGCGCATACGTAGGGACAACCTTGTACTGCAGATTGCAGGATGTTTTCTTGCTCTTGTCCGAACGTTGAGTTCAAAGAATGAGACCACGGATGTTGGTGGTGAGCCACGCTCCACGCTCCACGGAGCCAGCCCATGTGTCCAACGTCAGCCTCAGGCGTCGAAATCGAAAGATAGAAGGGGCCAAGTTCCTCGATTGGCCCATCTGGCAAGCCTTCTCGCGTGCTGGCAAGGATTATTCACACTGGGTGATGGACCTCACATGTCTGAAGGAGTGTAGAAGTCCATCAGGAGCACCCGACTGATGATGGCTGTTAGTGCTCACCAACGGCGGCTAGCCATGGGCACAAAGACCAACCACAGTCAAGACATCGACTCAAAGCGCATGTGTAAGGCCCGCATACGTTGCAGCGGGATTGCAAACAAGATTCTGGCGCCACTCATAGAAAGGGGTCACGCCAGCGCGTGCGTGAGAGCTGTTGGGCGTGCTTCTTTTCATCCTCCCCATCCTCCCTGGTGCTTTTGACCAGTGTCTGCGCCGCATCGCCAGATTATCTGGCATTTCTTCCACACTCTTTGCCTCTTGCCGTCGCTCGCTAGGCAGCCGATTGGTCGCATTGTTGTATTTCATTTAACACGTGGGAAATTCTGTGTGCCTTTCTGTGAAGCTGTCAACTTTGGAGGGTCCACGTTGACCGCGCCGTGGAAGAAAGCCCGCCATCCCGCATCGCGACAAGCTTCGTTCCTGTCACCTCTCCGCGCTACCGCTGAGGGACCCCTCCGAAGTCTGAAACCCCTTCGACCTCCAGTGCAGCCTGAGTGTCTTCGAATCCCGTGTCTTTCCCTGCCTGCTTATTACGTAGTACGGGGCCCAACAGCATACACCATCTGCAGTAGCCTCTCGAAAAGCGCCGTCCTCCTCTGGTCGCGCCTGCCGCCTACGAGCCGCACCTGCCTCGTGTGCCAACGTCACCCGCCAACCTTTCTACCCACCGTTGCTTTTTCCAACCTTCTTACACTCGACATTCGGAAAGGCGTCTTGGCTGCCGTCAACGAACCAGGCTGTTGGGACCAAGCATCGTGCGACCTCACGCTCCACCCATACGCGCCCCTCATTCATCCAACACCACGCGGGAAAGCTTTGAGTCTGTATAGGCTCCGCTGAACAGTCGCTCGCTAAACATCATCTTTGGGGCCCGCCACGCCCAACGCTTGCCATACCAGGCAAAACACCACATCGATCAGGACTGCTTGGGTGACGCTGAGAGACATCCCACTGTAGATGCAACCTTACACAAACGGACCATCCTCGAGTCAACAACCCACCATGTCGACCGTACCCCTATTAAGACCACCGGTCCCAGGTGGTCGCGCCCAAAGAGGCCCACCTCGCCTGGGTCTCTCGATTCCTGCTTCACCGAACGCAAGACCCGTCACAAACGGCACCAACGAAGTGCAACCCAATCCCTCCCGTCCAATGCCACCCGCACTCCGCCTCGCCACGCCCATGGGCTCAAACAGCACACCACAAGAAGGCCGGCGCCTACCGCCGCTACGAATCGGCACGGGGTCATCAGCAGGAGGATCGAGCGATGCCAGCGCAGACTCGAGATCAGGGAGCTTTGGGGAGGTACAAGCAAATGGGTCAGCAGCGTCATACCAGGGCAATCTGGGTTTCCACAGCCTCGCAAAAGACCCAATCTCAGCAATATCACAACGGAGTAGCGATCCGCCGTCAATGGAGAGGGAGAACAGCAGTCAACCATTGCCAGATCTGGATGCCATGGCCGCGGAGCTAGGACGACCATTAGAAGTCGACGATCTCGACGAGGCGGGGTGGAAAGCAGCAAGCGGGAAGGGCATGATCGAAGAGCTGGGCAGTTTGGGCGAGGGTGCAGGTGGCGCAGTCACGAAGAGCCGACTCAAGGGCGGCAAGACCACATTTGCCCTGAAAGTACGTCTTCTCGGAATCTCTAATCTCAAAAATGCTAACTGATCATAGATCATCACCACGGACCCCAACCCCGAAGTCAAGAAGCAAATCGTGCGTGAGCTTTCCTTCAACAAGAACTGCGCATCCGACCACATCTGCAAATACTACGGCGCCTTTGTCGACGACACCTCCGGCACAATCAGCATCGCCATGGAGTTTTGCGAAGGCGGCTCGCTCGACGCCGTGTACCGCGAAGTCAAGAAGCTCGGCGGCCGCACGGGTGAGAAAGTACTCGGCAAGGTCGCTGAAGGCGTTCTCAACGGTCTCACGTACCTCCACTCCCACCGCATCATTCACCGTGACATCAAACCGTCCAACATCCTACTATGTCGAGATGGCCAGGTCAAATTGTGCGATTTCGGCGTGTCAGGCGAGTTTGGAACGAAGGGCGATGCAAATACATTCATTGGGACGAGTTATTACATGGCGCCGGAGCGTATTACGGGCCAGAGTTATACGATCACGAGTGATGTGTGGAGTCTGGGGGTGACGCTGCTGGAAGTGGCACAGCATCGTTTCCCGTTCCCGGCGGATGGGACGGAGATGAATCCTAGGGCAGGACTGATTGACTTGTTGACGTATATTGTACGCCAGCCGATTCCGAAGCTGAAGGATGAGCCGGATAACGGCATCAAGTGGACGGAGAACTTCAAGTACTTCATTGAGTGCTGGTACGTATTGCGAAGTGGTTTTGGGAGGTGATTGATTGCTGACGATATATAGTTTGGAGAAAGAATGCCCGCGACGAGCGACGCCTTGGCGCATGCTTGAGCATCCGTGGATGGTGGAGATGAAGTCGAAGAAAGTCAACATGGCGCACTTCCTCAAGCAGGTATGGGACTGGCAAGACTAGACCCACTTCAGCACGACTTTCGATATATGTTGTCGATCTTGCGGACACGCTGAACGCGAATGTTGATGATGATCTTTCGGTGGGACGAGTTGTGGCCATATTCTCTTCAGCATCAATCTCCTTCTTATCTTACTTGCATCAGACTGGAGCTGGTGAGTTTGGAACATTCTTCTTGGGCACATGGCGGTGGAGAACAGCATTGGCAGCAAACTGGCGACGCGACGTGTTGGGTTGGACATGTGGATGACGAAAGGCATTGATAGGCGTTTGAGTTGGGTTGAATGTTGCATATAGCAAATTAACGCACCACATATCTCGCATATATCCTTGAAGCTAGACGGTTTTGCGCTAACGTTCGGCGCGTTAATAAGCTTCGGTGAAAGTACCCCACATTAGCGTGAAGACGGTCCGGCTGATTTTCCGAGAGCTCGACTTCGGAGTCATAGCAAAACAATTTATTTCGCGACACCGCGCCAGCACAGTCTCAGCAGCGCGCATTGAGAGTCCACAGAGCCTACCAAAACTCGGTATCCACCAACTACCTCCGCCTGCACCACAGACCCTCCGTACCCTCTTCTGCGCACTCGAGTGCCCCGCCATCTACCCCACCAAGCCGTACCTGAGCACAACACACAGCACCACACCCCAAAATGCCTACAATCGGCGTCGACAAGGCGGCCCTATACAAGGAGCTCGGCCGCGAGTACACGACCGAAGAGTTCGACGAGCTATGTTTCGAGTTCGGCATCGAGCTGGACGAGGACACCAGCCAGAGCACGAAGCCAGAAGACCAGGCGCAACCACCACAGCTCAAGATTGAGATTCCGGCGAATCGATATGATATGCTGTGCTTCGAGGGTATCGCTATGAATCTGAAGGTTTTCCTGGGGCAGCAGAAATTGCCGAAGTGGGTGGGGACTGCGCCGAATGGTGGGGAGATGCAGGTGCTAGATATTAAAGAGGAGACTGCGCAAATACGGCCGCTCTGTTCTGGTGTCATACTGCGGAACATTGAGTTCACACAAGAGCGATATGACTCCTTCATCGCGCTGCAGGATAAGCTACATGCGAATCTCGCCCGCCAACGCACATTAGTCTCGATAGGGACGCACGACCTGGACAGTGGGTGAAGATCTGAGTCGGGAGGAGCATTGGCTGACGAATGATAGCGATCAAGGGACCCTTCACATACGAAGCATTACCGCCGGAGCAGATCGAGTTCGTGCCTCTGAATCAGACGAAGAAGATGAATGGCAAGGAGCTGATGGAGTTTTACGAGGTATGTGGGATGGACAGAGTGTGGACCCCGACATACTGAATTTGGCGCAGAAAGACAAGCATCTCGGTCGCTTCCTGCACATCATTCGCGATTCTCCTGTCTACCCCGTCATCTACGACTCAAATCGAACCGTGCTCTCTCTTCCACCGATCATCAACGGCGACCACAGTAAGATCACACTGAAGACCAAGAACGTCTTCGTCGAGATCACCGCGCTGGACAAGACCAAGGTCGAGATCGTCTGCCAAATGCTTGTCGCCATGTTCGCCGGCTACGCCGAAGCCATAGAACCCATCCAAATCAACTCCGCTCACAACAACGAGACACGGCAATCGCCCGACCTCACTCCACGCTCCATGCCCGCAGAAGTCGACTACCTGAACCAAGTCACCGGCCTGAACCTATCCCCAGAGGAGATCTCGAAGCTGCTTTCACGGATGGGCCACGACGTCTCCCCATCACAGTCCGACAAGAACATTCTCGACGTCTCCATCCCCATCACGCGCGCCGACATCCTCCACCAAGCCGACATCATGGAAGACTACGCCATCGCCTACGGCTTCAACAAGCTGCCGCGCATCTACCCCAACAAAACAGCCGCCGTGTCCGCCCCCTTACCCATCAACAAACTCGCCGACATTCTCCGGCTGGAATCCGCTGCCGCAGGCTGGACAGAAGTCCTCCCGCTCATACTGTGTTCTCACGACGAGAACTTCGCGTACCTCAACCGGAAAGACGACGGCAAGACCGCCATCAAGCTCGCGAATCCCAAGACAGCGGAGTACCAGCTTGTACGCACGAGTTTACTTCCGGGTCTGCTTAAGACTATATCGAGTAACAAGCATCACTCCGTTCCGATGAAGATCTTCGAGGTCAGCGACGTAGGCTTCATCGACATGCAACAGGAGCGCAAGAGTCGGAACGAGCGACACTTCGCGGCCGCGATCATGGGTAAAACGAGTGGCTTCGAGCAAGTCCACGGCCTTCTCGACAGACTCATGCTCATGCTGCGGAGCGCTTTCCTCACGAGAGAAGACGGGCTGAAGAATGATCCATTGGAGGGGTACTGGATTGAGGAAGTTGATGGTAAGTTGTTTTCGCGTACTGCTGGAGGTGAAGTGCATGAGGCTAATGTGTTTGTGCGAGCAGATCCGACGTTCCTTCAAGGCCATGCTGCGGCGATCAAGTTGAATTTGGGCGGTAAAAATCATACGATTGGCGTGTTTGGTATTCTGCATCCGAGTGTGCTGGGGAAGTTTGAGTTACCGTGAGTTCATGTCCTGTGATTTGATGGTGCGTGTTGGACTGACGTGGTGGTTTAGGTATCCTGTTAGTACGGTTGAGTTCAACCTCGAGGTATTCTTGTGAGCGAGCGGCCAAAGACGCGCGACGCGCGAGAAGGACGGAGCAACAAGAACGTATGGAACAGCACAACTCTCGTGGCAAAAAGTCCGGTGTGGTGGACATACCTAGACGCACGACAGTTACAGCAATTAAATAAGCGGCCGTGTTATTAATTCAATGCTCTCCCGCTCTTTACTCTTCCTCCTACAGTGATTCTGCGTCTTACTTTCACACCCAGAGCTAGTACTTTCTCTGCTTGCTTCCGATCGATTTATGTTTGTTATTTTAGCTAGTCGAATAGCAGGCATATATTATTCTTATTCTTCTACTTAGCGATTTATACTTTATAGCTGCTTTTTTAGTTTAACCAACGTATTCCACCAATGAGCCGGCCAACCCAGTGAGCCGGCCACTTTTGCTTAGCACAGCGAACTTATGTTACGCCTTTTTAATTTCATTACTATTAAACAAGGAGCCTATATACGTCGTGCTTACATCACAATCAAAGATATCTCTGTATCTTTTCTGCACGTGCGCGCGTTATGCCTAGTCCCGCCGCAGTTCCTTCAGCGCCGTATAGCTAGTTGGGCTGGTTCTTAATCACCACCACCACGAGCCTTTTTAGATCGCTGAGGCGCTGCAGACGCCTTAGTAGCTATCTGCGCTGCTGCAGTCCTATACTTTATAGTGCCACCCTGCTGGATCCGCCTGCGCTTACGCGATTTTTGCTTAGTTATCTCTGCTAATTGCTCTTTAAGCTTAACTACTACCGCAGCCAACACGTCGAAGAAGTTGGCATCAACATCCTCAGATTCTGTTGAGTTCGCCCACAAGTCTCTCGATTACTCGGTGTGGTCCATTCGCCTGAAGGCTTCGTCCAATGTCGGATTCAACACGCCACCGTTCCAGAACGTGCCCGTGGAACATACGAATCTCGTGCAAACAGATCCAATGAACCTGACGGCTACACTTGTTTGTCGTATGTCTGGGGCTCTCTTGACTCTGGAACATCTTGGATCACACTCGATGGCCACCGCTTCTTGTGCCGACAGAACCTAGTAACATTCCTTAAGTACGCACGTCAGATCAAGATATACGGCCCGCTCTGGATCGATGCACTGTGTATCAATCAAGCTGACATTGTGGAGCCCTACTTTGACTTTTCGCTCGCGTTTCTGCTGGAGTTTGCGGGACGCCTGGTGGCGCGGCTGCCAAGAGCGGGAACATTGAGCTTATCGACTACATTCTCGCGGACAAGCCCAAGGAGAAACAGAATGTCATTTACTGGGCCATCCAGTATGGCTCAGTCGCTCTCGTACGTCACCTTCTCGAGTCAGGAGTGGTGGGCATTCCTCCTCTGCTGCACCCACTTCCTCGCACTACAAATATGCACCAATGGTTCAGGCTAGAAAGTGCGGACGGTAAGCTATCATCCGTGTGTTGGTCGA
>Ga0265798_10004341_pt1 | contig 19662 bp, 16 predicted proteins | sample P3T30metagenome_FD_192430 | JGI IMG/M metagenome (GOLD analysis project Ga0265798, IMG submission 192430) | Plant litter microbial communities from East Loma Ridge, Irvine, California - P3 T30 | ecosystem: Environmental > Terrestrial > Plant litter > Unclassified | place: USA: California... | reverse complement strand
GTCACCAGCCAGCGATTGACCGACATGGGCAGGGCGCCTACCTTCTACGACACCCTGGTGCAGGTTGAAAAATCTGCCACCGCAACGCGAGATGAAACCCTCTAGATTTTCCCAGGCCTTCCGGCCCAAGTCCTTTCGTCCATTACTGGCCGCAGCAGCCGCGGCCCTGATGTTGTCAAGCTGCTCATCCCTCTCTTACTACTCCCAGGCCGCACAAGGCCAGCTCGAATTGCTGACGGATTCCCGTCCGATCGATGACTGGCTGGCCGACCCCGCCACCAACAGCACCCTGCGCCACCGCCTGGAAAGCGCGCGCCAGATCCGGCGCTACGCGATCCAGGATCTCAAGCTCCCCGACAACGGCAGCTACACCAACTTCACCAACATCAAGCGCCCCTACGTCCTGTGGAACGTGGTCGCCACCCCCGAACTGTCGCTCAAGCCCATGCAGTGGTGCTTCCCGGTGGCCGGCTGCGTGAACTACCGCGGCTACTACAGCAAGCAGGACGCGCAGGCCTATGCAAAGGAATTGCGCAAGCAGGGCCACGACGTCGAAGTAGGGGGCGTGAGCGCCTACTCCACCCTGGGCTGGTTCAGCGACCCATTGGTGTCCACCTTCATCAACTACCCGGACGCGGAACTGGCGCGCCTGATCTTCCACGAGCTGGCGCACCAGGTCGTGTACGTGCCGGGCGATTCGAAGTTCAACGAGTCCTTCGCCACCGCGGTCGAGCAGGCCGGCGTCGAGGGCTGGCTGGATCGCTTCGGCAACCCGGCGATGTCGGAAGCGTTTGATCGCTACTCGGCGCGCAAGAAGGATTTCATGGCGCTGCTGGTGCGCTACCGGGGCGAGCTGGAACGGAACTACGCCAGCGAGCACAGCACGAACGACAAGCGCGCCACCAAGACCCGCCTCTTCATCGCCCTGAAGGACGACTACCAGGTGCTGAAGGCCAACTGGGGCGGCTATGCCGGCTACGACCGCTTCTTCGCCGAGCCGCTGTCGAACGCCCACCTGGCCTCGATCGCGACCTATAACGACTTCGTGCCGGCCTTCCGCGCGCTGCTGAAGAAGGAGCGCAGCTGGCCCGCCTTCTACAAGGCGGTCAACCAGATCGCCAAGCTGGACAAGGCCGACCGCCACCGCGTGCTGCAGAAGCTCGCCGCCCCGGCGCCGACCGCGCCGCTCGTGGTGCAGCGCAGCATGGGCGATGGAAACGTTATGGGCAGATAAGGTCTTATAGAGGACACGTTCCAATCCACTTAAAAGAACTTGCGCGCATTGTCGCTGCCCGATAGCATCACATCAGGCGATGGCAAAGGCGCAAGCTTCGTACGCGCTCGTACTGACGGACCACAACGATAACCTTTCGAGACAAAAGGGCCCCCGATGGACAAGATCTGGCTGAAGTCGTACCCCCCGAACGTTCCTGCTGAAATCAATCCGGACCAGTACGGCTCCCTGGTGCACCTGCTGGAGGAATCGTTCAGCAAGTACGCGGACCGCAGCGCCTATGTGTGCATGGACAAGCACCTGACCTACGGCGAGCTCGATGCCTACTCGAAGAAGCTGGCGGCCTGGCTGCAAAGCCGCGGCATGCAGCCGGGCGCGCGCGTGGCCATCATGATGCCGAACGTGCTGCAGTACCCGATCGCGATCGCGGCGGTGCTGCGCGCCGGCTACACCGTGGTCAACGTGAATCCGCTGTACACGCCGCGCGAACTGGAACACCAGATCACCGATTCGGGCAGCGAGGCGATCATCGTGCTCGAGAACTTCGCGCACACGGTGCAGCAGGTGATGGGCAAGACCCCGCTGAAGCACGTGGTGGTGGCGAGCATGGGCGAGATGCTGGGCGGCGCCAAGGGCCTGCTGGTCAACTTCGTGGTCCGCACCGTGAAAAAGATGGTGCCGGAGTTCTCGCTGCCGAACATGGTGCGCTTCAAGGACACGCTGGCGCAGGGCGCCCGCATGCCGTTCACCAAGGTCACGCTGAAGTCTTCCGACGTCGCCTTCCTGCAGTACACCGGCGGCACCACGGGCGTCTCGAAAGGCGCGACGCTCACGCACCGCAACGTGATCGCCAACGTGCTGCAGAGCGAGGAGTGGTCGAAGCCGGCGATGGGCGTCATGAACGAGCAGACCGTGATCGTGTGCGCGCTGCCGCTGTACCACATCTTCGCGCTGACGGCCTGCGCGATGTGGGGCATGCGCACCGGCGCCCTGAACGTCCTGATCGTGAACCCGCGCGACATCCCGGGCTTCATCAAGGAGCTGGGCAAGTACAGGATCAACATGCTGCCGGCGGTGAACACGCTGTACAACGCGCTGGTGAACCATCCCGACTTCGCGAGCCTCGATTTCTCCGGACTGAAGGTGTCGAACGGCGGCGGCATGGCGGTGCAGAAGGCCGTCAACGACAAGTGGAAGCAGGTCACCGGCACCAGCATCATCGAGGGCTACGGCCTGTCCGAGACCGCGCCGGTGGCGACCTGCAACCGCGCCGACGTGAAGGAATTCACCGGCACCATCGGCCTGCCGGTGCCGTCGACCGACATCGCGATCCTGGACGATGCGGGCAAACCGATGGCGATCGGCGAGATCGGCGAGATCGCGATCCGCGGCCCGCAAGTGATGGCCGGCTACTGGAACCGTCCGGACGAAACGGCCAAGGTCATGACGGCCGACGGTTTCTTCAAGTCGGGCGACGTCGGCATCATGGACGCCGACGGCTACGTGAAGATCGTCGACCGCAAGAAGGACATGATCCTGGTCTCGGGTTTCAACGTCTACCCGAACGAACTGGAAGGCGTGATCGCCGGCCACCCGGGCGTGCTGGAATGCGCCGTGATCGGCGTGCCGGACGAGCATTCCGGCGAAGCGGTGAAGGTGTTCGTGGTGCGCAAGGACCCGAACCTGAACGCCGAACAGCTGATGGACTACTGCAAGCAGCAGTTCACCGGCTACAAGAAACCGAAGTACATCGAGTTCCGCGACGAACTGCCGAAGACCAACGTCGGCAAGATCCTGCGGCGCGCGTTGAGGGACGAGAAGCAGCCGGCGACGACCGCGTAAGCGGCATACGCAGCCGGTTGGCAGAAGCCGCCCGTGTCCCGGGCGGCTTCGCGCTTATTGGGAACAATTTTTGGATACAGCATCAATTAAGAAGGTGAGGCACGGATGGACAAGTTTTGGCTCAAGTCGTATGAGAGTGGCGTACCCGCGGAGATCGATCCGACCCAGTACCGCTCCCTGACGCATCTGCTCGAGGAAGCGTTCCGCAAGTACGCCGACCGCGACGCCTACGCGTGCATGGGCAAGACCCTCAGCTTCGCCGAACTGGATAAACTCTCGAGCCGCATGGCGGCCTGGCTGCAAAGCCGCGGCCTGCAGCCGGGCGCGCGCGTCGCCATCATGCTGCCGAACGTGCTGCAGTATCCGGTCGCGATGGCCGCCGTGCTGCGCGCCGGCTACGTGATCGTCAACGTCAACCCGCTCTACACCCCGCGCGAGCTGCAGCACCAGCTGGTCGACTCCGGCGCCGAAGCCATCGTGGTGCTGGAAAACTTCGCGCACACGGTCGAGCAGGTGCTCGCCAGTACGCAGGTCAAGCACGTGGTGGTGGCGACCATGGGCGACCTGCTGGGCGGCCTGAAAGGCGCCATCGTCAACCTGGTGGTGCGCAAGGTCAAGAAGCTGGTGCCGGCGTTCTCGCTGCCGAGCGCGATCGGCTTCAAGCGCATGCTGTCGGATGCATCGGGCCTGACGCTCAAGCCGGTCGCCATCGGCCACGACGACATCGCCTTCCTGCAGTACACCGGCGGCACCACCGGCGTGTCGAAAGGCGCGGTGCTGCTGCACAAGCACGTGATCGCCAACGTGCTGCAGAACGAAGCCTGGTTCGCCCCGACCCTGAGCAAACTGAAACCCGGCGAGCAGCCGCAGTTCGCCTGCGCGCTGCCGCTGTACCACATCTATGCGCTGACTGTCTGCGCGCTGCTCGGCCTGCGCGTGGGCGGCATGAACCTGCTGATCCCGAACCCGCGCGACATCCCGGGCTTCATCAAGGAACTCGGCAATTACCGCATCAACGTGTTCCCGGCCGTGAATACGCTGTACAACGGCCTGGTGAACCACGCCGATTTCGCCAAGCTCGATTTCTCCGGCATGCTGGTGTGCCCGGGGGGCGGCATGGCGGTGCAGAAGGCGGTCGCCGACAAGTGGCTGGCGATCACCGGCACCGCGATCGTCGAAGGCTATGGCTTGTCCGAGACTTCGCCGGTGGTCGCGGCCAACCGCTGCGACATCACGGATTTCACCGGCACCATCGGCCTGCCGCTGCCCTCGACCGAACTGCGCATCCTCGACGAAGCCGGCAATGAAGTCCCGTTCGGCACCGCCGGCGAGATCGCGGTGCGCGGCCCGCAGGTGATGGCCGGCTACTGGCAGCGCGACGACGAAACCGCCAAGGTCATGACGCCGGACGGCTTCTTCAAGACCGGCGACATCGGCATCATGGACGAGCAGGGCTACACCCGCATCGTCGACCGCAAGAAGGACATGATCCTGGTCTCGGGTTTCAATGTGTACCCGAACGAGATCGAAGGCGTGGTGGCGAGCTATCCGGGCGTGCTGGAAGTGGCGTGCGTCGGCGTGCCGGACAAGAATTCGGGCGAGGCGGTGAAGCTGTATATCGTGAAGAAGGACGCGTCGCTGACTTCCGAGCAGGTGATGGCGTACTGCAAGGAGCAGCTGACGGGGTACAAGCGGCCGAAATACATCGAGTTTCGGGAGACGTTGCCGAAGACGAATGTGGGCAAGATCCTGCGGCGCGAGCTGCGGGATGAAAAACAGCCGGCTTGAGTTCAAGTCAAATTGGGTTCCCGCCTGCGCGGGAACGACGGTCTTTGGGCTAACGGACGAAGCCCGTTGTGGCCTGCTCCTTTAGCACGTCGTTCCCGCGAAGGCGGGAACCCAAGTCCGCACCTTAGCCCTTAGCTTATCCTTGTGGCCTGCGAGCTACCTTCATCAACACGAAACGACGCCAACTCCGCAATATCCGACTTCGCATTGCGCACATCATCAAGCCCCATGAAGTGCGTCACCGTCCCCTTCGGCGTCACCTCCAGCAGCATGTACCCCCGCTTGTCGCTCCGCCCATACTGCATGTGCGGATTCTTCTCCACGTGTTCGAGCGTCTGCTGCTGCGGCCGTGAACTCGACGTCACCGACGCCCCCACGAACTCCGCCGCCACCACTGGATTCTGCTTCGACACCGGCTTCGAGAAATCAGGCCTGAGCGAGTTCGCATAGAAGCTGTGCACATCGCCCCCCAGCACCAGCGGATTGTGCGCACCTTGCCGCACGATGGTGTCGAGCAGGCGCTTGCGCGCCGCCGGATAGCCATCCCAGCCATCGGTCCAGAAGCGCCCGTCATCGGGTTTGATGATCGGCACGCTGCTCGACTGCGCCATCAGCGTCTGCTGCGCCAGGATGTTCCAGGTCGCGCGCGAGGTGGCAAGACCCGACTCCAGCCAGGCCTCCTGCTCCGACCCCAGCATGGTGCGGCGCGGATCCGATAGCGCTTCGCAGGCACGCGCAAACACCGCATTCGAGCCGCCGCGCTTGTCCGCCTTGGCGCAGGCCTGCGGCGAGCGATACTGGCGATCATCCAGCAAGTGCAGGCGCGCCAGCCGTCCCCAGTCGTAGCGCTGGAACAGGGGCATGGATGCGAAGCCGTCGCGCCGCACGTTCGGCAGGCGCAATGGCATGTGTTCATAGAATGCCTGGTAGGCGGCGGCGCGGCGGGCCGCGAAACCGGCTGCCAGGCGCTCGTCGCGCAGGCCGGCGTAGTCGTTGGCGACTTCGTGATCGTCCCAGGTCACGATCCAGGGCGCGGCGAGGTGGGCGGCCTGCAGGTGCGGGTCGCTCTTGTACTGGGCGTAGCGGCGGCGATAGTCGCTCAGGGTGAAGGACTCGTCGCTGCGCACCACCTTGCCCGGATGCTTCAGGTGATACGGTCCCCACTCGTAGATGTAGTCGCCCAGGAAGGCCACCAGGTCGGGGTTGGCCAGCGCGATGTGACGGTGCGCGCCGTAGCTGCCGAATTCCCAGTGCTGGCACGATGCCACCGCCAGCTTCAATGCGCCGGGCATCTCGTCGCGCGCGGGCGCGGTGCGGGTGCGGCCGACCGGGCTGACGGCGTCGCCCAGCATGAAGCGGTACCAGTACCAGCGGCCGGGCGACAAGCCGATGGCGTCGACGTGCACGCTGTGCGCCAGTTCCGGCAGCGCAGTGGCCGTGCCCTTCGCGACGATGCTGCGGAAGGCTTCATCGCTCGCCACTTCCCAGCGCACGCTCAGCGCCACCGGGGCGATCGGCTGGCCCAGCGGGTCGCTCAGGATGCGGGTCCACAGGATCACCGCATTCGGCAACGGCGAGCCGGAAGCGACGCCGAGGCTGAACGGATAGGGGCCTTTCGCGGACGACGCGCAGGCGCTCAAGGAGCTGCCTGCGATCGCGGCCGACAGCCTTGCCGCGTCCAGCAGGAAGGAACGGCGCGACGTCATCCCTGTGTCAGTCGCGGTGGATCAGCGATTCGATCGGCGGCACCTGGCGCGGCTTGCGGTCCGGGCCGGTGGCCACGTAGGTCAGCTGCGCCTCGGTGACCTTTACCACGTCGGCCTGCAGGCGATTACGTTCGGCGTAGACCTCGACGTTGACGGTGATGGAGGTATTGCCGACCCGGACGATGTCGGCGTAGAAGGACAGCAGGTCGCCCACGAACACGGGCTGCTTGAACAGGAAGGAATTCACGGCGATCGTCGCCACGCGGCCATTCGCGCGGCGGGTGGCCGGCAGCGAGCCGGCGATGTCGACCTGGGCCATGATCCAGCCGCCGAACACGTCGCCGTACACGTTGGCATCAGCCGGCGCAGGCATCACGCGCAGTTCCGGCATCTTGCCCTCGGGCAGGCGGGTGGAGGGAGGGACGGCATTTTGTGGCGTGGTCATCTAGTTTTCTCGGTAAAAGCTACAATCGTCCCGAATTGAACCATAAATCCCCCGGCCCTGCCATGCGACGCACTCCCGCTTCATCCTCTCCCCCCCCTGTCGATGCCAAAGGCACACCGCGCAACGACTGGGCCACCCTGCGTACCTTGTTCCCTTATCTGTGGGTGTACAAGTGGCGCGTGCTGGCCGCGCTCGGCGCCTTGATCGGCGCAAAGATGGCCAACGTCGGCGTGCCGCTGGTGCTCAAGCAGCTCATCGACCAGCTGGCGATCGACCCGAAGGACCCGCATGCGCTGCTGGTGCTGCCGCTCGGCGCGCTGGTGGCGTATGGCCTGCTGCGCCTGTCCACCACCCTGTTCACCGAGCTGCGCGAATTCCTGTTCGCGCGCGTGACGCAGCGCGCGGTGCGCACCATCGCGCTGAAGGTGTTCCGCCACCTGCACGCGCTGTCGCTGCGCTTCCACCTGAACCGCCAGACCGGCGGCATGACGCGCGATATCGAACGCGGCACGCGCGGCGTGAATTCCCTGATCTCGTACTCGCTGTTCAACGTGCTGCCGACCCTGGTCGAGATCACGCTGGTGCTGGGCTACCTGGTGCTCAACTACGACATCTGGTTCACCATCATCACCGGCGTGGCGCTCGCCAGCTACATCGCCTTCACCGTCATCGTCACCGAATGGCGCACCCACTTCCGCCGCACGATGAACGAGCTCGATTCGAAGGCCAACACCAAGGCCATCGATTCGCTGATCAACTACGAGACGGTGAAGTATTTCAGCAACGAGGACTACGAGGCCAGGCGCTATGACCAGGGCCTGCAGAGTTTCGAGAACGCCGCGGTGCGCTCGCAGACGTCCTTGTCCTTCCTGAACACCGGCCAGTCGCTGATCATCGCCACCGCCGTGACCTTGATCCTGTGGCGCGCGACCGAAGGCGTGATTGCCGGCACCATGACGCTGGGCGACCTGGTGCTGGTAAACTCCTTCATGATCCAGCTGTACATCCCTTTGAACTTCCTGGGCGTGATCTACCGCGAGATCAAGCAGAGCCTGGCCGATATGGAGCGCCTGTTCTCGCTGCTCGACCAGAACCGCGAAGTGGCGGATGGGACGCATGCCCAGCCACTCGTAACCCGTGGCGCGCACGTCGAGTTCTCGCACGTCGAATTCAGCTACGAGGCCAAGCGCCAGATCCTGTTCGATGTCGATTTCAGTATCCCGGCTGGTACCACCACGGCGGTGGTGGGTCACAGCGGTTCCGGCAAGTCGACCTTGTCACGCCTGCTGTTCCGCTTCTACGACGTGAACGGCGGCGCGATCCGCATCGACGGCCAGGACCTGCGCGACATCACCCAGGCGTCGCTGCGTTCCTCGATCGGCATCGTGCCGCAGGATACGGTGCTGTTCAACGACACGATCGAATACAACATCGCCTATGGCCGTCCCGGCGCGTCCCACGAGGACATCGTCGCGGCGGCGCGCGCGGCCTCGATCCACGACTTCATCGAGAGTCTGCCGGATGGGTACCAGAGCATGGTGGGCGAGCGCGGTCTCAAGCTGTCGGGCGGCGAGAAGCAGCGCGTGGCGATCGCGCGTACGCTGTTGAAAAATCCGGCGATCTTGATCTTCGATGAGGCGACGTCGGCGCTGGATTCAAAGTCGGAACAGGCGATCCAGGCGCAGCTGAAAGAGATTGCGAAGGACCGCACTACGCTCGTGATCGCGCACCGCCTGTCGACGATCGCGGATGCGCAGCAGATCATCGTGCTGGATCACGGGCGCATCGTCGAACGCGGCACGCATCAATCCCTGCTCGCGGCGCGCGGGCTGTATCAGCAGATGTGGGAACGGCAGCTGGCGCGGCCGGATGAGGAGCTAGCGTCGCCGCCGTTGGAGATTGCGAAGTAAACGTCGCGATCAGGTACCGCTTCTATTTATTGTTAACTGAGAGACCGTCATGCGCGCCACTGGCGCCCATGACTCCCGGCCTTCGCCGGAATGACGGTTTTGAGGGCAGGGGTACTAAAGGATCAGTAGGTATAGAACATCCGCTGAATCTCTTTGGTGCTGCTAGTTTTGGTCAACGCCAGCATCAACAAAATCCGCGCCTTCTGTGGGCTGAGCGTATCCGACACCACGAAGTCCAGCTGATCGTCATTCGCCTCGCCATTGCGCGCCACGATCCCCTGGCCCACACGTGCCGAGCGCACGATCACCACGCCTTGCGAACGCGCGGCAATCAGCGCCGGCTTCGTCTTCGCCGGCAAACTGCCATTGCCGACACCAGCATGCACCAGCCCCTTCGCGCCTGCCGCGACAAGCGCCTTCACCGCCACATCCCCCACGTTCGCATACGCATACGCCACATCCACCTGCGGCAGCGCATCCAGTTTCGACACATCGAATTCGGTCTCCACCGTATGCTTGCGCGTGACTTCACGATAGAAGAACGGCTTGCCGCCCTGGATATAGCCGATCATGCCCAGTTCCGTGGTGCGGAAGGTGTCGGCGGTAGTGGTGTTGGACTTCGTGACGTCGCGCGCCGCGTGGATCTGGTCGTTCATCGCGACCAATACGCCCTTGCCGACCGCAGCTTGCGAGCCAGCCAGGTTGACGGCGTTGTACAGGTTGATCGGCCCATCGGCCGACAGCGCGGTCGACGGACGCATCGAGCCCACCACCACCACCGGCTTGCGACTCTTCACGACCAGGTCGAGGAAGTAGGCCGTCTCTTCCAGCGTATCGGTGCCGTGGGTGATCACGATGCCGTCCACGTTGGGCTGGGCCAGCAGGGCATTGACACGCTTGGCCAGGATCAGCCAGTGTTCGTTGCCCATGTTCTCGCTGGCGATCTGGAATACCTGTTCGCCGCTGACGTTGGCGACCTTGGTGATTTCCGGGACCTCCGCGATCAGCGCTTGCACGCCGACGGTGGCGGCGGTGTAGCCGACCGTCGTGGTGCTGGTAGCGCCGGTGCCGGCGATGGTGCCGCCGGTGGCGAGGATGGTCACGTTGGGCAGCTTGGCCGTCTGCGCCTGCGCCGCCGAAGCGGCCAGGAACAGGACGGCGAACAGCGCTGCCATGGTGCGGGTGAAGCTCCGGTACATCTACATCTCCTTGAGTGAAACAGTTTACGGCTTCTTGTATACGACGCCGTCCTTCATGACGAACCTGACCTGCTCGAGCAGCTTCACGTCCTGCAGCGGGTCGCCCTCGACCGCCACGATGTCGGCCGCGAAGCCCGGCGCTACTTGACCCAGGCGCGCGGACTGGTCGAGCAGGAGGGCGGCATGCACGGTCGCGGCGCGGATCGCCTCGATCGGCTTCATGCCCGCTTCGACCATGTAGCCGAATTCCTTGGCGTTCTCGCCGTGCGGGAACACGCCGGCATCGGTGCCGAAGGCGATCTTCACGCCGGCCTTGTGGGCGCGCGCAAACGTCGCCTGCAGTTGCGGGCCGATGGCGGCCGCCTTCGGGCGCACCAGGTCCGAATAGTAGCCGGGGATCTTCGCCTTGTCCGCCACGTAGCGGCCGGCCGAGATGGTCGGCACGTACCAGTTGCCGGTCTTCTTGAACAGGGCGATGACTTCATCGTCCATCAGGGTGCCGTGCTCGATCGAGTCGACTCCGGCGCGCAGCGCGCGCTTCATGCCTTCGGCGCCGTGGGCGTGGGCGGCGACCCGGAAACCATAGTCCTTGGCGGTGTCGACGATGGCCTTCAGTTCGTCCTCGGTGTATTGCGAGTTCTGGCCATTCGGCGCCTGGCTCAGCACCCCGCCGGTGGCGGTGATCTTGATCAGGTCCGCGCCTTCCTTGTAGCGCTGGCGCACCGCCTGGCGGCCCTGTTCCGGGCTGTCGATCACGCCTTCTTCCGGTCCCGGCGTGCCCACTTTCTCGCTCAGGAAGTGCGACAGGTTGTTGGTCGGATCGGCATGGCCGCCGGTGGTGGCGATCGATTTACCTGCCGTGAACATGCGCGGGCCCGGGATCTCGCCCGCGGCAATGGCGCGCTTGAGCGAGATGTTCAGGCCATCGGCCGCGCCGAGGTCGCGCACCGTGGTGAAGCCGGCCATCAGCGTGCGCTGGGCGTACTTGACCGAGCGGTAGGCCAGGTCCTGCGGGTCGGCGGTGAGGCGGTCGCGGTAGGCGTCGATCGCCGGCGCGGTTTCGCCGGTCAGGTGGACGTGCATGTCGATCAGGCCCGGCAGGCAGGCGTGGCGCGACAGGTCGACCCGGTCACCACTTGCGGCGGCCTGCGTCATCGGCCCGACCGACTTGATCACCCCGTTCTCGACCACGATGCTGACGCGCTCGCGCCAGGTCCCGCTCTTGACGTCCAGCAGGCGGCCACAATCGACCGTCTGGGTGGCGGCGTGGGCGCCGGTCGCAATCATCAACAAGCTTGCCGCATACAGCTGTTTCATGGTGTCTCCTCCATTGCTCTTCTTATGAAAAAAGGCCTCCCATCGCTGGAAGGCCTCCCCTTGGTTCCTGCCGCGCGCGCTCAGCGCAGCGGCGAAGTCGCGACGTCCTTGTACGGTACCGATTCGCCCAATTCGCCTTCCCACTTGGCGACGACGGCGGTGGCGATGCCGTTGCCGATCACGTTGGTGCCCGAGCGCGCCATGTCGAGGAAGTGGTCGATGCCGAGCAGCAGCAGCAGGCCGGCTTCCGGGATGTTGAACTGGCCGAGGGTAGCGGCGATCACCACCAGCGAGGCGCGCGGCACGCCGGCGATGCCTTTCGAGGTGACCATCAGCACCAGCATCATCATCAGCTGGGTGGTCAGCGGCAGTTCGATGCCGTAGGCCTGGGCGATGAAGACGGTGGCGAAGGTGCAGTACATCATCGAGCCGTCGAGGTTGAACGAGTAGCCGACCGGCAGCACGAAGGCGGCCAGGCGGTTCTTGACGCCGAAGCGCTCCAGGCCTTCCAGGGTTTTCGGGAACGCCGCTTCCGACGAGGCGGTCGAGAAAGCCAGCAGGGTCGGGCCGCGCAGCTCGGCCACCAGGCGCAGCACGCGCTTGCCGAGGAACAGGCCGCCGATCGCGATCAGCGCCAGCAGCAGCAGGATGATCCCAAGGTAGAACTCGGCCATGAACACGCCATAGGTCTGCAGCACCGACAGACCGCTCTTGGCGACGATGCCGGCCACCGCCGCGAACACCGCGATCGGCGCGAAGTTCATGACGTAGCTGGTCACCTTCAGCATGACGTGGGCCAGGCCGTCGATGGCCTCGATCATCGGGTTGGCGCGCGCGCCGACAGCGGCCGCGCCGATACCGAAGAACACCGAGAACACGACGATCTGCAGGATCTCGTTCTTGGCCATGCCGTCCGCGATCGAGACCGGCACCAGGTGGCTGATGAAGTCCTTCATGGTGAAGCCGGTGGTGGTGATGCCCGAGCTGGTGCCGACCGGCGGCAGGTGGCCTGCCAGCGCCATCGCGTCGCCCGGACGGAACAGATTCACCAGGATCAGGCCGAGCGACAGCGACAGGATCGAGGCGATCACGAACCACAGCAGCGCCTTGGCGCCGATGCGGCCGACTTCCTTGGCGTCGCCCATCTTGGCGATGCCGACCACCAGGGTCGCGAACACCAGCGGCGCGATGATCATCTTGATCAGGCGGAGGAACAGGGTGGTCACCAGCGACATGGTTTCCGCGAAGCCGGCCGGATCGGCGAGGCTGGTATTGGCCACGTAGCCAACGACGATCCCGAGCACCAGGGCGATCAGGATGTAAGTGGTCAAGCGGTTGCTTTTGGAGGTCATAATGCTTCCTGCGTTCCTAAAGAGGACCTTGATAAAGGACCTGTGCAAAGCCCGCGTCAGGCGAATAGCGCTGGCGCGGGTGAAGTTGTCGAGGCGATGCGCTGGCGTATGGAGAAGAACGGCCAGATCGTTCTGGAGAATAAAGCAAGTTTCGCAGTATCCTAGGCGTTGGAAATGCTGTCAAGCATGCTTACATCCGCGTGGAGCGGCAGGAACAGATGATCGAAATCGAACACCTCAGCAAGTGGTATGGCGGCTTCCAGGTCCTGCGCGACTGCAGCACCCGGGTCGCGCGCGGCGACGTGGTGGTGGTCTGCGGGCCGTCGGGCTCCGGTAAATCGACCCTGATCAAGACCGTCAACGGCCTGGAACCCTACCAGGAAGGCCGGGTGCGGGTCGGCGGCGTCGAGGTCGGCGCCCGCAGCACCGACCTGGCGCGGCTGCGGGCGCACATCGGCATGGTGTTCCAGAACTTCGAGCTGTTCCCGCACCTGTCGGTACGCGACAACCTGACCCTGGCCCAGGTCAAGGTGCTGGGACGCGGCAAGGACGAAGCGCTGGAGCGCGGCCTGGCCTACCTCGACCGGGTCGGCCTGCTGGCGCACCAGGACAAGTTTCCGAGCCAGCTCTCCGGCGGCCAGCAGCAGCGCGTGGCGATTGCGCGCGCCCTGTCGATGGACCCGGTGGCGATGCTGTTCGACGAACCGACCTCCGCGCTCGACCCCGAGATGATCGGCGAGGTGCTGGACGTCATGGTCGGGCTGGCGCAGGACGGCATGACGATGATGGTGGTGACCCACGAGATGGGCTTCGCGCGCAAGGTGGCCGACCGCGTGGTATTCATGGATGAGGGCCGGATCCTGGAGGACAGCCCGACCGACGCCTTTTTCGCTGCCCCGGCCTCGCCCCGCGCCCGCGAGTTCCTGGCCCGTATCATTCACTAATAGGTAAAATGGCGGGATTCGTTCTCCGAGAGCCGCCATGTCCACCATCGATCCGATCAGCACCCCGCAATCCATCACCATCGCCCGTCCCGACGACTGGCACCTGCACCTGCGCGACGGCGCCGGGCTGGCCAGCGTGCTGCCGCACAGCGCGCGCCAGTTCGCGCGTGCGATCGTGATGCCGAACCTGAAGCCGCCGGTCACCACCACCGCCGCCGCCGGCGCCTACCGCGACCGCATCCTGGCCGCGCTGCCGGAAGGCATGGCGTTCGAGCCGCTGATGACGCTCTACCTGACCAACAACACCGATCCGGACGAGATCCGCCGCGCCGCCGACAGCGGCTTCGTGCACGCGGTCAAGCTGTACCCTGCCGGCGCCACCACCAATTCCGACGCCGGCGTGACCGACCTGCGCAACTGCTACAAGGTGCTCGAGGTGATGCAGGAAGTCGGCATGCCGCTGCTGGTGCACGGCGAAGTCACCGACAACGACATCGACCTGTTCGACCGCGAAGCGGTCTTCATCGAGCGCGTGATGCGTCCGCTGCGCCGCGACATGCCGGTGCTGAAAGTCGTGTTCGAGCACATCACCACCAAGGAAGCGGCGCAGTACGTGGCCGAAGCCGAAGGGCCGATCGGCGCGACCATCACCGCCCACCACCTGCTCTACAACCGCAACGAGATCTTCCGCGGCGGCATCCGCCCGCATTATTACTGCCTGCCGGTGCTCAAGCGCGAGGAACACCGCCTGGCGCTGGTCACCGCCGCCACCAGCGGCGACGAACGCTTCTTCCTCGGCACCGATTCGGCGCCGCACGCGGTGCACACCAAGTACGCGGCCTGCGGCTGCGCCGGCTGCTATACCGCGCTGCACGCGATGGAGCTGTACACCGAGGCCTTCGCCCAGGCCGGCGCGCTGGATAAACTCGAAGCCTTCGCCAGCCTGAACGGCCCGGCCTTCTACGACCTGCCGGTCAACGAGGGCACCATCACCCTCGAGCGCAAGGATTGGGTGCTGCCCGAGAGCGTGCCTTTCGGCGAGCACCAGGTGGTGCCGCTCAACGCTGGCGAAACCATCCACTGGAAGATGGCGTAAGCCCGCATGCTGGCGCAGATCGACTGGGCGCGGCCGTGGTACGACACGGTGCGTCCCGCCTTTGCGCGGCTCGCGCTCGAAGGCGAGGACTTTCTCGACGCCTTCAACCGCAGCGCTGTGGCGCTCGACCTGCTGAACCATGCGGATCTGCCGCTGCGCTTCGTGCCGCAGGAAGCGCTCCCGGAGGGGACGGCCTACGAGGAATTCATCGGCGCCACCGGCCAGGTGCCCACGCGCGCCAACCTGCACGACTTCTTCAATGGCCTGGTGTGGCAGACCTTCCCGCTCATCAAGCGCCAGCTGAACGCCCTGCAGGCGGCCCAGATCGCGCAGGCCGGCGTAGGAAAATCGCGTGGGCCCGCGCGCGACGCCGCCACCGTCTTCGACGAGAATGCCGCGCTGTTATTGGTGCGCGCCAGCGGCGCCGGGCGCGCGCTGGTGGACGAATTGCGCGGCCACTGCTGGCTTGCCGCCCTGTACGAGAAGCGCGCCATGTTCGGCTGCGACGTGCAAGCCTGGCTGTTCGGCCACGCGCTGATGGAAAAGCTGGTCGCGCCGCGCAAGGCCATCACCGCGCATACGCTCGTCGTCTTCGCGCCGGACGAAGTGTTCGCCCTGCCGTTCGATGCGCGGCGCGCCTGGATCGACACCCACGTGGCCGGCCGGTTGGCCGCCGACACCCTCACCACCTCGAGCTTCACGCCGCTGCCGGTGCTGGGCGTGCCCGGCTGGTGCGACGGCCAGGACCAGGATTTTTATCTCGACACCACCGTGTTCCGCCCCAGGCGGCGCACCATTTGAAAGGAAGCCTTGATGGTTGACGAAGTACGCTGGGGCATCCTTGGTACGGGCAAGATCGCCCGCGCCTTCGCCACCGCCTTGAAGGACGTGCCGGGCGCGATCCTGGCGGGCGTGGCCTCGCGCAGCCAGGACAAGGCCGAGGCCTTTGCCCGCGAATTCGGCGCGCAGGCTGCCTTCGGCAGCTACGAGGCGCTGGCCGAAGCCCGTGGCATCGACCTGGTCTACGTCGCCACGCCCCATCCCCAGCATGCCGGCAATGCCTTGCTGGCGCTGCGCGCCGGGAAGGGCGTGCTGGTCGAGAAGCCGTTCGCGATGAACCTGCGCGAAGCCGAGCAGGTCGTCACCCTGGCGCGCACGCGCCGCCTGTTCCTGATGGAAGCGATGTGGACCCGCTACCTGCCGGGCTTCCAGGAGGTGCAGCGCATCGTCGCCTCGGGCGAGATCGGGGAAGTCAGCCAGGTGGTGGCCGACTTCGGCTTCAGCGCCGAGTTCGGGCCCGAGCACCGCGTCTACAATCCGGCGCTCGGCGGCGGCGCCTTGCTCGATCTGGGCATCTATCCGCTGTCGATCGCCACCGCGCTGCTCGGCCCCGTGGTCGAGATCAAGGCCCAGGCCGAGATGGGCGCCACCGGCGTCGACGTGCAGACCGGCTTCACTCTCAAGCACGAAGGCGGCGCGATGTCGGTGTGCAGCTGCTCGTTCAAGGCCCGCACGCCGTGCGAGCTGACGGTGTCGGGCACGCGCGGCCACGTGCGCATGAATACCCGCTTCCATCACGCCAAAAGCGTGACCGTGACGCTGGCGGACGGTTCCGCGCGCACGATCGACACGCCGTACATCGGCAACGGCTACGTGCACGAAGTGATCGAGGCGCAGCGCTGCTTCACGGCCGGCCTCACCGAAAGCCCGGGCATGAAGCTGCAGGAGACGCTTGCGCTGATGGGCGTGCTGGACGAGATCCGGCGCCAGATCGGGCTGGTCTACGACAGCGACCGCGTGTGATCCTCACGCTATGCGCGGTGGATTGACACCGCGCCGGCCGCTGCGAATACTGGTGTTTTTCCAGGAGCCGCCATGCGCATCGTCCCGATTCTTTTCCTCGCCGCCGGCATCTGCCTGAGCGGCGCCGCGCTGGCCAACCCGGTCCCCGCCGACAAGATGGCCTATGTCGGCGCCTGGAAGGGCAAGGACATGGAGCTGGTCCTGGCCAAGGACGGCAAGGTCAAATACAAGCGCGCGCAACCGAATAAAAAGCTCGACCTGAGCCTCGACCTGCAGGGCTTCAACGGCGACAACTTCGACGTCGGCTTCGCCCTGGTGCGCTCCACCTTCGTGGTCAGCAAACCGCCGCACCGCGAAGGCAAGCTGTGGAAGATGACGGTGGACGGCGTGGAACTTACCAAGGACGAATGAAATGGCGCTCGGTCCGGTCACGCCCATCCTGCGCATGTTCGACGAAGCCAAGGCGCGCGAGTTCTACGTCGATTTTCTCGGCTTCCAGGTCGACTGGGAGCACCGCTTCGAACCCGGCTTGCCGCTGTACCTGCAGGTGTCGCGCGACACCTGCATCCTGCACCTGAGCGAACACCATGGCGACTGCTGCCCCGGCGCGGGCATGCGGATCCAGGTCGCGGACATCGACGCCTATCACGCCGAGCTCACGGCGAAGCAATACGGCTATGCGCGTCCCGGCATCGGCGACACGCCCTGGGGCTCGCGCGACATGTCGATCGCGGATCCGTTCGGGAACCGGCTGACCTTCACCAGCGCGATCAGCACCTGATCAGCGCGCGGCCGCCGCGTCCAGGCGGTGCAGCAGATCCCGATGCAGATCGAGCGTGTACTTGGTCATGTGCTTGCGCGCGTGCGAGATCTCGGTGAGCTCGCGCTGCGCCACCGCTCCCTGGCCGTTGGCCAGCGCCCACAAGGCCAGTTCCACCCGCGCCTCGATGCTGCTCGACCGTTCGGCGGCGGCGATGAACTGTTCGCCGGCCTCGGCGCGCTGTCCGCAGGCGTTGTAGGAGCGGCCCAGTACCAGTCCCACTTCTTCGGGCCGGAAGCCCGGCTGGCGCGACTGCAGCGGCAGCAGCAAGGCGATCGCCGCCGAAGGCTGGCTGTGGGCCAGCCGTGCGCGCGCCGCGCCCAGGATCACTTCGGCGTCGCCGGCGAAAGGGCCCTGCAGGCAGGCGTCGTACTGGGCCACCGCCTCTGCCGTCTGGCCGGCTTCCAGCAGTGCGCCGGCCAGGCGCATCTGGTTGTGCGCGGTCGGGGTCAGGTCGAAGGCCTGGCGCGCTTCGCGCACGTCGCGGCCCGGGTCGAGCTTCTTCTGCAGCGCGTGCCCGGCCATGCGCGCCTTGCGCTCGAGGCGCGAGTGCGGCAGGAATACGGCGGCGAAATAGACGATGCTGCCGAGCAGGGGGAAGGAAAACAGGATCAGCAGCCAGTACATCTGGCGTCCGGTGCGTACGGCATGGACGGCGAAGAACAGGGCGACGATCAGGTGGAGTCCGAGTCCGAAGATGGGCATGGCAGTAGGGCAATCTGCTGGTGGGACGAAGAAGCCGCCACGATAGCCTGTCCGGGGGTGTGCATGTCTATCGGATTGTCACACCGGGGCACTTTTATGAGACATTCATATGTCTGCAGGGGCCTCGCAAAGCGAATTCATACCCGCAGGAATTCTTCGCGGCCGCCCAGCCAGCGCGTCAGGTGGGCGTCGACGATCGCCATGTACTCGGGCCGGTCGGCGTTGTCCAGCAGGTACTGGGCCACGTCGCGCGCCTTGTCGACGATCCACTGGTCGGCTTCCAGGTCGGCGAAGCGCAGCATCGCCTCGCCCGACTGGCGCGCGCCGAGGAATTCGCCGGGGCCGCGGATTTCCAGGTCGCGCCGCGCGATCTCGAAGCCGTCGGTGGTCTCGCGCATGGTCAGGAGGCGCTGCTTGGCCACCTGTCCCAGTGGGCTTTGATACAGAAGTAAGCACACGCTCGCAGCGGAACCCCGACCCACGCGGCCGCGCAGCTGGTGCAGCTGTGACAAGCCAAAGCGCTCGGCGTGCTCGATCACCATCAGCGAGGCGTTCGGCACGTCGACCCCGACCTCGATCACCGTGGTCGCCACCAGCACGTGCACCTCGCCACTGGAAAAGGCGTCCATGATCACCTGCTTCTCGAGCGGCTTCATGCGGCCGTGCACCAGGCCGACAGTGAGATCGGGCAGGGACTCGGCCAGGGTCTCGTAGGTCTCGGTCGCGGTCTGCAGCTGCAGCACCTCGGATTCCTCGATCAGCGGACAAACCCAGTAAACCTGCCGGCCTTCCTGCGCCGCCGCGTGCACCCGCTCGATCACCTCGTCGCGCCGGTTCTGGTCGATGGCGCGCGTGACGATCGGGCTGCGGCCGGGCGGCAGTTCGTCGATCACGGATACTTCCAGGTCGGCGTAATAGGTCATGGCCAAGGTGCGCGGGATCGGCGTGGCCGACATCATCAATTGGTGCGGCACCAGGCCGTCGCTGCCCTTGTTGCGAAGGGTAAGGCGCTGGCCGACGCCGAAGCGGTGCTGTTCGTCGACGATCACCAGGCCCAGTTTCGCGAACTGCACGGTGTCCTGGATCAGGGCGTGGGTGCCGATCACCAGGTGCGCCGCACCGGATTCAATGACTTCCTTGGCCGCGTCCTTGTCCTTTTTCTTCAAGCTGCCCGTGAGCCAGGCCACCTTCACCCCTAACGGTTCCATCCAGGCCGCGATCTTGCGGAAGTGCTGCTCGGCCAGGATCTCGGTCGGCGCCATCAACGCCGCCTGGTAGCCGCTGTCGATGGCCTGGGCAGCGGCGAGCGCCGACACCACGGTCTTGCCGCTGCCGACGTCGCCCTGCAGCAGGCGCTGCATCGGATAGCCTTCTCGCAGGTCGGCGCGGATTTCCTGCACCACGCGCCCCTGGGCGCCGGTGAGCTGGAAGGGCAGGGCGGCCAGGAAGGATTCCGACAGCTTGCCCACCGCGCGCAAGGTCGGCGCGCCCTTTTCGCGGC
>Ga0265798_10004340_pt1 | contig 19663 bp, 23 predicted proteins | sample P3T30metagenome_FD_192430 | JGI IMG/M metagenome (GOLD analysis project Ga0265798, IMG submission 192430) | Plant litter microbial communities from East Loma Ridge, Irvine, California - P3 T30 | ecosystem: Environmental > Terrestrial > Plant litter > Unclassified | place: USA: California... | reverse complement strand
CGAGCCGAGCCATGCGCTTGGCCGCCTTCGAAATGATGTCCCTGATGCTGATCTGTGACTCGCAGATCGTGTGCATCGCCATAGTCCACATGCCCTTGACCTCTCGCTACATCGTCGCTCACATCGTTCCCTTGGAGCTGGCCTGCCGCAAAGCTCGGGCTGTCGTCTTCTCTTCTCTGTCGTTTGTTTGGGCGGCGGTCGGAATACAATGTCAACTGATCGTTCGGGCGCGAAGGTCCTGGTGAAGGAGATGGGGCTGAGCTTGACGAGCGGCGTCTTCGCCTGTCGGTGGGGTCATTGGGATGATCCATGAGGAGTGCGTAGACTCAACTCCAGGGTCGAGTGTCAGTAGAATCTAGTCATTTGCGACGAGTTGACACGTCAAGGCTACCACACGTAAGACAGCATCTCCAAGGCTTCCGCCCTCGTCGCAGTCGGCAGACTTACGCTTGCACAGCCAGTTTCGTTTCGCCTCATGTCCAATCGGGACTTCAGTGTTGCGCCCGCCATGCATGAGATCAGGTGGGAGCTGAGCGCTGCAGCATGCATAGATCGTGTCCTATCAGCCCGCCGTACATGGCTGAGCCAGATAGCACAGCCTCACAGCGGTGCGAGATGGTAGAACAACTGTACTCCGCGACAGCGTTGTGGCAGTATGGTTTTGCATCCTTGCTCTAGATTCCGCGTGACATGTGAGTAGTCCGTCTGGTGGTGACTTTGACGCGCCAGCCACGAGTTCTTGGCGGGGCAAAATTGATGTTCTCGACGCGTGAAAGGACTTGTGCTTTCCAACATACATCTCACTCGTTCTGTCATCACAAGAACAAGGATGCTTCTTTCCTTTCAGGCCGAGAGAGCCATCCAATGACATGTTATCTGTTCGCGACACCGCATACCGAAAAATCGTCGTCACAGTCCGGAGAATGCACCTTTTGGACTAGGCGTATTTCTTGGTCGTGTATCCATGTTGTTGATCAGCCAGGACTCCTCAGCTGCGGCGCCGAAGAGCTCCAGTACATCGCAGACGTACGGCGCGTGATCAAGAACAATATCAGGTACATACCTTACAATTACCTATGTACTGATACTCGTTCAAAGCCGAAGCGTAACCGAACAGAAGGCGTATCTCTCCGAAGAGCGGCGACCGAACAGCCGCAATGACGCGGTATACCACCGTTGGTACCTACTCTAGTACTACTGTATGGGATGGCTGCATATTCCAGAAGCGTTGAACAAACTTCTTCCTCCTTCGCATGACGACGAAGTCTCTCGAGAAGGTTAGAGTTCCGGTGCGAGAAAAGTACGCGCAACCTGACTTTTGATCGAGTATGCCAACGCGTACACCACATACAGACAACATCACGTTGCGTGTGCTGCCGCTCCCAAACACCTACAGGACAAGATGATATCAGCATACCAACTCCGCCTATAAGATCCCAATCAACCCCGCCCCCACGGCAACAGCGATCACGCTCGAGACGCTATGGAAGGTTAGGACGTGGAGGTGGAGCCTGCTAAAAAATTGTTTCCACTTCTTTCCCGGACCCTGGGGCAAACACTCTGGGCAAATGTGGATAAGTAAATAAAGTAGAGGATCTCTTTCATCATCGTTGTATTTTCGTCTGTTGTCTCTCTTATCGCGACCGTCTCCTACTAATTCTCTCTCATTCACGATCACTGACGACGCTATGACTTACCCGAACCTGTGGAACGACTTCTCCTTTGCACGAGCAAGCAAGCGGCGACGAAGCGCATATGGCGGTTCGCCCCAATTGAACGACCTGACGTCGCAATACCCTATTCTTCTTTCTCTCGCGGAGAATCTCTCGACATTGGATCTGATCAACTTTGGTCTGACCTCGAGGACAACTTGGCATCACATGTCCGCGCCTAAGAGACCGTACCTCCTACGAAAAGGTGTTGTCAAGACGTCGCTTCGGTGCGAAGGTCTGCACATTCAACCCAGACCACAAAGTCCGCATCAAGGAACGCCATACGTCCTTCCTTGTGCGAGCTCGCAATTTGTGCCGGTCAAACGATGTGAATGCTGCGGGGTGGCAGTCTGCGAAGTAAGTCAATGCGATCGTTCCCTTCTTGCAACTTACAACAATCGAGACAAACCTAACATCTCCCCAGACCTGCCGCTTCAACCCAACCAAAGGCGCCATGCTCACCTACACACACAAACGCCGCTGGTTCTTCCCCTCCCGCTCCTCCTCTCGCCCCGACACGGTAGTCAGTAACATTGAAACAATGCTCGACAGCATGATTCGACGAGGCCGCATAGCCCGACGCGAAAGCAGCAACACCAAAAGCACAACCAACACCAGCCTCCTTACAACCGAACAACTCTTCACCCACCTCAACCACCTCTCCCCCACCGCCTGCGCCTGCACGGTCGAAACCCGCTGGCTCAACCCCTGGCTCTGCGTCCCCTGCCTGAACCAAGACATCTTCCGCGCCCCGACCCACGAAGCGTACTACGCCCAGCGCCGGCGCTCCTCTCTCGCCCTAGCCTGCCAGCAAGGAAACGACATAGGACCCATGTCCAGCCTCCTAGACCCCGAACCCAACTCCACAGCACACAAAAGCATGACGCGCAGGCTGAGGTCGATGGAGCAGTGCAGTTTGTGCCACAAGCGATTGTCGAGGAGGGATCCGGCGGCGAGGAGCGGGAGGTGTTTGCCGCCGATAGAGGAGAGTGAGCGGCGAAGGGGGCTGCATGATAAGGCGAAGAGGTTGCAGGGATGGCGGAGGGAGGCTTGCTCTGTGGGTGGGAGGAGGGGCAGCTGGCCTAAGAGGAGGGATATGAAGGCCGCGGCGCCGTTGCCTTCGAAGTTGCGGGCGGATGCGGCTCGGCGGAGAAGGACGTCGGAGTTGGCGGTTTTCGATGATTGAGGTTGGCGTGGCATCTTGTTGTGATGGAAGTTGATCGATCGGTTGCTTGTTGTAATCTCTCAGCCTGGTGGTTTCATCCAGGGGTCTCTTGATTTGTATTGGTATAGGCGGACGAGAACTGATGTCGATATGAACGATATGAGCATGATAGAGCCGCACTCGTAGATACCCTGAAAGCAGCATCATGTCTATAAGAAGACCTAGTGCCTCTGTATTACCTAACGGGATCGTCAAGGTACTATCGATCCATCACTTAATGGAGTCACATCCCGGAAGTGATCATTCATCGAAGATTGCACTGTGTAAAGCAATAAGGTCAACGACATATAATGAATCAAATGAATCAAACAGATGATCCACCAACAAGCGACTACCAAAAAGGCAAGAGGAATTAGGCCCGGCGAAGAACAATCTGATCTTGTTCGACTACACCGCAACATTCCTAGAATCGTCCATGTCAACAATAAAGAGCAGACTAACATCCTATTTACTACATCACAAGTTTTTGTGTTTCCTCTACCTAACCGATAGAAATAATAATAGGCATTAAACAAACACGCGATTAGGTTATACACGAATCGACAACTACCTAGCAAGTACAAGAACTCACAACCGGCGAGGAAACATCAGTAGTATACAGCGCAGTACTCCTGAAGTCGTGCGTATTTGTCGTACAAGATTGGCAAGGAGATGCGGTGGCAAGTAAGGACACGTCACGCAAGATCTACGACTCTTTAGTTTCGCGCTGCTGATGGCGTGGGCCGTTCTTGTTGGTCTGGTCTAGCGACTACGAGTGGCATAGCTCTAAAGCGTGATAGACTTGACGGGGCTCTGGGATGTTTGCTAGGAGAGGGAGGAAGAGAGAGAGTGATTAGACAAGGGCGGGATATATTCGCTGTCAGGGTTAGGGTTGGGGTAAGAGCTCCTTACACCAGAAGGCGTCTTGCTTTCTACCACGCTTCGAATGTCTTATCCTAACGTGAAATGTTGTCGGGATAGTTGTCTAGAGATAGCTAATTAGCATAGGATCGATAAATGAGCTAGCTGATGGTAGTTCCAACCGCTTTGTGGTCGATTCTTAGAGGAGAGTGATCCATCGAGATGTGTATCGTCAACTGCTTAGCTCTCGTCGGCAACGTAGGATTGGACTACACGAAGCCTTTAGGTGTTGCCCCTAAAGTCTACGAGTACCAATGAGAACCTCGATATTGCAAGCCTCGCTCTCGTCGATAGTGTGGTTCTTAAACCAATCGCAGCTCTTATGTATTACCTCGCCAGCCGTTCCAGTTCCTAAGTGAGTTCTAAAGACTAGTTGGTCCCGGTATTTTGCCTGGAAAGCGCTGCCGTATGCACTCCAAGAGTCAAGACCGACACAAATGGGCACCATTGCTGCTGGAGAAATCAGAAGTCAAAAGACTTCTTAACCAGATAGTGATATGTCTATGAGCAGAACACTCGAATGGATCGCAAGATACGGGCGAGCAGGAATCGTAGGGTGCTCATTTCTTTGACCATTGCAGCTCTGAGACACGAGGTGACGACCGAAGAATCTCAACAGTCTCGACTCTCAAGATAGATCTTTGATCGTTTGACGAGCTCGTTTGCTCGCTCCGTACTCTGCCAAATTGAGACCATGCCTACCGTTCAAGATGATGGAGTCTGGTTCCATGGACACACAGGCGCTGCGTCGACGCATTACGTGGCCTGTACGAGATTGAGCCGCAGGGCCAGACGTGCAGTCGCTGGGACACAATACTCTCCGAAGAGAGACAAAAGTTCCTGCGGCAGGGCGCCTGATCGTAGAATAATCCAGCGTAGTCAAGAATGTGCATTCGAAGACCTAGTCTTATCACATTCAAGGGATCAATGCAAACAAGCCCGGATTGGCCGAGCTGCTTGAGCCGCGTGTTGTGTTCAGCCACCAACATGTAGGCCTGCAACACGGCCGAGCTGAAAGGCGCGTGACTGTCGGAATAGTGTTCATTGAATGCATGAGCCGCACTTTCTTGACGTAACGTTAGACCAACACGTCGCCATCGCCCAGAGAAAGCTTAAACGCAGACAAGCTCAGCTGTCGGCAGTAAGCGATACAGTCAGAAGGCAACGGCCGTACATGAGGGCGTCAGGACCTGACGGAAAGGCGGCAAGGCGAGCCGCTAAGATCGCCATGGCTTCTTGTCTCGTAGGGCGTACCTCTAGAGTACCCATGTTCGATGCAAGACGCAAGGCGACGTGCATGCAGACAGACAGACCTTCGAGGAAGACGTCTGGAAACAAGGGAGAGACGTAAGCGTTGTTGACCGCTTGATGATGAAATCTGTCCGTGGTGCATGAACCCAGGGTACGCTGCTTCGATCTTGTGCAACAGCACTTTGCCGTTCGGTCCGCACGGACGAGTGTAGTGGTATTGCAGTACACGCCAGCAGTCCAGGTTTGGTGCGATTAGTGTTTTCTGCTGCCCACGGTAGAACTAAAAAGGCGGCAAGTGCATGCACATAGTTACGTCAGCACACCAGGCCACTCAGAAAAATGGATTTGTCCAGATTTGCGCTTCAATAGCGAGCCGCTATGTGGAGGATGACACGGCAAGACAGACCGCAGCCGTGTTCGGACCACTTGACGAAGCTGCATATGCACGATACCGTCAGTGAATATGTGCGGTGTCTGATAGAGGCAGTGGTATGTAGCGGGGACGATGTCTCTCAGGTTGTGGTATCGGATATTGCGGCGAAGGCGGAGGATAGGTGCGGACAGAGAGCACCGAGCCGATGAAGGCAAGACAAACGCACTGTCAGCTATAGGCATATGTCGCCTTGCTGTTGTGGATGCCATATGGTTTATGCATCATACTAGCCTAACAAGTATTGATGTGTGGTAGGATGTGAGTGAATGGCTTCGAATGGGTTGTAGGTTGCAAAGGAAGGAAAGCATAGGGCTGATGGACCCTTACAGTGCCGGTTCCACGTGGAAATTAAGCCTTGTGAAGGCAGGAACGGCGGTCGCTCCTTCTTTATTAACCGGCTTCATATTGGCAATCACTCAGAATCACTTCATCAAATCATCACCCTTGCCGGGGTAGCTCAATCGGTAGAGCGTGTGGCTCTTATAACAGCAAAGAGATCAACCTCAAGGTCGTGGGTTCGAGCCCCACCTTCGGCTATTCCTATATGAAAGCTCATCAGAGCAGCTGTTCTTTTGCTTTTGGGCCGCCTGTCGACCGTCTGTGGTCTGCAGATAGTCTGCTCACTCTTTTAGGCTGGTCACGATGAGAGACGGATGTGATGGTAGATCCATACAGGGTGACTAAGCCTCCGAAGACGCATGCCATCCATCCAGATACAGGCAGTATGCGAAAGCTTCTTTAGGTCTCCACTCATTCGTTCTAGATCTCATTATTGCTGACTTGCTTCATCATCATGCATGCATACATGCGGATGTCACTTCCTAGAAGACAGCAGCGGCTCAGCCCGGTTTTCAAGCTGAAACGTACAGATCAAATAGCCGCCTGGAGGCATAGTTTGGTGTGTTATGCGTATGGCTTGCATACGAGACCTGACGAAGGCGTTCTCGGCTCGAAGCTGGCTTTGCGAGAGATCCCCAACGGCTGTCAAAGGATGCGACGACTCGATGGACAAGTGATTGTGACAAATGGTTTCGCTTGCAACATCCGAGACAGCGAGGTGACTGACCCTGTTTGGCACGTCAAGGTGTTACAGGTTCCAGATTTCAAATAAGCCGCACAGCCCTACGACGTCCGCATGCAGGCATCAGTACTATGTAAAGGGACAACAGACATGCATAGTAGTAGGGATGGTGTTGCTGGCAGACCGGCTGCTGCGGCGACGCCGACAAGTCGTTATCTCTGGACAGCGGTTTTTGAATCCTACAGAACATCAGGCCACCTGCCTTGGATATTTGCGAACTTGGGGCCGTTAGCGAGGCAGTACGTGGCTGCGCGCCTGTTGTGTTGTACCGGAAGCTCTTAGCCCGGAAAGCCAGTCCTTCGGGGTGACAGATAGACCGAAAAGCCTCTCACCGGTACCCATGTGGATGGTGGTCTCCTTGGGGTGGGACCAGGCACCGGCTTTACGTGGTTGTCGACGGTGGTTTGAGGATGAGGATCACTTGACCCAGCAGCTCTCAAGGTTGGAATTTAATTGATCAGATTGTGTAGATATACTGCGACGGAATATCATGCCAATAGATCACACAACGTCGACAGAAACGGAAATGTATTCGTGGTTGGATGGGTTTCTCGCATGGCAGCTGCGCAACAATTGTTGAAGTGCGGCTGAGGTCGCGCCAAAGCAAGAATTTGGCGAGTTTGGCGAGGAGATCGGGGATCGATCCGCACCTGCAGCTACAGGATCGGTACATCATGACTAACAGTGACAACAACCACGACCAGAAGTGGGACGGTCGTCCTCGGCTTGTTCCATTCCTTCACACCCAAGAATACGGCTGGATATCTGGCTCTTCGTAAAGCCAATAATTCCCTGCCTCAGCGCCGTGTCGACCGACATTTTGGGCGCATTCCGGGACGTTTCCTCGGCCAGAGTCCGCAGCCGATTTCCCGTGCTGTCCCCTCCTGGCCATCAAACACGCTCCGTTCGGGATGTGAGTGAGGTGCCGAAGCGGCAGCGGAGGAAAGATATGCATTATTACGCACAAATGCCGTCGCCCTCCTCACTCCCCACGTGTCGACGATGACAGCAGTGGTGAGTACCCTGTCCAGCATACAGTGCTGACACATCAGCCTCTTCAACACTACAATGCCTATAGGGCTGGACTGGCTGGCTGCCTCTTCCCATGTGCGAGCGTTGTGCTACAGCAACGGGTAAGACGGTTGGCCTTGTCCGTGGTGGTAGCCTATGCCCGGCTGCCTCTGGAGCTCTGGGATGATCGACGGCTAGGCCGTATGCGTCACCAGCGAGTTGCTAATCTTGGACCGATAACCAAGAAAGGATAGCTGCAGCTTTCCATCTGGACCACCGCACCGCGCCCTTTCGCTGTCTTCTGGCGCTCTTCCCCCACCCGACCGTAGGGCTGATAGGTCCCAGCGAAACCTGGCATGTGTTTGTGGCGCGCTGCGAGAGGGGAGGAGTCGGTGAAGCTGCGAGGGTGTACTGATTTCAACAGGCTTTCTGATAGGTCTGACAGGCCTCTTGTGCTAATCTCGCAGCGTTTTATGCTTTCTCCCTGGTTTATGCTTTGCACACAGGCCGCAACAGGATAACAATCATTTCTCTCTGCTTGTTTCGACAGAAGAACTGCTGCCCAGTCACGGATCTCGTAGCGGACCCGGGGCAGGTCTGGAGCCCCAGGCACATCATCATCATCATTATTAATGCCACGACTCGTGACAATGCCGCCGATCACTGGTGATTAACGATACGGCCAATCCGACTCCACAGCTCGCATAATTGTATACAGTTTACTAACCACTGACTAATGGCGATATCGTCCCGCGCTGCGACAACTTTCACGGATCGGATTATACAACATACCGCCGTGAAAGACGTCGTCCGTCGGGCGTTGGAGTCACGCCTTACCGACTGCCTCCGCACCGGGCATTCCGATGTGTGGCAGACACAGCTCGCTGGGAGTCTACTGCAAATGTGTAACAAACAACTCGTGGCATGATGGCGACCTGTCAGCGATCATGCGCGTATAGCATACCAACAGTTTGAGGCCGACCACCGCCCAAAAACAGACAGAGTACCTGATGTGTTATTCTGGGCAGGCTTTGCGACGAGTGCTTCAGCCTTGCGAATGAGGCGGGGTAGGGGTAGGAAGATGTACACTTTGATGTACCTTTCTTAGCTCGCTTCCCTCGTCCACCGCCAGACCACCAGACAAACCGAGCGTGGTGTGAGGCAGGCCCGCCGCATGCCGAGCCCACCACGCAGGATGCAGCTGCGGAGAGGGCCCACAGCACGGTGGACGGTGGACGGGTACGGTACAGTACCAGCAGGGGCCTCGTAGGCGTCCACACTGGGTATCGGCCGAAAGGTGATGCGCAGCAGCAGCAGCAGCAGCAAGCCTTCGCGTTGCTGGCGCGCGGACAGACCGTATACGGCTTTGCAGGGGGGGCTGGCATGCGAAGGGCGTTCGCTCGCAACACATGGCACCGGTGCAGCTGGCAGGGATGTGGTTCCGTCCGACTCCTGCATCTTCAGCGTGCTGCGCCAGTGACCTGAGCATTCGCTTGCTTTGTTATATGGAGCTCGAATGGCCCCGATTCCTACTCACCCACCTTCTTTCGTGTACAGACTACTGCCCTCTGCCGAACGAAAACCAACCCACTAAGCTCACTCTTCTTTCTTGGACTTGAACTTGGACTTGCAATCGTCTTCTTCCACCACGACTCTTGTCAGTATCGTCAACATGTACGATCGACCAACAATGTCTCGCCATTCCGCATATTCATACCCTCCGGCGTACGCCGCCCAACCCGAGCCGGCCAAACAATATCCCACAGCCCACAGCACTAGCAGCGCCTTCAGTGCCAGTGCCAACCCCAACGAAGACTGGACTAAGATTTCAGATCTTGCCGAACGTAGAAGGATACAAAACCGAATCGCTCAACGCAACTACCGTGAGTGTAGAGATATGGTGCAACACCGTTCGAGCAAGCATCCTAACAATCTCCCAGGCAAGAAGCTGAAGAAGCGTCTGGAAGACCTCGAACGCCGCGCAGGCTCCAGCTCAGCATCGCCCGAACAACGTCCCGTCGAACTCTCACGATCAGATTCCGTCACATCAATGTCCGTGAGCGTCTCAAGACCACGATCGACAAGCAGCCAACACCGTCGGGATCACACACCGGAAGTCCTCGCACAGCAATACGTGCTGCCATCATCAGAAGACCGCGGCATGTTCTCGCAGCAATACACCCGCCAACTCTCAACCTCGCCGCCCCCATTCTCATACGCCTCGCTGGCCGGGACCGAAAGCCACGCTAGCTACCCTTCCTACTCGCAGTCGAACGCCTACTGCAACATGCCCCCAACCATGGACATCCCGCTGTACCACTCATACATGCAGCCGATGCACCACCAAGCATATGCCGCCAACGGCATCGCGACCCCGCCGATCAAGCAGGAGTTCTACGCCGAAGACGAAATCAACCCCTTCAGCATGAGTTACGCCTCCATCGCCTGCGTCGACGTCAGCACCACCGTCGCCCCGTCGTACCAAGACGTCGCGGCCGCCTATGTGAGTACCACCACCGCCGCCCAACCGCCTATCCCGTATGCGCGGAGCTACAGCTACCCGCAATGACGAATGGCGAGCGCGCAACATCGAATGGTGCTTTGAGAGCTCGAGCTGATAAGAGATGCGACAGACGCCCTCGCTATCGGACTCGCTCGAACACCTGTCGCCGCCAGACCACAATGCGTATCCGCGGACTCCGGCTTCCATGCCGCGGACTCCGCCAATGCACTTTTACGAGCAGCGCGTTTGAGGCTGTGTGCCCGCACACACATATTCGTTCACTTTTTTTTGATCTTTACGTCACGATGAATGATTTTACGAAAGAAGCGCCACAAGCGACTTGTACCTTTTCTGTTTTAGTTTCTGTTTACTCTGCTTTACTTTTTGCTTTGCCACTTCCAGCGTCCATGCCCAGGCGCAAACCGAATAGACAGGGATGGAAAAGGGACGGACAGCGTCGAATGTCAGGTAGCAACGGAGTTAATAATTTCTTGTTCATCTACGGCCAGCAGCAAACTTTCATCCGTTGGAGTGGAGAGCGAACGCGATGGAGATAGGATCCGGCGGAGGAATGGGGCTCAGCCAGCCGCGTGGTCAGGCAGACATATTTAGTTTAGTTAACCACAGACACAGCCGCAAAGGATTATTGATCATTATCGTTTGGGGGCGATGCTCTACGTACAATCAACATTAAGTTGCGCACGCCATCGCATGCTTGCTTGCTTCTCCAAGTCTCCAAGTCTACCCCAAGACCCTACGTTATGTAACAACCTTGGAAAGTATCCGTAACGTTTAATGACAGCGGCAGTAGTTTTGCTAGCGGAATAGCATTCGAGTAGTTGGTCTGAAGTTCACCGGCTCCAAACTCTCGCCCCATAACCACAGACCTCATCGTGCTCTTCTTATTTACATCAACGTTCCCCTGCCATGCTTGCCATATCGACACTTGTCAAGGGCCAGGGCTTTGCGATAATCCATGTCCGTTTAGCCTCGATCATAGCAACTCCCAAGACAACCACCCGTGATTGACTACGTGAGTCTATCGCGCGGTTCGCAATCGTGCTTCCCTTACTCGGTCACCTTGTTGGTGCCGTCCTGTGTCATGTCCAGGTACGCAGCACAGTAGGTATGTTCCGTCCCCCGTCCCCCGGCTTTATCTTGCACCCGAAAGCCGCGTCCTTCCTGGATGGTGAACCTGGAGGAGCTGGGCGCGGGATCAACGCATTCGATCGACAAACCAGCCTGGCTTTCCGGCTTGAACCTAAAATGAAATCCTTCCACATCCGTGCCTTTCCATCGTCGACACACAGTGCGACACGGTTCCGTTGTCTGCCTGGACCTTCCTTCAGGCTTGCCTCGCATCGCGGGATTTCGGCCTGAGATTGATGTGCGGAATGAGTGTTGGGCTGCAATGTTGATGGGGAGTGGAGTTGGAGTGGTGGAGTGGTTGTTGTGACTTTCAGGCTGTGGTTCCTTCGTTCCGCCGTTCCTTCCTAGCCGGCCACCTGTATAGAAACTTACATACATTTACCTACGGTATACAGAGGGGCGCGCACATTTTCAGCCTCGTGAGCGCATTCCCACTCTTTCTCTCTCCACTTCCACAGCACGCGGCGCGGCATAGCATGGCACAGCATGGCACAGCATGGAATTATTGTTGCTGCTGCTGCCTGCCTGCCTGCCTGCCTGCCTACCTGCTGCAATAGTTTATTCTTCCAAGGCTGAAGAACAGCTACATACCCGCAGTACATATGTAATACACACATCAGTAAGTACATACATACTATGGTAACAAAGTAACATGCAGCCTTGAATACAGATGCCTCCACCATCTCCCCCTCTTCCTGCCGCCTCAAGAAAAAACGCCCACAATCCTCTTCGCATCGCGACATCGTGTCGCCATCGGGGGTCCCAAGGCAGCAAGGCTAAGTACCAATGTAGGGCACTGCCACGCTGTACCGTCCAAAGGAGAGCATCAACAATAAGGTGGAGGGGCAGTCTCCCAGACGGGACGAATGCTGAACCTGATTCTCAGAACACCAGGCCACACCAAGGCAGGCGTCTAGACAATTGCATGTTGGGAACTGTACTCGTTAGTCATGAGATGATTATTTCCACTGCCCACACACACGGGCACCTGCTTTTCGCTCTACATCTCGATTCCCCATCTGTTGTGCGTGGTTCTGCTGGTTTTGGGGCGCTGCTGCACGTCGCATGCATGCATGCAAGCTGGTTGGTGGTGGCATTGCCCGCCTCGGGCCGAGTCGGCGAGCGTTGGTTTCACATGTCTGATGTAGTAGTTTGATGTTGTTGGTGGATTTTGTTTGATGGCGAGTTTGAGTGTTATGGTGGTGGCTTCGATTTCTTCGTACGTTGCCTTTTCTTGCCTTTTCTAGTCATCACATCTACAGTGACCTCCTAGTTAATCGAATTGAAGCTCCCATGTGCATGGTCAGCGGTATTGATTATACACGTGTATACTGCAATGTACAGCACCATTTGCCGTTCGGTAGGCAGAAGCCGGATCTACGAGTCGGTTTTCGCTTCCACCTCGCTACGATTTTAGAGTGTTGGAGTAGGGTAATTGATACCTATCTTTGCAGTGCGGGGAGACGGGCATATCCTGATTGTGTACATAATCATTAGTCTCCTGTACCTGTGCATCACGCCTGCATCGAAATACACCCCAAGTCAATTATTACTCATCACCACACTGGCGCCCGCGTCTCGCTTGACAACGCCACGCGTACGCCTCGACAAGGGCATCTTCCGACTCGCCAGTGGTAGACACCTGATAAGTCTTCTGATACCGATAGCTATACCAACACGCCCGCGCCCGCTCCACACCAAGACCACCCGTACCTCTTCCAGCCCTTGCCGTTATCTAACCATGTCGCTACTCACCGGAAACGAAAAGAAGAAACACAGCCTGGTGCTGTTCGGCGGAGACCAGTGAGTACCTTAGTCCGCCCCATCCGCCACCTACCCAGCCTACCGCCTCTATGTCCCCCGATTACCGTGCATATCGCCTACTCCCTTCCTTTCCCACGTGGCCATCGGCTTCTGTAGTACTACAGTAGCTACTACTACTGTAGGCGGCGTCCTCCTCGGGTCGCCGCCTCGTTTGTATGTATGTAACATCGACGATCTGTGTTACTAATCAGCCTTCGCACAGGGCCTGGCACGAGGATGAATGGACGGCAAGTGACGACCGGGTGAGGGGAGGAAAGTCGCAGGTATGTTTGTCTTCTCGCTTTTCTTGCTTGCTGCCATGTCATGAGACAGGCAGGCAAATGGCAGCGAATCGAATCCCGAAGGCTGCGGAGTCGGCGCTGAAACAAGGCAACTAATCCTTTGCGTGTGTAGAGTTACCTCGTTCGCGACGAGAAGAACGCTCGCTTTTACGGCAATCTCGATATCAAGACGCTGGGTGGCGCGGGCTTTGCGTCACAGCGTACCGTCAGTGAGGACAAGGAGTGGGACTTGTCCGACTATGCTGGAATTCAGCTCGACATTGCGAAGGGTGACAGTAAGTTTGATTTCGGAGAGCCAACATGTTTCGGGAAACGATGAACTGATCACGAGTACCACACAGAGAAGAGATACACTCTCATCTTGAAAGACACCCTCCTCTCTCGCGACCCGGAAACCGGCCGCGAGCAGGCCACCATTTCATGGGAATGCGACTTCGACTTGCCCCCACAGACCGTCCCTGGCGAAACCAAGGGCCGAACTATCTTCATCCCGTGGAACAGCCTTAACCCAACTTATCGCGGGAAGCTGAAGAAGGATGCCGAGCCGCTTGACCTCAAGAAAATCAAGCGCTTCAGCATCATGATGAGAAGGTATGTTTTCTCTTTTTCTGGTGATCTTCCTGTCTTGATCCTGACCTTATCTCTCAGCTTTTTTGGCACCCAGGAAGGCGATTTCAGCCTCACCATCAAGTCGATCAAGGCCGCTTCACACGCGCCGCCGCCTTCATACGCGCAGACCGTCGATCCCGACTCGAGCGAGGTCGAGAAGGGTCAGTCCGACGACGTGTCAGACCGTGCGGCAGCACCTCGCGGCCTTTGGCGTCAGCTCTCCCTGGTCTTTGTTTCTCTTGCACTAGTGGGCACGTTGATGAGCTTCATGAAGTGCGGAATGTGATCGTGCACTCGATCTTGATCAAAGTAAGCTCAGGATGCAGTGCTTCAGAGTTGCATTCCGTATTCCACCAATTATCAGAGCGAGTGACGGTTCACTCAAGGATACCGGAGGTAGCATTAGTACCCGACTAATCATTGTACAACAGAAACCCGAGTCGCTGATACTTGAGCCCTTTTCCATCTCCTAGAAAACATCCTAGAGCACAGCCGGGACTCTCAATATCCTCGTGCACAAGGTCATGCCTCTTGTGATCAGACTTTTGTCCCTCGTGGTCGCCATGCCTAAGGCCAGTCCCCCACTGCTAACAACCCTCAAGTGACCGAGCTCGCCAAAGCAATGCTTCACAGACCACATATGCGCAACTTGGTCTTCCCGGTGAATGCGGAGAGAGAGAGAGAGAGAGAGAGAGTCTGCTTAGGGCGGTGTTGTTGTACTACGAACACGCACGACGTTAGGAGTTTTACGTTGTAGCCGAACGAGGTTTCTTCGCTAGTCATGATCTCTTTCACTTTGTAGGTGGGCGTCGATCGCTGTGTAACCTAGTCGTTTGCTTGTTTGTTACCTGTTGCCTGTAATTTTTCCTATCGGTTCGTAACATGAAAATCGTCATCTTTAGTGGATTTTCACTCCTCTACTACTATTGGATCTAGTGGGCAATTTCATAATAATTTCACAAGCTTCATGGAATGTGGTATGTAACCGGATATTACATTAAAGCAAGCTTAATACTGAGCGAGTAATAAGTCGCTTGAACAAACAGGCTAGAGGCCGTACTAAAATTGAAGTAATCATTGTATAATAGAAATCCGAACATAATGTAGCTCATACTCGTAGACCAAGAACAGAACGTGGAACACATGGTTTACCATTCATCTCCATGCACGATCTTCCTTTAGCAGACAGAAAATATTGCACACAATCTCTCACTTAAGATATTTCCCATCCACATATCCATCAGCACCATACCCCTCCCCAAGCACCGTCTCAACAGCAACCATCTCCACCAACTCGCTCGAGAACTCCGCCCTCTCACCCTTGGCCCCAGGCCCTCTGTTCTTGAACTCCCCATAAACAACCCGATCCGTCCTTTCATCCCCCACGTTCCAAATAGCCCACCCGGCCCCGTTGACAACCCTCCCCAACTCCGTCCGCTGGAAAACAACCCTCGCGAAATTCCTCCAAGGCCGGCCCAGGTAATACGCCCCATCTGCCACTTTCCCTCCGCCTCTCCTGAACACCCCCGCCGAATCCACTTTCGACTTGTTGATGACATACCAGCCGTCGTCGTCCGTCGAGCGGCCCGAAGCGGTGATCCAGCCGTGCTCGGGGATTGTTCCGTTGGGAGAATTGGAGTCCGGCAGGAGGGGCACGACTCCAAAGTCGCACTTCTCGAACCAGGCGCGGGCGCGCTGGCCGAAGATGAAGTCTGTGGCGCCTTCGATGTAGGTTTTGGCGTAGAGCTGGCGGCCGACGTTGGCGAGGAGGGTGTCTTGGTAGCCGGTGAGGGCGCAGGCGTAGTAAGCTTGTTTCTGGCGAGAAGAAGAGCAATGTCAGCTGGGATGCCTGATGGAATGAAGGACAGTAAAGAGAGAGAGAGAGAGAGAGAGATGAAGGAGTGGCGGCATGGTGAAGAAAAGAACTTACATCCGCCTGTGCACTCACGGCAACAGCCTGCGAGCCCTCCCCAAAGGCGTTCTTGACATTGACATTGTACAGCTTGAAGTCGCTCGTCCAGACTCTCAAGGTCGCAGTGAGGTCGTTGTTCGGCTGCGATTTCTGGCTCTCAGAAGCGACAATCGTGACTTGGTTCGCGGCGTACTTCGAGTCGTCCTTTGTGTAGCCGAAGACTGTCAATGGCCCACTGAGTTTGGGGATGTAAACTTGCTCTGAGTAGGTGCCGGGTTGGATGAAGATGACTTGTTCGCTGGTGGTGGTGTTTGAGAGGGCTGCGACGGCTTGAGAGATTGTCGTGTACTTTTGTCGCTTGCCAACTGTGAGAGCTCCTGGAGGAGCTTTTGTACGGCTTGCCGCTAGAGCTAGGGAAACGAGAGTGAGGCAGAGAGTGAGTATTTTCATTTTGGCTGTTTGCGAATTGATTTCTTCAACGATGCTTGGGGTTGATGCGTGGGATTGCCGGTTGGTAACGCTCTTATACTTTGATCGAACATTGCAAAATAACCTGTAAAGCTAAGTGAATTAATCCGTTGGCCACGACAGGAGAAGAGGGGTCAATCCATATTGGATGAAAGTGATGTTAAGATGCCGTTCGAGGTGTAGGGAAAAGCGACTTTCTCATTGGTGGAATGATTGCTAGGTCTTCCGTCTTCCGTCTAGCTTCATGTATTTCTTGGCTTTGATCGAGTTGTCGCGAGTCATCGTGTCAAGACTCTTGCGGAGAATCAAAACACTATCCCGAGGTCAAGACAAGATTCCGCATCAAATGCAGCCTAGCTTGTACCTTGGTAGACTGTGTGTTGCAGTTCAAGTGACGATGATACCAGGTGAATAGCACGGTAGCCATTATATCTCCCAACTAGCCAAATGACAGGCAAACGAGGAGCGTCTTCGTGCGAATCGCATCCTAGGTGTCGCCCTCTACATGAAGTCGTCCAAGAAGTCTTCGTCTCGATCCTGGTTGCTAGACATTTGCATCTGGTCCTCGGTGAGCATGTCGTCGTACATGTGCTCCTTCCGCCACTTGAGCTCCTGTCGTTCCTCGGCCAGTTTGGCGTCTGCCTTTTTCTGTTGAAAGCGATCGTGGTCAGTATCACGATCCATACTCACGCCATTCGAATGACCATGTGCTTCCCCATGGAATATCGACCTACCTTCTCCTGTTGCGCAATACGCTCAACCTTCCTCAACTCCCTCTCCCGGTCTTCCTTCTCTTGCCTCAAATCCGGATGCTTCTCGACCTTGGTCTTGTTCAAGCGGTTGACAATAGCGTTCTCGCGCTGGCTGACATAAACCCGTTTGACCTTCTTGTTGTCCTTGAAGCCCACTTGACCCGTCGCCATGGAGCCATCCTTCTTCAAGTTTGACCAAGGCGTGTAGATGACGGTGATGTTGTCCTTCTTGTTGCCCTCGATCGAGTTGGCCTTGGTGAGCTGCGCGCAGTCTGTGAGCAGCTCCTCGGGGATCGCATCCCAGGTCTCGTTGTCGCGCATGCGCAGGTAGATATGGGCGGAACTGAGGTTGTCGACGTGGAACCAGACATCCTCTGGCCAGCCGTGGGCGATCAGGTCCTCATCTCTCTCAAGAAGTTAGCATGGACTGGCTTGTGGAGTTCGATTGAGGCGGGTGTCGCACTCTCTACTTTGTCCTTGCCGACGTAGATGTACGCGGCAGGCTTGACAACAGCGCTGGTGAAGTAAAAGACCATCTTGAAGATAATCTGCAGTGCTTGATTGAGTCTGAGAGTAGGTATGTATGTAGGTTATCTTGAAAGACGACAGTGGCATGTGAAATCGCAATCGCATCCCACGCGGAAGTCTCCCGCTCGACTTCTGGAAGGCCAACATCACCAAATAGCATGCACGACATCTCAATAAATTGCCAGCAAACAAGAAAATCAAGAAACACGACACCACTCAAAATGGCTTTCCTCGTCAGCCTCCTCAACCTTGTCGGCATCATCTTCCTGTCACATGCGTAAGCCCACCAATCCCAAACCTCAACTCAACTAAACACTAACCAACACCTCACAGCGTCTACAGCGCCTACGAACACTCTCTCCTCGCCTCCGCCTCCTCCTCGCCCACCCTGCGCCTCCCCACCGAATCCGAGCCCAAATTCAACCTCCCAATCGACATCGCACTCGAAACCCTCTTCTCGGTGCTCCTCCTCTGCGTCGGAGTCGTGCTCTCGAGCCCCGACCTCAAACCAATCCAATGGAGCGCATGGGCCGGGAATCTGGAGCGCAGCAAGGAAGCTAGAGTTCTTGTCGAAGCCGGTGTCGCTCCTGGAAACCCGTATGCGCAGTTGGAGGACAGGCCTGGGTTCTGGGACCCCAGAGGCGCGAGGAAGGCTTTTGGAATGTGGGTTGCGGATGGTGCGAAGGCTGGTAGTTCGTAAATTGAATTGTTGAAGCAAGTCATGGGTGCGTATAGCTTAGACTACGTTGATTATAACAATGGCAGGCGGGCGTGTACGAAAGTTTTATACAAGTTCTTGCAACGTACTGCAGTGAGGCTTTATCGATGTGGGTTTTTGGGGTTGACGTTTGCATTGAGTGCTTTATACTACCTACTAGGTAGCCAAAAGGAGTGTGAAAGGCTAATAGCCTCGTCGGTTCACAGACACGAACCCGGGGCCGTCAGATCATGACCTCAGATAAGGTCAAGTTCGACAGCAGCAATCATGCCGCAAGAGATCAAATCACTGCGTGAATGACAGAAAGATGCTTCCCAAAAGCACAAGATCATCATTTCAAATAAAGCGACAGCCACCAACCGAAGCACCGTTCATGTCGAGACTCCCAAAATTGCGCCAGGTAGTCCATTCAATTCCCTCTGCGCCACGAGTGGACCGTTGACAAGCGGCAGATTGATCGAATTGAGCCAGAAGACGGTTGGATGTTTGTTGAATTTTCCCTTGCATGTGTTCGCATGCTGCATGATGCCAGCAGAAAGGCCGCCCACCACTGCATTCGCGGAGTTGGTGGCGCTCAGCAGCGCAGCATTAGTCTCCGGTTCTCGACAAGACCTGTTCTGGCGGGACTGGAATTCGTTGTTGTGGTTCAGCATGTACATCTTGCCCTGGGCGTCTGCATCTGACGGTACAGCATCACACTTCTTGAACTCGTTTTTGGCGGTTTCGAAGAAGTAATCCTTTTGTGGGAGGATGTAAGAGTATTTGTTTGGTGAGTCCGCGCCGGCGTCCAAGAATATGATAAAACGCTTCTTACGCTCTATGAGCTCGCCATAGGTGGGCCAGGCATCGATGGGCAGCGGTCGCGCACTCGAGACAAAGGCGCGATTCCTGAGTCCCGACCGAGCGAGTCCCAAGTCTATATCCTTGAGGGCCCGTTTGTCGCCGTTGATAAGTCTCAAAGTCACGACCTCTCTAGTGTTCACTCCCAGAAAGGTCGAAATGTCTTTTAAAAAGCTGGACAACTTCCCTTCGCAACGTGGTGCTTGTGCTTGTTGACTGCCTCCAGTGCAAAATTTGTGGCATACGGATATTTCGCCCTCGTTCTCGTAAATCTCCGCACTCAAGAATCGGACGCCTGAGCCAAGCTGTTTCAGAACAGAATCCCAGTGGAATTCCACGTTCATAAATTTGCTGCCTTGGATAGGCGAGTTGTTGGCTCCAACCAGAGACACATTGCTGTATTTTCGATCGCAGATCTTCGAGTAGCCATTGCAATTCTCAGCCCTCTCTTGTGGGAAGGCGAAGG
>Ga0265798_10004339_pt1 | contig 19664 bp, 18 predicted proteins | sample P3T30metagenome_FD_192430 | JGI IMG/M metagenome (GOLD analysis project Ga0265798, IMG submission 192430) | Plant litter microbial communities from East Loma Ridge, Irvine, California - P3 T30 | ecosystem: Environmental > Terrestrial > Plant litter > Unclassified | place: USA: California... | reverse complement strand
CTGCCTGAACTTTTGGTTTTCGTGCGTGATGAGTGTTTTCCGTCTGCTCTGCAAGTGCGCTATGAACTCTTGTAGAGCCCGATGGTCTAATCTACGAACGTCTAGCCTGGAACCTAAACGTACCTGTGAGTCTCCTGTATCCCCCGTATTTAGTTTCCTACATGAATTCGGACAACACAATCTACTGGAAACCCCTTATCCTGCGAACCTCTAGCAAATCCGCTGTCACATCTGGTATATCCTGGCGCTGGAAGTCCTGCACAAGACCGCTATTTATATTAGGTGTGACGTCTGGGTTCTCAATGTTGAACCTACCTACCTAGGTAGGTATCTAGGATGGTATGGCTACTCACGCAACTAAAGGCACGTAAAACTGACACACTTATTCCTATACATGGAACAGTATATATCATGCACATGGCTAATATACCAATCTGCGCGAACTGAGTGCATAGTGGTGTTGAGGATGTAGAGAGGCGAGCTTGGTTTCGGAGTAGCCGTAGCTTGATCACGCGCATTCAATCATCTATATGCATCCTTTCATGCCATTGCGACAGAATACCTTCAAGTCCGCTGTCGCCAAAGCCATCATTACACCTAGATGCTCTGCAGATCCCAAGCAACAGCAAATGTCTGCTCCTTCCACTCTTTAGTAAAAGCTTGCGCTTTGACGACAATCACAGCCGTTGAGCCAGGAACATCATCCCAAATGATCTTCTCAACTGTATCTGCGGTAGAGGAGAACAATAAGTCAGCGTTCCAGATCATTTGAACATCTTTCCGCTGTGTAATGAGGTATGCTAACTTACTTTCGCAGTCGAATCCCTGGTCGCCGTCTGCCATGTTTCCATGTCGTTCAATGACGTCATCTCCCACGCCAGCACGAACAATGAGATTCATGTCATTTTGCACCAGCGCACCAGGCGGTTCCGGATAGGTCATCGTCACAGTCAAGCGCGTGCGAGCACCCGTCGAGGGAATGGCCAACGGCGGGCTCTGCCACGTCTTGTCCAACTCTGAGGCGACTCGCAGCACAGGCGCGTCTTGGACATGAGTATGTTTGCTTTCGTATTCCGTGTTGCCTTGCCAGCCGTCAACGAAAGAAAGCTGTTGCACCATCCTGAGGGAGGCTGCGACGTTTACGCGCCCAAAGCCTTGCTCGTAGTCGTAAGGCAATGTTTTCCTACTCTGGGCTCCGCCGCTGTGCAGCACTGCGCCATTGACCAACAAAGCTTTGATCAAAGCCGCGCTGGTGTTTTCTTTTCCAACGCCCTGTAGCGCTTCACGAAGCAATGCAACGCAGCCTGAGACCAGAGGCGTGGCCATACTTGTGCCTGACAGAAACATCCAATCAGAATCATCTGATTTCCCATTCGCGGCACGACGGCGATCCCCTAGTGGTAGCGCGCGAGACGCGGCGGAAAGAATCGCGACGCCCGGTGCAACGATGTCGGGTTTAATCCTCCCCACCGTGGCTTCATTGTTCGCATTGCGTGCAGGTAGCGTCGGTCCACGTGAGCTGAAGATGGCCACGGAAGTGACATCGGAGCCGTGCTTGAAGCCATGCGTGTATCTATGGCCGTCGTTGTCTCGCGTTGTTCCTGTAGCACCAACGGTGATGCAATTCTTTGCAGCTCCATTGCCCCCTATCTGGCTCGCGCCCGCGTTCTTGACTGCGGCGTCATTTCCGGCTGCCACGAGGATACAGAAATCCAGGTTGTCGCGCATGAACCGGTCGATGTCGGTCGCGTCGGCTGTGTATCCAAACTGTCCTGTCGTCGGGCTCCATATAGGGCCCCAAGAATTGTTATGGATCCGAGACCCGAGTTTATACGCTTCTGAGTAAAGAACGGACGTTTCGGCTGGTACCTTGAGACTCCACTTGCGTAAGCTGGTGTGCCATTGAGACATGGCCTGTACAACTATCCTCGCGTTCGGCGCAGTGCCTTTCATCGGTAATTCAACCTTTTCGGCGTTCTTGTAGACCCCATTACCGCAGATCGAAGCGCAGACATGTGTACCGTGACCCACGGGGTCATTGGGAGTAGCAGTACCTGGAACCATACCGATGACTTGCACGACACGATCCGAAAAGGCAGGATGAACCTTGATATCTTCTGTGTCCGCCGCCATGCCCTGGTCAAATCCTGAGTCGGCCACGCAGACAATTTGCCCGGTACCTTGGTACGCGATCGAAGCACTCTGAATAGCGAGCGCATCAAATAGAACGGCGCGCGCCTGGTCATTGAACATGGCATACTGCCGGACCTCCTCGATCCTGTTGACGCTGTCCAAAGCGGCGAGTGCCGCGAGTTTGTCCTGGTGAACAGTGACTCTGATCTTGCGCTCCAGGATCTCGAGGTCTCCAACGGGCACTTCAGCCGCTCGCGCAACATACGGAGCCAATTGCTCCGACGTCACGTTGGGATTCTCATGAAGAATTAAATCGACCTCATAGTCCTGTTGGTCGTGTTCGCCCTCGACCATTTCCTTCAATGAGATGGTTGTTTTGAGTTCTGGATGATAACTGAGATTGTAACCATTAGCTTCGTCATTACCAATATATGCTCCACAGGACGTGGTTCTTACATGTCCGCTGTCACGACGAACGGCAATAGCCGTAGGGCCTGCAGATTGTCCGGCTCATATCGACAAAGAAATGTCTTCTCGGCGACATATTCTTGGATCTCAACATGATGGTCTGCCAAAACCGCCTTCTCATCAACAGAGAGGACACGATCAACTTGCACAAGTATGAAATTCGAATCCTTTGCATCGGGTGCAGATCTCACTTCTCCCTGATCGTTTGCATTAACCGTCCACCTCTCGCCTGTTGATCCGATCGGTACGATTGTGTTGCCATTGACGGTGATGGACGCCATAATGCCGCCCTGGGTTGAGAAAAGTCTTGGGGATAGTACGTTTACAATTTTCAAAGGTAGTCTGATATGAGGGTCAAGAGCACAGCACCGGTATGAGTATGCCGAACATTCTATAGACCCTGTACGCTATGGTCTGCACCTTTTCCAGCCATTGAGCACATAGGAAGCCCACACTTCGTGATCTTCCGCCTAGAGCTCTACACAGCCAGCCACAAGCGACGCGGTGGCCTAGGAAGAGCTGGAGCCGCGAAGCTATTGATGCTCTAGACCGTAAGTGAGAGCGAGGCAGCGGACCTCCCCGGCCGCTCAGCCAGCCAAGCACGACGCCACAAGCTAGCGAAGGCTACATGTGGAGCTAGGACGCAGTTAAGCGACCCTGCAGAAGACGCAGGGTGAGAGGACCGTAGGAATTCGAGCAAGAAAGTTGGCCAGGTCAGCGCCCGAAGTACGACCATGTAAGGTTTTCGTATTCCAGCGCTGATGGAGGCGTACAGATGTGCTGAATACGGGCATCTTGCGTGTTCTATTCGACGGCCGAAGTACGGTCATCAGACTAGGCCAGCTCTTTTGCTCGAATTCCTGCATGATCAATTGGATTATGGGTAGCTCGGTCATACGCGCACACGAAACTGAGCCAAATGTAGCCGATCATGGATTGTTCATACAAACCTCTGGTAGCAAGCCATGGCAGAGCCTACTGATCAGAAGATAGGTAGGCCTATCTCTCTTTGTTGCAGAGGGCTCAACAGTACATCTATGCCGCAGATGACGCAAAATATACGCAGGCAGAAATTCACGATGAGGATGTTAAAGTTTCAACTTTATACCGATCTATCCTACTTCTCCTACTGTATAGTAACGCACGCTAGGAGAAACATACAAGCTTAGTGCAATCTCAACTTGGCATGCGTTGCCACATTGCGTCTAAGGCCACACTCGCGTATCTGCATCCGTGACTTCTTGTGAGAGGGAGAACACAACCTCATCCAAGTACGTTCTCACCCCTGTTTCCCACGTCTTGCCCGACTTTTTTAGCTCGATCAGTCCTCGACACTTCTCGACGGCATCGCGACAGCCAATCATGCTGTTGAACTGATCCAAGTTGGCCAGATTTGTGGGATCGGGGATTGGGGTGTTGGCGTGATCGTACAGCCCGTGATGGTCGTCGTCTTGTCCATTGTAGACGTGGAAGTTCTCGATTGGGCCCCATTTGTCGACGACGCCGGGTTGGAATTGGAGGGGATCTGCCACGGTGGTATCGTCAGATGGTTTCGATCAACTATGTCACCATGTGATGGAAGAAAGAGAGCCTGCGTTGCAACTTACCGTCGGAGATCTTCGCTTCATGGTTCAGCAACGTGCGTCTCGTGTGTCCCAGAGCGTAGGAATCTTGTATGATATGGAACATACTGCCTAAGGCTCGACGTGGTATGTCCAAGGCTTCGAATGCCGACTCGCCAGATAGCAGATAGCGCAGCGTCCCCCAGTTGGCGGGCAGCGAGAAGTTAGGACAGAATTCGGCCATATCGGTCTTGCTGATGACTGTATCTGGGGTAATCCCTTCCTCTCCATTGGCGAGTTTCCAAAGGACGCCGAGCCATTTCATCAATTTTCCTTTGGTCTCCTCTGGGTTCTCTCCAAGCTTGGAAGCCATACAGTGTAGGAACTGGAGATCGCCGTAGTGGGAGCGCCCGGTCGGGTTTTGCATCTTGTCTGATTTGTCTTGTTCCCATTCGTATTCCCCTGTCTTGAAATAGTAGCCCCACATCATTCCTGTCGAGTAGGTGTGGTTTGCGTCGGCGTAGTCGTCAAAGAGTAGACAAGCGGGATCATCGTTCCACACCACTCCCCGAATGTACTCCCAGTCGTCGTTACTGGCACTTTCTAATGTAGTCCCTGGAGCTACGTTGAATCTTGTACTGACCAGGGCAGCCAGAGTGATAGACTCGTGAAGAGGAGAATGTAAACTACCTCCCAGCCCACCCGCGACCGCGAAGTTTAGTCCATATTCTTTGCTCGCCGCCAAATGTTGTGCGTCCTCGGTATGGGATTCAGAAGCCATTGTAATGATGATTGCGAGTGTAGCTCACGACAGCGTTGAAAAATCTTGATACTGACCGGGGGACCGCAGTCTCCCCTTGTTTTACCTGATGAGACTTCCAAACCCAAGATTGATCTAGACCAGCGATCTGTATCGTACGCGAACGATCTCAGCTTAGCCATAAACGAGCCCCGTATCATCTCGAAGCTGAAGGATGCAAACTGCACCTAGGAGAAGCTGTATGAGGAGAAGTGTCGCCTGACCTTGCTAGACACAACGGTCAGCTCCCCGGTGTTGTGTCTAGATGCTAGATGTACACCTCTACGACCGCCACAACCTCTTTTTCAGTAGCTTCTAGCTTCACAATGAATTCTCACTGCATACGTCCGACATTTGTGGCGCGCGGTGGAAAGCTGAGACCAGCCGCATTTTCACGCCGCATCACTGCCTAGGTAAAGTGTCAACGCAGTTCAGGCGACGAACTAACATACTTCTAGTCGAATGCGTCTAATGAGCGACAGATCGAGCCTCGTTTAGGCCTTCGGAGACGAAGCTAACGTATCCATGGACGAAAACGTAGGATAGGTGGAGTACGGCTGGCGGTCGCTTGACCTCACGAGGTATGCACTGAGGCGGACCGATTCCGTGTGACCAAGTGCGCATGAAGGGTATGCAGGCGGGTGATATGAACTGAAAATAGGCGAAACTTCCGCAAGTTCGCTATGGATTGATGTAGATAGCACCAGGGCCTGTGGTGTGCAGTAGTTGTGGCTTTCCGAATGTCACGCCGAGTGGGCGCGATGCAAAGCCGCTGCGTGTTTGTCGGTCTCGATCAGCACCCGACTAGGGCAGGATTGTATGCAGACTCGCAATCTCCAGTGCTTTGTTATTGATCAACTTGTCGCAACATCAATAGAGTGCGCCTTTGACGCAGACTCGGACCTGGTCACAGTGTCGCAAGCGGGACATTGCATCGTGAAGGCGCTGGCCAAGGTTTGGTAGCGACCTCGGGATGCCCGTTCTCCACCTGGGCGCCGCTCCGGCCGCGCCCGCCCCCGCACAAATAACATGCGCACCAACGGTGGAAGCCATATTTTTGACGCTGGAAGGTGCGCCACCCCTGGAACACTCATAGCAGCTGAAATCAGAAACCATATTAAGCTCGGCGATCCCAAAAGAGTTGTGGCATTACCTAGGCACGCAAGGGCTACCACGCCTAGAACGTCACGCGTAACTTGCGCCAATGCGAGAAGGTTCCAGATAGCAGCAAGTTCAAGCCAAACAGCCCTGATGTAGCTGGGGCCGAGCAGACCACGCAGCAGGGCCACAGCTGGAACTACCATGAACTTTGCGCCATGGACATGGTGGCGCAGCTGAAGCTCAGCTGTGAGTTCTCGATCTTTTGTCCTTGCTACGGATTTCCTGCTCCATGGCTAGCCGTGTCTGTGCTGTAGTTGCTGCAGCTACCGGGAATGCAGAATGCTCCTGTATCGTACTCAACATCATCGGATGGCGAAGTAAGAATATGATATTTGACATAAAAGGCTCTCCGCCCTCCGCTGTTCCTTCTCTGACACAGCATCCAGCCGTAGTTCCCTCAAGACACCATCATCCACAACCAGCTTTACCAGAGTTTCTGATCTCTCGCCATGTCCGAACAAAAGGAGCAAACCCTCAAAGCCCCCGAAGGTGACTTCCAGGAATGGACCGAGAAGACTTCCAAGAGCGGGAAAACGTTCTTCACCAGAGACGTCGATGAAAAGGGCAACACAACCGAGAAGCCAGCAGACGAGCCTGACCACGACGTTGACTCTCACGGCCCTCCCTTCGACAATGAGCCATGCTACTGGAAGGCAGACACCGAGGGTATGACAACCACCGACTTCGCCAACAAGACAGGTATGTATAGCAGCAGTGCTGCATGGTACGCGTGAGCTAGTTCATGTAACTGACACTTGCGAAAAGGCATCACCTGGTACAAGCTCAAGAACACCATCGGAGCAACTTACCAGTTGACCATCAACACGAACTCGACCTACGACTACACGTTCCACACGAAGCCTGATAGCTATGGATTGGATGTGTATCAGACTTGGACGACTCATGAAGTCACGTACACGACCTGGGACCCTACCGTGACCTCGGTCAGTGGCAGTTAGATAGCTGCCATTCTGCGGGACAGCTTCCATCGGTATCATTACGGATGCAGAGCTAGTGGCTTGTAATTAGTAGTAGCGAATGGACATGCCATCGTTCAAATCTATCCGTGAATGTACATGGCCTCCAACGTGCTTGAAGCTCGTGCAACATCTCACAACTCCATTGACACTCAGTACCATTAGTCACAACACTGTGCTCGATGTTAGTGCAGGTATAAGCGTGATGTTCGACCACAGCTCTGGGTGTCAGGTTTTCTTGGTTGATACTTGACGACATAATGAGTGAAATCTTTAAACCTGGTACATACGACCATAGGACACTGAGAATTAGGCTTCCCGTCCGCTCAGCCATATACAAGCAGTGTACCGGCGGATTAGTAGTTAGGTGGGTGACCACTAGCGAATCCCCGCTGTTGTATGTTTTTGCTACATCTTCTTTTTGCCCAATCTTTTTACCGAGGTGTCGTACCATGCCAACCTTGGAAGGTCACACCCCAGTGCGACATCTTCTTTTTGCCTGTGGAGTCTAGTACATCTTGCCTACCAGCTGGAAAGACAGCGTCGCGCGAAAGCAGTCGAGCTAGACGTCTGGACCCCGCTTCTTCTTTCCCCGCGCGCCACGCACCCAGCATCCTCCAAGCTTCACCTCTAGCCAAACGTTCTTAGCCCGCGCGCCATGTCGGCCACCTTTTTCCGTATGAACGGCTTTGCTAAGGCCAAGTCAGCAACGGTGCCCTTATGGTGTCGGGATGACTCGCAGCACAATCCCTGCAGTCTTTCCTGTTCTGTCGCGCCTCACAACCCGTTGCATACATAGGTAGAGTGAATGCGAAGCGCAGAGTAGGTACTTATACTCTTCTTTGGATCCAACATAGTCCTCAAGCTATACCAAAAGCCACACAAGAGACGTTAGTACAGTTCTAATCATGAAAGCTGGCCAGTGGGATCCGTAAGTACATAGTACCTGGGTAGTCCTCATTGGGGATGAGACTGACGAGACATCCAGCAAGCAGCAAAAGGTCGTCGTCAATGACGTGCCCAAACCCACCGAAGCACCAAATCAGTTCCTAGTCAAGATACAGTCAGCATCATTATGTCATTCAGACTTGCTCATGGCCATGAGACCCGACTACAACGTTACCTTAGGCCATGAAGGAGTCGGCTACATTGAGTCCATTGGCGCGGAAGCAAGCGACAAAGGCTTCAAAGTAGGCGATGCTATCGGGTTTAACTACTTCATCGGCGCGTGTTTCGAATGCGAAGGGTGCATGATCCACAACATGCGATGCGAGACGGGTAACCAGAAACTACAAGGTTTTGTGTCGGATGGGTACTTCGCCGAGTACGCGGTCGTTGATTGGCAGAATGCAGTCAAGCTACCCGAAAACCTCGATATGAGTAAGACTGCACCGCTGTTCTGTGCGGGTATCACAGCATTTCATTCAGTGGACAGCTGTGAGTTGAAGGCGGGCGATTGGCTGGCGGTTATCGGGTGCGGCGGTCTTGGACAGTATGCGATACAATATGCAAAAGCCGTAAGTTTGGGCAGAAAGCTGCGCTACGCATGGCCACTGACAGTAGACAGATGGGTATCAAGACTATCGGTCTCGATATCAACGACAACCAACTCGATGTGGCGAAGAAGGTCGGCGCGGAAGCTGTCTTCAACTCCATGAAGAACAAGGATTATCTCGAAGAGATCAAGAAGCTCACTGGAGGCAAAGGATGCCACGCAGCGGCGGTCTACAGCGCATCGAATGCAGCATACGCCGGCGCCCCAGATGTCTTGAGAACAGGCGGACTACTCATGGTCATCGGAATCGCACCGAAAGGACTGGACTTCATCAACACCTTCGACTTAACAACAGGACGGTACCGCATCAAGGCCGACAGCACGGGTATTCCGCAGCGAATGAAGAAGGCTGTGGATTTCACTGGCAAGCACAGGTATGTTACTTCTTATGACATGTGAAAACAGTTTCTGACCTTCCGCAGCATACAACCAGAAGTCGAGTTCCGCAAGATTGATGATTTGCCGCAGATGGTCGCTGATATGGAGGCTGGTAAAGCGGAGAAGAGACAGGTTGTTGTATTCTAGACACGTTATTTATCTAGTCCAGCATTAATTCTACGATATCAACAGAGGACCGTCATCACGATGCCTACATACTGTGAGGCGCTCATACCACTGACCAGCGATCAATTGTACAACCTGACATTAGGCAGCCTGCTTCGATCATGCCACTGGTAGTACCGCCATATACTAGACCCCGCACGCTGAACTTGGCTTGCTCTGTTTTCCTCGGTCGGTTATGCAGGGTCACTGTTAGTGGCTGTACTTGTGGAATACACAGGTACTTTAGGTTCTGGGAGCCGACAACCCCAGAGCCTTCGACTTTCTTACACGATCACCAACTACACGCTAATATGACCTACAAGACTATCGATGTATGCTCTCCGCCCTTTCTGTCCTACATGCATGACTAACACTTCAGCAGCATGATTTCGCAAATCCCGAGTTTGAATGGGACAAACAAGAGAACTACCAGCGTCCGTCCATCCTCTCGTCACTGGAATACATCATGTACTGATGCTATCCTCTAGCCTGTATAAAGCTCTCCTTCTTCTTTCGCAAGCGCCCCGATGTTACCGATGAGTTCTTCAAAAAGCATTACAACCACATCCATTCCGATCTCACCGTCGCCTGCAAGAAGTTCCACGCCGTCAAGATACAACGCTACGTACAGCACTACCAATCACCAGATCTCAAAGCCAAATTGCAGAGCTTGGGTATGGATCTACTAGACTACGATGCTTGCAGTCAAATCTGGGTGAGGAAGTGGGAAGACTGGGAGGCTTTTGCCGGGAGCGACGAGTACCGGGCTGCACTCATGCCGGATGCGGAGAAGTTTATGGATCTGGAGAAGGGCATCCAGGTCATGGCTGGGTGAGTCTTTCTCTCTTCATTTTCTTTGGCGGGTAATGTCGGCGAGAGTGATGGTTAGTGTGGATTGGTTTGCTGATGAAATGAGTCTAGGCATGATATGATCTGCTTTGGAAAAGCGATTCCTGATTGCGATGCTACGGATGGGATTACGCGTAGAGTGGATGCGTAGTCTGGGCGCTATCTGGTCTTAGGTGGAGATGCAAGGTACTAAGCGTTGTGGTGAATTGGATCGAAAGACCACCATATCTGTCTATTTACACGTGGTTTCTCTGCGACTGAATAACGTTCACGCTGAGTTTTTCCTCCGTGTCTCTTTCATGCCTCAATGCAGATATATGGTTTGCAGACTGGTAAACTATTCAACACAACCAAAACAGCCCAACCCTTGGCCAATTCCAGGACTTCAGGACCGTGGTGTCACATGTCGGTCTCGTCTAGCTCAAAGTGCACAGTACACCCTGTATTTCGCACGTGCGATGATGTTCATGGCTGCAATCTCGAGATGAACGCACGGATGTCGGAAATAAGCTTTCACGCATAGCTCAGTACCGACGGAAACGTTGTTCCAGGTGAAGACGATCCTCACCCCTTGATCGCCCACTACCACTTCCAGTCAAGCGCCATGATGTGGCGCAATTCTTCTCCGCAGTCAGTCTCGGATACCCACATCCACATCCACTACCCCGGATTTCCAGAACGTGCAACAAAATGCTGAAAATGATGGAGAAATCTAGCCAATAGAACCACCCAGTGGCATAATTAGCTCTGCTTCTGTGTATCCGAGATGCGGGGCTGGAGGAAAGTCCAGGTGTCGGACCAGTGGCTTGAAGGGATGTGACCTGTGCATGTCTACAAGACCCAACGAAGGATATATGCAAGCCATAAGTGGGCTCTCTACGACGATCCCTCACCCCAGTTACACCAAGTTGCACCTGGATCAGGCGACTTTCCTTTCACCAAACCATCATGGCAGTAACTGCCGTCCACGAGAGCGGCCTGCGTCGGCCATCGGACGAGAAGAGAGACATTGAGCAAATCGAAACCGTTGCAGCGACACCACCACAGACATTCGTCACCCCAGATACAACCACTATAACACCAAAGACATGGCTCGTTATCTTCATCCTGTCTTCGACTTTCGGTCTTTCGTTTTGGCCTGTACCTACCACTTCAGCGATGATGGCTCGGCTTGCCACTCAATTTGGTGCTCCGACAGCGAGCGCGTGGTTCATACCCGCTTACACAACAGCCAACGCGATTGGCTTCCTTCTTGCGGGCGCAAACTCCGATCTCTTTGGAAGGAGGTGGTTCTTGTTGTTTGGTAATGCGTGTTGTTGCGTCGGTTTCATCGTGACCGCGACAGCGAAAGGAGCAGACCACTTCACAGCTGGACTGGCTATAACCGGATTTGGAGCCGGATTCGCGCAGATGGCCATGTGCAGCATTCCTGGTGAGTGAGCTGCGTCGTGTTTTACATGCTAGTAGGTCTGACTGTTACAGAACTTCTACCGAACAAGTTCCGGCACATTGGTATCTGTCTTTCGGATGGTTTCGTCTTCCTCATTGTCATAATTGGTCCCATTGTTGGAAGAGTGAGTGCAGTGCTTCGACCTGCTGGGCGACATAGCTGACATTCGTTCACAGTACGCCATCGACGTCAATGCGTGGCAGTGGGTATACTGGGCTGGTCTGATTGCTCAATCCATATCCTTTATATCTCTTTTCTTGCTCTACAAGCCACCGAAGCACCCCAAGGGCGTTCCATGGTCCGAGGCAGTCCGCGGCCTCGACTATGTGGGTACTGCACTTATTGTTCCAGGCATCTGCCTTGCGCTTGTTGGTATCATCAACACCACATACAAGCCAAGCTCAGACGTAACCGTCATTGCACCCATGGTAGTCGGGTTCGTCCTGATCGCTGCATTCGGAGTCTGGGAGACGCTCTCGAATACCCGCTTCAAACTCTGCCCGCCACACCTATTCCGGAGCCACAAAGGAAGGGAATTCACGGCGCCGTTCATCGTAGCGTTTATCGTCACCATGTTCTACTACTCGGTCAACATCATCTGGCCGACAATGGTGAATGTCTTCTACCTGGGCCCGAACGTCTCGCGGAGTACCGAACTGCTGCTCACACTGCCGCCGAATGTAGGCCTTGTTTTTGGATCACTATGCCTCATGGCTTTCGGCAACGTGATCGGACACTGGAAATGGACATTGATCGGTACCTGGACTGGCATGGTGCTCTTTGGCGCCTTGATGGGCCTTGTCACTCCGTTCAACCAGAACTTGATGATCGCGTTTTGCTGCATCAACGCCTCTTTCTTCGGATGGGCACAGTACGAGTCCATCGCGTTCACACAACTTGGCGTGCCACAACAAGATCTCGGTTTCTCGGGTGGCTTGGCGGGTATGGCTCGTTACGCAGGAGGGTCGCTGGCTCAAGCCATCTATACCACTATCCTCACCAACACCCAGACCACTCGTGCTGCTGCGACGGTTCCCGCTGCTGCTGTGAAGGCGGGTATGTCGTTGGAGAACGCGCAAGCTTTACTTGCCGCTTTGCCCCTAGGCGCAGCCGCCATCGCCGAAGTGCCAGGTACAAGTCCAGAGGCACTAGGCGCGGCTTCTTTGGCGTTCCAATGGAGCTATGCGCACGCGCTGAAGATCGTGGCACTCAGTAGTCTGAGTTTTGGTATCGTAGGATTGCTTTGCATCTTCTATTGCGAGGATTTGACACCGAAGATGACGGACAAGGTGGAGGTCTTTCTCGAGAACGATGTGTACGCGGACAAGAACGAGTTCCACTAAGCACCTAGAATGCTGTAGCTTAATTGATAATCTGGCTCTCCTCATACCATCTTTTGCATAGCGTTGGACATATCGATGATGCGGTCGTGTTGTGTTGGCTGCGCAAGATGTGTCAGGGGGACGCTTACCTTCTCGCCCGGCGCGTCGCCGACGTCATGGACCCTGCGAAAATGTCTCGTCACGTCTTCCCGTCGTTCCTTCCTCCACCACGACCTTATCCTATAAGCTCCTCCTCAGACGTCGACGCGCCGCGCACATGTCGCATACACACAACGGGCCCCTCGATCTGGGATTTCGCACATCATGAATCGGCAACGCGTCCCGAAGAGGCTGGGATGACTCGAAGACGGCTATATTCTCGGGCGCTCCTTGCGGCAACCCCACAACTCATGGGTACCGGATGGCCCGCCGAGGCGACCGGGCCTCCTTCTGAATTCCTCGTGATGCGACGCGGGATCTTCAGAAGAGCGCTGATGATCAGTAGAGTATAGAGCGGCTGTTTGAAGTTATGCGCGCGGTAGGTAGCTTACGCACAAGTGTCCGTACTACTGACGTTTAGTACACCCCATGGGCAGTATGGGAAAACTCCCGTAGGAGAGAACTCATCTAGACTTCATGTCTCCACTATCGCAATCCCAATCGCAACCCCACCTTCCATACTGGTCGCCCATGCAAAGAGACAACATGTAGTCTCTGCAAGGGCTAGTTTTTGGCACACGCCGTGCCGGTGCCTTATCGCTTCGCCCTGCTTATAAGCTTCATTATCCTTGAGGCCTCACTCTTCTCAAAGCTCATCCTTAGCACGTCTTGAAGAATGTCAAAGTCAGCTGTCGTGTTTGGCGCATCCGGCGTGACCGGTCAGTAAACCCCTCAAAAGACTATAGATGAGCTTCATACTGATAATGATCATGCAGGATGGTCCTTCGTCAACGAGATCCTCTCCGACTATCCCGAGAAGAACACATGGAAGCGGGTTCATGGACTCAACAATCGCCCCCTCGCCCCAAACCAGACGCAATGGCCAGAGGACCCGCGCCTAAACCTGGTCTCTGGCATTGACCTACTCGCGCATAGCCAAGAGAGTCTCAACAAGGAGCTGGTAGAGAAGATACCGGACATCGGGGAGGTAACGCACGTATACTACTTTGCGTACAAGGCGGGCATGGATGTACAAAAGGAGTTGGACGAGGCTGTGGAAATGTTTTCCAAAGCGGTGACAGCTATGGATAAGCTGTGCCCGAACTTGGAACACGTTGTGTTGCAAATCGGCTCGAAGATCTGTAAGTCCTATCCCATTCTTGTGAAGGTGTTGGACACCCAAGACTAACATACATTAGATGGCTGCCATCTCCTCGCTGCACTTCCGTGGTTCGATGAAGTCGCTCCTCCGGGCACCACCGGGCCGAAACTCCCTCCGCCGCCGCTCAAAGAATCCTACCCCCGCATACCCAGCCCGTACGCCGAGATGCTGTTCTACCACGCACAGAACGACTGGATCGCCAATTACGCCAAAGACAAGAAATGGAGCTGGATCGAGACTCGTCCCGATCTCATAATTGGCTACGTGCCCAACCAGAACTTCTACTCGCTGGGTACATCCTTGGGCATCTATTTAAGCCTCTACAAGGAGATCCATGGCGAGGGTGCTGAATGCCCATTCCCTGGCAACCAAGGAGTCTGGAAAGCGCTGAGCAACGATAGTAGCAGCGACATGATTGCGCGCCAAACCATACACCTCACTCTTTCTCCTAACACAAAGAAGGGAGAGGCCTACAACGTCGCCGACTCCAAGACACCTTCAAACTGGGAGCAGAAATGGCCTATCCTGTGTTCCTACTTTGGTCTCAAAGCCACTGGGCCCGGTTCTGCTCCGATTGACGTACGCAAGTTCATCAACGACAACATGGAGACATGGCTGGCAATGGAGAAGAAGTACGGGCTGCAACATGGCCATGTGGACGGTGGTCGTGGACTTCAGATTGCCGAGTCCATGCTCATGACCAAGTTTGACTTTGATCGTCAATTCGACATGACCAAGATGTACTCAACGGGTTTCACCGAGGAGAGAGGTCCGAAGGAGACTTGGGGAACTGTCTTTGACAGGATGAGGAAGGCCAAGATTATCCCATAGATATCAGACGTGACGCGACATGCAATCACTGGCAACGACGTGCAAATATATAGGATTCTCTGATGCATTACTATAGACTACACTACTATATCCAGCGCTCTGATGAAGAGACAGTAATGAAAACTAGAATACCTAATGAAGTCCTACCCAAACAGCTAACTGACAGCTCAATAGTTCATATTAATCATAATCGTCTTCGGTTCCGTAAACGCCCTCAGCGCATGGACGCCACACTCCCTGCCTAACCCACTCTCCTTGCTTCCACCAAACGGTGTCATGGTGAACATCAGACTCACACAGTTGACACCAACCATACCCGAGTCGAAGTCACTTGCGACGCGCAACGCCTTGTTGATGTCCTGGGTGAATACACCGGCCATGAGGCCAAAGTTTGTGTTGTTCGCCAACTGCATGATCTCTTCCTCCGTCTTGAAGGACTTGACGACGGAGACGGGGCCGAAGATTTCCTCGCAGTGGATCTCAGAAGTGGGATCGACATCTGTGAAGACGGTAGGCTCAAGGTAGTAGCCTGATGTGCCGATGCGCTTGCCGCCGACTGCGAGAGTGCCTCCGCCTTGTTGGCCGCGCTCGATGAAGCCTTGTACGCGCTTGAACTGGGCTTCGTCGACCAGGGGCCCGATGTTTGTTGATGTCTTGTCTGGGTCGCCAATCTCCTTTGTCTTGTCTTTCATCGCTTGCTTGTACTTCTCGATGAAAGCCTCGTAGATGCCCTCTTGTACGTAGACGCGGCTGGCGGCGAAGCAGACTTGGCCTGTGTTGGCAGTGATGGCATTGGCGGTCCAGGTCACCGCGTTGTCGAGGTTGCAGTCGTCGAATACGACGGCGGGTGACTTTCCTCCTAGCTCCAGAGTGACACGCTTGAGGTTCGACTTTGCAGCCATCTCTTGGATCTTCTTGCCTGTGGCGATGGATCCTGTGAAGCTGACCTTGCGGATGCGCATGTGGCTCGCGATCAATGCACCAGTGCTTCCATCTCCAGAGAGGATCTGGAAGACACCAGGTGGGAAACCGGCTTCTTTGATGAGCGTACCGAGAGCCAGCGACGAGAAGGGTGTCTTTTCCGAGGGCTTGAGAATGAAGCAGTTTCCTGTGGCGAGCGCCGGAGCCGCCTTGAGGCCAATGGTGCCGATGGGACCGTTCCAAGGTACAATGCCTGCGGTGACACCGAGAGGCTCGTTACGGACGATCTTAAGGAAGCCGTCTTCCTGGGGCCAAGACTCGCCGCCGAACTTGTCGATGAAGCCAGCGTTGTATCTGAAAACCTGGAGTAGCATCAGTAGACATTCTTGCGTCTCCGGAAGCTGTACGCACCTCTGCGCAAAGACCGATCTCGAAAGCACCAAAGGCTGCTGGCGCACCGAGTGAAATTCTTGACAATTGTGCAATACCCTCTGCATTCTGCTCGATGAGATCTGCGAACTTGTTCAAGATACCTCGACGCTGATTCGCGCTCATCTTCTTCCATGCTGGGAACGCCTTGTCCGCCGCATCAACTGCAGCATCGACATCTTGTTCACCTGCTAAGGGCACATCATCTGCGAGTAGCTCGCCATTTTTGGGGTTGTGTAGAGTGAGCTTCTTCGGCGACTTTGAGTCAACGTACTCATTGTTGATGAAGATTTGCTTTGGTAGGTTCTTGGCAGAGTATTGTAGTGTCATGATGGGCGAGATGTGAGGAAAAATATCGTAAGAAAGCACAAAATATAGGGTCCAAGAAGGGTATATTAAACTTGTACTCGAGAGACGGCGCACGCGTATGAAGCGCTGGCTAAGTAATCTCACCTCTTAACTAAAGTGGTAAGTGTCAACTCCGGAGGTCTGCAGCCTGGTGGCGGTTGCTGTCGGCTGCGCGAACGCATTGCAGCCATGGGTAGCACTGCATGAGGAGAAGTTAGCTTGGCGACGACGTGGTGTCGCAAGACCGTTTGTCCGGATGATGGCGATGGCGCTCGCGGTTTGTTTTCCGTGTCTTCGGCGCGTGCACGCGTCGAGTCAGCGTCTCCACTTTCCCCGCATCGCCCCGCGTCATGCTGTGTGACGGCCATGGCGAAGCTGCGTACGACAACTTTGAATCATGTCTATCACACGCGCAGGTTGAACGAGAGTCATGCCAGATGCTGTAAAGTTAGAGTTCGCGACGATGCCTACGAGCGTGATCCATATTGCAGGTGGGATCGGCTTTTGACGTAAGAGTGGAAATGGTCACCGCTGAAGCAAACCGCGACGTGAGGAAGCATGACGGCTATGCTTAGAGATATTTCAAGGGATTGCCAATTAACCATCACTACAAGCTGCCAACTCGGAAGATGCTATCCTAGTAAATGCGGAGAAGGCACACACGGGACGTCTCTGCGTTTTCGTAAGGCGGCTGCTTGAGCTACTCACTTAGATGGACAGTATCACACCGATAGCCTATATTATACAACAGTGCAATTGACATATCGACTACTATTGCAATTTGATTTGTCGACCTGATATTCAACTCCTCATTGTCCCATATACGCAATACTTCCAAAGGGGGTCTTGATCACGAACGCTTTCCCCAAGATGTCGGAGAAGGTCGCTTTGATCACCGGCGGAGCATCAGGCATGGGCCTAGCTGTTGCAACAGCTCTCTCGAATCGGACTGACGAAGACTGGGAACTCCATCTCCTGGACATGAACGCCGAAGCCGGCAAACAAGCAGCTAGCAAGCTAAAGAATACCCAGTTCCACCAGACAAATGTCACTGATTACTCTTCGCTTGTCTCCGCGTTCGAAGCCAGCTACAGCCCATCTCAAAGGTTAGACTTTGTATACGCGAACGCCGGTATTGTGGAGCGCGACAACTTCTATGCGAAACATGACCTAGATGGTCCACCTCCTCCACCACCAAATCAGCTAAGCGTAGACATCAACTTGAAGGCGGTGATCGACACATCACACCTGGCTTTACATTACTTCCGCAAGGCCATGGCAAAGCATGGAAACTTGGATCCCGTGTTGGTCATGACAGCGTCTTGTGGCGGACTATACCCATCAGAGTTCTGTCCAATCTACAGTGGAGGCAAAGCCGCCGTTATACAATTCAATCGCGCCATCACTGTCGCATACCACCACGAAGGGATACGCACATTCACTACGTGTCCGGGAACCGTCAACACTGGTCTTCTAAGCCAGGAAGAATGGAAGTCTTTCCCTCTGGAGTACTTCACACCTATGAAGACGGTGGTTGATACTGTGGTGAAATTGGTCGACGGAGGCGAGATCGTGGACGCGAAAGGTGTGAAAAAGACTGCGGATGAGCATTGGGGATTGACGGTGGAGGTGAACGGCAACAATTTCTACTTCAATGCAGGACCGGAGTTTTGCGATGATAATATGCGGGCGATGATGGCGCACACTAGCATGGCGAAGCAGCTAAGTAGATTTGAAGGAGGCAAGAAAGACGGTACGAACGGGGCTTGAGATGTACATAGATATACAGCAAATGTCGAACGGATTCCATACACTTTTAGAGCTTGGAATGGCGTCCTGATGCAAGTCTCATACCACCATCCACAGCAATGTCTTCCCCATTGATGTATGCTCCTGCTGGGCTACACAGGAATACCATGACGCCAGCGATGTCCTCTGGCTCGCCCAGCCGCTTTCGCGGATTGTTATCCTCCAGCTCTTGCTGCCCGCCCAGCATCTCGATCAGCCCGTTTGCGAGTTTCGAGGGGAAGAAGCCCGGTGCAACGGTGTTGGTTGTGATATTCCTGGGCCCGAGTTCGACAGCGAGCTGCCTTGAAAGGTGGTGGGCTGCAGCTTTGGAGATGCTGTACATGATAGTGCCGTGCTCACCGACGTGGGGGACGGTCGTGCCGGCTGTGGAAGAGACGATGATGACGCGAGAGGGCGATTGCCGGGTACCGGCGCGTTCGAGCAGGGGTGCGAAGCTGTTGGCGTTAGGAGCAGCTCATATAACGTTCCCAGCGGATACGCTTACAGTCGCGCCAGGTTGAAGACACCGCGAACGTTGAGGTCGAGCACTTTCCTGCTCGACCAGTCTGGTGTCGGATCGAACGGCCCTCCCCACGTTGCTCCCGCGTTGCACACGAGGATGTCCAGCTTATCGTGGGTCTCCTGCACCTTCTTGACCAGTCTCTCGATGTCTTCTGTATCGGCGACATTGGCAGCGACTCCGACTGCTGTACCAGATACAGGCAGCTTGTTGAGCTTCTCGACGGCTTGGTCGATGCCTTGCTCTCCTTCATTCTTGCGCGCAGAGATGAAGACTTTCTTTGCGCCGGCGAGAAGAAACGCGGTCGCAGTATGAAGGCCGAGACCTCTTGAGCCTAGTGATATCAATTAAGACGCGTTCGTGTTAATTGTAGAGGTATTGCTTACCTCCAGTGACGAGCGCGACCTTGCCGTCGAGGCTGAACATGCGGTTGAAGTCTCTCAATTCAGACATGATGGTCAATCCCCAATTTCAAGGAAGAAACAGTACGGTAGCAAGCGAGAAACAGTCTCGCGATGCGCCATGTTGATGGACTGTCTGGGGTACATACGCGCCTGGGGAGCTCGGTGTGTGGAGTTCGATATCCTCGGGAGGAGCGGACGCGTCTGTGCACCCCCGCGGATACCTCGTCTACCGGCTGCAGCAACAACGCCTCCCCATGAATAATCCTCACTATAAGCCATTCTC
>Ga0265798_10004337_pt1 | contig 19665 bp, 11 predicted proteins | sample P3T30metagenome_FD_192430 | JGI IMG/M metagenome (GOLD analysis project Ga0265798, IMG submission 192430) | Plant litter microbial communities from East Loma Ridge, Irvine, California - P3 T30 | ecosystem: Environmental > Terrestrial > Plant litter > Unclassified | place: USA: California... | reverse complement strand
CGACGCGAGCAGCGCCGGCACCTCGTCGACGCCCACGGCGACGCGGTCGAGGCCGGCCGTCGCGAGGGGCGAGCGCCGGTCGCCGATGCCCCAGACCGCGGGACGGTCGCCGGGCAGGGCCCGGATCGACTCGGCGAGGGCGCAGAGCAGCGTCGACTTGCCCGACCGGGCGGGCCCGGCGATCATCACGTGCTCGCCCTCGTAGACCTCGAGCTGCGCGGGGGTCAGGTCGTCCTCGCCGATGCCGATCGGCAGCAGCCACGGCTCGCCCGTGAGCACCGGCGCGAGGTCGAGCTCGTCGACGCGGACGTCGTCGGGCAGCTGGCCGATGGCGTTGGCCTTCGGCGGCGTGCCGGCCCAGGCCCCGCGCACCTGCGCCACGGCCGCGGCCAGGTCGCCCTCGGGCGTCGCGACGTGCATCTGCAGCCCCGTGACGGTGTCGACGCAGCGACCGGGCACCGCGGCCGGGACGCTCTTGCCCCGGATGCCGTAGGAGGCGTAGTCGTACTGGTCGGCGAGGCGGTACAGCCACTTCTGCGTCGTGACCTCGTCCATCGCCGACGGCACCGCCTTGGCACGGGTCGTCGACACGGCGAACGAGAGGCCGAGGCCGGGGCCGTCGGCGTAGACGCGGTAGAGCAGGTCGAGCAGCTGCTGCCCCTCGTAGTCCTGGTACTCGTCGCGGAGGGCGGCCAGGCCGTCCAGCAGGACGACCGCGCGCCTCCCCGTCCCCGGCGACGCCCGACGCACCTCGAGCTCGGTGCGCAGGTGCCGCAGGAACCGCGCCTGCTGCTCCTTGGCGCCCGTGCCCGAGCCGACGTACGCGACGGTGTGCGGCAGGTCGGCGAGCGGCGCGAGGCCGCGCGAGCCCATGTCGAGCACGTAGAGGTCGAGGTCGTCGGGCGAGGTCTCGCGGGCCATCGTCAGCGCGATGCTCGAGAGGGTCGTGCTCGTGCCGCTGCCGACGATGCCGAGCAGCATGAGGTTGCCCTCGTCGAGCCGCCAGCCGGCCGGGCTCTGCCGCTGCAGGTCGGGCTCGTCGGCGAGGGCCACGGCGACGAGGTCGCCCCGGACGCCGCCCACGACGGGCACGGCGGGCTCAGCAGGCAGGGCAGGCACGGCGGGGACGGCGGGGACGCCGTCGGCCGCGTCGGCTGCGACCGCGTCGACATTCTCGGGCCCGGCCGCCTCGGCGAAGCCCTCCAGCGCGACCCGCTCGCCCAGCGCCTCCGGCCAGACCTGCCGCGGCGGCGCGATGCCGGCGTCGGCGTTCGCCTGCACGACCGCGTCGATCAGCACGTCGAGGTCGGCGGCGTCGTTCGCCGTGGCCCGAGGAGGCGCGGGGGCCGCCACCGGCACCCCGAACGCCCCGATCTCGCGCACGTCGACGGCGCCCGCGGCGACCTCCTGCGCGCGGCCCGTGACGAGGGCGGTCTGCACGGGGGTGATGTCGTCCTGGCCGAGCTTCACGTAGGCGCGGCCGGTCTGCGCGCGCCCGATGCCGGCGGCCGCGGGCACGCCGATGACGTTGCTCGAGTCCTCCCGGCTCTGCACGCGGAGGGCCACGCGGAGGTTGGTGTTGGCGAGGATGTCCTCGTTGACGACGCCGGCGGGGCGCTGCGTCGCGAGGATCATGTGCACGCCGAGCGTGCGGCCCACGGCCGCGACGCTGACGAGCGACGACAGCACGTCGGGGAAGTCCTTGGCGAGCATCGCGAACTCGTCGACCACCAGCAGGAGGCGCGGCATGGGCTCCGCCGGACCGGTGCGGAGGTACGCGTCGAGGTTGTCGACGTCGTCCCCCGCCTCGGCGAAGACGCGCTGGCGGCGCTCCATCTCGGCCTCGAGCGCCCGCAGCGCGCGGTCGGCGAGCTGCTCGTCGAGGTTGCTGATGGTGCCGATGGTGTGCGGCAGGCGCTCGCAGGCCTTGAAGGCCGCGCCTCCCTTGAAGTCGATCAGCACGAAGGTGAGGCGGGTCGGGTCGTTGCGCGCCGCGAGCCCGGCGACGAGCGAGCGGAGGAACTCGCTCTTGCCCGAGCCGGTGGTGCCGCCGACGAGGCCGTGCGGGCCGTCCTTGACCAGGTCGAGCGTGAGCACGCCCGTCTCGGCGGAGCCGATGGGCGTCGAGACGCCGGTGTCGGCCGCCCACATCGCCCGGATCGCCTGGGCGTCGAGGGCCTGGTGGCCGAGGAGCTCCGGGAGGCGCACCAGCGACGGCAGGGAGGCGCCGGGCACGATCAGCTCGGGGTCGTCGAAGTGCGCGAGGTGGCGGGCGCACTCCTCGGCGGCCTCGAGGGTGACGCCGGCGAGCACGACGTCGTCGACGCGGGCGCGGTCCTCCGGCCGGTGCACGGTCGCGGCCGCGTCGTCGCCGACGACGATCACGCTGGTGCAGGCGGCCGGCAGCTGCTCCTCGGAGGTCGCGATGACGATGCCGCTGACGCGGTGCGGCCGCTCGCCGGGGCGGAGGCTCACGCCGGGCACGCTGCGGCCGTGGCCGAGCAGGGCGCGGGCCGGGGCGTCGCGGCCCTCGGTGAGCACCTCGGAGTCGAGCACGACGAGGAGGGCCGGGGTGGGCATCTCGTCGACGGTCTCGCGGAGGCCGCGGAGCACGGAGGCGCTCGCCTCGCGCTGCGCCGACATCCACCGCTCGCCCGTGCTGCTGCCCGCGCGGCGGGTGTGCGGCAGCCAGGAGGCCCACTCCCAGTCGGCCTCGCGGCCGCGGTCGCAGAAGGTGCCGATGGTGAGGTCGGCCGGCCCGCAGTGCACGGCGGCCTGCACGAGGAGGCTGCGGGCGAGGGCGAGCGCCCCGGCCCGGTCGCCGACGATGCCGACCACGCCGGCGTCGCTGAGGTCGACGACGACGGGCGCGGCGGGCAGGCGCCCGGCCTCGAGCGCCTCCTTGACCTTCTCGTCGCGGCGGGAGACGCCGCGGTCGTCGACCTCGGGCTTCCAGGGCACGTCGCCGATGCCGCCGTGCAGGGCGAGGAAGTCGTCGTCGCCCGCGCGGCGCTGCCACAGCTGGGTCGTCGGCACGGCGGGGCGGCGCAGCACGGTGGCCGGGTCGGGGGCGAGCTCCTGGCGGCGGCGCACCTCCTGGGCCGCAGCGTCCGCGATCTCGCCGCGGAACGCCTCCACGGCGGTCGTGAAGCGCTGCTCCTCCTCCTCGAGGTTCTTCTTGCGGCGGTGCTTCTGCTCGAAGTACATGCCGATGGCCATGACCGGGCTGAGCAGGGCGAAGAGCGCGAAGCGGGCGTCGCCGAGCAGCAGCACCATGGCGCCCGCCAGCACGAGCGGCGCGACGACGGTGATGACGCTGAACTTCGAGGCCGGCGGCACGTCCTTGCGGGTGGGCGGCAGCACGGGCTCGATCTCGCCGACGCGGCCGGGGCGGGGCGGGCGGTTGAAGGGCGCCGTCGCGGCGGGCGTGAGGTTGTGCAGCGAGCCGGGGGCCGGCACGGTCGCCTCGGGCAGGTCGGGGCGCACGATCAGCACCGCGCCGCCGACGATCACGGTGGTGCCCTCGGTCACGCGGACGCCCTCGGCGCCGACCTTCTCGCCGGCGACGACGGTGCCGTTGGTCGAGCCGGAGTCGCGGATCAGCACGCCGTCGTCGTCGAGCTCGACGGTGCAGTGCTCCCAGGAGGCGCTGGCCGTCGGCAGCACGAGGTCGGCCTGCGGCGAGCGGCCGACGACGAGCGGGCGGGTGCGGGGCACCTCGACCACGCGCCCCACGGCGAGCCCGCCGGCGAGCGTGACGTTCCAGCCGGCGACGCGGGCGGGCCGCGTCGTGGCCGTGCGGGCGACGCGCGACCCCTCGAGCAGCACGAGCTCGCGGAGCGGCGTGCCGACCGACACGGCCGAGGCGTCGACGAAGAGGTCGTCGTCGGGCCCGACGGAGCAGCCCGCGGCCTCGACCAGCTCGGCCAGGGTCGCGGAGCCGCGCCAGCGGTCGACCTCCACGCTGCGTCGCTGGTCGTCCAGCTCGATCACCACGCGCATGCGGGTCTCCCTCTCGTGCCGCGGGCCGAGCGGGGTCGGCCTCGTCGTCGGTGCTGGAGGGCGGCGTCGTGGACCACGACGCCGCCCGGGCGGTGCTAGTCGGTCGTCGGCCCGGCGAACCAGACCAGGCGGGCGGCCCCGGCGTCGGCGGCCGGGCGGAGCCCGAGGGCCTGCGAGGAGGCGTGCAGCACCTCGACCTCGCCGGTGTCGGGCTCGTCGGCCCCGAAGTCGAGCGCCGGCCCGGCGATGCCGTCGGAGGCGACGAGCGAGAGCGAGCCGAGGGCCGCGGAGACCTCGGCCGGGTCGGAGCTGCCGGCCGCCGAGACGGCGCGGACGACGGCCAGGACGGCGTCGTGGCTGCGCGAGTCGGCCTGCGCGGCCACGGCCGAGAAGGGCTGGTCGCCCGTGAGGTTGACGGCGTCGCCGTCCTGGGCGAGCACGCGCACGCCGGCCAGGAAGGCCGACATCGTGCGGCCGGCGGCGTCGGAGCGGAGGGCCACGGCGTCGTCGGTCTGCACGCCCACGGTCGTGAGGTCGCCGGCCAGGCTGCCGCCGCGCTCGCTCAGCGCCGCGGAGAACGCCGGGCTCGTCGCCTCGGGCGTGAGCACGACGGGCACGGGCAGGTCGGCGGACTGGAGGGCGGCCACGAGGGCGGCCTGGCGCGCGGCCGAGCCGCTCAGCAGGACGGCGGTGGCGGGGACGGTGACGGCGGGGGGCGCCGCCTCCGCGGGGGCGTCGGGGTCGACGTCGGTCGACGGCGCGGCGCCGGCGAGCCGGGCGACCTCGTCGGCGACCGCGGTGTCGTCGCCGACGGCCGAGGCGACCAGGATGTCGGCCACGGCCACGCCGGCCGGGCTGCCGCCGCCGAGGTCGACGAGCAGCGTGTGCGTCGACCCGCCGAGCGCGGCCTGGAGGGCGGCGCCCGTGCCGGCGGCGTCGGGCGCGGTCGACCAGGCTCCCTCGCCGGAGCCGCCGGGCACCTCGGCGTAGGGGAGCACGACGGGCACGCCGGCCTCGCGGGCGGCGTCGACCGCGCCGGAGACGTGGCTGCCCGAGCTGGCGACGACGATGCCGGCGACGCCGTCGGCGACGAGCGCCTCGACGGCCGCGCGGGCGCCCTCGGCGCTGCCGCCGTCGTCCTGCACGGAGAGCGACACGTCGCTGCCGCCGAGCTCGAGGCGGCGCTCGGCGACGAGGCCGCCCTGGGCGGCGGCGGCCCACTCGGAGCCCTCGCCCTGCCCCAGCGTGATCACGACGCCGACGGTCGTGCCGTCGGGCACGTCGGAGGCGCGGATCGCCACGGGCACGGAGGCCGGCACCGGGTCGGCGACCGCGCGCTGGTCGCCGCGCACGGCCACGACGACCGCGACGGCGACGGCCGCGACGACCACCACGGCTCCCGCCGCGAGCAGGAGACGGCGACGGGGGCGCCGCGGACGCGTCTCGTCGACGTCGGTCGACTCGGCAGGCTCGGTCGCGGCCGTGCTGCGGGAGGAGGCGTCGGACGGGCTGGCGTGGCTCACTGGTCGGCTCCGATCCGGAAGGACCACAGGGTGGTCGAGGTCGCGCCGGCCGGCACGTCGAGGTGGAACGCCGGCAGCGTGGCCGCGGCGTCGACCGACGCCGTGAACTGCGCCTGCTCGAGCATGATGCCCGCGACGTCCTCCGCGCGGATGTTGGCGTAGCCGGACGCGCTCTTCGAGGCGAGGGCCAGCTGGTAGTCGGCGGTGTCCGACTTCGCGGCGCTGGTGGCCATGGCCCCGAGGATGCCGGAGCCGTTCACCTGGCGGTCGCCGAGGTCGAGCATGACCGCGGCGAGGTCGGCCGTGAGCAGCGTGCGGGCGCCGTCGACGTCGCGCGTCGAGGAGGCCGTGCTCTGGGCGATGCGCTCGAGGGTCGAGGCCGTCTGGGCGTCGACGGCCGTGGCGAGGGCCGCCGTCTGCTCGTCGATCGTGCCGCGCTGCTCCTCGATGGTCTCGCGGGCGTCGCCCACGACCACGTCCGACGTCGACGTGAGGCCGGCGATCGAGCGGGTGAAGGCGTCGACGACGGAGGCCTGGCTGACGGCGCCCTGCGCGGCGACGACGCGCACCTGCTGGCCGACGAGGGCCTGGACCTGCTCGGCGACCTCCTGCGAGGTGTCGGCGAACGCCTCCTCGACCTGGTCGGCGAGGCCCTGCTGCTGGGTGCGGACGCGCTCGAGGCGGACGCCCAGGTCGGCCGTGTCGGAGGTGGTGACGGCAGCGGCCTCGCGGAGCTGCTGGACCGCGCCGTCGACCGATCCGTCGCCGGCGGCGACCGCTCGGCGGACGTCGGCCGCCGCGGCGGCCAGGTCGTCGCCCTGCTCGTCGAGGTCGGCGAGCACGAGGCCGAGGCCCTGCGTGTCGTCGTCGACGTCGGTGGTCGCGACCACGTCGTCCCAGGCGGCCAGCTGGTCGTCGAGGCGCTCGGCGAGGGAGGCGCGGTACGGGAAGGGCGCGTCGAGCTGGGCCGGCGTCGGCGCGGGCTGCCCCGGCTCGACCTCCGTGCCGTCGTCGACGGCGCAGCCCTCGGCGACCAGGTACGAGCGCAGGCGCTCCACCTCGTCGCGGCTGAGGCCGGGGCCCCCGTCGTCGTCCTGGACGACGTCGCAGAGCTCGGCGGCGACCTCCTCCGCCTGGGCGCGCATCGACCCGATCTGCTGCTCGTCGCCGATCTCGCGGCGGGCGCTCTCGGCGCGGTCGTGGAGGCCGTCGACCTGGTCGCGCAGCGTGCGGGTGCTGGTGCGCACCGACGTCACCGTGGCGTCGAGGGCGGTCAGGGCCGTGGCCACGGCCGAGTCGGACGGGTCGACGGCGAGGGCCTCGATCTGCGCGGAGAGGGCCACGAGGTCGGCCGTGACGTCGGCGTGACGGTCGAGGGCGGCGTCGGCCAGCTCGGGCTGGAGCGACTCGGCGAGCTCGTCGCCCTGGCCCACGAGGCCGACGAGCGCGAGGGTCACGAGCAGCGAGGAGCCGTAGAGCGAGCAGGTGAGCGACTGCTGCGTCGCGCAGATCTCGGCCGTGGGCTCGGCCGGGCCGACCGTCGACGCGAGCGACGCCGAGACCTCGTCGCGGCAGAGCGCGCTGGCCTGGGCGTACGCGTCGAGCTGCGACGACATCTGCAGGAGGCTGCCGTAGACGCTGCCGGCCTGCTCGGGGGCGGGGACGACCGCGGCGCAGCCCTCGCCGTCGAGCGTCACGGCCGGCGCGGTCGCCGTCGTGTCGCCGAGCAGCGAGTCGACGCTCGTGACCGTCGTCTGCAGCTGGGAGAGGACCGTCGACTGGGTGGCGGTGACCGTCGAGCCGAGGTCGCCCTCGAGAGCGGTCAGCTGCCCGGTCAGGCCCTGCATGGTGCTCGCGAGGGAGGCGCTGCTGTCGCGCAGCTGCTCCGCCGTGCGGACGCCGAGGGTGTCGGAGGTGTTCTCGAGGTTCGTGCGCACCTCGGTGATCGTCTCGCCCGCGCGGCTCAGCACGAGGTTGACGTCGGAGACGAGGCCGATGGTGCGCTCCTGCAGCGCGAGCTCGCTGGTCGAGCTGTCGTCGAAGGCCGAGGCCAGCACGCCGTCGACCGAGAGGTCGGTGGAGAGCCCCGCCTGGGCGGCGAGGTCGAAGGTCGGCGACCGGAAGTCCGCGACGTCGGCGACGAGGTGCAGGGTCGTGCTGGCGCCCGAGCGGGGCGGGGCGAGCAACGCGCCCCACTGGACGACGGCGTCGCCGCCGTCGTTCGTGCTGACGATGCCGTCGGTCGCCCCGGCGGCGCCGGAGGCGTCGGTGACGACCGAGCTCGGCGAGACGCCCTCGAGCACCGTCGAGGCCGCGAGGCTGAGGGGGGCGCCGACCAGCGCGGGGTCGGTGCGCGACGAGCCGGCGACGTCGTAGGTGAGCTCCTGCGGCGCCACCGTGAGGTTCTCGACGGTCAGGTCGATCTCGACCCGCCCGTCGAAGCCGTCGAGGTCGGCGAGGTCGGTGCCCGACCGGTCGCCGGCCCGGTACGACGTGCTCACGCGGATCGGCAGGTCGTCGGCCACGTCGGCGGGCGCGTGCTCGGTGCTGCTCGTCGAGGTCGTGCCGGTGGTGTCGTCGACGGAGACCGTCGTGCTGTCGACGGCCGTGATCGACCCGTCGCTCGACAGGGTGGTGGCGACCGACTGCAGGACGCGGGTGGGGTCGGTCACCTCGGGCGCGCCTCCCGTGCAGCCCGTCGCGACCACCGCGACGACGCCGACCACGGCGACCACCGACAGCCCCCGGGCGCGGCGGAGCGCCCTCCCTCGTCGGGCGGAGCCGGTGCCCCGCGTCGTGCTCGTCTGCGCGTCGGAGCGCACGGCGACGCCCCCGTCGTTCGATCCCCAGGTCATGACGACCAGTCCCCTCGTGATGACATTCCTCCGCCCAGAGTAACCGGAGGCGGTGCACCGACGGATCGGTCGCGCACCCCCCGAAGGGGGACCGCCGGATCGGTGCACGAGGGTGCATCCTCGACGAGGCGAGGTAGTCTCGTCACGTTCCGGCCCCGGGGGCGCGTCTCGCGCAGGGCCACACCACGATGAAGGGGTACATCACCATGTCTCGAGTTCTCTCCACCGAGCAGGCCAAGACGGCCATCCAGCAGCTGCAGTCGATCGTCAACGGCGGCTTCACCGACCAGATCACCCAGCTCGACGCCCAGGGCCGCGTGCTCTCCGACGCCAACGTGTGGGACGGCCCGCTCGCGGCGACGTTCCGCGGCTCGACCTGGCCCGAGACCAAGGCCGCTCTCGACAAGGCCAAGACCGAGCTCGAGCAGCTCCGCACGCAGCTCGACAAGATCTCGCAGGACATCTTCACCGCCGGCGGCGGCGCGTAGCACCACCCGAGGTCCCGGCTGCTCCCCCGAGGGGGAGCGGCCGGGACCTCCTGCCGTCGCGCCCGCCGTCCGCGGGCGCGACGGTCGATTGATCCATCTGCACTCGGGGGAGAAGAGCACATGACCGATCCGTACGGCAACGAACCGCTGAAGTTCAGCTTCTGGGCGGCCGACAACCTGAAGTCGGCGTTCACGAACGCGGCGTCCGACGTCGAGGGGCAGACCGCCTCGCGCGCCTCCGCCGTCGAGACCGGCAAGCAGGAGTTCCGCGGGCTCTTCGCCGACCTCTTCGCCGAGAACGCGACCACGGCGGCGAGGGGTGCCGAGGGCCTGGTCGACAAGCTCCGCGAAGCTGCCGACTTCGTCGACCAGATCATGGAGTCGGCGAAGCGGGAGAACGCCCGCCGCAAGGAGGCCCGCGACTACACGCAGCGCCAGGCCGAGCGCAACGTGGTCGACCACGTCGTCGACGCCTTCACCGGCGGCGAGAAGGCCCCGACCACGAAGAAGGAGGACCAGCTCGTCCTCCGGGCGAGCTACACGCCGCCGCCCCGCGAGGTGCCCACGGGCGGGGGCGCGTCCGGCCCGACGTCGTCGGCCCTGCCGGCGAACCTGCGCTCGTTCGCCTCCTCGACGACGACGCTCGACGGCGAGCTCTCGTCGCGCCCCGGCACCCTCTCGTCCGCCCTCGACACCTTCTCGACGCAGTGCGACTGGGGCGAGTTCTCCGCCGACGGGCTCGTGCGCGCCCTCTCCGCCTGGCTCGACGACAACGCGAACGACGCCGCGTGGGCCACCACCGTCGCCGACAAGTTCGCGCAGGCCGGCGGCGAGGGGTCGGTGTCGACCCTCTCGAACGCCGCGATCGCCGCCTCGCTGCAGGCCGCCGGCATCGACCTCGGCCGCGACGACCTCGTCATCGAGCCGCCGCAGGCCTACGGCGGAGCTCCGACGAACGGCTTCTCGGTCGACCCCGTCAACACCACCACCGGCAACTTCCTCGAGACCGAGGTCGACCTGCCGTTCGCGGGCGCCAGCACGACCCTGAGCATCTCGCGCACCTACAACAGCCTCGACGGCACCGTCGGCCTCTTCGGGCCGGGCTGGTCGTCCGTCCTCGAGACGCGCCTGGAGCTCGACGACGAGGGCGCGACCTTCACGATGGGCGACGGCCGTCAGGTCGTCTTCCCGCGGCTCGGCGACGGCTGGGACCGCGCCGTCGGCGAGAACTGGTGGCTCGCCTCCGAGGGCAGCATGCTGGTCGTCCGCGACAACGCCGGCGCCCGCTGGGACTTCACCCCCTCGGGCACCTGGCTGGGGTCCGCCGGAGGCGCGGGCACGGCCGTGCAGGTCGCCCGCGGCTCCGACGACCTCCCGGCCCGCCTCACGCACGCCCGCGGCCGCTGGGTCGAGGTCGAGTACGTCGACGGGCGCGTCGCCGTGCTGCGCTCGTCGGACGGACGTCGGGTCGAGCACTCGTACGACGAGGCCGGACGGCTGGTGGCCGCGACCACCGAGGCCGGCACCCGCCGCTACGGCTGGGACGACGCGGGGCTGATCACGACGGTGACCAGCGCCTCCGGCGTGGTCGAGGTGGTCAACACGTACGACGACCGCCGACGCGTCGTCGAGCAGCTCACGCCCCACGGCCGCGCCGTGCGCTTCGCCTACCTGCGCGGCCGCGTCACGGTCGTCTCCGACCACGACGGCTCGCGCTCCGACACCTGGATCTCCGACGCCCGCGGCCGTCTCGTGGGCCTGCTCGACAGCTCCGACCAGCGCCAGTCGATGAGCTACGACGCCCACGGGAACCTCGTCTCGGTGATCGAGCGCGACGGCAGCGTGACCGTGCACGGCTACGACGAGCGCGGCCGCCGCGTGCGCACCGTCACGCCCGCCGGCGCCGACCTCACCTGGGGCTGGGACGACCACGACCGCGTCACCACCGTCGTCACCGAGTCGGGCGCCGTCGTGCAGTACGAGTACGCCGACGACGCCGACCGGGACCCCTCGACGATCGTCGACCCCGAGGGCGGCCGCACCGAGCTGGTCTGGCGCGACGGCCTGCTGCAGCAGGCCACCGACCCGACCGGCGTCGTGGTGCGCTGCCGCTACGACGAGCACGGCGACCTCGTCGAGACCGAGAACGCCCTCGGCGACGTCGCGCGCCTCGAGCGCGACCAGGCCGGGCGGCCCGTCGCCGCGGTGAGCCCGAGCGGCGCCCGCACGACCTTCCGCTACGACGCCGCGGGCCTGCTCGTCTCGCGCCGCGACCCCGACGGCGCCACCTGGCGCTTCGAGAACGGCCCCGGCGGTCGCCGCACCGCCGTCGTCGACCCGCTGGGCGCCCGCACCGAGCTGAGCTACGCCGCGAACGGCGAGCTCGAGAGCACCACCGACGCCCTCGGCCGCGTCGTCACGCGCACGTTCGACGACCAGGCCAACCTGGCCCGCGTCGTCCTCGCCGACGGCAGCGTGCAGTCGTTCACCTACGACGCCCTGTCCCGGCTGCGCACGGTCACCGACCCCACGGGGGGCGAGTGGACCCACGAGCACGACCTCGTGGGCGCGCTCACCGCCGTCGTCGACCCGACGGGGGTCCGGCAGGAGGCGCGGCGCGAGACCGCCGACGGCACCGCCACCCTGCGCGACGCGTTCAGCACCACGACCCTGCGCTTCGACGAGTTCGGGCGCCCGGTCTCGCAGACCTCCGCCGACGGCTCCGCCGAGCTGACGACCTACGACCGCTGCGGCCGCCCGGTCGAGCTCGTCGACGGCGAGGGCGGCCTGACGCGCCTCGAGCGCGACGCGGCCGGCCGCGTCGTCGCGGTCGTCTCCCCCGGCGGCGCCCGCACCTCGTACGAGTACGACGCATGCGGACGACCGGCCGCCAGCACCGACCCGCTCGGCGCCCGCACGACGCTGACCCACGACGCCGACTCCCGGGTCGTGGCCCGCACCCTGCCCACCGGCGAGGTCGAGCGCATCGCCTACGACGCCGTCGGGCGCGTCGTCTCGCGGCACGTGCCCGGCGCGGGCACCGCCCGCCTCGGCTACGACGCCGTCGGACGGCTGACCTCCAGCCAGGACACCCGCCACGGCCGGCGCCGCTTCCGCTACGACGCCGTCGGGCAGCTCGTCGAGGCCGTCGACGGCCTCGGCGGCGTGACCCGCTACGAGCACGACGAGCGAGGCCGCGTGGTCTCCGTCACCGACCCGCTGGGCGGCGTCACCCGCCGCGCGTTCGACGCCGCAGGCCGCCTCGTGAGCTCGACCGACCCGCTCGGCCGCACGACGACCACCGGCTGGGACGCCGCGGGCCGACGCGTGCTGCGTCGCGACCCCGACGGCCGCGAGACGCGGTGGAGCCACGACGCCGCCGGCCGCCCCGCCGCGATCACGGTCGACGGCCGCGAGACCGCGGCCCTCCACCTCGACCCCGCCACGCGCACCCTGCGCGTGGTCGACCGCTCGCGCGGCGAGGGCGTCGACGTCGAGCACGAGCTGGTCTTCGACCGGCGCGGGGCGCTCGTCCGCCGCGCGCGCGGCTCCGAGGCGATCACGTGGGAGCACGACGCCGACGGCCGCCTCGCCGCCCGCGTCGACCCCGACGGCACCCGCACCGAGTACCGCCGCGACGCCGCCGGCCGGGTCGTCTCCGTGTCGCACGCCGGGGTCGAGTCGACCCTGTCGCACGACGCCTCGGGACGCCTCGTCGGGTCGGTCGCGGGCGACGTGGCGCAGACCTGGCGCTACGACGACGGCGAGCTCGTCGAGCACGTCACGACCCGCCTCGACGGCGTGCGGACCACGCTCGTCGAGCGCGACGACGACGGTCGCATCCGGCGCGTCGAGGGCGCCGACGGCGCTGTCGAGCACGAGTACGACGCGGCCTGCCAGCTGCGCACGGTCCGCGCCTCCGGAGGTGCCCTCACCACCTGGGAGTACGACGCCGCCGGACGAGTCGTGAGCGAGTCGGCCGACGGTGCCGTGTCGCGCTCGACCTACGACGCGGCGGGCCAGCTCGTCTCGCGCGAGCTGCCCGACGGGCGCCGTCTCGACTACGTGCACGACGGCCTCGGCCGCCGCGTGCGGGAGATCGCCGACGACGGCTCGTACGTCGAGTACGCGTGGTCCGACCTCGGTTCGCTCGCCTCGGTCGTCGACCGCGACCCCGACGGCGCGGTCGTGCGCCGCACCGACCTCTGGGTCGACGCGCTGGGCGAGCTCGCCGCGATCGACGGCGTCGAGACCTGGTGGGACACCGCCAGCGCCGTCCCCGCCCTCGTCTCCGTCGGAGGCGCGTCGGTGTTCACCCTGCCGGGAGGCGCGACGCAGGTCGGCGACGACTGGCTCGACCCGGCCTGGCGCGGCGTGCGGGCGACCGACGCGGGCGACCCCTGGGGCTCGGCCGACGCCTCCTCGGGGCTGGCGGGCCTGGAGCTGCCCGGAGGCGCGTCGCTGACCGCCACGGGCGGGCTGCAGATCGGCGGCCTCGAGTGGCTCGGCGCGCGGGTCTACGACCCCGCTGCCCGCGGGTTCCTCTCCGTCGACCCCCTCGCACCCGTCACGGGCGCGGCGTGGTCGGGCAACCCGTACTCGTACGCCGGCAACGACCCGATGCACGCCGTCGACCCGCTCGGGCTCCGACCCGCGACCGACGCCGACATGAAGGCGTTCGCGAACGCGAACCAGGGCGCCTTCGCCGCCGCGGGCAAGTGGTGGGACGAGAACTGGGAGTACGTCGCCGCGGGCGCCGCGATCGTCGGCGGCGTCGCGCTCATGTGCACCGGCGTCGGCGGGCCTGCCGGCATCGCCCTCATGGCGGCCTCGGGTGCCCTCCTCTCGGGCGGCATCTCGGTGGCGTCGCAGAAGGCCACGACCGGCGAGGTCGACTGGGCCAAGGCCGGCGTCGACACCCTGATCGGCGGGGTCATGGGAGGCGCGGGCGCCGCGGCCGGCGCCTGGGCGACCGGCAGCCAGGCAGCCCGGTCGGCCCTGGCCGTGTCGAACGGCATGAACCGCGTCGGCACCGCCGTCGGCGGCGCGGGGCAGCGTGCCCTCGCCACAGCGGGGAACGCGGTCGGCTCCGAGCTGGGGAGGAAGGTCATCGCGAACTCCGTGGTCGGCGGTGCGGGCAACCTGGGCACCTACTCGGTCACCACCGACGACTGGAACGTCCGCGACGCACTCGCGGCGACCGGCGGCGGGATGGTGAGCAGCGGGGTCTCGACCGGTTTCGGCAACGTCGCGGATTCCTTGGGCAAGCAGTCGCAGATCCTGGTGAACGGGGCCATCGGCGGCGCGAGCGACGTCCTCGGCGGCGTCACCGAGGGTGTGATCAACGGAGACGGGTACGACGTGCGCGACATCGGCTGGGACGTCTCCGCCGGCGGCCTGCTGGCACAGATGCCGGGCATCGAGCCCCAGGCTGGCACGCGCACTAGCATGGGCCTGCACTTCGGCGAAGCCTTCGCCGGACAGGCTGCTGGCTGGGGAGTCGACTCCCTCGAGGTCGTGGCCGAAGGGATGGGGTGGAAAGCGAGTGACTGAGTCGTCGGGCACCGAGAGGTCTGGGCGAGCCGTGACGGAGGAGGACCTCGAGAAGGGGCGCGTCGCCTACCTGTGGGGCAGCAGGGCGATCCTCGTGACGAGCCTGTTCCTCGCAGCTGTCGCGATCTACGTGTTCACGCAGGTCCCCCTCGACACGACGATGGCCTACAGCCGGTTGAGCGGCGCGTTCCGGATCCCCGTCCTCGGCCTCGTCGTCCTCCCCGTCTTCCTCGCGGTGGCGTGGCTGCGGGGCAGGGGCCAGGACACGAAGGAGCTGCCGCGAGCAGAGCGCTTCGTCATCTACATCGTCTACCCCGTCGTGCTGGCGGGGTTCATCTGGGCTCACCTCACGCTGGCGGCCGGGTTCCTCGCCGAGGGCCGCTAGCGCCGTGGGCGACCCGTCGCACGGCGTGACGTCGACGTCGGCGGAGGGCCGCTAGCTCCGTGGGACTCCGTCAGGGTGGTCCACCGTCGGGACAGCTCAGCGACGTGGAGATCGCGAAGGGCACGGTCGTGAACCGGTGGGTGCGCCGTGCCCTGGCCGCGGGCCTCGTCGCGTCGCTCGTCGTCGCCGCGGTGGTCGTGCTGAGGGTGCCCCTCGACACCACGATCGCCTACCGCGGGAACGGTCGCGACGTGGGCCTGCCCGTGCTGGCGCTGCTGCTCGTGCCGCTGATCTTCGTCATCGGGCTGTTCAAGTCACGCGGCCCGGATGCCGGCAAGGTCCCCGAGGCAGAACGCCAGTTCATCGTGGTCGGGTACCCGATCTTCATGTTGCTCGCCCTCGGCGGGCAGCTGTGGTTCGCGGCGTTGTTCTTCGACGCGGCAGCGGCCTGAGGCTGCACGCGGAGCTCGCCACGACAGCTCAGCTCGACTCAGCTCGACTCAGCTCAGGGGCTCGTAGGGCAGGACGGTGCCGTCGCCGCAGCGCACGGAGTCCGAGGCGCCGGCGACCGAGAAGGTGATCTCCGGGGTCCAGTCGGACGGCTCGAAGTCGGCCAGCGTGCCCACGCTCTTGGGGTAGACCGCCGTCACGACGTCGCCGGAGGCCGTGGCGGCGTCGGGCACGTCGACGCCCTCGTCGTCGCCGACGACCGCGGTGGCGGAGCGGAAGGCGCCGCCCACGAACTCGGACGACAGCAGCGCCTCGCCGTCGTCGCTGCCGAGGATGAGCTGGAAGGTCGCCTCCTCGGTGTCGCCGTCGACGGGCAGGCCCGTGAAGACGACCTCGTAGGAGTCGCTGGTCTCGGTCAGCTGGACGGTGCCGGTCACGGCGCCCTCGAGGTCGCAGGAGGCCTCGCCCGGCGTCGTCGCGGGAGTCGAGGTGCTCGCCTCGGGGCTGTCGCCGCCGGCCGCCTCGTCGGACGAGCCCGCCGAGCAGCCCGCGAGCAGCACGCTCAGCAGCACCGCCCCGGTCGCTCCGATGGCCCGTGCGCGTGTGCTCGTCGTCGACGTCATGGTCGTCTCCCCCTCAGGTGGCGTGTGGCGGCCGGGTGGGGCCGCGTCGTCGACGCTAGCAGCCCGGCCACGGACCTGTCGGCCCGCCGGACGTCGCCCCGGGAGGGCTCAGCGCTCCTTGGGGAAGAGCACCCAGAGCACCACGTAGAGCAGCACCTGGGGGCCGGGGAGCAGCAGCGACGCGACGAAGATCACGCGCACGAGGAACGGGCTGAGGCCGAAGCGGTTCGCGAGGGCGGCGCAGACGCCCGCGATCATCTTGCCGCGGCGGGGACGAGTGAGGGTGGCCATGACCCCAGCGTGCCAGCCGAGCCTGGGGCGTGCCCGGACGCGGGCCTGCGCCACGCGGTCCACCGCCGTCTCCTCGGGCGTCGTCCCTCCCCCGCTGCCGGCTGCTCCACGGATCGTCGGTGACGGCCCGCCGACTCCCCGGGGCCCGCGGCGGCCTGGGATGATGAGGGGATGAGCGCATCACTCGTGGCCAAGGGCCTGGCCGGCGGCCACGGGCACCGCACGCTGTTCGACGACCTCGACCTCACGGTCGCGCCGGGCGACGTCGTGGGCGTGGTGGGCGTGAACGGGGCCGGCAAGTCGACCCTGCTGCGCCTCCTCGCGGGCGTCGACGAGCCGCAGGCAGGCACCGTCACGCTCAGCCCCGGCGACGCCTTCGTCGGCTGGCTGCCGCAGGAGCACGAGCGCGTGCCGGGCGAGACGGTCGCCGAGTACATCGGGCGCCGGACGGGCAGCACGCAGGCCACCGCCGAGATGGACGCCGCGGCGGCGGCCCTCGGCGAGGTCGACGCCGCCCCGCGCGCCGACGGGCTCGACCCGGCCGACGTCTACTCGACGGCCCTCGACCGCTGGCTGGCGAGCGGTGCCGCCGACCTCGACGACCGCCTCCCCCAGGTGCTCGCCGACCTCGGCCTCGACCGCGACGGCGAGGGCGCCGTCGGCCCGGCCTCCCTCATGACGTCGCTCAGCGGCGGCCAGGCGGCCCGCGTCGGCCTCGCCGCCCTGCTGCTCAGCCGCTTCGACGTCGCCCTGCTCGACGAGCCCACGAACGACCTCGACCTCGACGGGCTCGACCGGCTCGAGCGCTTCGTCGAGGGCCAGCGCGGCGGCATCGTGCTCGTCAGCCACGACCGCGAGTTCCTCGGGCGCTGCGTCACCAAGGTGCTCGAGCTCGACCTCGCGCAGTCGTCGAACCGCGTCTTCGGCGGCGGCTACGACTCGTACCTCGAGGAGCGCGAGACCGCCCGCCGGCACGCGCGCGAGGCCTACGACGAGTTCGCCGACAAGAAGGCCGACCTCGTCGGCCGGGCGCGCACGCAGCGCGAGTGGTCGAGCCAGGGCGTCCGCAACGCGATGAAGAAGGCGCCCGACAACGACAAGATCCGGCGCAAGGCGTCGGCGGAGTCGAGCGAGAAGCAGGCCCAGAAGGTGCGCCAGATGGAGAGCCGCATCGCACGCCTCGACGAGGTCGACGAGCCCCGCAAGGAGTGGCAGCTCGAGTTCACGATCGGGTCGGCGCCCCGGTCGAGCGCCGTCGTCTCGACGCTGAGCGGCGCCGTCTTCCGCCAGGGCGACCCCGAGACCGGCGAGTTCGTGCTCGGCCCGGTGTCGCTGCAGGTCGACGGCGGCGACCGCATCGGCATCACCGGCCCCAACGGCGCCGGCAAGTCGACGCTGCTGCGAGGGCTGCTCGGCCGTCAGGCCCCGTCCGAGGGAGGCGCGAGCCTCGGCACCAGCGTCGCCGTCGGCGAGATCGACCAGGCCCGGGCGCAGCTCGCCGGGGCGGTGCCGCTGGCCGAGGCGTTCGAGGCCCTCGTGCCCGACTGGCCCCAGGCCGAGGTGCGCACGCTGCTGGCGAAGTTCGGGCTCAAGGCCGACCACGTGTCGCGCCCCGTCGACGAGCTCTCGCCCGGCGAGCGCACCCGCGCGGGCCTCGCCCTGCTGCAGGCCCGCGGCGTCAACGTGCTCGTGCTCGACGAGCCGACCAACCACCTCGACCTCGCCGCGATCGAGCAGCTCGAGCAGGCGCTCGAGAGCTACGAGGGCACGCTGCTCCTCGTCACGCACGACCGCCGCATGCTCGAGACGGTGCGCCTCGACCGCCGGTGGCGGGTGGAGGGCGGGGCGGTGACCGAGCTGTGAGGCTCGCACCCCGCCTCCTCGGCACCGCCTCCCTCGTCGCGGCGGCTGCGCTGCTGCTGACCGGGTGCACCGGCGACGCGTCGACGACCGACACGTCCGACTCGGCTACCCCGTCGCCCTCATCGTCGGGGCCGGCGCCCTCGACGACCGACCCCTGGGCCACCTGGGACGCCGCCCTCGCCTCGGTCGACGCCGAGCCCGCCCGGTGGCTCGCGCTCGGCGACTCGATCACCGAGGGCCAGGGCGCCTCCGCCCTCGACACGCGCTGGGTCGACCTCGCCCGCGACGGCCTGCGTGCCGCGCACCCCGTCGAGGGCGTGCCCGGCGGCGTCGGGTACCGGCCCGCGGCGTTCGCCACCTACGGCCCCGACTCCCCCTGGGCGCAGTGGGCCGGCGACCGCCGGGGCCGCACCTCCGTCGACACGTCGACGCCCGACCTCGGGTTCCGGGCGCTCGAGCTGTCGCCCGGGGCGAGCCTCCGGTACGACGTCGTCGGCACCGACCTCGACCTGTGGTGGACGCCCGGCGGAGGCACGTTCCGGTACCGCGTCGACGCGGGCGCCGAGCAGGCCGTCGACACGAGCGTCGCGGCCTCGACCACCGGCATCACGAGCGTCACCGGGCTCGCGAGCGGCCCCCACGCCGTCACGATCTCGGTCGACGACGACGCGGGCTCGGGCGTCGTGCTGCAGGGCCTCGCCCAGTTCGACGGCGACCGCGACCGCGGCGTCGCCCTCGTCGACTCGGCCCGGTCGGGCGCGACGGTGTCGACCTTCACCGACGACCTCCCGGCCTTCCTCGCCGCTGCCGCCGCCGCCGAGCCCGATCTCGTCACGATCACCCTCGGGGCGAACGACGCCGTCACCACCGGGCCCGACGAGCTGGCCGAGCGGTACACCACCCTCATCGAGGGGCTGCAGTCGCTCGACTCCGACCCGACCGTGCTCGTCGTCGACGAGTTCACCGAGGGCCTCAGCGTCACCTCCGCGTGGGACGCCCCCGCCGCCGACTACCGCGCGGCCCTCGACGAGGTCGTCGAGCAGACCGGCGTCGCGAGCGTGACCGTCGACGAGGCGCTCGCCTCCGCCGGCGGCACCGACCTCGGCGCGCTGCTCTCGGCTGACGGGCTGCACCCGAACGACGACGGGCAGCGCGTGCTCGCCGCGTTCATGACGGAGACGCTGGCGCGACAGGAGGGGTAGGGCGCGGCAGGGCCCGGCTGCTCCGCGCGGCCTGGCCGCTCCGCGCGGCCCGGCTGCTCCGCGCGGCCTGGCCGCTCCGCGCACGGCGGAGGGACAGCGCGCAGCGCGCCTGGCCGCTCCGCGCAGGGCGCCCGGACGGCTCGCGGGGTCGGCGGGTACCGTCGACCGCCCACCACCACGAAGGAGACCCTCATGGCCTCGCTGCTCCGCCGCCTCGCCCCCCTGCTCATCCCGATCATCATCCGTCAGGTGCAGAAGCGCACCGGCAAGGGCGGCAGCACGGGCGGCAGCAGCCGTCCCACGCGCCGCCGCTGACCGCACGCGGCCGCTGACCGCACGCGGCCGAGTCGCAGCGTCACCGCCGAGGAGGCGCGGTGCCGGCACCGGAGGGGAGGTCACGACGATCGTGACCCGCTCCGGGTGCCCGGCA
>Ga0265798_10004336_pt1 | contig 19667 bp, 16 predicted proteins | sample P3T30metagenome_FD_192430 | JGI IMG/M metagenome (GOLD analysis project Ga0265798, IMG submission 192430) | Plant litter microbial communities from East Loma Ridge, Irvine, California - P3 T30 | ecosystem: Environmental > Terrestrial > Plant litter > Unclassified | place: USA: California... | reverse complement strand
AAATCCTCTCCGCTGGGCGCCTCTCATCATGACCGCTCTCTCCTCGATAACCTCTCAACGAGCTCTCAACAAACACCAGGAGCAACCAAGTGTTACCTTACATTCCTCGATAACTTCCGTCACACTCCTGGCATACCTCAAGACTAATGGAGTAAGTGTGTCCTGCACCTCAACAGAGGAGAGCTAACCCATTGTAGTGCCTCAGGACAAGCTCCGGTCACCGAAGTTAGCGCCCTGATCGGAGAGCTCATCGATCAAACTCAAGAACTGGCTCTGTCTGGTCCGCGTAGGAGCTTTCTAGATCTTCCTGGAGGTATGTGATCTGAGTCACATGCTCGTATAGTCCGCCAGAACTGATGACTCTAATTAGAACTTCGCAATCAAGTCTACAAGTATACCCTAGACAACGACGCCCACCTCGAGAAATTCGTCCCCCTCTTCACGACTTCTCGACGTATTCGTGCCGAGTACATGCCGCTCTGCTTCGAGAACACGACTATAAAGCTGCCTATCAACAAGCTGGAGCAATTTCTCCGCACGTTCATCGACCAAGGCTCGAAAACCATGACAAACAATCACACCTGTAAACTCTCAGTCTTCATCAACCGGACGGTAGGTCGCCATACGGGCGATCGACACACGGGCGATCCAGTCATCAATCTCAAAGGCGTGATGACTACCCTCCTCCATCGCCCCGGAGTGCAGCTAAATTTCGGGGGTGGCCCCATCGAGTCGGAAGCCTCGATTATCAACACCTTGGTGGAGAAGGCTCGTCAAGACCCTGAAGCATGGCTATTGCAGGTACCAAAGTTCGAGTCGATGGAGATGCGCACTGGCAGTCGCTGGTATCCAGCTTCGGCTCACTGCTACACCGGGTACACCTGTCGTAGCCCGAGATGGAGTGTCTGCGTGACCATCAAGCCCGAAACCTTGATCGAATGGTCGGAAGATCAGTTGTCCGGATGGTGGGAATATGAACAGGAGGAGGAGCACGAGAAACAGACTCAGACAATCTCAGTTGATCTGGAAACGCGCAAGGTTATCCCTTACTATGGTGAAAGTGTTGACTATGATGGTATCGTGGACACCAGCGTGCTGAGCTTCATGGGTGTTGATTCCGAGCTTGAGCACTGGCCATATGGATCGCGACGAAGCGACTCGTGAGGTAGGGGGGATCGAGGCTAGCTAGACGCTGGATTATTGCTATAAGGCACGAATAGTCGGGACACACTGACACGTTGTGTCAATGCAGGAGAGGCCAGACGGTACTTAGAGTACCATTTACCACATGTCATAGCTTAACATAGGCTTGAAGGAGTATTCGCAGCTTCGAAAGATTTCAATGGATCCAACATAGTTTGCATCTTGGTCAATGCGTGCACGTGGTGTGAAAGATCGCGGCTCTCCCATAGCAAAAGTCATGAGCTTGTAGTGCGGTCCCTTCACGATGAACATCAATTTGGCTTAGTGTATTCTTAGTCGGTTGCTACATGCAGCCCCAATTTTGCTTTCATAGGCTCTTCGACTGCGCTCGCAAGCTACATCAACCTATCAACATTACACTCATACGCCAATTGCGACAGCGAGTATGACCGCGCTACACATCCTCACTTCATTATCACTGACTAATGAGCAGTAAGTGTCTCGGCGCCTCCATCTCATATAAACACTCGAGCATGTCAGACAAGTCGCTCGCAACGAATACGCAACATCACGCCCAATGCGGCTCGAAGACAGGGTTCCTCGACTTGCCAGGAGGTAGGTAACGGATTTCAAGCGGCGATCTGTTGTATCTAATACCACTCAGAGGTTCGTAACTTAATCTACGAATTGATCTCTCACGGAGATCTCGCCGTCGAACAGGTTGCCACAATTTCTATGATGAGTAAGCAGATACACACGGAGCTCGTCCCCATGTCGCCCACGATGCCATAAATCTCGACATGTACGAGCTCAACAGCTTCATCCGAAGCTTCTATGCGCCCTGCTTCCTCCGCAACATGAAGAATGTACCTTGTCGAATCACCATGCACCTCGATATGAAAGCAAACGGTTACGAAGGATCGGACATACACATCCATACGAAAGAAAACGGGTACGGAGATATGATCAAGCCCATCAATATCTTCCCTTTGGCGGGCATCGTGCGCCTGTGCCCAAACCTGGATATCTCCTGGTCTTTCTTGCCTATGCAATGGGAGGGCAGAGACTTGGACGACAACCGCGTGGCTTCTGACCTCATCAGTGTTGTTCGGTCCACACCTGCGTGGAGGCGGCTTGGTGACGAATTTGTCAAGATGGAGTTGGACTTCGAGAATACGTGGTCACTCTGGCACGTCATTCATCGCGCTCTCACACTTCGCATCACTCTTAAGGCGAATAGTACTGCGGCATGGTGGGCTAATCCTTTGACTCGCTTTGATACAAACCAAGAGATCTTGAGGTGCCTAGGGTTATGGAAACGCGCACGGTCGTGTAATCCAGCGACTTCGAATACAGGTGTACGCGAAGGATGGAGCGATTAGTCGGTTCTCGCATTGGCAGGCTCATTGGTGAATGGTCAGGGAAGTAAGTCATCCGCCACTGTATACTGGAGGAGTGATGTGAGATGGAGGTCATAGATGACGGCAAATTGTGTGAAAAGGTATCTTGGGTTGTCATGTATGAGCTGAAGGTATTGGAGGATCGATGCGAATGAGAGACGGAACTGAGTATGAAATCTACCTTGTTTGCCTCGTTTGTTCAGCATGCCGTTCGATCATAGCTCGTCAGATCTGGTGATGTGTGACTAAGTCGCAAACGAAGGCGCAGCGCTAATCACCTGGCTGCCTTTCACTTTCACCTATCGAACCCCTGACGTCACGGACTGACCGCACAATAGCAGTCACACGAATCAATAGCAAGTGAGAAGACATTAGAGTGAGCTAAACGCACGTGCCCGACTGCAGGTTTAAAGTCCCCAGCCTCCACTCTGCTTTCCCTCTTCTCTATCTCACATATACACTCTACACTCTTCTCACGTATACATCCACACTCGACATCCACAACTTCCATCATCAACCATTACTCTCTACACTCGTCAATCCATCATGTCCGGCACAAACCTTCCGAATGGCTCAAATCTGCCATCCGTTCCATCCAATCCTCCAGCTCCAAATGCTCGCAATGGCCCAGGTCGCACCATCCCGCCCCAGCAGGCGGCGAACCAGACGTCAAAGGGCGCTCGCGCGTTCACATCCAAGCTCCGTTCGGCAGGCCCGCTGCGCGACGACGAAGATAGCGCTCGCATTCGCGCCCGTGTCGCAAACGGCGGCACTCCAGCCCAGGTCGCAGAAGAAGGCTACCGCGTTTGTCGCCTCAACGCATCCCTGCGCCGTGACCTAGACGAAGCGCGCAAAGAGCTCCATTCGCCGCTCTCCAAGGACAACGACTCCAACCGCATCAAGAACCGACTCGAAGGAGGCGCATCGGCGCAAGAGATCGCCGAGAAGGCATACCGCGTGTGCCGTATCAACGCCCACCTCAAGAAGGGCATCAACGGCGCTCGCGGCGAGCTGCGCTTGGACAAAAAGGAAAAGACGGTCAAGGAGGATGCGCTTGCTGAGATGCCTGAGATGCGCAAGTTGTTGCAGCGCGCATGGGGTCTCCTCGAGCAGCGCAAGATCAAGATCCCGCAAGATCTGAGCGACGCTTACGAGGCGCTCATGGCTCCCGACCATGGCGACTGGCAGGCGCGAAAGGGCTAGAAGGAAGACGTGCGCCTGACCAAGAAAGAGGCGGATGAGGCGAGGAAGAAGCGCCAGGAGTTCCAGCGCAACAAGAGTGGCAAGGGCAAGGCGAAGGAGACGAAAAAGAAGAGCGAGGACAAAGTGAGCTTCCTGCTCCACACCCAGAACGGAAAGACCTACGACATGGGCAAACTGATGGAGGACCAGGATTCTGACGAGGAGGGCACATCTTCTGAGGCTGGTGACGATGCTGAGCCCATGGACAAAACCGCACCAACTGAGCCCGTTCTGACAGCCAACAACGTCGCCGCAGACGCAAAGCGCAAGAACGACGCCTCGCTTGAGCCTGTATCCAAGAAAGTCAAGATCAGCGAGGGCTCGGAGTTCGAGGAGGGAGATCGAGGAGTAGGCGTGAGAGTAGATCTGAGGCGAGATGGAGTTAGCTAGATGACCAAATCTTCATGCAATATTTGTACTTCCAAGATGATCTCCAGCTGTGTATTACTGACCGGTGTGAAGTGTCATGTAGCAGCGTGTAAGACCTCAGCTCATCACACATACACATCAATCAACATGGCGAGGTACTGAACACCTCTCGGTCTCATCTTCCTCCATCTCTCGATCCTCCCAGGGCTCGCGTATACCTCCAGGCACAGAAATCAAAAGAGGAAGGAGCTGGATTATCAAGCGGAGTACCTTGCAGACATTTAGAAAGTGGGCCCATAGATGCAGACCACAGGGGGTGCGGTTCCGGATAAAGGCGAGGACGTCGGCGCAATCGTATCGGGGTGCACTATCCCTGTCCGATGCTGTATTGGTTGAGACTGGGTATAAAGCTTCGGAGCACTGCGGGTATCATGAAGCTACCCTCCGAACCCACCGAAGGAAGTACTCACTATGAAGCTCCTCCATTTGCTCCTACCATCAATTGCACTTGCATCACCATTGCACGCTCGTTGCTCGTCACCGCAGAGTCTGGCCAACGAAACAAACACTTACGACTACATTGTAACTGGATCTGGACCCGGTGGAGGTACACTTGCCACCAATCTTGCCCGCGCAGGGTACTCAGTCCTCCTCATTGAGGCAGGCGACGATGAGAGCGCCGACATAAGGACTCAGATCCTCGCACTCAACGACTTCAGCAACGAAGGCGCGGCATGGCACTTTTTCGTCAAACACAGTGACGATGAGGAGCGCGCGAAGCGATACAATCTGATGGTGTGGAGACTGACAAGTGGCGAGTACTGGGTCGGTCGCGATCCGACTGTCGATGGTCACCAAAATGCGACAAGGTTGGGTGTATTCTATCCACGAGGTGCGACGCTTGGTGGAAGCGCTGTCATTAATGCTGCGGCAACGTTCCTCCCTAGTGATAGCGACTGGGACTATTTTGATAAGGGCGTCGGCGATGGGATCTGGAGGTAAGCTTACAACTTGATCATTGCCTGCAGGCCTTACTGATCATGTGAGCGGCAAGGAAATGCGCCGCATCTTCGAACGTATCGAACACAACAACTACCTCCCGTCGAATACGACCGGCCACGGGTTCTCAGGATGGCTTCAAGTCAACGTCGCGGATGCCGCCGCCTACGCGGCGAGTGCTCTCCGTCTGAAAGTGTTCCAAGCCGCATTAAAGATGATCGGATGGAACCCCGACGCTGTTCTTGAGTACATCACAGGTGATGGCAACTACCTCAGCCCTACGCGTGACCAGACCGAAGGGCTGTGGGGTCTGCCATTCCACGTTGAAACAAACTGGAAGCGATTCAGCCCGCGCGATTACATCTTGGAGACCCTGAACATGAAGACCGGCAATGGAACGCAGCAGTACCCTCTTCATCTCTCGCTGAACTCCCTGGCTACCAAGATTCTATTTGACGAGTGCGACGGGAACGCCACCAAGCCACAGGCCGTTGGCATCGAGTATCTGTACGGGAAATCAATATATCGAGCGGACCCACGTCACAATGCAACTCTCCAAGGCGTGACGAAGCAGGTTTTTGCTCGTAAAGAAGTCATCATCGCTGGCGGAACGTTCAGTTCTCCACAGCTCTTGCAGCTTTCGGGCATTGGTCCCAAAGCATTACTCGAAAGATACGACATACGCGTCATATCAGACCTCCCGGGTGTCGGGCGAAACCTCCAAGACAACTACGAGTTGCCAGTCATTGGCCAGTCCCCGATCGATATCAGCGACACTCCCGATCCGAACGCGCCACCTTGCACATTTGGTGCACCTGGTGATCCTTGCGTTGACCTATGGAGGAAGGGAGAGGGACCCTACGCTCGTGGTGGGTCGAATGCGAACGCACTCTTGCTAAAGACGAAATATGCAGTCGAAGGCGAGCGCGACATGCTCATGTTCTCGACTGGCAGTTACGCTCTCCGCGGTTTCCAGCCCAGCACCAAGCAGAACTTCACGGCAGACCCTCCAACTACCTTCTCCTGGTCGACTGTCAAGATGCATCCTCAAAACGGGGCTGGCTACATCCAGATCAGGTCAGCAGATCCACAGGACACGCCCGAGGTGAATCTCAACTACTTCGTTGAAGGCGCTGAGACAGATCTTGGATCGATGCTGGAGACCATCGCATTTGCGAGGAAGGCGTATGCGAGTACTGAAGCTCCAGTAGGCCCTCTTGTGCCTGTCTCACCGCCGTGTCCCGCTGCGGACATCTTGGAGAATGGATATTGCAAGGACGTAGAGGTTGACAAGCAATGGGCTGAGGATCAGGTGTTTGGCCACCATCCAACCAGTACTAATCGTGTTGGGCCTGGTTCAGATCCGATGTCAGTGCTGGATACGAGGCTCAGAGTGCGCGGTGTTGAGCGGCTCAGGGTTGTAGATGCTTCTGCGTTTCCTCGGTGCCCTGGGGCGTTCCCCGCGGTGGCAACGTACATGTTATCCGAGAAGGCGACGGACCTGATAATGGAAGACGCGAAGATGTTGTAGCGTTGGATTCAGTTGAAGACGCGTCATCTGAATTCCGTATTCGGAACGACATCAGGTAGTCTCTGGCTGTTCGAGAGTAAAATAGGGCGTCATCGCATAACGATAGGATAGCAGTGTGCTTGGACACCAGATAGTGATCAGAACAAATCCATTCAAAGTCGTGTAGGACGCGTCGTTCTCCTGTCTGAGGTGCTTGAGATGAGATCTTCGGTATCGATAACAACGTCACTGCCAAATTTCCTCCGACGACTCGGTCACCGCATGAACAATCCAGAAGCAAAATTCCGTAACAACCCTCTTGAAGAAGCCTACACAAAACTATACCTCAAACACATGCCATCGCGACCTCCACACAAATCGCTAGATTTAAGCATAAATTTAAGCCTCACATTAGCGCCCTACCCCACGCGCCTCCCAAATTTTGTTTCGCGCGCGCATCAACACATCAACCAAACCACAGCACCACACCAAACTACGCCACAATGAAGCTCCTCACCCTAAATTTCCTCACCTGCGCCATCAAAACCTGCAAAACCCAACCCTCCTCCTTTCCCCTGCACCCCCGCGACGCCGAACTCGAAATCCAAGAAGCAGACCTCAACCTGCCGTTCCTCAAGAACATACTGCCGCGACTCATGTGGGAGGAAATACGCGTGATAGCGCGCGAGGTACGCTATAATTCTCTGACAGAATTTGGCTTGCGCATAGCTAACATAGCGTGTTGTAGCTTGGTCTGCCAGAACTTCCTGAATCAGCGCCTACGCCCGCGGATCTCGTCGACTCGTCGAATTCATCGCTGGATACGGCTGAAGCTGTGGAGGAGGGAGAGGAAATAGAGCAGACGCCATCGCAAACTGCGCGGGATCTACATCGCGTGTTGCTCGAGACGTGTATACAGGAGGGCAAGCTGGTGTGTGGGAATTGCGGGCACGAATATGCGGTCAAAGAGGGTGTAGCGAATTTCTTGCTACCTGGTCATCTGGTATAAAGGGCGTGTGAGACGCGGAAAAGTTATTATGATACCCTTGATTTGGCATTGGGACGGAGCGCAAAGAATTGGCACGGCATTTTGCGTTAGACACGATGAACAATTGCACTTTTGGAGTTTCTAGCTCTGAGTGGTATATCCGTCCATCTGCGCCCAAAACGCCCAGTTCTTCACTTGCTGACTTGCATGTGCGATTCTAAGAGGAACAACATCACGAACTTCCTCAGCACTTCAAGATCCCAGTGCGCGATTGATTTGCACCTTCTTGTCCTCGCCTGCACTCACGATACCCACCTCCTTGTTCCACCGAACGCTGAAGACCTTCACGCCTTCGCCGTGGCCCTTCGCAGGTCCCGAGTGTCCTTGGCGATGTATCGTGTGGACGCTCTCGCCTTGTTGTCCCTCGCCCACTTGCCCGCCCGTCGATACGTTCCTAAGATCCCATATTTGCACTGTGCCGTCGTGTGAGCCGGAGACGAGGTTGTATTCTGAATCTGGGTCGGTGTCGATGCTGACGACGCCATTCTTGTGTCCGCGAAGTGTCATTACGCTGATCTTGGTGGCTGAGACTCTTGGGTCGACCAAGGTAATGTGACGTGCTGAAGTGCCGGTCGCGAGGAGGTTTCTCGAAGGTACGGCGCATAGCGAGAGGAGGGAGTGACCGGTTGTCCGTGTGTCCACACACGTTGCTGAAGGCAGATCCCAAGTTTTGATTGTATGGTCGTGTGACGCCGAGTGAGCGACTGTGGCGTCATCCGGCTTGAAGATCACGCTCGTTACTGGCGAGCTGTGGCCGGTGAAAGTAGCCAACGCACCACGGGCAGGCACGGTCCGGTCTGGCTTGGAGAGTTTCTGGCGTTTGTTGGAGGCTGCCGTCGACTTTGGCAAGAGAGTTGAAGGCGCGACGGGGTTCTCTTTTGCGTTGCTGGAGAATAGGGAGACTGTGGTGTCTGAGGACGCGCTCAGGATTCTGCTCGAAGGGCCATGCACCGCAACATCCTCGACTCCCCAGCGATGGCTGAAGAGCTCTAAGCTGGTCGTCAAGGTCCGCGTATCGTCATCGTACTTGTACACGCTGACGGTGCTGTCCATGCCGGCGCCCACAGCTTTCTTATCCGACAGCCACTTGGCTGCCTTGAGGCTCGTTATCCGTCCGCCATTGTTTGGTGCTTCCGAAGTTGCCAGAACGTCACCCGAAGTATTCCACACCCTCAACAAGCCGTCATAGCTCGCAGTGAGTATTCTCTCCTGCCCGACCTGTACACTTCCTCCAGCCAACGATGATTGCGACAGCACGTCTACCGCAGAAACCCAGTCGTCATGTTCGAAGCTCGTGACGTTAAGCGGTGGGACGAGTGCTCTTGTGTACTCGACGTTTAGAGTTGTCTCGGCGTTGATGCCATTCTTGGTCAGGAACTCGTCGACGGTCGTGCGCAGGAATTGTCCATTGATCAAGATGTCGAACGGTATGCGGTCTTCGTCGCGCTGAAGGAGATCGTTGATGAGGGTCGAGATGCCATGTCGCTTGACGCCTATAGGAGATTGTTAGCCTCTGCGGTCCTTGCGACAGCTTCTAGTCTGTTGTCGCACTCACTGGTCTGGATGAGTAGCGTCCGGTCGCCTTCCGCAATGTGTAGGCTCGGGTCCCGGGTGCTGAAGCGGGCAGTCACACGCGTCTCGGATGCAGAGTTGTCCATGGTGATCTTAAGCGGGTGGGAAGCTGTCGCGATGAGTTGGGCGTTGCGCTCGTTGGACAGCAGATCTCGAACTTTTTTGTAACAAGGCTAGCGCGGGCAGCTCAGCCAGTCGGCGTCGAGGAAACTCCGTCGCACGTGATCGTGTCCCTCACTGCCGTCCACATCATCAATGTGCTGAACAATATTGACCAATGAAAGGCTAACGTGGCGTTGAATCATGGCTGGCTAACGTACCCGCGTTGACTGTCATTATTTGGCTGTCGTATTTTGCACTACACAGTACGATGGCGACCTATTGCATACTCGTCCTCCTAATCTCAGCAATGGCCCGTCTCCGATGATCGCTAGGCGCGAACAGCGCCTCAATCAATCCTACCACCTCCTCACCCTCCATCTCCAGTTTCAACTCGCCGTTGGTCCAGAAGTACTTGATGTCCGCAAGACTGCTGTCCAAGATCTCGGCCAAATACTGAAACTTGAACCAATTTGGGGTGTATATGCTCGCCATGTCTCTTACCTCTCCGTTGTCGTCAGTTGTTTGGAAGTGCTGTGACAACGTAGCCAGAGATGTGCAGTAGCTGTGCAGCTTCTTCGATTCGTCCTCCGCGATGTCGGCCATGTCTTCTACGTCGTTAACGATCTTTGTAAGCGCTGTGGAGACCAGACTGCCGAGTGACTGCATCAAAGCGCTATGTGAGAGGACATTCTGCCATTGACGCTTCACGTCGCCAATGCGATCGATGGTTGTTGCAATGGCGTCGTCGCATACGGTGGCAAAAGGCACATTGGTGCACCCCTGGAAGCCTTGAGCATCTTCCAGGTGGTCTCTGATGATCTGCCTTTGCGATTCCATCTCTCGACCATATGCGCGCTTGCCAAACCCATCAATAGTCTTGATGTCTGCATCAAGCTTGGGCTTTAACCGGAAAGACGCTTGAAGGTGTTGTGGCAATGTTGACGTGTTGTCTTTCTCGGTCTGTTCCCGTAGGAGATAGCGAAGCTGGTCTGAGAGTCGTTGGCAGTCGTTGTAGATGAGCATGTTACCAGCGACGTCATTAGCATAGTGTATGGCTGCAGTTGCTCGATACATGGCTAGGAGGAGACTGGGAATGGCGAACAGACCTCCGCTAGCAGGCGCAATGGCTGACGTTACCAGCTCAGGTGTGTTAACAGTGTCGACGTCAGCTACGACTTGCATGATGAGTTCGATGATCGAGTCTGGCATGGCTGTGACGGTGTATGTTTCCCGTAAGGTGACTTCTTGCTCTTTTGGCGGTTTCGAGGCCGCTGACTTTCCGTTCACCTTCGGTGTCGCTGGTTCCTTCGCTGGCGTCAAGGTTGTTGCAGGAGTGATTTTGTCATTCTCGTCGTCCCAGTCTGCACCCCAGTCGTCGGCATCTTCGTTCTCTGTAGGCTTATCGGCCTGTGCGAAGCTCTGATGCTTCTCGTCCGTGGGAACTTCTTCGTCTTCCTCGCCCCATGCACTCATGTCCTCCTCTTCGGTCATTTGAGCAGTACTTTCTTCTGTTTTAGGCGCAGACTCCTCGTCACCCCACTCAGCACCCCAGTCATCTTCTTGTTCGTCATGCCCTGCATGTAGCGCATCGCCCTTGGTGACCACTTGTGTCTCGACCCGTTCCACAGACTTCTTCTCCTTAACCCTCTTGGAAAATACCAATTGTACCTTAGTGATCGCGGCTTCCTTCTGCTTTGCGAGCCAAATCTCAGCCGATTTATCTACCCATTCTGTCAACCGGTTCTGCTCAGACCAGCCGAGCTCGTCGAGATACTCGACCAGACCAAGTACATAAGACAGCGTCTCTTGGAATGCAGGCACGCCGTTCGTCGACGTGGGTACGGCGGGAAGAAGCAGGTTATTGATGAGTCGCGTCGCCATGACAGGAACCAACTTCGATGACAGAGGGACGGTAACGCTGGGAGGAAGGCGGGTACTGAGGTACTCGGCTATTGATTGTATGTCCTCTAGCGCTATTTTGATGCTTCCATCATTGATTTGCCCAGCAAGCTGAATGTCATCGCCATTGATCTCGAACGCCGATAAGACTTTGTCTGTGCCCATGACGAGGCGCGGAGAGATGATGACGCGGTCCAGGTCGCGACAGAAGCGGGAGATGAAGCCGTCCAGTAGGCCTAACTTTTCCAGAGCCGCGATAACGGCGTTGATGTCCACTATCGATTCGCGCTGAATCGTCTCGCTCAGGGAGATCTTGTGGTGGGTGGCATCGACCGCTACCAGCCCGTTCCATGATTCTGTCACGTTCTCGACAATGGCTTTCTTCAACTGGTCCTCTTTTGTCCTCAAAGCGCTCACTGCCCGCGTTGTCTCGAAGGGACCCAAGGTCTTGAATGCGCCGTCTGCATCCTCTAGTCTTTCCAAGGCGTGTATGACATGTCCATGAACCGCCGCGTCTTGCGCCGAGTCAAGAACATTGGAGATGTCGCGGAGCTGCTCGATCACTCGCGCGAGGTTGTCATTGTATGCAATCTCAGTTTGGAGAAGGCCAACCTTGCTCGCCGCGTCCTGAATATGTGCCGTGGTGGTCCTGCCTTCCTCCGCCTGCTTCACAATGTCCTTGGCGGTATTCTGGGAACGTTTGATGTCGTCTTGTAGCTTTCGGGCTTGGGCTATCCAGCCATCGACGTCGGAGGCAGCTTCGCGGGAGATTTGTCGGATCTCATTCTACGTCTGATCGTTAGCTGAGTGAAGAGAAAAAATTGAAACGCCACGTACCTTTGTATCTTCTTTTGCCCTACCAACGACCTCTAGTAGCTTGGGTAGCGCACTCGCGGGGACTGTTGCAGATGCCACATGTTCGTCCTGTGGAAATCCTCCATGCTCGACCGACTGCAGTATTGCATCGCCAAGCTTCTCAGCTGAGACTTGCGACGGCATTGAGGTTATGGTGGATTGATCATATCCGCAAACGCAAGGAATGGGGGTGTGCCCTCTGGTTGCAATGTAGCTGTTGCCAACATTCAATCATTATCGATCGACGTAATGACGAGGTCTGTGCGTCCATGTACCATGCACCATCGTTCACAGTGCCCCGCCACTACGAATGCGCATTGCGACCCCGCCACAGCCAGAGTCTGCAGAACGCCAAAGATCTGTCAGTAGCTTACCACTACCCGTCTTAGTCATTTCACCTTTACAGCGCGCTGCTAGAGGCAAACAGTGTCACAAACGCTGCGACCAACACTCACTCGCGATCGCACACCACGCCTGTCCGGCCCCATCCCCCATCATCCACCATTCCACCTTTCTGGAGGATCCTGATCGCATTCCGACTCTTCACGAGGTAAGTTGGTGCTAATGTGACATTCGATTATATTTCAAATTGCATTTCCTATAGTCGCCTGCATTGGAAGACACTGTCTTCCGACAGGAAAATCAGAAATACGGATGAGCTTGTATCTATTGTGGCAACCTCCCACATTCCATGCCGAAGTCGGTGATTCAAAACTACGGATGCATTCGTACTGTATGCAGCAGTTATGAGTGGAGATTTCAGGCTGAAGAATATGTACGGTGGCTGAGACTGACGGTACAATAGTAGTGGTAGTGCGGATTCGGCAGTCAACAAAGCGACCTCGCCCAACCAACAATCACCACCTTACTTTTTGGAAAGTGACACGATCTTGCTTCAAACCCCATATTTGTTCGGCGAAATGGGCTCCATTCAGCAGGAATCTCACTTCAAGAAGATTCAAAACTTCAAGGCCGATTACGCAGATGCAACATTCACACAGTACGAGTCCCAACGGACAGGTTTGCGAGTGGTAGTCGTCGACCGCAAAGGCCCCAAAGTGTATGGCAATTTCGCCGTAGCAACAGAGATTCACGATGACTCGGGCTCCCGTGAGTTCACAGAGATACATTGACTAAATGCGACTGACTGTCCTCAGCGCACACTCTGGAGCATCTGTGCTTCATGGGATCACGACAGTATCCCTTCAAGGGCGTGCTAGATAAGGTCGCGACAAGGTCGTACTCAGACACCAATGCATGGACAGACACAGCCGAGACAGTATACACCTTGTCCACCGCAGGATGGGAAGGATTTGCGCAGCTTCTGCCAATATACCTCGATCATCTCATCGTGCCCACGTTGACTGATGCTGGTTGCTACACAGAGGTCCATCACATTGATGGAAAGGGCGAAGACGCTGGGTGAGTGTCGGTCCATCCCCTACAATTCATCTGCTTATGAAAACAGCGTTGTTTACTCCGAAATGCAAGGGCGCGAGAACCTACAAGGTGACCTGATGGATCTACAGATGCGCCGACTACTGTACCCAGAAGGCGACGGCTATCGCTACGAGACCGGTGGTATGATGAAGGCTTTGCGCGTACTGAGCGCAGAGCGTATTCGCCAATTTCATCGAGACATGTACCAGCCAAAGAACATCAGGCTCGTGCTCATTGGTGAAGTCGATCACTCCAACCTGCTCAGCGTGTTGGACAAGTTCGAAGGCTCGATCATTGACAAGGTGCCCGCATTTGATGCGCCATTCAAGCGACCATGGGTGGAGTCGAAACGCACACCGCCACTGAGCAAGACAGTTGTCGACACCGTGGAATTTCCGGAAGAGGACGAGTCCACTGGCGAAATCCAGATTGCCTTCCTTGGACCTGAGACCATGGATGATGTGGCAGAGACCGCGATAAACACGCTACTTTCCTATCTCGCCGGCTCGTCTGTTTCCGTCTTAGTCAATACCCTGGTCGAAAAGGAGCATCTTTCAAGCATGGTCTACTTCTGGGTCAAGGGACACTATGACATGATCATCTGGTGGACCATTAGCTCCGTGGAGACAGCGAAACTGGCGGATGTCGAGAAACGCTTTTTCGAAGTCTTGGAAGAACACGCATCTAAACCGCTAGATCTGAGCTACCTCAAGGACTGTCTGCATCGCTTCGAGCGCCAGACACGCTTTGCCTCTGAGATTGGCAACGATGAATACAAGGACCAGGTAATCAAGGACCATATCTTTGGTAAGAGAGATGGGTCTGATCTTGAGGAATCAATGGGCACTCTGAACGTGTTCAAGGTTCTGGAAGAGTGGACGGAAGAGCAGTGGAGGGGCTTTTTGAAGAAGTGGATGGTTGACGCTCATCATGTCTCCATCCTCGGGAAGCCGTCATTGGCTTTGTCTGAGAAGATCAAAGCAGAAGAGGTGGCTCGTGTTAAGGCGCAGCAAGAGAAGCTCGGTGAAGAGGGCCTCAAGAAGCTGGCGGAAGACCTCAAAGCAGCTCAAGACGAGAACGACAAACCTATTCCGGAAGAGATCATCGCTGGCCTGAAGGTTCCTAGCACCGAGTCGATACATTTCTACGAGACCACCACTGCGCGATCTGGACTGGCAAAGAAGCTCGGCACGTCGGAGAACAAGATTCAGAACATCGTCGATAAAAATGAGAATGGCCTGCCGCTTTTCATCCACTTCGAAAACATACCCACCTCTTTCGTCCACTTCGGTCTTATCCTCGGAACTGCCAATCTACCTACAGAGCTCAAGCCCTTACTCGGCGTCTATCTGACCAACTTTTTCGCCACGCCAGTAATGAAGGATGGCAAACGCATCGAGTACGAAGAGATCGTGACCAAGCTCGAGCAAGACACCATCGAATACAGCATGGATCGTGGCTCCGATGTTGGCAATTCGGAGATGCTCTACATTCCCTTCGTTGCAGAGGCCGAGAAGTTTGAGACTGTGGTGATGTGGCTGAAGTCGCTGCTTGTCGATTCTGTCTTCGATGTGGAGCGCATAGTCACCGCAGTGAAGAAGATGCTGGCAGACGTCCCGGAAGAGAAACGCGACGGAAACAGCATGGCCTTCGCCGTGGATCGCATTGTTCACTACGACCCTTCCTCGTGTGTCACGGCGACGGGCACGCTCGTCAAGGCGCTGTACCTCAAGCGCACTCTGAAGCTTCTGAAGACCGAGCCACAGCAGGTTATCGACAAGCTCGAATCTCTACGGAAGCACCTTTTGACCTTCAGCAACATGCGCGTGTTGGTAACAGCAAATCTCGAGACTCTGCAGAACCCTGTCTCAACCTTCAAGCACCTTACAGACGCGTTCCCTGCCGGCCCAGATCCCAAAGTCAACCCCATCGACGACCGGAACGCCTTGCTCTCAGATGTTGGTCGTAATCCAGGTGGCACACATTACATCATTCCCATGCCCATCGACTCGTCTTTCGCCGTGCTAACATCCCGTGGACCCAAGGGACATACCAACGAGCAACTCCCAGGCCTCATGGTTGCACTGGCATATCTTGACGCCGTCGAGGGCCCAATGTGGCAATCCATCCGCGGCACTGGTCTCGCCTATGGCACCAACTTTTTCCGCGACCCGGAGACCGGCCTGCTTAAGTTCAGGATCTACAAGTCGCCCAATGCGTTCTCGGCGTACAGCAAGGCGAAGACTGTGGTGAAGGAGTACGGCGACGGTACTAGGAAGTTTGACAAGCTGGCTCTGGAGGGCGCTATCAGCTCCATTGTGCGCGAATTTGTGGACGAGCGTGCGTCTATCATTGACGCTGCGCGCAGCTCGTTCATCGATCTTGTCACGCGTAATGTCGGCAAGGACTGGCAGGACTGGGCACTGCGTGAAGTGCGCAAGGTGTCCGTGGAGGATGTGCAGAAGATCCTCCGCGATGTCGTGTCTGGCGTCTTTGTGCCAGAGAAGGCGGATCTGGTGGTTACTTGTGGCGGCATCATGACAGATGTAAGTATTGCGGATATGCGTTGTGATTGACACAAGCTGATCAATACTACAGGACTTCAAGAAGAACTTCGAAGAGGCAGGCTTCAAGCCGCAAGTCAAGCAACTGGTCGATTTCCAGAACGCGTATGGCCTGGATGGTGATGAGGATGAAGGCGATGAAGATGAGGATATGGAGAGTGGTTCGGACGATGGGAGTGAGAGCGGGAGCGAGATGGAGGAGTAGTATTGAGCAGGCTGTTCTTTGATCCGCGCGTGTGCTCAGCTTGTCCTATCGGTGACTGACAACTACAAAATGAAGACATGTCACATTGGAATGACTAGTGATGAAACCGTAAACCTTTACCAGGAGAATCAAATTTGCATTAACTGGGCATCGATCAGGCGCTGGTTACTCGGGTGACTGTCGCCCACAAAATGTGTGAGATGCGGAGTAAAAGTATCCCACGTGCCAAGATCAAGCCAAAGACGCCACCATCTCCCAGCCATAGCTCCACTGTTCAATTCCTGAGCTCAAAAGTCATACACGTTGTCCATGTAGCCGGCTTTTGTGTGTGAGTTGTCGACCGTATGGTTTTGCCCCAGCCGGCTCTCTATGAACTGAGACGTGAGGTGATCTTCTTGAACTTGAGGAACCGGGAGGATGCCTTTGCGCATGCCTAGCTTCAACATCTCTTGTTTGACATCCCAAAACTTTGCCTGGAATTCCGAGATAGCGAGGAGCTTGCGAAACGATGGCCCGTCCACTCCCCTTAGCCATACGTCCTCTATATGCGCCGCGTAGGTTCCCATGACCCTCTTCAACAGTTTCGGGACATCGTTGGTCTTGGCCTTAAGGCACCATTCCACGGTCATGACGAAGTCGTGGATGGAGAGATTGTGTGTCAGCAGGTGCAGCATGGAGCGAAGAGCGTAAGTGTCGTTGGAGGGACTGAAGGCTCATCTTGTATGGCGAAGTGCTGATAAGCGACGGGGCCAGTAGTGTCGTGGGGGAATAGTAGTATGGCGAGGGTGAGTGGTCGAGAGCAAGAGTGAGAAGATGTGGAGAGCATGTAGATCTAAGACTCGAGGCCGGTCAAAAGCAATGCCGAGCTGCGAAAGACGCTAGGCTGATTTTGGAGTCGGTGAATTAAAGATGCAGGCAAAAGTCGAGACAGTGATGACGACGTGCAGTGAGAGCTAGGGGAGAAAAAATTCCAAATAGCGGAGTGAGAGTTCGACGATGTAATGCTAGGGCATATGGATGACTGGAGACTACGATATATATTCACTAATGTTCAAATCTGTCCGCTCAAGAGTATCTACTTGTATCCCTACCCTGGGTCTGTGCCTGGCGCAGATGGTCGCCGCGCCGTTGCAGGAATGTTTATCATGGCCGCTGGCCTTGGTGAGGTCGTCTCTTGGGCTGTACTCCATACCTTTTTTTTGCAGTCCGTGATTCCATTCACGACTAACGTTACAGCACTTAGTAAACTTTGATCTGCAAGTGTTTTTCTTTGGTACCTGCAAAAGTCTTTCACTCGCTGCACCTCAGATCAGTCAGTACAACATGACATGTTGTGCTTGGCATGCGATATGCTATTGTGCATACGGCTTCGATCACATGAATAAATGGAGCTTACACCAGTTTAGTCTCCTCGCGTCTACCTGAAATATCCCTTGCCATCTCAATGCCCGATGGCCACTGCATTAATAAGTCGGTGTTTTCAGTCTTCGCCAAATCATACGCCTGCATGAACACATCATTCAGCTGTACTAGCGAGTCAAGATACCTTTTGTCCTCCTCGTCCCAACGCTGATGATTGTGGACGATTGCTGAAGTTATCAAGATGTTAGTGAGGTGTTTCTCCTCGTCCTTAGGCATCCTAGATTCCGTGGATGAAACGACCTTGTTCGCGAATGTTGCGAGGTCCAGCGGCGACACAGTCCCATGTATTAGGAGAGCATTTACTAGCTTTTCGCGCGCTATTGTCTTGAGGAATGAGGCATCGTAGACCTCGGCTAAGCTGTATATATCCAGATGGAAACTAATGGGTGTACCTAGATAGGCGAAGGACTCTTTGTTTCGACCATCAGGGAAGCGTTTGGCATGTCGAATATTTACCGCCCGACCTTTGCTTTCCAGAGTATACGATCCCCTGTAGCAGTGTTGAATAAAACGATCGACAGCTTGAGGGTGGAAGACATCCGAGATCTCAAAAGTGTTCAAGTTGGCGGGCGTTGCCGACTGATTCATACTTAGTCAGCATGAGTTATGCATTGATGAAGGATGATGTTACACTTACTCCATCTGGGTGCATCATATCCCTAAATACGCTACTGTTTCGAAGCAGTGTCATTGAGTGAACCTTCCATTTGACGCCATGGCAGCTCAAGACGATGTTCTTGCCCAATTCGGTATCCAAGCTGTATTGGCACGTTCTATAGCAATCAACAAGAGTGTCCATTCTGCGAGACAACGATAATTACTCCTGACTGATGCGATCTGAAGTTGGCAATTTCTCGCGACTATCAGTGCTCTTGAAAGCCATCAGTAGAAGGTTGCGTGGCGAGCAGTTGGTTTCGCCTTCCAGAGAAGGAGGTAACATCTGCAGAATCTCTCTCGGTTTGGTCGGAGCGGAGGCAGAAGCTGCAGAAGTAGACTTAGACGTGGCTCCGTCTGTTTTGCTTGCATTAGTCGCCATGGCTGAATACGTGAATAATCGAAGTATCTCTTGCCGGTAGCATTGATATACAGGGCAAGGGCAAGCTTGCTAAGAGTACGCTCGTGATTACGCATAACACAGATCCCATGATGGGTGGATTGTTCGCTTGCTTGATATGCTTGATACAACACGAAGATACATATCATCCGCACAATCTAACGTTCCCGCCACAGCACACAATCTTTCAAGTGCAGAGACGTTATTCGAGAAAATTTTGTACTCTTACCTTGTGTTGTTTGTGGTAGGGCAAACTCAACGTTATCAGTACGTGGGTATACGGAAGGAAAAGAGTGACTATCTCGTCTGGAGAACCTCGACGATACCGGGATCCGTATATCTCCACGCAGGCAGAGGCGGAGAAATTGGCCATCGAAGCATGTCAGCTGCTCAATAACTACCCCGGAGAGCTCGACAGCAGTGAATCAGTCCCTCCTAATAAAGGCCTAGACGCATTGCACCCAAAGCGAAAGAGGACAGAGATACGTACTTGCTATGACCCATCTATATGAGCCATAAACATAGGCAGTCATAGTAGCTGGGAGTTACTTTTACACGAGTGCAAATGTCTTCGAGTTGGTTCGTTTTGCACACACGCAGTAGATGATAGATCTGCTGAAGTCTGAACGCGAAGTACCACAGTAAGCGCCTCGCCGCCAAGCCACCCCTCCAAATCGTCGTACCCGGCTGCATAACAGGCCCCCATCACACGGCGCCAAACCTGCACCAACAACCCCCCCCCCCCTCCAGCCCCGTGACCATCTCCAGCTGCGGTCCTCGTCGTTCGCAGGGCGATCCAGTGATCGATGGGAGGATCTTATCTATTGGTTGCCGAGTTGGGAA
>Ga0265798_10004334_pt1 | contig 19675 bp, 11 predicted proteins | sample P3T30metagenome_FD_192430 | JGI IMG/M metagenome (GOLD analysis project Ga0265798, IMG submission 192430) | Plant litter microbial communities from East Loma Ridge, Irvine, California - P3 T30 | ecosystem: Environmental > Terrestrial > Plant litter > Unclassified | place: USA: California... | reverse complement strand
GCGGTCAGGTACTTCGACCGAGGCAGCTTGCTGGGCCTCGAGAAGGTGCAGCTGGGCGCCGGCCTCGACCACGGGACGGAGCTCGTGTTCCGCAACGGCTTCTGGAACCACGACCCGTTCAGGCTCGCCGGCACAGCCGTGAGGACCGAGTGACACCTGTCACCCTGCTCACGTCCCGCTGAGCCGCGAGGAACGCGATGTCGACGACGCCGCCGGCGCCCTGGCAGCAGGCTGCGGTCCGGCCCGCTCCTAGAAGGAGCTCGCGAAGCTCGCCCAGGCGAGGAGCACGAGCACCGGCAGCACCGCGCCCGTGACGCCCAGGACGATGCCGAGCTCGACCAGGCGTGGCCGGATCTCGGGAGGCCAGCGCAGCTCCCTGCGCCCCCGCGTCGCAGCCTCGATGCCGAGGAAGAACGAGACGACGCAGAGCACCGAGCAGCCGAACGTGCCGTAGAAGAACTGGTACGACCGCGTCGCGATCGCCAGCACGATCGACAGCACGATGCCCGCCGGCGGGGCGACGCTGAGCGCGCCGAGGAGCACGGTGCGCGACAGCGGCAGCCGGCCGGAGTCGCGGGCCGGCGGAGCGGGCGGGTGCGGTGGTGCGGGCTGGTGCTGCTGTGGGTCCCCCATGGGGGCAGGGTATGCCGCCGTCGGCAGCGGAGGGTCGATCGTGCGTCAGCGGTGCCGGTCGCCGTGCGCCCGACGTACCCGGCGCATGGCCGACCCCTTGACGAGGATGGTGTAGCCGATCAGCACGATCGGCAGGTACGCGCTGCTCGTCACTGGGGCGAGCGCCGGGCGCAGGTCCGGCCTCGCGTAGTAGATGGTGAGCACGACGAGGGCGGCGCCGTAGAGCGCGATGCCGAGGGTCGCGAGGAAGGGATTGGCGAGCTCGCGCAGCATCGGGTTGCGAGCGATCGCATTCGTTGACCGGGGCGTCGTCGACTCGTCCATGCCGTCCACGCTACGTCGGGGTCTAGCGGAAGAGAAGGGCTCGGAGCACGCCCCAGGGCAGGCCACGACTCAGTGAGAAGCACGCCTCAAGGCGAGCTTCGCGGCGACGAGCACCACTGACGCACGCCCTCGCTACCCTCCTCACAGGAGTCGAGATCGACGAGGATCGGGGTGCGTGATGCGGGGACCATCGAGGCCGGAGAAGGCGAAGGACAGCCTGGTGAAGGCGGTCGGCGACCTGGGATCGTTCGCGCGGAACGCGTCCGCGCAGCTGGTCGAGCAGGCTGGCGACCTCAAGGACGCCACGGTGGACACCGTCGAGAAGCTGGGCGCGAAGAAGTCGGACCCCTACGAGGAAGCCGTCGCCGACTACAACGCGGCGTTCGCGGCGTTGAGCGACAGGGGGCTGTCCCTCCTGCGGCTGCGGGAGCGCTCGACGGACCTGATCGAGCTCGTCGAGCGGCTGGTCAACAGCATCGCCCACACCCCGAAGTCGTTCGAGGCGGACTTCGACGAGATCGACGTGGCCAAGGCGGACTTCCTGACCGCCGAGGAGTTCGCCCGCAAGGACCTCGACGCCGCGAGGAAGTCCGCGGCAGGAGCCGGTGCCGGCCTCTCGACAGGAGCCGCGGTAGCGAGCATGGCCCCGTCCGCCGCGATGTGGGTCGCCACCACGTTCGGCACGGCGTCGACGGGCACCGCGATCTCCACCCTCTCCGGCGCGGCCGCGACGAAGGCCGCACTGGCCTGGCTCGGCGGAGGGGCACTCGCCGCCGGCGGTGGCGGGACGGCGACGGGCGGTGCCCTGCTCGCCCTCGCCGGACCGGTCGGGTGGGGCGTCGCCGGGGCGGCCCTCCTGACCTCGATCGCACTGTTCACGAAGAAGAAGTTCGAGAACCGTGAGGAGAAGCAGGAGGCGCTGACCGCGGTGAAGCAGAACACCGCGCTCGTGCAGGGCATGATCGTCCAGATCGACGACATCGTGCAGCGGACCGCCTCGCTCCGGGGGCTGCTCGTGGGTGCCTACGGCGCAGCACTGCCGTTCTTCGGCGCCGACTTCCGCGGGCTGTCCGCGCCGCAGCAGTCCCAGCTGGCCGCGCTCGTGAACTCCACGAAGGCGTGCGCCGTCCTGCTGCGCATGCGCATCCAGCAGGACGCGGACGATGCTGCCTGACGCCGCGAAGCTCGCGAAGAGCACGCAAGAGCAAGCGGTCGCCGCATGGGTCGACCACCTGAACCAGCTCCGCCTGGACGGCCTCCTGAGCGCCCTCGGCCGGCAGGACGAGAACCTGCGCGACGCGCTCGGCCACGTGCAGGAGGCGATGGCGAAGATCGATCTCGAGGTCGTCGCCAGGAATCGGGGCGGGACGAAGGGCATGCACGGGTTCATCGCCGAGGTCGCGGAGGTGGGCATCGGCAATGCCCGCAGTCGCATCCTCGGCGGAGGCACCGTCTACCAGTGGGTGAACGACAACGGCCCCGTGGACCTCGCACGCGGAGGCGTGCAGATCCAGCAGAAGTTCGTCGCGGCGGGTGGGCGCCTCGGGCTCGGTGCGATCACCGAGCACCTCGAGAGGTACCCCGACTTCGTGAGGAACGGCGGGAAGTACCAGATCCCCGGCGACCACTTCGAGACCATCAGGAGGCTCCAGGCGATGCCCCGCGAGGAGGCAGGCCGCCTCCTGTCCCGGACCGGCAATGGCCCGTCGTTCAGGGACTGGGAGCGGGTCCAGTCGTTCTTCGACAAGGACGGGGTCGGGGTGGAGTCGCTCGAACCGTCGCACCTGGAGTACAGCGAGGTGCAGCGGGGCGCGTACGGCGCGACGATGGAGGCCGAGCAGGAGTCGCTGCGTGCGACGGACCGGTCGCTGCGCGACGACGCGTACCGGGAGAGCCGGCCGACCGTGCGCCAGGGTGCGCAGGCGACGCTCGTCGCCGCGGCGGTGGAGGGCGGAACGACCTTCGTCCTGGCGGTCGTCGCGAAGCGCCGTGGGGGCACGGCGCTCAAGGACTTCACGAGACAGGACTGGATGGACATCGCCGGTGACGCGGGCGTCGGGGTGGCGAAGGGCGGCGCCCGCGGTCTCAGCATCTACGCGCTGACGAACTTCACGGTGACGTCCGCGGCCGTGGCTAGCTCGATCGTCACTGCCTCCTTCGGGATCGCGGAGCAGGCGAACGAGTTCCGTCGCGGCGAGCTCTCGGAGCTGGAGTTCATCGAGAACGCAGAGCTCGTCTGCCTCGAGGCCGCAGTGAGTGCCCTGTCGTCGTTCGTCGGGCAAGCGGTCATCCCGGTGCCGGTGCTGGGTGCCGTGATCGGCAACACCGTGGGCACGATCATGCTCAAGGCCGTCTCCTCCTCGCTGTCGGAGCGAGAGGCAGCACTCATCGAGCGCTTTGCCGCGGAGCAGCGGGCGCTCGACGAGCAGCTCACCGCTGAGTACGCGGGGCTCGTCGAGCAGCTCGGCTCGACCATGACGACGTACCTCGAGGTGCTGGGCCGGGCCTTCTCGCCTGATATCGCAGTGGCGCTGCTCGGGTCGGTGGAGCTGGCACGGGCGGTGGGGGTGGCGCCGGAGGAGGTGCTGGACTCGGAGGAGAAGGTGGTGGCGTACTTCCTCGAGTGAGGGTGCAGCACCGCGGATGAGGATCTCGCTGCTCGGTGCGGGGCGCTGTGGCGATACCGGTGGGATGTGAACCCATATGCGCCAACGCGAGGCTCCTGAGATCGACCCTAGATCCCCGGAAATACGCGGAAGCTGACGGCACCTGCAGGCCGGATCACGCAGGTCCGCGCAGGTACTCCGTTACCGCATGGTTACCGCGAGGGGGCCGAGCGCAATCTCGCCCTCCGAGTCCGAGTCAGCGATGGGGATGGAGGCGGACGACCAACTGTCGATGAGCTGGACGTGATCGTCCGTGAGATAGCGGAAACTCTGCGGTGGCTCGACCCCGACCACAAGCCTCAGATCCGCGAGAGGAAGAGGTGCCGCCCAACGGCTCGGACGGTCCACGCGCAAGATAGCCGCGTCTTCAACGTCCTCGAGGTAGGTGGCCAGGGAACCGCGACTTATCTGGATCGTGTCACGGTACAGGCGCCAAACGTCCGCCGAACGCGGGCGTTCGATGCATGTCAACTCTGCGGTGCCGATGATCGCCCGCTCTGGGGAGCTCGCATAGAGATACAGCGTCGCGGGAAGTTGCTGGGCGGGAAAGCGCCGTCGGACTTCCGCCGTCTTTGAGCCGTCGAGGATCGCGTGGGCGAACTCCGGTTTCACTGACAGGAGGATCGCACTCACTGGAGACCCCCGCCGCGGCCTTGAGCTCGGGCCACGTCGTCGAACATCGCTGGCGGTATCGGGCGAAACGATTGGATGGCCCCTTTCACACCGTGCTGTTCCCGTAGTTCGCGGAGAGGGCCGCCACTAATGGGGTTGTTGAAGATCTCAGTGTCCTCGAAACGGATGACACTCACCTTGCCGTCACGCTTCCCCGCGGCCCTTCGAACGTCTCGCAATCGTAGGACACCGATTCCGCTGTACTTCTCGAACGCTTCCTCGGGGGCGAGTCGTTCGAAGCCAAGGCTTCTGGATGTGGCCATGACGGCCCGGTACGTGCCGGTGGGGTCAGCTGTCACATACCAAAGGATGCGCGCACCTTCTTCGGGTAGCGATCTGTCGGATCCGCTGTAGTAGACGTGTTCCCGGGACAAGCCGAGTGCACGCGAACGATCGCTCCAGAGGGTTGGCCGCTGGATCCCGAAGAGCTTGTCGATAAATCGTGGCTGGATCGGCGTGATGTACGTCGGCAGCTCGGCGCCGAGCAGGACCAATGGCCAGTACCGTCGCTCCAAACCACGCACCGATGACACCGACACCGGAGGCACGACGCCGGGTAGGAAGTCGCTGACTTCGCGTGCGTCGTCGATGAGCGTTGCTGTGTACCCATCGCCGTCACGCTCGTACCCGTCTGCGCGGAGCGCGTCGTTCGTAACAACGGTCATGCCGGCATCGACGACTCGAACGTGCGCGAGACGGCTCACACGGGCCAGTTCGCGGAGATGACGGGCCATCTGCGCGGCGATCGTGGCGGAGCGAGCCCCACGGAGCACGCGCAGCAGGCTGACATTCAAGGAGTCGACGTCGCTCGTTTGAATGACGAGCGCCCAGGGCTCGCCGCTCGGATCGACGAGTGTCCTGCACGAGGTCGGATCGACAGCCATCGCGGTTCGCAAAGTACCTTTCAGGTCCCTGCCGCGCTCGCGAGTCTCTTGGGAGCCAAAGGCGTCCACGAGTCGCTGCTCCGAAACGGAGCCAGCTGGAACCCATTGCAGATCGATCGACTCGATGAATCTTGACTGGAACGGCGGGTACTGAAGCTGTTCCTCGAGTCGCCTGATCAGCTCGTGCGGTCGCAGCACGGCGAGCGAAGAACCGTTGGGAAGGTACTGGTCCGCAAGAGTGAGGCAGCCTTCGTCATTCGTCACGAAGTACTGGACGGAGTTGTCCAAGGCATCCGCTACGTGGTGAAGGTCTTCACGCAGCGACAGATCCGCTTGGAGCTGCGCCGGCTCGACACGCGAGATCAGTGCGTTGTACGTGGTGGCATCGTCGGCAGTCAGGGATCGCACACGTACGTGATGGTCGGCAGCCGCTCGCTGCCGGTCGCGCTCCTTCTTGTCGGCTATTTGGTCAAGTTCGATGTCCGCTCGAGGTGACAATACGATCGTGATCTCGGCTTGGACGTTGTCCGCGAGAAGCGCCTGTGAGGCCACGCGTGTGGGCCGATGCACTTCCGGAGATCCGTACCAGTCTGAAACCACGTTCGTATCGACCATGACGACCGGTAGGCCAGCTCCAAGTGCTGCTTCCTCGAACAGGTCGAGCGCGCCGAGTTGGCGCCACCAGGCGCTGAGGGTCGACCCTTTCTTTGCGCGCCCTGGACGCTCCGCTCGCGGAGTGAGACCCGCGCGACTCCAGAACGGTGCGAGACCCCAGTCCCGCCGACACCAGGCGAGAACGCCTGTCGCCGATGGATGGCGCGCGATCACCTCGTCGATCAAGCGTTTGCCGACGCCCGACCCGCGAGCTGCAGAGCAAACGTGGATGAGTTTGATTGATCCGGAGCGTTGCAAGTCGTACAAGCAATATCCGAGCAGTCTGCTACCGCGCCAAACTGTGGTCAGCGTTCCTTTTCGCAGTCGATCCGAGAACGCCGAGTCTGGGAGCCAACCGACTGTGCCCTTGTGGCGTTTGGCGAGCGAGAGTATTTGCCGCCACTGGTCCTGTGTTGGCATGTCGGCCAGGCTGAGATGCCTGACCTCATCGGACGCTTCACTCATCGCTCTCATCGTCCCTGGACGGCCTTATGAGGATGACTCGACGCGCCGAGCCGAGCAGTACTCGTCCCGTCTCGCCTGGGTACGGATCCGCGCCGACTCCAGCTCCATGGGAGAGTGGAGGTTGGCCGTCAGCACGGCCAGAGCACAGGGAGCACATCAGCATGCCAGACGGCAACGCAACGCCCGAGCGGAAGCGGATCAGCATCCCTCGAAGTGACGAGTCGGTACTCCGATGGTGGGCCGCTCAAGACGACCCGACCCTGTCGATCCGACTTCTGATCCGAGCAGAACTCGAACGTTCCGGCTACATCGACTACGCAAGTCGCCCCATCGGCCATGTCCTGCAAACGAGAGCCCCTATATCGATCCGCAGACCGTGGCCAATCCGTGGTCACCTAGCGGTCACAAAAGACCCGGATAATGGTCACGCCGTGCCCGAGACCAGCCCTTGACAAACCTGAGAGCAGTGATGACCACCTTGCGGCCGTGATGCGGTCACAAGATGGTCAGGAAACGGTCACCGCTGGCCGCGCTCATTGACATCTCTTTTTGTGGCCAAGGTTGGTCCATCTTGTGGCCACAGCGTGGCCACAAATAGACCCCTTTCCGGTCACATGGAGGGTCCCGTATCGAACGTGCGGCCTTCCGTCCGCTCCTCGTTCAGTCCGAGCTCCGCTCTGATTCGAAGCACCTTCCGTCGCCGCGCATCGACGGCTTGCTTCCGCAGTTCGGAGTCCTGGTCGTTCGCAGTATTCGGGTGGGCCGTCCGCGACTGTGGCACCTCCGGCATGTCACCATGCTTCGGCTCAGGCGCAGGGGCCTCGGGCGACCGCGTCGAGTTCGCGACCTCGCTCGTCAACACGGCGTTGTCGGAACCCGCGGCGGCGGGCGTCGAGGCCTGAACGTTGTCGGCCGCAAGGCGACGCTGCGCTCGTTCCGCCTCCACGAACTCGCGGAGCGATCGCATGGCTGGCGACTCCTCGGAACCAACGACTCGCGCAGGAGGCGCGACCGCAAGGTCGTCTCGCGCGACCGGCTCGGCATCGCGCGCAAGTGGGCGCGAAATAGTGGGCGACCCAGCACCACCGTCGGCTGCGCGTGTGGCCTTCTCCTTCTTGGCCAGGGACTCCATCAGCGCGGTCGCCTCAGCAAGCTCCGAGGCTGTCACCTCGCTCGAGCCGGCATCCGCCAGATTCATGTGCTTGGCGACTTCGGCTTCCTCTCGAACGGCAACCCCTACGAGCGCGAGCGAATCAGGCAACTTAACAACGCCCTCCTCGCCCGCGACCAGTACATGTTCGTCACCGGCGGGAACCACGAGGGCTATCCGACGCTCTACAAGTGGCGCCAACCCGACAAGTACGGCTACCGATGCTTCGAACGTCGCATCATCTGGTTGCCCCGACGCTGGCGCGGCCGCACAGCTGCCGGAACTGTCATCGCAAGCCTTGGCGGTGCGAACAGCATCAGTCGCGACAGCCGCGAGTCCATCGGGGGTCACATTGGCCAATGGCACGCAGAGGAACAGATCACAGAAGAGGACCTCAGCGCTCTCGGGACCGAGACCGTGGACGTCCTCCTCGGCCACGACGCTCCGATTACAGCTGCGCTCGACCGACACATCGCGAAGAACCGACACTTCTGGACGAAGAAGGGGTCCGCATACGCGCGGGCGGGACAGGTCATGTTTCACCGCGGCGTCGAACAAGTGCGACCGAAGCTCGTCGTGTCGGGGCACTATCACCGGCACGTCGACACCACGGCGCTGCTGCGACCCGCCGGCCAGGAGCCCTTCGAACTCCGAAGCGTGATCCTCGATCGGAACCGCACCGCACGAAGCGTTGCGATCCTCGAACTCGACTCGCTCACTCTCGAGGTGCCGGATGAACTCAGCCCGGGGCTGCGACGGGAGCGCGACGCAACGACGAGACGGAAGCGGCGGCGGCGCTAGCTACATGAGCTCGCCAAGCGATCCAAACGGACTGGATTACACGACCGCGCACAAACTCGTCGCGGAATGTGTGCACTGAGCCCGAAGCGCCGTTCGGCCCGAGATTGCAACGATGCGGGCCGACGGCCACTTCGACTTCGTGCACAACCTCGGTACGTCAACACAAGACTTCGGCACCCCCGCGCGCGGCGTGATTTCGGGGATCCGGACAAGAGAGTGCACCTTCGTGCACATTCCCTCGGGGGCTCCGGGGATCCACCTAAGTTTTCGAGCGTGCGGTACGCGGTGCAACGCGTACAAGCGGCCCGCTCCATGGCGTCCGAGGAGGCCTTAGTCCCGTGCCCTCGGATCACACCGAACTATGACCGGGAGCGAAACTCTTGAGCCAACTTGTCAGTCATGGCGACCAGCCACCGTGCGAGATCGGGTGCCAGCTTCTCGTCACGCCAATCTCCTTCGCGGCGCGCGATTGCCTGGCTCGACTTATTCTCTGGCACATTGCGCCACTCGAGATCGGCACCGACTGATGCCTCTATTTCGGCCCGGCCAGCATGCAGCCGCGAGAACAGTGCCTTGTCGTCCCGTATATAAAGCACGCAGAAGACGCCTTCCGGTTTGCGCGACGACACCTGAAGCGACACAACAACTCCAGGAACACCGATGTTGACGTCCACCCTGTACTTCGTCGACGCATTCGGCCACTCCGGGATGAACGTCGGCACAGTCGCGCCAATGTCGTGGACAAGCTGGAAAAAGGCCTTCCGTTGTCCCAGGAGTGGGCGCGGCCGCACCTGGTACCGATCGTTGCGCTCGATTTCAAGCCCGGACAGTTCCGCGAGCTCTTCGGCAGTGATGAACTGCTCCGTGTCAGCACGCCCATCATGATCGAAGGTGAGGCCTTCGGATTCGAGATACTCGCGTGGATCATCGTTCCTATCGGGTTCCAACCATCGGAATCCCGGCGAGATGGTGCCTCCCGCCTGGAGCACCCGCCATGCGGCCTGCATCGGGCCAGTGGCGATGACAGCTGCGACGGGCTGCGGGTACGAACCAGCGACGAGGGCGACCTCACCGTACGAAGTCCAGCGGCCAGCGGGAATCTCGGCCACGATCGACGCGACTAGACGCCTCATCGCGGAAGGTTCCTCACCGCCAGAACCAGCAAGGGCTTCGTCAGGTCCGGGCCACAGCTCGATGATCCTTTCGGCCAGCAACGAACCGCGCTCATCGATTTCGATAGTTCCCCCCGCCTCGTGCGTTGCGATCTCCTGGTTCAAGCGCAGCCCGCTTTCCGCGAGCATGGTCCGCTTCGTGTCGAACGGGCGATTGCTCAACTCACTGTTGTAACCAGTCAGCGTGAGATTGCCAATCGTGTGCACAAGCCGATCGTGCTCGTAGTCGAGGTCGGCTCCGTCCGGCAAGCTCAGTGCAAAAGCATCGCGCGCTGAGCCGGCCAGCGTCTGAGGTAGGACATGCTCGATCGTAAGATTTTTCGGATCCACGGCCTCTTTCGAACCAAATGACTCCTCGAGCCATTGCAGGATGAGCTTCTTTTGAGCAGCCCGCCCCTGCCAGTAGAACGGAACGTTCCGAGCCGCGTCGCGCACCTGTCTATCGGTGCCGTAGTACTTGCGGCCCCGTGACAGATATTCGTGCAGAGCCACGTCGACGCTCTGCCCGTCACCGATAGCAGCTACCGCCTGAAGTAGCGTGCGGTTCAGGCTGGCCGTCGCTCGCCCTATCACGATTCGACGCACGAAGTACGACTCGAGATAGGTCAGCGCGCGCACGACCTGCTCGGACGTCGCCGTGCCGGAACGGCGTCGGTCGAGAATGCGCATCACGACCGGGTAAGCGGTCGTCGAGCCCCACGCCCGGATCCTGGCCAAACGTTGCCTAATTTCGGGCTCGGATTCGTGCGCAGGTTCGAGAATGGTGGAGAGCACCTCGCCGAGCTTGGCGATACGGATGACCTCCGAGGCGATGTCGGCCGGACTTTCTAATTTCTCCAGGCGTTTCTGCTGCCCGACATAGGTATCACCCTGCTTGACGCGCTCGTCAGATTGCACGAGATCGAGCCAGAACAGCAGTTCCAAGTTCTCGGAGCTCAATCTCTTCTCGAGCGGGAGCCACACGCTGTCGTACACCTCGTCGCCACGCTCGCCGAGCCGCATGAACAGGTAGTTCTTGAGAAGATCGGACTGTGTCAGCTGCAGTCCGGTGTTGTTGAGCGATTCGAAAATCCGGTGCGCGTTGTCGCGAGGTTCGGCCGTCACGACGACGAGTGCGAGCCCATTAACGATCGCGTTCTCGATCTCCTCGAGGTCGTGGGCGTCATCAGGATCATCCACCACGGCGATCTTCGACCGGAAATGGTTGTACGCCTCGCCGACGCTGCCCTCGCTGCCGGCGTCGGGAGCTGATCGAATGACGGCCAGATACGCGGCTCGATCAGCTTGGGTCGGGAGCACCTTCGCGGGCTTGTCTTTGTCGTAGATGTTGATCAAGTACTGCGCCTCGATGCCCCGCGCACGCTCCCCGTCTCCGGTTGCCAGTAGATGGTCCCGAAGTGCAGCAAGAAGGATGGTGACTGTGGTGAGGCGCTGTTGCCCGTCCACGACAAGGAGCTTCGATACCCCCACCACAGAAAAATCGGGGCTCTGCGATAAAACGAGTGACCCGATGAAATGCGTAGCCGACGGGTCTCCGCGTCGAGTAGCCGCTAGTTCCGCGATGTCGTTCCACAGCTGGTTGAGCTGCGGCTTACCCCACGAATAGACCCTCTGATAGAGGGGCACCTGGTACTGCTTCTTGCCTTCCAGTACACCCGCAAGGTTCGTCTCCGCCGCCTTGACCATCCGTCCTCCAGGTCTCCTGATTAGCACATCGCTCAGGCACGGATCTCGGACGCCGGTGCCACCACCGACAAGCCGCCCGAGCTCGGACTGAGCTCAAGCACCGTCTGATCTGAATCGTCGAGCACGGGAACCGCGTCCGGCGAGGCGTGGAGTGCTCGAGCCAAACGCGCGAAAGTCGTTCGCGCTTCAAGTGTTCCCTTGCCGGCAAACGCGACGGGTACCTTGCTGGCGTCGATCTGCATCACGCTCAGATCGTCGAGCAGTCCAACCAACTGAGCCTGACGCTCGGCAATTGTTGCGAGCTCACCTCGTAGAACACTCTCAACGTGAGTCAGGGAGCGATCAGGGTTCGAGTGCTCGGCCGCTACTTTCTCGAGCACGATGACTCGGGCCCGAAGAGCAAGAGCCTCGTAGGTCTGGGCAACGTTTCGCTCGAATTCTCGCGTCGGGCTTTCGCGCTTCCCGACCAGTGCCGCCAGAAGGTCGGGGGTGTACACGCGCTCGGATCTAGCGTGCGTCGCTGCGACGTCGAGCCAGCGATCAAGGCGCGCGAGGTAGCGATTCGTGAGCGTGTCGAGTTCTCCGAACGCGTGTGCGGCAGGCGAAATTCCTGGCATATGAGCCTGGTCGAGCAGGTAGCCGGCGACTTTCCGACTCTGCTGACTGGCGGTCAGAAGCACGGATTGCTCTTGATCCTGAGCCAGATTCGTAAGCCCAACGACAGCGTTCTTGATGCCGTCGAGCTTCTTGTTGATCTGGTGCTGCGCCAGCATCTCCCCAGCCACGGCCAGCCCGACGGTAGCGATGAGAGGCCCGGCAGCGGCCGTTGCGCCGACACCCGCTACAGCCGGGACGAGGCGCACCTGTCCCGCGATCTTGGTAGACCCAGCCCCGCGAACGAGTCCGCGAAATCCACCGCCGACAGCCGGCACGAGATCACGCGCCACCGATCCGGTGGGCATGATCACCCGGTACAGCCCTTCATTCGAACCAGCAGCGCGGCCGAGCTGCCCAGCAGCCTGGCTAACGGCCTTGGCAAATGCTCCCGTGCCCTGTGCAACCATTCCCGAGACCGCAGGCGTTGCCGAGGGTGGGTCTCGCTGGATGAGCACCGCCTCACGGTTCAGCAGCATGCGGAGCAGTACTTCCGTGTTCGGCTCAGTCGCGACAGGTGCGAGCGGAACGACGACTGCTTCTTCAGGATCCACGGGTACCTCCGGGTAGTTGTGTCGGTCTCATCTTGTCAGCAGGTGCCGACACAGCGGCCGCTCGAGATTCTCGTATGCAGAGCTTCACGGGGCTGCTCCTGTCCGCTGCATCGTGGCTGCCGGGATACGCGACGAGAGAGTCCCGGCCACCATGGGCGGGCGCGGCATGAAATGTCCGGCGTCCCGGTGGACATGCGAGTGGTGTCCGAGGCTCACCAATAGGCTAAGCGTGCGGGCGAACCGCGGTCGAATCATGAGCGTAGGAGCAGCGTGACCCGAATCTTCGACAACATTGAGCTCGCGCTCGGTGAACATCTCGTCGCCACGTTGAAGGAGTCCGACCGCATCGACGCCGCGGTTGGATACTTCAACCTCCGCGGGTGGAAGCTGTTCGGAGACGTTGTCGCCGACCGTGAACCGGGTGAACACGCAGTCGCCCGTGTGCTCATCGGCATGGTGCACGGTGACCCGGAGGAACAGGTCATGGCGCACCTTCAGCGGACTCTGGAGGGCGGCCAGGAGTCAGATGACATTGACCGGAAGACTGCTCAGGCGCGACTGAAGCAGGCCAAGCTGAAGTTTCGTCAGCAGCTCATGCGCGGAGCCCCGACTAAGGAGGACGAGGAGACGATTCGCGCACTCCGCGAGCAGCTCGTGGATGGCCGGGTAGCCATCAGGCTCTTTACCCGGCGCCCGCTGCATGGCAAGACCTACATCTGTCACCGCCAGGACAAAATAACGCCCGTCGTCGCCTACGTCGGCTCGTCGAATCTGACTACCTCGGGTCTCGCGTCGAACTTCGAGCTCAGCGTGGACGTGGTCGACTCCGACGGTGCAATGAAGCTCGATGGGTGGTTCGAGGCACGGTGGGACGACCCATTCGCGGTTGATGTCACGGCAGACCTCATCGAGGTGATCGACGAGTCGTGGGCCAGCGAAAGCGTGCTCTCGCCTTACGAGGTGTATCTGAAGGTGTGCTGGCACCTGTCACGTGACGTGCGTGAGGGACACATTGAGTACACGCTTCCGCCCTCGATGCGAAACCAGCTTCTCGAGTACCAGGAGAGCGCGGTCAAGACCCTCAGCCGCCGCATCATGACGCGCGGCGGTGCGATGCTTGGCGACGTCGTTGGCCTGGGGAAAACCATCACGGCCACGGCTACGGCCATGATGCTCAACGAGGCGGAGGGCGCTCGCACGCTCATCGTGTGTCCGCCGAACCTCGAGAAGATGTGGTGGGACTACAAGGAGAAGTACGAGCTCAACGCCACTGTCGTGCCGTACTCGATGGCAGCCAAGCGCCTCCCGAACCTGGGCCGGTACCAGTTCGTCATCGTCGACGAGTCGCACACCATGCGCAGCGACACTCGGCAGGACTATAAGGCGCTCCTGGAGTACATCCGCAACTACGACTGCAAGGTGCTCCTGCTCACGGCAACCCCGTACAACATCCGGTTCCGCGATGTCGCAAATCAGCTCGGCCTCTACCTTGAGCCGGACGAGGACCTCGGGCTGCAGCCCGTAGTGGCGATGTCCAAGGACGACAAGTTCGCCGACCGTGTCGACGGAAAGACCAGTACGCTCGAAGCCTTCCGCCGCAGCGACGAACCCGACGACTGGAAGCGCTTGATGAGTGAGCACCTCATTCGACGCACCCGGTCGTTCATACGCAAGAACTACGCGCTAAAGGATGCGGATGGCACCGAGTACCTATTGTTCGCGAACGGGACGAAGTTCACCTTCCCGAATCGAGTACCGAAGCCTTTGGTTCACTCATTCGGTGAGGGCGACCCGGCTGCCAAAATGGAGTCCGTCGCGACTCTCGACACCATCGACAACCTTGTGCTCCCCCGCTACAACCTGTCCGCCTACCTGAAGAAGGCGCTGCAGCTAACGGCCGACGAGAAGAAGGTCGTCGAGAGGTTCGAGCGTGGCAGCGGCCACCTTCTCGGATTCGTCCGCAGTGGTCTCTACAAGCGGCTCTCAAGCGCCGGCTACTCGTTTCTGCTCTCGCTAGAGCGGCATATCGCACGCAACGAGCTCTACGTCTACGCGATGGAGAATGACCTCGACCTGCCGCTTGGCACACTCCTGGACCCGATGCTGACGTCATCCGAGTCCGATGACGATGCGGAAGAGGACTACGAGGGAGCCGAGCCGCCTACCACTGGCACCGCGCAGCTCCAGTACGAGTCGCTCAAGGCGAACGCACCGAAGGACGTCCGGTGGATTCGTCCGACGGTGTTCAACGAGCTGCTCCTAAGGGACCTGTACGCGGACACCGACTCGCTCAAGGCTCTGCTCGCCGAGTTCGGTGATTGGTCAACCGAGGTCGACTCGAAGCTCGACGCCATCGTGAAGCTCCTGACCGAGACGCATCCGGACGAGAAGGTGCTCATCTTCACCGAGTTCAAGGACACTGCGAACTACGTCGCCGACGCGCTCATCGCGGCCGGCCTCGAAAGAGTGGGAATCGCAAGCGGCGCGACCCAGAACCCGACTGAGGTCGCGAGACGCTTCTCGCCCAGGTCGAACATGATTGGGTCGGCGACACTCGACGAAGTGGAACTCGAGGCGCTCATCGACCCTGCGGCGGAGTACCGCGTACTCGTCTCCACCGACGTTCTCTCGGAGGGCCAGAATTTGCAGGACGCCCACATCGTCGTGAACTACGACCTGCCCTGGGCAATCATCCGACTCATCCAGCGGGCCGGACGCGTCGACCGCGTTGGACAAAAGGCGGATGAGGTTCTCATTTATAGCCTCTGGCACGAAGGTGTCGAGGAAGTTCTGCGACTCCGGGAGCGCATCGCAGAGCGCCTACGCGCCAACGCTGAAGTGTTCGGCAGTGACGAGCAGTTCTTCGGGTCTGACGAAGAGGTCAAGGTCATCGAGGACCTCTACAAAGGCAAGCTCGACGAGAGCGAGATTGACCAAGAGGTGGATGCGTCGAGCCTCGCCTACGAGGTTTGGAACGCCGCGGAAACGGATGACGAGCAGCTTGCGCACAGAGTTCGTGACCTGCCCGATCTCGTCTACGCGACCAGGCCCGCTCTAACCGAGCGCGACCTGAACGGGGTGGTCTGTTATGTCCGAACCGAAAACGACAACGACGGCTTCGGGTTCGGCTCGCCAGACGGCATCCGCCTCCTCACGGGCCAGGAGGCGCTCGCGCGGTTCAAGTGCGAACCCGACACGCCGGCGCTGGCCGCTCGCTCCGACCACTTTCCGCTCCTCGTTCAAATGGCGCAGGGAAACCTCGTCCAGGGAGCCAACGTCGAGGGCCGGCTGAACGGTGTCCGCAAGCGCGTTTGGAATCGGCTTAACGGCACACTCGCGACGAACTCTGTGGACGTCGCGGATGCACTCGAGGTCCTATTCCGCAGGCCGCTGACGAAGGAGGCCGAGAAGCGATTCTCCACGGCGCTCGCCGCACGCAGTGACGTCGACGACCTCGTGGACCTCCTCTTGCTCCTGCACAGGGACGGCAGGCTGGTCGTGGACATCGCGGCCGCAGACCCGATTCACATTGTCTGCTCGATGGGAGTTGTCGTATGAGTCGGCGAATGGACCTGGTCAACGCCGGAGACCTTAGAACGCTGTTCCTCGAAGTGCTCTTCTGGGACCGACCAGACCAACAGTCCCCGACCATCGAGGTCGAAGGAGTGTCATACGGACTCGAGCAGGTTGCCGGCTACGCGGGTCTTCGCGTCTGGCTCTGCCGCGAGGTACCGGACCGCCGCACCCAGCGTCTCATCGACAAAGAGCTTCAGCGGGTCTCCACCGAACGGCTTCTCATCTTCGCCGACGAACGGATACAGGAGTGGCGTTGGCTCCAGTCCTCCGACGCGGAAGGAGCTGGCCAGCCACGTCTTGTGACCCACCGTCACCGGGTTGGGTCGGTGAACCCGGCGCTCGACCAGCGGCTGGAGATGATTTCGGTCGGGCTCAACGACAACCCGAGCCTTCTGGAGATGCTCCGGCAAATGCGTCGAGCGTTCGACGCCGAGCAAGTTACGCGACGCTTCTATCGCGACTTTATCGAGAAGCAGAAAGCCCTGTCGGCAGCTACATCCGGAATTGACGACAAGGTGAACCGCGACTGGTACGCCGCCACCACGATGAACCGCCTCATGTTCGTCTACTTCATGCAGCGCAAGGGATTCATGGATGGAGACACGGACTATCTCCGGACACGCCTCAACCGCTTGCATATTCTGTCCGCCGAGAGCAACCAGTTCTATAGCTTCTACCGCGACTTTCTGCTGCCTCTGTTCCACAAGGGCCTGGGCGAAAAGCACCCCGTGTACGACGACCCGACGACGAAGACTCTTATCGGCGACGTTCGATACATCAATGGTGGAATCTTCTCGTTGCACGAGCTAGAGCGTGACTACGACATTGATATCCCGGACGCCGCGTTCGCGGACGTGTTTGACCTCTTCGACCGCTATCAGTGGCATCTCGACGACCGGGAGGGAGCAAACCAGAACGAAATCAACCCGGACGTTCTGGGCTACATCTTTGAGCAGTTCATCAACCAGAAGCAGATGGGTGCGTACTACACGAAGGAGGACGTGACGCACTTCATGACGTCCTCCACGGTGCTCCCTGTGGTCATGGAGCGCTTTGAGAAGCACGGGCTGCAACTTTGGGCGGCGCTGGCGGACAACCCTGACCGGTACATCTGGGATGGGCTCGCGTACGGTGCGACGACTAGCTTCCCGCCGGCTGTCGAGGAGGAACGTTCGCTGGTCTCTCGTCCGGCCTGGGCGGGCGTAGCAACCGATGACGTCGGTCTCGCGGGTGAACGCTGGTGGGAGGCGGATTACCGACGGCAACAACACGCCGCGCTCCGGCAGCAGCTCGCGTCAGGCGGGATTAACTCGGTAGACGCCGCTGTCTCCGCAAACATCGACCTCGAGACTCTCGTCGTCGACGTCATCGACACGACACGAGACCCGGACACCATTCATGCGATCTGGGAAACGCTGACCTCACTTCGAATCGTTGACCCTACTTGCGGTTCAGGTGCCTTCCTCTTCGCCGCGTTGAAGGTATTGCTTCCGCTTTACAGCGCTGTGCTCGAGGCGGCGCAGTCCGTGGACTCAAAGGACCACCCAGCACTCACGAAGCTGCTGGGGGACGTGGACTCCCATCCAAACACCGAGTACTTTCTCCTGAAGCACGCGAGCCTCAACAATCTGTACGGCGTGGACATCATGAAGGAGGCGGCGGAGGTTGCTCGACTCCGTCTATTCCTCAAGCTGGTGTCGGCCATCGACGAGAAGAACAAGCTCGAACCGCTGCCAGACCTCGACTTCAACATCAAGTCCGGCAACATCCTAGTAGGTGCGCTCTCGGCGGATGAGATCGAGGCGACCACAAATACCGACCTCATTGGCGGGCTGACCGCAGGGTCGGTCGCGGACTCGGCGCGGAGGATTGCCGACGCCTTTGCGCTCTATCGGGATGCCCAGGAGGGCGAGCACCCTGACCAGGACCTGCGCCAGATGCGGACTGACCTTCATGAGCTCCTCGACCAAGAGCGTGAGGCAGTCAATCGGCAGTACTACGCGGCGCGCGATCGAGCGGAGTCCTTCGAAGGCTGGCTCTCCTCGCATCACCCGTTCCACTGGTTCATCGAGTTTCCCGAGGTGTTCGACCGCGGCGGCTTCGATGCTGTGTGTGGAAACCCTCCCTACGTTCCACTCGCGGATGTCACGGATTACAGCTTCAGCGGGTTCGAGACCGATCGACTGCCTGACATCTATGCGCCCTGCACAGAGCGTGCGGCTCAGATTGTGAACGAGCACGGCCGGCTGTCGCTCATCGTGCCGATTTCGTGCACTTTCGGAGATGAGTTCGGCTTGTTGCGGAAGGTGCTGAAGGAACGCTTCGCCACCCTCTGGGTGAGCAATTACTCCCGAAATCCCGCCGCGCTCTTCGATGCCGGACTGGGCGTTCGGTCAACGATTCTCGTCGGAAGCGTCTCAGGCACCCGTAAGTCGGTCTCGGTGACCAAGACTCACCGCTGGTACGAAGCCTTCCGGCCTGCTCTGTTCGAAACCCTTCGCTACACAGAACTGCCACCTGCCGTCGAGTCACGCCATGGGTGGGTTCGACTGCCGAGCGAGGGCTTCGGCACATTGCTCGGCAAGCTCGCCGACGGAAGCTCTGGCGCGCTGGCCGCACAGGAGCGTGCTCGGGCACGGAATGCGTCGATTGGGTTCAAGGGCGCGACGCTGTACTGGCTGTCGGTATTCCTCGAGGACCCGCCGGCGTACACCCGAGATGGACAGCCGGTTGCCCAGTCCAACATCAAGCGAATATGGGTCGAAGACGAGCGTTCTGCGCTTCTTACGCTCGCCGTTTTGTCGTCGAAGCTGGCGTTCGTTTGGTGGTGGACCACCGGCGACGATTTCAACGTCACCAGCGGCGTCCTGAAGAACACACCCGTCGACCCTGGCAGACTCACGGTCGAGACTCAGAACGAGCTCGTCGCGGCAGCCAGGGCGTTGGTCGAGGACTACCCGAATCACCTGGCGTTCACTCCCTACGCCGGCAAGTTTATGGGCAATGTCGTCCTCTCAGAGATGCGGGACATCACGGACCGAGTCGACCACGCGCTTGCCGCCGAGTTCGGCTACGTCGGCGAACTAGCCGACCTGGAACTCGCTTACGCGTGTGCATACAAGCCGACCGGTGACCGTCCCGGCGTACTTCGCTACGACCCTTTCGCGGATGCGTCCAGCAACGAGTAGCGGACCCGGGCAGTCACCTGCCGCAGCTCGTCTCGAGTTGCGAGGCGGAGCGCGTTGTTATGCAGGCGTCCCTAGCCGCCGCGCGCTCGCTACGACGGCTAATGCGGCCGATGGCCTCCACGACGGCAGCACTGCGCACGCTGGCCTCGCTGAGTTCACGGGCGCGGCCGTGGCGGCGGCGAATGAGAACGTGACGGTGTCGAGGCCCACGACAGGAATTGCAATCGTGAGCCGGCCGATGAGCGCTCTCGGTTGCAGCAACACAGACAGAAATAGTAGGCGGGCTCCTCGCGCGACAGCGCTCCATACTGAACAAGCCGCGTAATCAAGTGCAACGCGCCGGGTGAGGCATCCCGAACACCGCGCGCCAGCCCCGGCATCGGACCTCGGTCCGGCGCCACGGCGACATAGAGCGCAGTTCCACGCAGTTGTTCCGTTACCGCTTGGTTACTGGAACAGCGTTTTACCAAAGAGAAGAGCCCTCGATCCCCGTGTTTACGGGGATCGAGGGCTCTTCATCGTGGCGGTACCGGTGGGATTTGAACCCACGGTGGAGTTGCCCCCACACATGTTTTCGAGACATGATCCTTCGGCCG
>Ga0265798_10004333_pt1 | contig 19676 bp, 26 predicted proteins | sample P3T30metagenome_FD_192430 | JGI IMG/M metagenome (GOLD analysis project Ga0265798, IMG submission 192430) | Plant litter microbial communities from East Loma Ridge, Irvine, California - P3 T30 | ecosystem: Environmental > Terrestrial > Plant litter > Unclassified | place: USA: California... | reverse complement strand
GATTTTCTGTAGTGCACTGACGCAAAGTGGTGGATCGTCGGGCACGTAGTGCGCCGATATCGGATTCCATTGCGCCGTGAGCCCATCGGGCGATAGCGGGTCGAACAGGAACACTTCGGAGAACAGGCGGCGATAGCCAGCGGTGATCCGATAGCACTCGCGGCGTACGTCGTTGACGATCAGGCTGCCGCTCCACGACAGGGCGTTGGGCTGGACGAGGCCAGCGCCCTTCCCCGACCTGGGCGGGGCGATAATGATCGCTGCGAGTTGCCTGCCCAAGACCAGGTATCGCCTCGCCCATCGTCCGAGGATGATGCCACGCTCGCCGAACATGCCGGCGCCGGACACCTCGCGCAGCGTGGCAAAGCGGGCGTCGCCATGCAGGGATCGGCTGATTGGCCGGACCAGGTAGGCCACGCCCACCGCGGCTGGCACGGCGCCGACAACGAGGCAGCAGATCAGCCAGTGCCGGGTGTACGGGTCGCTGCCGTAATGCTGCCAGTACCGGATCACCGTCATCGGTGTGGCGGCCTGGGGGCGGAGTTCTGGGCTGGAAAGCTTGTCCAGGAACAGGTAGCTCGCCAGGTAGAGCGCGGCAACCACGCCTCCAAGCAGTAGTCCGCTGAAGGCCAGCGCCTTGTAGCGCGGGCTGTCGATCGGGGAAATGAGCATGTGGTCCTCCTATCCAAGTTGGCGCGCTGCGAAGGCGGGGTCGAAGTACACCTCGGTAGCGCCCCGCCGTCCTCCCGGCAGACGCTCCATCTGCACCACGATGTCGACGAGTGTGTACAGGTTGTCGGTGATATCGGCGAGCTCGAGCCCGGCGCCTTCCACGCTGCCCTTGATCAGGAGCGCAAGGCGGCGAAAGGCAAGCTTGGCCCGGGTGGCGTGGACAGTGGTGATGGTTCCAGGGTGGCCCGAATTGAGAACGTTCTGGATGAAGAAGAATGCTTCGTCGCCGCGCAGTTCGGCCAGCAGGACGCGGTCCGGCCTCATGCGCAGGGTCGCCTCGAGCAAGTCGCGCGCTTTCAGCTTCGATATGCCGTTCTCGCCCTTCTTGTATTCCAGGTTGACCTGGTTCGCATGCGGCAGTCTCATCTCGCGCGTGTCTTCCACGGTGATGATCCGCTCGTCGAGTGGAATCATCGCTGCCAGCGCGTTGCTGAACGTCGTCTTGCCCGAACCCGTGGCGCCGGAGGACACGATATTCTTCCTACCTTCCACCGCCGCCTTGAAGAATGCTTTCCAATCCTTGAGCCGGAACAGTTCCAGCAGCTGGCGTTCGCTGGCGGGCAACGCTGCTTCGAACCGGGCCCGCTCCTCTCCTGCCAGCAGGAGCGACTGCTCGCAACGCGCATGCTCGAAGGCGCCGCCACCGATGATGTCGGCCAGGCACAGCACTTCGCCGATCGGACGGCGGATCGTGAAGGACACCTGTCCTGCCTCGATCGCTGGCGGAATCACCACTTGGACCCGCAGGCCGCCTGGTATCTGCGCTCCGAGCAGCGGCCAGCCTACGGTCAGGTCCTGGTTCGCCAGGTTCCTGAGCAGCATCGCCAGGCCTTCGCACCACTTGTACGAGATCGCCTCGTTCGGAACGGTTTCCCAACCGTCGCGGCGCTCCAGCATTACCTCGCCCGGCCGGTTGATTACGATCTCGGTAACCGAATCGTCGACCAAGTGCATCGCGATCGGCAACAGGTGCAGTTCGAGCGTCGACCTGTTCACGCCGTGTGGAGGATCGTTGGTGCTCATGGCTGCCTCACTCGTTCCAGTTGGTAGATGTCGCGGAAATCGATATCGCGTGCGAGGTAGATGAATACCTCGGCGCCCTGCGGCGCGGTAATCGTCGGCGCGATGTCGACCGTGCTCTTCACCACATCGGACAGCACGTCCTTCGGTCCGCTCATCGACGGGAACGAGACGGTCGTGTTGTTGTCGCCGCGCTGGTGGGTCGCAATCAGGTATGGGCCGACATCGGTAATGAGGCTCAATGCGATCGCACCGCCAAACCTGTCCCAAAAATGGTTGTCGACGGTCCCGGGAATGCCAGGACGCCCGAGCGGATCGGTTGCACTCGAATCGAATGGCACCAGTGCATGCTGCGGCGTTTCGCAGCGCTGCCAGATGATGCCGACCCTTCTCTGGCCATGGGTGATCCCCCCGCCCTGCTGGCCAAAGCAGATCGTCCCGCGATCCATCAGGGAGACCTTGTTATCGGCGCCAGTTGCATCCTCTCCAGTGATGCAGGTGACAGGTCCCGTAAGCGTGGTGTCGAATGCTGGCAGCACGGTGCAACGGACAAGCTTCCCGCGGGTCATCATCAGCGTCGGGTCGGGAAGCAGGTAGGCGCGCGCCATGTCGTTGCCGGGCGTGGGAATCGTCCCTGAAGATTCGGGAACGGCTGCAGCGTTGCCAACCGCTTCGTTATGTGAATTCGCCGCGACCACTGCCGCGTGGCTGCGCAAGCCTACGTTCGCTGTGGATCCGGCCAGGGTTCCATCCAGGCTGAAACGCACTTCCCGCTTCAGGCGGCGCTCGCGCGCCAGTTGGCCGATGCTCTTCGCTGGAGGCTGGCCCGGTGCCGATGGCGCCGCCGCCGTGGTTCCGAACGCCAGCAAGGGAGGCGGGGCATCGGCTTGCCTGGGTCCGGCCTGCTTCGGTTCGATGCCGGGATCGGGCATCGTCAGCGGTGGTAGCGCCGTCGTGGCGACAGTGCGCGTCAGGTCCTTCGACGCCATCTTCGATTGCTGGTGACCCTCGTAAATGCTGGCGTAGTACTTGTACAGGAACACGGCGGCGAGTACGCACGCGCCGCCGGCCGCGAGCCAGTTGATGATCCTGTTCTGCCGCGCCAGGCCCTTGTTGACGGAGCCGAGCGCCCGCTCCTCCTCGATCGCACCATCCTCGTCGGGATCCGGTTCCGGGTCGCGCGGTTTGAACAACGACTTGAAGAAGTTCATTTTGCTGCTCCTTTCAAAGTGCGCTTGACCTGTGGCGATGCCGTGCTCGTAGGCGGCCGGGGTGCATCAGGGTTGAATCCTTCGTTGAAGACGCATACCGACTGCTTCCCGCTCTGCAGCACCAGCTTCCGGCGAACACCCTGCACCTGCACGATGTCATCCTTGACGTTGATGTTCTCGATCCTCGCAGGAGCGCCCTCCCCGCTACCCTCGTAGATCGCCGGGATGGTCGACCGGGCGCGAAACCGCAGGAAGGTCGTGCGGCCGTCGTCCCACGCCTCGACTGGCGCCAGGTCGCTCGATCCCTGCACCGAGTAGCGCCGGTTCCCCTTTGGTACTACGTTGTCCAGCAGGCCGCGCACCTGTTCCGACTCGCTGGCAACGGCCTGTTCCGCTTTCTCTGCTTCGGGATAGCGGAAGTAGACCGTCATGAAGCCGATCTCTCCCTTCGTCTTCCTGGCCATCTTCAGGTCGAAGGTGTAGGTCCGCTTATTCGTCACCACATGCAGGTTCGCATCGGCCAGTTCCGCGGCGGGCTTGAGGAACACGCCGTTGCGCGCCTGCTTGGTAGCGACGCCCCAGCCCTCGACGTCGCCGCCGGTCATGTCCACGATCTCCTCGTCCTCGTCGAGGACGATCTGCGTGAGGAGTCCGACACGGGTATGGATGGTCACCACGTCATAGGGATCGTAGGTCGCGAAACGGATGCGGGCATCCTTGTTCCCGGGTGCTGGCAGCTGTGCGCCGTGCGCACTGGCTGCCAGCGAGAATGCCGCCACCGCCGCCATCAGTCGCGGGTTCATGGTGTACCCCCTTCGCCTGTGGGCGCGACCAGGGCCATCCGCGAAGGCTGCGCGGTATTGGAAGCCTGCCGCAATGGTGCGGCGGGCGGTACAGGCCTGGTCGATGTCAGGTCGCGGTCCGAGGTGTAGTCGGTCACTTCCATCCCGAGGTCGTTGACGCGGCGGTCGCGTTCGTTCGTGGGCTGGTTCACCCAGCGGAACGAAAGGTTCGCCACCCACGTGGTCGGCGTTCCATCGTCCATCCCGTTCAGGGTCGCAGTTCGCGTGAAGCTGGCCCGGGCCCCGATCGCCGCACCCGTGCCGTTGCGCAGGACCGTGATGGCGCCGACCTTCGCGCGTACCGTACGATCCGTCTTGTACTTGTTTGGCGGTGAATCGGGATTCGACTTGTCCCACTTCCTTGCCCATTCAGCCTGGAGTTGCGGGCTGAAGAAGGCGGCGCAGTGGTAGTAGTGCACGTCCGCCAGTTCGTAGGTGTATCCCTCGCATGCGGTCACGAGCGTGTCGATATTGCGGCGGATGGTCGCCTCCTCGGGCGACAGGTGGAAATCGGCCAGTGAGATCAACGGCTGGACCACGCCGCCGGCCTTGTCGACCACCAGCACCTCGGGTGGTGGCGATGGGCGCATGGCGGTCTGCACGGCGCCCCAGGCGACGCCGAACGCGGCGACCGCGAGTCCGCCAAACGCTGCAGCCACGCGCCACGCGACACGGCGCGAGCGCTCGCCGGCTACGGCGCGACGGTCGGCCTCGTCGGCGGCCAGGTCGATCAGCTGCTGCATGTTCGCATGCCCTTCGATCAGCTTTCGTACGGCGGCCAGTTCCCTGGCCAGCCTGCCTGCATCGGGTTGGCTCTTCATCGCATTCTCCTCACGCGGCCATGCCGCAACTTGGATACACGACCTCGGCTTTCACCGGGACGTTGATTGGGCGACGGTCCTCACCGTCGCAGGAGGGCGTGGTGCTTGCGCACCCCGCAAGGACGCTGGCCACGGCCAGCACGATCAAAAGTCTTTGCATGGTCGTCCTCACGATTCAGTGATTGGCTTGGTCGCGGAGGCCGCCCTCGCCGCCCGTGATGGTTCATAGGTCAGCAGCCTGGTTTCCGATCTCTGCCTGGTGGGCTGGATGGTGTTGCGCTTCCGGTCCTGGTACGAGTTCCACGCGCCGCGAGTGACCTTCTTCGCGCCTTTGCGCAGGGTCCGGCCGGCATTGGTTCCCAGCAGGGCCCCGCTCTTGCCAAGCTTGAGGCCGAACCGCTGGAGGAGGCCCGAGGTCAGGCGTCCCATCCCGAACGAAGACAGCGACATCCCGCCCGCAAGTCCTGCGGCCATCGACAGCACCGACGCGAGTGCCAGCAGGGATACGAGTCCCATCGCGAAGAACGGGAACACCTGGGCCACCTCTGTCGTCGATACCATGGCGGTCGCCCCGCTGCCTGCACGCGAGAACAGCTTCATGACGAGCAGGTTCACCATGACCACCAGCAGGGGCACGAGGAAGTAGTTGGCCAGTTGCCGTATCCATGAATTGAAAAAGCCGGCGGTTGCCTGGAACAGGAGGCCAAGGAAAAAAAGAGCGCCCAGCCCTATAAGCACGGTCAGTGCGACCTTCGACAGGGCCATCAGGAAGAAGCCATAGGCAGTCACGATGATCGTCATCGCCCATACCGCGGCCGAAACGAAGTACATGCCGAAGTCGCCATCGAGGACGCCGGCTTTCGCCCAGAATCGCGCCCCGAGCTCGAAGCCCTGGGCAAGCATGGCATCCAGGCCGCTCACGACATTGCCGGTGCTCCCGGACCCGGCAAGGCCGGCAACGAACTCGTCCGGACCGCGCAGGAACGTGTTCGTGATCAGCACGTTGTAGGTGGCCAGGTTGAAACCGATGCCGAACACGATGCAGACCGTGATCACCCGGTTGATGAACTCGTTCGCCGGCTCCTTGATCATGCCGCGATAGCTGGCGAATCCCCACAGCACCACGTACAGGGTAAGCATCGTGAAAGCGAATGGGCCGACAAGGCGGGCGACCGCCGCCACGTTCTCGCCCACATAGCTCTCGCATACCGCGTTAATGTAGTTGAGGCTATCCGTGTAAAGGGTAATCGACGCCGCCATGATCATCCCTCCTAGGGAACAACGCGCGGCATGCCGCCCAGGCTGCCCGAGGCGGCCACGCGGTCGGCGCGATTCACGTTGATGCAGTTGGGATCGTGCGCGGTCCGGCCAGGGTCGTTGGTGCATGCCGCGCTTACCCTGCGGCGCAGGTCGGGGGCGGCGAGGTATTCGTCGACGGTGTAGATGCGATCCGCAGGCACGATGACGGCTTCGCGCTTGCAGCCAGCCGCGGATGCGGCCAGCACCAACAGGAAAACTGCGGGAAATTGCATGGCAAGCTCCAGGAAAAGTTGAAAAGCGGTGCTCAAGGTTGCGACATGTCGACCCTTGGGATCTCGGTACCGGCCGCTGCGGCGCGCATCTGGCTGATCATGAGTCGCTGGGCCCGATCCTGCGCCGTGGCCGCGCCGGCAGCGGCCTCCAGCTGGTTCTGGTCCTTGAGGAGCGCCGCATGCTCGATCGCGATCCGGTTGGCGAGGTCAAAGGCAGCCTTTGGGTCTTCCGTAGCTGCCAGTGCCGCAGTCAGCGCCTGCAGGCGGGACTGCCGCGCAGCCGCGTCGTTAAACGCCGTTTGCGCCATCGCCTGGTTCGCTGCCGACACGTCCTGCGCCTGGGACAGAAACTGCTGGAGCTGTCCCGACATATGGGCGGCCTGCCGTGGCGTCAGGATTGCCTGCGATTGGCGAATCTGCTGCGCGAGCGACGAAAGCTGGTTCATCGACTGTGCCCAGTCCGAGGGAAGCGCCGGCGCGATCCCGGGAAGCAGCGTGGCCATGCCACGGTTGCCGGTCATGGACTTGTACTGCGCATCCATGCTGTCGATCTGAGCGCGCATCTGCTTGTACTGCTCAGCCCATGCCTTGACCTGCTGGGTGGCCTGGCCGAGATTGGCTGCATCGATCACCGCCCATTGGGCATGGGCCTGGAGCGACGTCCCGGACAGGACCGACATGATTACCAGTGTGCGAATCTTCATGATGATTTCCTTTCCTCGTTGAAGTGTGGAACCCACGCATCGGGGTCCTCGCCGTACTGCGCGATCAACCGATCCATGAGGGCCAGGTTGGTAGTGCGCGCCGATAGCACCGCCATGTCATCTTCCATGCCGTTCAGGGGAAGCCGCACGACGGTCGAATGTCTCCCCTGCTTGAGCAGAAACATGCCGCATCCCTCTGGAAGATCTGTCTTGATCAGCCTGAATTCACGTTCGGACAGGCCGAGGTATTCGCGGTATTCCTTCCGGTCCGCCTGTGGATTGGGGAACAGGATTAGCGTGGGACACTGCTCGACCAGCGTGCGCGAGATCTCGAGCTTCAATGCGTCGCTCGGCGACTGGGTATCGAGCACGACAAAGCCGTTCAGCTTCCGTACCGTCTTGAGCGCCTTCTTGAAGTAGGCGGCATAGTGGCTGTCGCCCAGCGGCTTCCAGAATTCAGCAACGAACAGTCCAAATCGGCGCCCGTCGACCAGGCGCGACGCCAGGTGCAGCAAGTGCATGTTGATCGGCGTCCGGAGTTCGGGATCGTCGAGATAGGCGGTGGTATCGAAGGCGGTGATGGGCGCCGTGCCGAGCTCGCTGGCGATTTTGGGGACCGGATTGTCGAACACCCATGCAAGCGGCCCATCATCCCTTCCCTTCTCCCGCGCATGGCACCAGCGCGCCAAGCGGTCGTAGATGTCCCCTTTCGGCAGGAAGTCCAGCACGCGGCCCAGGCGCCGCACCTCCCTCGGCTGCATGTGCAGTACCGCGTCGATCGCCCTGTCGACGTCTTTGCCTTCCTGGACGGTCAGGGGCTTGCTGTCGACTTCGACGCCGGCCTCGGACACCACCGGGCGGCTGGCCAGCTTGCGCACCAGCACCTGGAGGTGCCGGCGCGTTTCCGCTTCATCCGGATCAAGCGCGAACGGGGCGAGTCCGGTTGGCTCATCGAGCCGGAGCGGATAGACCTTTCCGCGCAGGCGGCGCACTGCTATCTCGGTATCCCGGTCGGTCGAGAACAGCACCGAGGTCATCCCGAACTTCTGCATCATCGTCAGCGTGAACGTGACGGTCGCCGTCTTGCCAGAGCCGGTCGGTCCCATGACAAGGGTATTTGCCACGTCCTTCTTGTTCCCGCCATTCTTGGCCTTGGGATCGGAGGCATGCAGGTTGAAGTAATGCGGCGTTCCGGCCGCGGTCACCAGCATCGTGATCGCGGGTCCCCAGTGATTCCCGCTGCGGCGCCCGGTGGGAAAGTTGTGCAGGGGGACGAAGCCGCACATGTTCCGGCTGTTGATCGGCGATAGCCTGGGGCGCAACGCGAAATTACCGGGCAACTGCGCCCAGTAGGCCGCCTCTACCACCAGGTCCTCGCGCGCCGGCTTGATGCCGGCGTCGATCATCACGCTTCGCGCATCCGCGACATTCTGCTGCAGTTCGTCCAGAGTGGCGGCTTTCACCAGTACGTTGTAGTGGTGTGCGCCAAGGGCCGTCCTGCGGGCGACCAAGTCGTCGGCGAGCTCGGGAATCTCGTCGATCTGCGACTGCGCTGCGTCGCCGACGTTCTCCATGCGCCGGCTTCGCATCTGCATCTTGAGCAGGGCTGCATCCTTGGCCTGGAACTCGAAGGACTGCGTCACCACCAGTTCGAACGGCAGCGTGAGTAGGTCGTCGAGGAACATCGGGTTGGTCTCTGATGGATAGGCCTCGATACCGAGCATGGCGCCGTAGTGGGTTCCTTCGGGATTGAGAACCTTGACGGACTCGTCGCCGAAAACTGGCCGCATGCCGCCGATCAGGCGGTTCAGCGGCACGGGTGCGTACGGCACGCGCTCCCACTGGCCGGTCAACAGGAAGTTGAAAAGCTCGGCGGGTTCCGAGAACAGCACGCCATCCCGCTCGTACAGTTCGAGGCACTCGGCTTCGTAGTAGGCCAGCGCGGCCACCAGGTCGGTCACGATCCGTTCCAGTTCGGCCACCTGCCTGGATCGCGCCCGGCTGATTTCCTCGGTGCTTCGAGCCGAGAACAGCGCGGCCAGTACCCCTTCCGTCCTGGAGCCGTGCGGGCGCAGCACGATGGTCAGGTACAACTCGTTGGCCATGAGCCGCTCGGCGCCGACCTTTGTCCGGAAACGGTCGTTGAGCTCCTGTGCATAGCCGGGTGCGAATTCGCCGTCCGGATACTGGTTCTCCTGTCGCCGAACAATGTGCTGCCAGACTGCAATGCGTGGGTCGGCCAGGCTCATCATCACGCGGTTCAGGCGATTGTGGCGGTTGTTGATCACATCGTCGTCGGCGCATTCGAAGGCCGCGCCAGCAAGGCGCACGACGCACAGGTACTCCCCTGCCTTGGTGTCGATGATGCTGCGCGTCAGGTGGCCCTGGTAGGGTATGTAACTGGCGGCGGGAGTCTCGCGTCGTGATGCAGCGCGGCGCTTGTCGGAGATACTCATGCTTGTTCTCCCTGTTTCTGGCGGCGATGGAGACGCCACCGTTTGAAGAAGCCTGGACGGTCCCTGACAGTTAGCGGACTGTAGGAGGCCGCGGACCAGTACCACCTCGACGAGATGAGCGTGCCAAGCGTGGTTTGCGCCCACAGCGCAAGAAGCTCGAAGGTACGGGGATCCTTGAGCGTGATGAGATAGAAGATGCCATGCACGGGAAAACACATCAGCAACCACAACAGGTTCTCGGTCAGGGACAGGGCCTCGACCGATACCAGCAGGTTGAGCATTACGGCCCCGTAGGGCACGCCCAGGATCGTCGAGGGCCGCGTGAGTCCTACCACGAGCGTATCGACATTGACGCCGTCCTCGACGTCCATCTCAGGCTCCTGTCCAGCTACGGAGCATGCTGACAACCTGGTCGCGGCCGAAGAACAGTATCGTTCCTACGATCGCGCCAACGAACCAGGACCAGTTGACGCGTCCCGTCCAGGCCAGGATGCCGATGACGGCGACCGCCAGCGGGATGATCGGGGTCAGGAGTTCTACGACCCAGTTCGTTGCCTGCGTTCCCGTTCCGGTGAACTGCGCGAATGCTGGCGACGCCTGCACGACGCACAAGCCGGCCAGCACGGCGGCGTTAAGTGCGCGATTGACTTTAGTACTCATGGTGCTTCCCTCCTCAGGGTGGTTGAAGAATCGGTAGGTGGCCACGTCTCGGCGGCCCGGTTGTAGGGATTCCAGTACGTAGCCAGGGCTGTTGCGCTGCGGGCCGGCGGCGGTTCTGGAGGACGCCTGGCTGTGGCGACCACGCGCAAGGGCGCGCTCGGTGAAGCCTGTGCGGAGCCGATGCCACGGAGTTCGCGTTGGAGAGCCTTGATGTTCTCTCCGTGACGATGTGCTTTCGCTTGCAATTCCTTGGTCGGGTTCGCGGCCAGCGCGTCACGTGCCTTCGCCAACTCTTGATGTTCCGCGAGCAGTTCCGTGTTGAGGATCAGATGGCGTTCCTGATCGCGTGCTTGCTGAACCTCCCTGTCAATGACGGGATAGGAAGACTGAGCTAGCGCACTAGCCGAATGCCCAATTAGGAAAAAAATAACCATACGAAATGCGAACATAAATAAATTTCCCTTCATATATTCTGGTGGAGATTTATTATCCATGCGCTCGAACACTCATTTTCGCCATCAGTTAAATAGGTGCAAATAATCTTCCGCGAGCCATATGGAAGTTAGCCAACGGCCCGATGCTGCGCTTTGATTAAACGCACACCTACTGTGTTGACTTAACACTTAAGTTATATATAGTAGAAAAGGCGCGGACTCGTGCACGAAGGAGCGGAATCGTGAGGAATAAAAAGAAACTCACAGAAATAGAATTCGAGTCCATTCGCGTTTACTTAAATAAATTTAATACCAAAAATATCGAAGCAATTCGTCGAATATTGGTTGACGGGATTATGCAGAAAGACATTGCCTTGGAATTAGGTATGAGTAAGGAAGCCGTCAGTGCGATGGTTGCGCGCGTCTGGGCTGTTCATCTCGAACATGGCGTGCGACCGGAGGGATGGAGAACCGTCGAAGTTACACTTCCCGTAGAGTATGCGGAAGTTGTGGAAGAGCTAGCAAACGTACTACAGACAAGGATGCGAAAATGAAAACATTCGCCGCAGTGAATCAGAAGGGTGGTGTTGGAAAAACCAACACCAACTGCAATTTTTCGCACTGTCTTGCCGAGGCTGGAAATTCAACGCTCATCATCAATGGCGATGAGCAGGAGGACACCAATGACATGATGGTTGAATATGCATTAGCGGGCATTCGGACTCATCATCTCTTTGGCGTGAAGCCACTCGAGAAACTGGATTCTCCAGGCAATTTGGGACTGATCGCTTCGGACCGTGAGGAACTGAGAGAAATAGAAGAATCCTCAGTCGAGGATCTTGAATTGGTGGTTAATTTGCGAGCTCGACTGGCGGAATTGGCGCCCTATTATCGATATGCTGTGTTTGATACTGCAGGGGCGAACAGCCGCATTGCAAATTCGTTTTTGATCGCATGCGACTTCGTGACCGTGCCGACAAAGATCGATGAACACAGCATTCGGGAGTCGGTTGAAACGATTGGCCGGATTGGCGGAATACGCACACATCCAGACTCTCGGATGCGAAATGAAAATCTCACTTTTCTTGGAATCCTGGTGAACGAGTATGACCCGCGCCAGCCATTCCAGGTCAAGCAATTCGGTCGGCTACTTGAAGAACATGGTGAACTGATGGTTCCCTATCCGATCACGGATCGCCAGGCCTATCGCGAAGCGGTCAGTGCGAGGGTGCCGGTCTGGAGGCTGCGCAGCGACGAGGGCGGCCACATCAAGACGGCTGCGCGAGAGGCTGGAAAGGAAATCCTGACCGTTTTCGCCTACTTCAAGAAACTGATGGATGCGCATGAGGTGATGAGATGAGGGCGCTTACCGCATTGAAGCAGGCTGGCAAGGCCAGGCAGCATGCCGATGGTCGGCCGCCCGAGATGCCCCTGACGAAAATCGTGAAGGATCCGTACAATCCTCGCGCGCCGCTGCACCTTCGTACGCTGGAGGAGCATCAACAGCAGCAAGAACTGAACGAGAACGTTAGGCAGCGAGGGGTCAAGTCTCCGGTGTCCCTACGCGCTCACCCGTCAGAACCGGACACCTGGATAATCAATCATGGCCATTGTCGTTTCGATGCGGCCCAGGCTGCTGGTTTCGCGACCATCCCCTACTTCATCGATCCGAACTTCGATAGTTACGACCAGATTGCGGAGAACCTGCATCGCAGCGACCTGTCGATCTGGGCGATTGCGGGTTTCATCAAGCGTAAGCTCGACGAGGGGCAGTCGAAGACCGAGATCGCGCAGCGGCTTGGAAAGGAGGGGCTGAATTATGTGACTGAGCACCTGGCTCTGGTTGATGCTCCTGGGTGCGTCCATCAGGCGTATGCCAGCGCAGTTCGCTCGCCGCGAACGTTGTATGACTTGCGTCGTGCGCACGACGAGTTTCCTGATCAGGTAGACGCTTGGTGCAGGACTGGGGTTCGGGTGACCAGGGATGCGATCCGGGAGTTGCTGGAAGAATTACGTCATGACGTCCTCGGATATGCGTTGGCACCACATGGCAATGGCAGTTCTGCTGGAAGGGATCACGATGTAGAAAAGCATGCCGACGATGAGCCTGGTTATGGAGTTGTCCAGCAATCAGATTCTTCAGCGGCAAAGGTCACCGGATTACGTCATGACGTAATCGTGTCTACGCATCAAGAGGCACTTGCGACGCAGTCCGGCGCTGGCGGAGAACAGCAGTCAACGAAGCCTCTCGCAACTGGTGACAGATTACGGCATGACGTAACTGGACGGTCCCCACCATCTTCTGCCAATGCGCAGCCACCTTCAACACGCGGGGCAGTTGATGCTCGCGCATCAGCCGGGCTCGCGGCTTCGGATAGCTTTGACCCAGGCAAGTCGATACCTGTGCGGTACAAGGGGAGAAGCGCGGCGGTGTCGACGGAAATCACCGTGATGATCACTGTCGACGGCGAGGAAAATGCCATTGAAGTTCGGCTATCGGATCTGGAGTTCGTAATGGTCGATGCAGCGGATCTATCCAGCCAAGCGGGAGTCGATACGTGACGAGTTCAACGAAGGCGCTGTTGCTGGCTACAGCCAGAGGCTTGGTTGTTGTGATGAGGTTCAGCTTGTATCTGCTGCTGCTTCTGGTTGGCCGGATACTTCTTCCGGTCGCGAACCTCGCGATGATTGTCGGACTCGTGATTTTTCTGTTCTGCGCGTTTCTGCGCCCGGATCTGCAAACACCGATGTGGACAGGAGCAGGCCTGGCGGCTGCTGCAACAGTTGCCTCGATCTCCTACGACACGGCATTGCGCCTCATAGCTCCCGAGGGAACGGTGATTGTCCGCGATGTGTAAGGTGTGCGCCCGCAGCCCGAAGGGCGAGGACCAATGCTTGATCTCGAAGAGATTAAGCATTCAAGACGACAGTCTATCCTGCCAAAACCCAAGCCCCCAAAACCCAAGCCCAAACCGAGAGCAGGACAAACCCGTTGAGCATGCATGTCCGCACTGATCCGACGTCGATGCGCAGGCTACCAAAAATCGTGGAGGATTCAAATGGCACAAATAGGAACGGTAGTCAGCGACGAGATCAAGGCGAAGTTCGACATCGCGGCACGATCACGCGGGACCACTTCGTCGCGCCTGGCGGCCAGCTTGATCGAGATCTTTCTTGCACAGCCAGTTCACGCTGAGGGACAGCCTCATCGATCGACTTGGCATGATTCAAAAATTGTCGCTCACGAGGGTAGCGAGACGAAATCTGAACAGGTCTTTGTGCGCTTGGAACCCTTCTATTTCAACGAGCTGGGAAGACTTGCGCAAGAGCGACTGTGGTATAGGGGCACCTACCTCGCCAATCTCTTCCGCGCCCACCTTACAGGCTCGCCGGTTCTGTGCGATGCCGAGATCAGCGCTGTGCGACAAGTGGCGCGACAAATGGCTGATCTTGGCCGCAACGTCAACCAAATCGCCAGGAAGCTCAATACCGCGCCTGAGCATGCCGACCTTGTCAGGTCGATAGATTTTGAGCTGATCAAGATGGTCATCGACTTGGAGTCCGACGTGGTCAAACGCCTGATCCGGGCGAACGTCAGTGGCTGGGGGGTGTGCGATGCAGAAGCATGAGCCCTTGTCGGAAGCCGAGTCTGGGCGTCGCCCAGGAATTCGGCGCCTGGTCTATCATCCATCGGGCCGCACTGCTTCCGAAGAATCTGCAAGTGCTCCGAGGGCAACTTGGCGTGAGCGCGATTGGTCATCCATCAAGGAGCGTTTGCGCCTTACGGTAAAGCGTGCACCTGAAGTGGTCATCAACGTCAAAGGTAGCCGTCGATCTCAGGACAGTGATTCTGCCGCGATCGAAGGAGTGCTCCGTTACATGATGTACATTTCGCGCAACGGTCAGTTGCCGGTACTGGACGAGCGTGGCGAGCAGATCGATGGAGCCGATGCAGTCCGCGGTGCGCACGCATCGTGGAACCTCGACTTGCAGCGAATGCGTGGCGCCAAGGATGAATCCTTGCATCCGTCGTTCAACATCATCTTCTCGATGCCGGCTAAGACGGATCCGCAGAAGATGCTTGAGGCCGTGCAGGCTGTCGCAGCGGCCTGCTTCCAAGGCCACCAGTACCTGATGGCCCTGCACACACAGGATACCGATCCCGCCAACGACGCCCCTGAGCATCCACACGTTCACCTGATCGTCCGGGCGGAGGACGAGGATGGCCGACGCATCCATATTCGCAAGACCGAACTTCGTTCATGGCGGGAGCTTTTCGCAGCCGAGCTACGCTCGCGTGGAATTGAAGCGAATGCGACTTCTCGATCCGAGCGGGGCAAATCCCGAAAATCGCTGACCGCGGCTGAATGGCATATACAGAAACGTTACCAGCATGCTTCGAGGAGAGGCGAATCTCCCGAACCTCCAACATCCCGAACCGCGCGCTTCCAGGCTGCTGTGGAAGAGCTACGAGAAGGTCGAACAGATTCGAAGCCATGGGAAGTTGCCATGGCGGCGCGCCGCCGCGACGTGCAGCGCGATCTTGAGAAAAACGCAGCACGTTTGCGGCAGGAGGGGGACAACGAGCTGGCTGAGCAGGTCGAGCGCTTCGCCCGTGAAATGGCTCCTCTCGATTCTGAACGGCGCCAGATACAGCGAGCACTGGTGAATCGAGTGAACGAACGTCTTCATGAACCAATGCTGGACACACCGAAAGATCAGGAGAGATAGGTCGATAAGACCTAATATATCTCAATAGGTGGTAGGTTATTTAGACCTACTCTGTCTATATGCCCGATCGTACCGATCGGGCTTTGACAGGAGGTGGAATCATGGAAACGATCGGGTCGCATTCAGTTCAACATGCCGCGTCGCAGTTCGGCATGCAGCATCTTGAACTGGCTCCCGGTGGCTGGCGCCAGTGCGTCGAGAAAATCGCCGAAGGTTACGCTGAGGTCGTCGGGGAACACGTATATTGCCTGAATTGCGGCGGCGTTCTACAAGGAGCCCAAGGCCACGACATCGATTGCGTGACGATGTTTGCGCGGCGCATGCTTGCGAACGAAGCTCTCATTCATGCCTGCTCTGCATTGGAAGAACATGCCGCGGCGTTGGGTATCGAATACACCAGACCGGCAGCGAAGGCGGCGCGCCAGACCTACCACCTCTACAACCGGCCACGTGTACGAGCGCGACGGAAGGAAGATTCATATGTCGTGCCGACCTTTCTGAACTCTGCACAGCACGTGCGGACCTCATGACCCGGCCCGCACGTGCGACTTTGTGCCTATACATCGATCCCGGCTTCGAAGTTCCAGAACCGGAAGATATCAGGTCGGTCATCGAGATGCTTGATTTGACTGAAGACCAGGTGGCCGCATTGGTGGGCGTCCGTGGCGGCCGGGCGGTACGGCGCTGGCTGGCCCCAGCCACCTCCAAGACGCACGCGAAGATTGACTACGCTGCCTGGCGTTTGCTGCTGCTGGAAGCTGGACTCGTGCGAACTCGACGAAAGCGCGTGCCTCACTAATTTCATTCATTATCGACCAAAGGTGAACCGATGCGAGACATCAATACCGCGCGCCGCTGGCGCGTGCGATCTGGCTATAACGGTCGAGGTGGCGTCGTCGTCGTATTCGAAGGCACGGCACAAGGCTGGGTGAACGAACTGCGCAATCCAGAACACTGGCGCCCCGGATGTGTCGCGGTCGATGAAACAGGATCCAGCTGGACCGCTTCTGGAGGGACAGACCAAGGCGGAGCATCCGTTTGGATGCCAAACGACATAAGCTGAGAAACGCGGATTGCGCCGCCGTCGGCTCATCGACAAGGAGAAGCTTCATGAACCGTGCTGGAACCCGCTCGCGCTCCAAGCTGCGAGATCTTGCGCCGGCATGTTGGCTGTCCAACGCTTTTAAATATTACTTGTCGTGCTGGCATCTTCAAAAGTGACGAGCCAAGATTGCACATAGTCTACTGCCTTTCCCGACTTGGTCCTACCTCGCTCGAATCCCGTCAACCTCATCCTTTTTTCGTTCATCCAAAGCAGGTGAACGTCCGATATTTCGCCTAGCACCACCTCGCCCTGGACAAGCCATCACTTTACTTAGCCTCCGCAAGCCCTGGTCGGTCACCTCAAGGACAACAAGTGTGCCGCGCTGCGAAATGGCTTGGCTAAGAACAAGTCGATCGATCTCCACTCCCGCACTCCTCATCTTCAACAACTGGACATCCATCTTGCCCTCTAGACTGGATGTTTGTACAGTATTTAGTAACACGTGTGTTGACTGTCTGCTTCCACCAACCGACGCGACCGAACCTTGACTGGAGCGAACAAACCTCAACAATCGCGGCAAAAGATGCACGACCACCAAAAATAAGTCCCCCAGCCCGTATTAAAGTTTTTCCTGCACAGCGACTTTGAATATGGTACAGTTAGCCTTACTGAGGCAGGGAGCCACCAGGCAATGACGACAGAAAGCAATCATGAACTCCAAACCAGACTGGATTACCGCAGTAGTCGACCGCCTTCCGGGTGTGCTCGCGGCAATTGAGGCGCATCCATGGGCCTCGATCCTGATTGCAGTGACCGTTGTCTACTGCTTCACAATCAGCAAGCCTCGCAGGTAAATATACCTACTAGTTATGCTTTCCAACTGTCGGTATGGCAGTTGATATCAACTTAAATTCACGAAACCACTGGAGTAAACATGTCAAGAAAGGCAGAAAATTCGTCGTCGTCGCTTAGCGTCGTAAGCCTGCGGATGGATAAAAGCGAATTACATAGCTATGAAAGCGCAATAGCATCGGCAGGTGTATTTACGGCAGAGGCGATACGCCACCTAATCATACGAGCAAAAATCGAATACGATAATATTGATATGAGTGGATTCCACATTACATCTAATTTCACCCCAAAAACAGCGAGTCAATCGAAGTTCCCGGAACATCTCGGCCACATAAGCATCACCGTGAGCCCTCCGTCAATGATGAGTTCGGCCCAACTTCACCAAATTATTTTTATCTTGCCTGAGTTTATTGATGATATCAGTGGTGTCGAATCTTATCGGGTTGACAATGCGCACTTTCATCGCGTAGCACAAAATAACAAGAACGTGACTAGCAAAAAGCGGTCCCGAGCTGTATTAAGCTTTCGCCTCATTAAAGGTCATTGGTCCGGAAGTTTGTTCAATTATAGCGACACTTCCCCTGAGCAGATCGTGCAGAAGGTTGTGGCAGCGATGGAAGTGCATATCGCTGCAACCATCAGATGCGAACTTGCAGGCCAATTACCGGAACCTCGCCGCCTGACTCTGGAGGAGGTAGCGGAACGCGACGCGTTATTGATGCCATATCTATTGGCAGATTATCCGTCTTAAAAAATTGGGGTTACATTTGGCGTCAAAACCAAGACATGTTAGACAGTGAAATTTCGCTAATGACGAAAGTATGAAAAACTATAACCTTCATTTTCTCCAGCGCCCCTGCTCTTCCTCAGAAAACCATGGAATTTAGAAAGAAATGAAATAACCACGTAGAAACCGCTAGCGCTAGAATTAACCGCATAGTGTTAAAGAATCCATATCGGTCGCGATGGCCGAAGTACGCGATTTCCACTATTGGAGTAAATCAACTCTAGGCAAGGCTCATTAGCAGTGATTTTCACCCTGAATCACCTCTCCAGGCGCTGACCCAACGACACTATCGAGATAATCTGCCCAATCCTGCATCATTACCCGACGCTCGTCGACAAACTCTGCTCGATCATAGGCGCGGGCGATTTTATCCTTCTGGACGTGAGCTAGTTGCCGATCTACGACCTCATGCCGATAGCCCAGCCGCTCTTTGATCGTGCTCATCGCAAGTGCCCTGAAACCGTGGCCCGACATGTCACCCTTGTATCCCATGCGTTCGATAGCCTTCAGAAACGCATTATTGCTCATCGGACGACTACGATCTCGGACATTCGGGAACAGGTATTTCCCCGCGCCCGTCAACATTCGCAGTTCGGACAAAAGCGCCGTGGCCTGTCGAGACAGTGGAACCAGATGGTCTTTCTTGATCGGGTTCAGCCGTCGTTTGCCGAGCTTCATTCTGTTCCAGGGGATCAGCCAATCGGAGCTCCCCTCCTGAATCTCGGTCCACGGGGTTTCAATCAGTTCGCTGGTCCGCACGAACACCAGCATCAACAATCGCAGTCCAATTCGAGTGAGCGGCTGCATGCAGGCCTCGTTGCTGCGCATCGCTTCGAGAAACCTCGGAAGCTCATCGCTTGAGATCGCCGGGAAATTTCCGGGGGAGACGACCTGCAGGACATCCCTCATGTCCGTGACAGGGTTTCGCATGGCCGCACCGGTCTGGATAGCGTAGCTGAATATCTGGCCGCAAACAGCCTTGTTGCGCTTGGCTATCTCGTGCGCGCCACGCGCCTCGATCTTACGGAAGACGTTGATCAGGTCCCGGTGCGTGACCTCGTCTACAGGAATGCGTCCGATGTCCGGGAAGACATCCATATCGAGCCGGTGCAGGACATTCTGACCGTAAGCGGGAGACCAGCCCTTCATCTTCACGCCATGCCATTCGGTCGCGATCTTGCGGAAAGTGTTCTCGCTCGCCTGCATGCCGGCGCGCCGCGCCTGTTCGCGCTGCTGCTTGGGATCCTGGCCTTCGAGCAGGAGCCGTCGCGCCTCAGTTCGCTTATCCCTGGCGTCGGCAAGGCTGATCTCGGGATACGGTCCAAGCCCGATCACCGTCTCCTTCCCATTCGCCTGGCGATAGCGGAACCTCCAGAACTTTCCACCGGACGGGTGCACTTCAAGGTACAGGCCATGCCCATCGAACAGCTTAATGGGCTTGGTGGCGGCTTTCGCGCGCTTTATCTGGGCATCGCTGAGCGGCTTCGCTAGCTTGGGCATTCAGTCTCCTATCGGCTGTAATAGAGCCGTAAGGGGGTAGCATGCCGATAGAGCCAGTTTTGAGGGTAGAAGTTGCAGGGACTTCGCGGTATACCCTGTTGATTACCCTCAAAGATCTGGACACAGCTGGACGTCTCCGGACGTCACAAGACAAAAAACCCCCGGAGCTCAGTATGAGGTCCGGGGGTTTTAGGAGTTTGCTAAAGCTCAGCAAACATCAATCTGGCGGAGACGGTGGGATTCGAACCCACGATACAGGTATAAGCCGTATGCATCCTTAGCAGGGATGTGCCTTCGGCCACTCGGCCACGTCTCCAATCAGAACCAATCTTGCGGTCAGCGCTGAGTG
>Ga0265798_10004332_pt1 | contig 19676 bp, 20 predicted proteins | sample P3T30metagenome_FD_192430 | JGI IMG/M metagenome (GOLD analysis project Ga0265798, IMG submission 192430) | Plant litter microbial communities from East Loma Ridge, Irvine, California - P3 T30 | ecosystem: Environmental > Terrestrial > Plant litter > Unclassified | place: USA: California... | reverse complement strand
TCTGAGTGTCTGCAGGGAGGTTTGCAAGACTGACAAGAGCGGCGATGGCGTCCGACTCTTTGGCTGCCAGGTCTTCGATTTCCTCCTCTTGCTCTTTTCGTCTGACATTTTCATCATCCTCGGTTATCATTTCTTCTTCTTCGTCTTCTTCCTCGTCTTCTTCCTCGTCTTGCGCCAGATCCTGCGTGTCGGTGTCGGTGTCAGTGTCGTCAAGTAGATGAGCCAAAAAGTGCTGCCACTCTTCCATGTCATCAGCATCGTCAGAGTCACTCTTGATGCCCTTATCTGCCATCTCCGCCTTCTTCTCCTTGAACTGAAGCAGCATCCCAAACGTAATCTCAGGCATGAAGTTCTCGGCTCGCTTGCCAGTAACACAGTCATGAAGCTTCGCCTTCAAGGCCGGAAACATGCGATTGAACTTTGACCCGAAAGCAGTAGCATGGCGCTTACTCCTCGGCTCCAGGTCACCACCATGCCTATGCTCTAGCACTCTTCCCTCAAACATTACATTGAACGCATTGCGCAACTGTTTCGGCGTCGGAAGCTGGATACTGCGCTTGCGAGCCTCGGCGAGAGAAAGGTGGTAGTAGAGCTCCATCCACAGCTCCTCAAGCTCATGCCACGACACAATCAGCCGCGTCTTTATGCCCGCGCGCTGGTAGATCTGGTTGCGCCACGAGTTGATCTTGGCAATGTGCTGCGCGTTGTTCCAGTCGATCGAGGAGCGGGGGATCAGGCGGAAGCGGAGGTCGTTGGGTTTGCCGATTTTGGTGCTTTTGCCGACAATGTGTAGGAGGGACTCGTCTTTTTGGCCGACAGTGGCGCGCTGGCGGGGGATGTGTGGGACGAGGGGGGATGGCGTTGCTGGTTCGATTGGAGGTGTGGTTGCGCGGGCTCTGGGGGCGGGCTGCTTCTTAGATGGAAAGGTGGTGGTGGGTACAAAGCTGGTTTGAGAAGATGCATGTCGCTTGGTCTTGGGTGCTGACCTTGGGGTCTTTTTCATCTTCTTTGCAGGGCGGGCGGACGAAAAGGTAGTGGATGTATCGTCGGCGTACTCATCACCGGGATGTTTGGTCCTGGGTGCTGTACTGAGAGCGGCTTTGCATGATGGCTGTCGGGTTATCTTTATCTTCTTGAGAGGTACGCCAGGGGGCCAGGCGGCTGAGGGCTCCCCGTGGGGTTGCTTGCGTTTCGTAGGCATGATTTTTGTGACGGCGGTTGCGGGACGAAGCTTGGAGTGAAGGGAGTGGGTGGGAACAGAGTGTGCAAAGAAGTATGAGCAAGACGATAAGAAAATCGATAGGCAAAAGATTTGCGTTGATTGGAGGGATTGTGAAATTCGCTGATCTTGCCGCGTCGCTGTTGTTGTTGCGGTATGTTTGTTATGGTCTGGTTGAACTCTAGGCTACGCGTGCTGTCGCGTCGGGGTCGCGGATGGACGAGTAAACAGGTGTTTGAGAAAGTTTGAGGAAAGATGTGAGGAAGGTTGAGGAGTGAGAAGTAGTGTTTTATCTCGTACGGAGTTGAAAGGTCTTCATGCTATTCAGAAGTGAATGCGACTCCGAGGTATTAAAATCCTATTGTGTCTCCACACACACATACACACACAAATACACACACATACACACACACATACACACACACATACACACACACATATACACACACATATACACACACATATACACACACACATACACACACACAATAGCTTCAATATTGTAGTGAAGCAATTGTAAATATCAGAAATGTTATCCAGTCAATCACAATAGGAGTGAAAGATCCTAGATAATAGCTTTTGAGTGAAACATCGCAGCGGCGTGGGCTATTAAATTATGCCTGTGTGTGATCGACTGACGTCACCCCGGCTGTTGCTGTGCTACTCACCTTTCAAGGTATATTGTAATCTTCCACTCATTGTCTGAAAGCGCGCGGACATCCACGTAGCCATTGATTAGGATACAATGGAGGTTTTGACAGCACTAAGCTAGTCCAGGCCCAGCGTTTTGATCCAGTGTTTGTACGCTTTCATGTGTTGTTATGGAGACGAAATCTTCCTTACGTCTGAGATGTCCCGTGCTACGGCTTTCAGATGTATGCATCTCAAGCATAATGACTGGCTGTCTAGCTTTGTTGCTAGGGCGACGTGACCGAAGAGCGTTGAACGCGGGAGCGCAGCCGATAATGACAGCTATACATCGTATCAGCTATTTTTTTCGGCAAGATATTTGGAAGGGTTACCAGTACCCATGGAGGTCTCAATGACAGTCCACATTTCCAGCCACTTTGGGTCTGGAATCATTGGCACACCATCTTTGACGCTCACCTGAACGACACGAAGTGTTGAGAAAAGCTATTTGTTAAGTATACCGTCAGTTTGAGCTCTTTCATGAAACCGCTTGATGGCATAGCGTACGATGCATATCCAACCACTGCCGAAGAGCACAAAGATCCCAAACTTTTGGGATCTGGGAAGCCTGAGGTTCCAGGTCATGCGAAAGGGGAGAAACATTACTGTTATTGTCAGCATTACCGTAACTCGAATGTGCTCGCATACGTACCTGCAAGATCAGTAGCGACATCTACTGTATATGCAAACCATAGACTGCATCGGGCGCGCTTTTGTTCATGTGGCTTGGCGCATATGCCTTGGCTATATTTGTCCTTATTACTGTCGCAAACAAATATAGTGGTCATTGCACTACCGATGTAAGACTGCGCACGTGTCAGTGAATTGTAAACTAGACGGGATGTTAAGGAGCGGTATTTACCATGATGCAAAACGCCATAACGATCCACCACATAACGACATGTTTTCGTGAAGCTTGCCTTAACAATAGCCTGTACAAGGCTAGAAGCGAGAGCTTCACTGATGTAAGAGAGGAATAGAACAGGAGCTGAGCTGCTGTCATCCATCGGTAGATCATTCCTACATCCTGCACTAAAAGATAGTAATTGAGTCAATAGATGTCCCAACAGTGAGAGACCAGGACGACGAGGACTTACGCAGATCTGGATAAGGTCTTATTTCACCTCTTTGAACGCCCTCGGCACGGTATAACGGTTCATTCTCGTAAAAGTACATGACTACCATCGCAACGTAGCAGATATAAGACAGGCAGCAAAACAGGTCTTGCAGTTCGAATTTGTTTTGCTTGTAGATGCGAGTAGCAACACGCGCAAGAAAGATAGCCGATGTCAGAGCTAGCATGGTGGCGTTAACACTTTCCAGGTGACTCCTGCTCATGGTGTCCGGCAGCTTCGTTTTTTCCCAGGTAACATCGGAAAGTTCATCAGAAGTCATGATTTTTTCAAGGACCTCTCAGCTGAAATGTAACGTAACAGTGTCTTGATGCGATGAAGTCTCGCGATGTTTGGTTGTGGCGCAACATATGTATATGTGTGACAGAGAAAAACAAAAGTTATGCATCTATCATCTTGTTGGCCTAGGAGAGTGCATAATCTCTCAAATCACAGCGCTTAAACTTTACTTTCTGCACATGCACTAGGAAGACGCCCCTGAACGGAAACATTGATTTGTGGCACAGCATAGGTTCACCCGTAACTACAACGATTGACTGCCGTTGTCAGTTATGAGTCAAGCAATGAGGTAGCTTCAGATGTGATCGCTCACTTGATTTCAGCCGCTCTGACTTGGCGGATATGCAAGGTGCCGCCTATACTCCAAAAACTATCCAATGTTGGAAGTGCTTGATGGGTAATTCAACTGACCATGGATCCTAATCACAACAGAACTGACCACTGGGGTAAAAGTGTAAAAGGATAAATCTTGCCACGAGTGTATATCACAATGTGTTGTCTGCCTCCCGACAGGATTCCTGATGAAGCGAAAGGGATCTTAGACCCTGCTTGCCACTCGAGCCGTACCGGCGCGCTTGGCCGCGAACATGCCGCGGCTGAGACTTTTATCTCCTATCCATGTCTTACCAACATCATCATCAAGTGCACGGAACTGGTTCCCAGCCACTAATCACTTCAGCTACGCTACCGGCGTAGGATTACAGAAGCGAGACGTTGAGCTTCGGAGGAGCTATGCGACGGGGAACTCGGGCTCCCGTGGGGCACACTAGCCAAAGACAGGGATAGCGTGGCATCCATCTGTGCAACCGCCAATAAGTCGCCTCGTCGACTACGCCTCATACACGCATGCAGCATCCACCCACCTTCCGCGTACAGGAGTTTTAATATCGCATGAATAATTGGACTGGGTGCCTCGACCCTTATTCCAAACGGGTTAAACGAGGCGCCAGCGGATCGAGTTTGTCCGTCATGCATCCCAAGGAACAGCTGACGGCGGAAGCTTTCAGACTCCACATCTTTGCGCGCTCCTTCAAAAGGCGTCCATGGGCCACTGCCACACGGACTCTGTGCCAAGTTACATTTCCCTTGACCTTGACACGTGAAGAGTTCCGATAATGAGGTGCGCGCGGCTCGCCTCAGTGGCAGCTCTTGCAGCAGGCGTAACAGCCCAGACCAGCAGTAGCACCTTTGAGCCCCAGGATTTCAACGCCACTGCGGCCCTTGAGCAGATTGGCGTTGATGTCTCATCATTACCAGAACTCAACAAGCGCTCTAATACTGCAACATGCACACTTGCCGTAAGTCCACGTCCAAGTCATGTGAACAGAGTGCATCTTGTCACATCTAACAATACAACAGTGCAGCGCTTTGACTATGCTTTACGGTTCGGAAAAGGTGTTGCCTGGAGGGGTAACGGGATATGCAAACTTTACGGGAGCATACTGGTCTGCCCAGCAAGGCTTACTGCGCCCTGCTTGTGTGTTCAAGCCCGCAAAAACCCTGGACGTCTCAACGGTGGTGCTACTATCGCGAGTATATCAATGTCCATTTGCCGTGAAAGGTGGCGGACACGCAGCATGGGCTGGCGCATCTAGTATCGAAGACGGGATTACCATCTCCATGGAAAACTTCAAGCAAGCCGTGATCGCTTCGGATAAACAAACAGTTGATATTGGGCCCGGACTGCGCTGGATAGATGTATACAAGGCTGTCGAGAAGGACGGTCTTAGCGTATCAGGAGGTCGGGTAAGTTCAAGCATCCTCTACATGTTGTAGTGTGTGTTTTTTTCTCGCTAACGGCGAATCCAGATGGCACCAGTGGGTGTACCTGGGCTGATCCTTGGTGGAGGCATCTCACATTTTGCGAGCAAGCGTGGCTGGGCCTGCGACAACGTGGCGAGTTTTGAACTTGTTACTGCATCAGGCATTGCCATTGAAGTCAGCCCGACATCCTATTCGGATCTGTTCTGGGCACTAAGAGGAGGTGGTAACAACTTTGGAATTGTAACGAATTTCAAGCTTCTTGCCTTTCCTCTAGGTCAGATGTGGGGAGGTCAGCGAGTTTACCTCGAGGACGCGTTTCCTGCTGCAATGGATGCAATTTATAAGTTCACCGTCTCTGGATCAGTCAAGGATGAGGATGCTGCACAAATCTTTGTACGTTTGCTCTGCACATCTGCTGGATTTCAAGCTTCGCAGCTAACTGATGCCACACAGACTTTTGCCACCGCTCCTGGAATCGGAAAGGTAGGCTTTGCTAATCTTCACTATGCCAAGCCCATCGCCAACGCAACAGTCTTCAACGACTGGAGCAACATCACCGCCATCGATGATACTACCGGCTTGCGTCCCATGTCTGGGATGGCCGACCTTCTCAACCAAGGTGCTCCCGCGCCCGGGGCTTACGAAACCTGGTGGGGAATCAGCTTGAAAATGGACCGACAACTTCTCCAATTTGTCGTCGACACATTCTACGTCCAGGACGCTACCGTCGCAGACGTCGAGAAGATCCTGCTCATAATGGCTATCCAACCTATTACTCAAAGCGCAACCAAGGCGATGCAGAAGAATGGAGGAAACGCTCTAGGTATCGACCCAGCAAACGGCCCATACTTTGTCCTCAACTTCAACGCTGCCTGGAATAACGACAGGAACGAACCAAAGTTCCAGGCTGTTATTGCTAACATCATTCAGCTTGTGAAGGCGGAGGCCAAGAGGAGGAATCTGGACAACGACTTTGTATATCTGAATTACGCTTCCGAGTATCAAGATCCTATTGGGAGCTACGGGGCCAAGAATAAGCAAAGGTTAATTCAGATTTCGAAAAAATATGACCCCAGACAGGTCTTCCAGTATCTTCAGCCGGGTGGCTTCAAGTTGGTGCATGGAGCCCCGGATCAGAATGTACCGGGTGCGTCCACATAGTTCAGTCGGATTATCCAATCAACGCATGCGATGATACTTGACTACCAAAGTAATGAAAAGTGGCGATGGTGATACCTTATGATAGAGGCAGATGAACTTGAGCGTCTGTCGAGTGTAAATCTGGCTATATTTGGACGGTGAACCGATTACAACAGTACCACCGTACACGCCATAGATTCTCTACATACCGTTACCTCACTATCACCTTGCCTCCATAACATGTCGCCTAGAGCAAGAGTACATGCTAGCTTGATCATTCCTCGACCAGCTCTACAATGTCGCCAAACTCTTGGAAAAGCCACGGCTCAAGATCTCTGAATCCCTCTGGAGCAGCCGTCTCTTTGGCCGGAATATCTTCCTTCTGCTCACAGTCTATAACTTCGAGATCATTCAAGTCGTCTTCCTCGAAGTTCACCCCCTGAATGTCCATGTGTGGTTGCGAAGGTGGCGGTAGGGCCTTTTGTGGGGCCAGGTTTCTCAGCCTCGGGCCCCGGCGCATGGTGTCTGCTGGCTCCAGGTCATTGAATTCCGCTTGAGAACTGCTCATGCTATTCACGAAAAGCGATGGAGTCTTCCTGGTGTCGCAATTGACCGGATGACCATTTTCTTGGGTATATCGTCCTCCTGGGGAGTTGTTACAGACATTGTTTCTATATTCCGTAAATTCGTTGTATGTCTCTGCATCGTACTCGACATGTCCCATCTCATCAGCACAGTTTATAACTTTCTCTAGAGATCGATCCATGTCTACATCGCTCGGTTTCGCTGTTTGTAAGTTTTGAGAGTCCGCTAGGCCGACCATAGCTTCTCCTAGGAGGGAGTCGTCATCGCCATAAGTATCAGATCCATGAGAGATAACAGGTGTTGCAGTTAAGTAGCTTATGTGATCGCTCTGCGTTATTTCGCCACTCATTCGGGTAGACTCTTGCTGCACAAGCGAATGATGAGAAGACATGGAATGGGGAGGTGAGTCTTCGAAATGGATACTTCCGTAGTCGCTAGGAGTGCAAGGCTGCTCCATTGCCAAATCATTCATGAATGAGAGGTTGTGCTTATCCCCAGCTGAGTAGCAATAAGCAGGCTGCTTGGGCATGACTGAATGAAGGGAAGGGGAGAAATCGTTTCCTTGAATCGTTTTGTGCAGTCGATTTAGATCGCGGTAATCTTTCGGTCCATTCCTCTCGTAATTGGTCTTTTTCTTCTTTTCTTGCTGGGTAAGATCGAGTTCCTCAACCGGTGCAGCGACCTTTCGCTTGGTAGTGGTAATTTGAAGCTTGGTCTGTGTCTCTTTGCCTTTCGAAGGCAGCGTTTTCTGTTGTGGTTGTAGTCGCAGCTCACCCGATAGTATCCTTTTGGGCACAGGTTTCTTCTTCGGTGGTTTTTCCATACCATTCTTGCAACAGAAGTGTTTGCATGTGTTCTTGTCCTTACATGCGTGATTACAGGCCCACTTCCCGTTGGCGAGCTGCACAGGCTCTTGCTCATTATCCTCCGCGTCTGCTTCAACAGATCTCGGTATTCCCTTTCCACCACGAATATCCTTGGTTGGCTTATTCTTTGCAGTGTTTTTTCGTGTCATAGCGTCGAAGGGATTCAGATAGTTGTCAATGTGATCAAACTCGAGATCAGCAGCAGCAGCGTTCACGAGCGTTTCGTCGTCGAGATCGTCGTCACCAAAATCATCGCTAGTAGCTGATGGCTTCCGAATCGCTTTTGCCGTGTCGGTGCGACGCTTTGACATATTGGACTGGTGCGTTGTTGTGTCTGGATCAAGGGATCCTGGTTTGGGGAACATGGATGGACTGACTCGAGGCTTCATAGTAGCAACCCGCATACTTCCAGCTAACAAAAGTCAGTTATTGTCGTAGAACGAAATAGATCATCTATACCGATGCTATCACACATAACGTAACAGTTAATGGACTGGTCTGGACTAACTAGGAGAGCTGGGATCACGATGCTCTGGCCGGAATCTAGCTTCGAACCACTACATATCTCTTAGCAATTTAACCATCAAAAGAAGCGGCTACTGACCTAATACGAGCGAAATGTATCTTGCGCCCATCGGAAGTCTCCACTAACAGGCAAACGTAGATGATCTTCGCGTTGAAGCGTTGGGGTGGTTGCTCGTTGATGAAGCCAATATCCACCTGTATCTCAACCTTGACTCCATTGTCGGTTGGGACAATCTTGGTGTTCGTCAGTACATGTTCCTTAGATGAAGGAACGGCTAGTTACAGTAGACGGTCGCGCATGAATTGAAACGCGAAGCTTTGGAAATGAGCGGACCTTCTCGAGCACTCTGAGACCGTAGGGTGGGTTTCTACCAATAAGAGTTTCAATATGATGAGGTTTAGAAGCTTCGAGATCTTCTATGCATTTAATGCCAGCATTGACAAGCTTCCTGACCGCTACCACGCCTATGGTCTCGATTTGCTTCATTTGGAGCGGACTGTCATCCCAAGCTTTTGCCCCTATGCTGCGCTCAAGCATTAGAGCACTGCGGATGCTAATAGAGTCTCCAAGGGCAATCTGGCAGTCAATGATGCAACGGATCAGGCTTCCAATGCTCTTAAAGACCTTCAACGTCTCCATCGTGTACTGTGACTTGTGCTTGCTCATCTCACCATCCCAAACAATATCAGCGGAGCCAAGGACAGATTGCACAATCAAGGACACTTTCTGAGCTGGTAGATCCAGATTAACAGGAATGGGCCAGCGAATGGAAGGGGATTTGTTTAGAAGCTTGTAAAAAGCCTTTTCGCCTTGACGAAATCGTATACTCGAGTATTCGGTGGCTTGAGCTATGGCTGAGAGCTGATGAGAGAATGTTAATAAGGTAAAATAGCGGTGAGCAGAGACGTACAATCTCAGAAGGAGAACATCGAGAATGAAGCCCCATGAATACTTTCATCGTCTCGTAGTGAGTATAGTACCGTGCCATAGCATGGCCAAATTCGGTACATGTGAGATATTCCTGACCAGACACAAGATTGATCTCTTGTAGAAGCGTAATGTTACGGGAACAAATTTCATCCACCTGTTCTTCGATGCTCTGTCCACTTCTAGCACCTTCTAGTTTGTAATATTCAGGGTTTTGCTGCAGTCGAACGTAAAGGAAGGTTCCTCTGAGCCACGTTCTGGCAGACAGTAGGTCGCGAATTGTTCTCATTTCAATCTCGGCATTCAAGTGATCCACCAAGTTGAAATGAAGCTTACTCTCTATGAGCTGCTGGCCAGCGACTAACATTTCATAACGGCGAGCCTTTGATTGGCGGGTCATGATCACTGCAACGGCTGTGTCGTCGAACTGAGGTCGGCCTGCGCGGCCAAGCATTTGCATCATCTCTAGATCGGAGTATTCTTGGAGCCCTTCCGCTCCCCAAGCCATCGTATTCTTGATGACAACGAGATGACAGGGTAAGTTCACCCCAACTGCAAGAGTGGATGTGCAGCAAATGACATTGATCTCGCCAGCAATGAAACCTCTCTCAACCTGCATTCGGTCTTCCTGGTCAAGCCCGGCATGATGAAATGCGACACCGGAAGCGACAGTATTACGAAGCTCCTTGTTGAGCAGCGGCAGTGGCTTGGAAGGGCGATCCCAGATTCGATCCTGGCCGGCTTTTGAACCCCACCAATTCGCAATCAGCTTTGCTGTGTTGACGGCAGAGTTTCTGGTCGCACAAAATACCATGAGTGGCTTCCGCTCGGAATAGGTAGAAATAACTTCTGGAAGCTTGCCGTCAAGAAGCTTTTCGAAGCCGAAATCGTTACTGAGGCTATAAGAATATCCACAAACATGCTTCTTCAGTTTTACCGGCCGAAACCCTTCGCCGAAACTCTCGTTTGCGGCGGGAGCATTCGGTTCCGATGAGCTTTTACCCAGCCATACTGCGATATCCTGAAAATTGGGTACGGTTGCAGATAGGGCAACAAACCGGACATCTGTGCCAATGGATTTCATTCGCGATACAACTGCCTCAAGCGTGGCGCCGCGATCTTCCTTGAGTATGTGCACTTCATCAATGAGAAATACCTTGACAAGCCTCATCAACTTCTCGTGATCTTTCCATTTTCTGGTCACGCTATCCCACTTTTCGGGTGTGGTAATGATGATGTTGGCGCTCTGTACGTTGCGGAGATCTGAGACGTCACTATCACCAGTGAGCTCAGCACATTTCAGACCGAGCTTTGTAAATTTGGATTCCCAGTCTCGCTGGCGTTCGGAACACAAAGCCTTAGTTGGCGCTTGGTAGACCACTTTATATTGTCCGGTAGCATTTGTAGCAATTGCCCGGCATACAGCGAGCTCCAGGATAACAGTTTTACCACTTCCAGTAGGAGAAGCAAGTACAAAATTATCGTCAGTTCGGAATATTCTCTCAAAGCATTTTGACTGGATAGCATTGAACGTTGGATAGGGGAAGACTGTTCGCAGCCGATCGGGTAGAGTTGTGACGGGAACCAGACGGATGCCTTGGCACATGGGAGGAAGGTCGGCTAGGCCCATTGGGTTACTCTCTGACCTTGAACGATTCTGTTGGCCATATGATCGGGACATGCCCTCCATCTGTTGTATAGCAGGTGCTTGTTGCTGAAGTTTGTCTTGTAGAGGTTCGATGGGTATGATCTGCTGATAAGGATGCATGTACTGTTCCTGTTGCTGTTCAACACGGCGCTGACTAGCTTTGAAAGCTGGACTGGACGATGGGCCCAATAGCACATCAGAACTTGGCTGCTGGGTCTGTGTGGGATTATAGGCAAAGCTCCCTGACGCATCATCAGCATGTCAATCGACATCAGCGCTAAGATTTGAACTCACTCAACTGACCACCCATAGTTTGCTCAGTACGCGGCTGGTAACCGGCTTGTTTGTCAGTAGCCGTACTTTTCGTGCCAATGGTAAAGTCTTACCACGATAATTATATGTGTCGTTGTCACAAGTAGAGTATGGAGGTTGCGACTGGGTAGCTGCAGCTTGATTGAAGAACATGGCCGGGGCTGGAGCAAGCGATAGCCTTGCTCGGCCTTGCATAGCTTGCCGGTGGCGATCGGGATACGGTTCTTGTAGTAGTTTCTCATCTTGGCGATATAAGTGGAATTCTGCAGGTAGTGAGGCGATCACGTACCAAAGGAATCGAGCTGCAAACCTTGGTCATATGTATTGTCATCCTCGACTACATCGTACATAGGATCACAGTACTGGGTCGCACGGTACCGGTCCCGCTGAGCAACTGGTCTTGCCGGCTGCTTGAACTGCGGCTGGAGGACATCGTAGCGCGACGCACGACGCGGGCCTTCGGGGAGGTGATGCGCATCGACCATGGCGGCTACATGGGAGGTTAGCTGGATGAGATATGGACAGTTATGTAGCGATAGATGAAAGAAAGTTTCTTTGGACTAAGGTTGCGAAGACTACTTGGAGGGAGAAAGACGCTGGCACAAAACGAGAAGGAACGATAGAGGAAAGCGCGGCCTGATGTGTCATCGTGAACCTTCCAAAATAGCACCTTCAATCATCGCAGATTGCTACCATGAGGTGAGCCACAGGTCTTCGAGGAATCGTTCAGCCCAGCATTGTTGCATCCAAATTCACGTTCTGTGCTCTCGCCGAGTGTAATATCTGGTCACTTGGAAAGCAGGTGGCCCTGCGACCCCGCCAGCACTTCAGCGGCATCTGGGTTTATAAAACCCTATGTAAACTGGAACAAACTGCCGACACTCACTCTCACACCTCAACAGAATTTTTGGGCACACACTCATTCAGCTTTGCATTTCTAAGGATTTAAGCATCTCGCTTATGGGAATGCCTTTCTATTGTCGGTGATTCAGATGTAGACCCAGACGCTTTGTGAAACATCGTGGGACTTCTTGTTCGGCCATCATGCAGTTGATCATCGTAGGAGCGATCTACAGTGGTCTTTTCAAAGTCGGCAATCCTCACCGTTGAAGTTTGCGAGCCTCTCTCAGGCTTGGTGTACAGATATGTTGCAAATAGTACAACGCAGGTACCTAAGAAGAACTGCGGGTCGTTAGTCCTGCGGGCTTCATCGGGCTCCCCTGTACTTACTGATGGCGTCACCTTGAAGTTAAAAAAGTAGACACTGGCAACGCAGCTGATGAGGATCGAGATGGAAGTAGCGAAATTCTTCGCAATATTATCCGCATAGTTTATTACCAGAGCAACGATGACACCGCCTGCCGCCTGAAAGCCAATAGCTAGCCATACCACCCAGTTGTATCCAACGAAGAAGCCCGTCTTGGCAATTATCTCGCCGTCCTTCCATATTACGCCAAGGAATAGCGATGGAAAGAGCGACCAGAAGGAAAGCTGACAGTTGCGCACCCACAGTGTTGTGGTCTTGGAACTGGTGGAGTCCTTTAGAATCTTTTCAAAGCTAACACCCGCCAAGCCTGATAGTGCGCAGGCAATCAGAACGGCCATGAGACCAACATTACGGTTCATGTGCGGCACCTGCGCGGCGCGATCCTCATGTATGCCTTCGTATGATCCTGACCGCTTTACCATGCGCGCTACAGCAGGGTTTCCAAGATTTTGCAATTGCTCGAATGACTTGGTCCAAGACTCTGCACCCGCTCCCTGTGTGACGGGTTCGGAAATGGCTTGCGGTACTTGTATGATGGATACACCAACGATGAGCAACAGCAACGAAAGCCATTGACGCTTCGACAGTTTCCTACCGAGCATCAACACACTAAATATGGCTGTCGTCAGGATCTTAAGCTGGTATGTGACTTGGAAGGTCGCCGCGTCGAGATTGCTGACTGCGAGGTATTGAAGTGTGTTTTGAATCGTGTATAGGACAGCAGGTATCGCCAACTTCCAGCTTTCGTTTGTAAAGATAGCGGTCGTCATGGTATGGAACAAGGTCGCGACGGTGGTATTCGAAGGCAGGGTTTTGGACATCTCGAATAGCGCCTGTGTAATGTGTAAGCACGATACCGAAGCTTTCCTTCGCATCGTTGTTGTACCATGGTCAAGCTGATCGCTAGTTTAATGACTTCGTTTAGAAATACGCTCGTGCTTGTGTGATATCTTTGACCCTCAGTCAGAGGCATTATCCTTGAGTAATGCATAATCTGGTGTCGGGTCAGCCATTGATCCTCTTACTCTAGCAGTATTGCCATTTGGCTGCGCTGCGGCTGTGATGCGCTGTAGAGGACAATCGTACCAAAATGAGGGCAGAGTTTTGGAACGTAAGCTTTGTAGTGGTTAGCTCATATACGTAGCAGCAATGGATAGAGATGTGCGCATACAGTAACCAGTGAAAGATGCTTCATCGGGATGCCGCCCAGCGTCCCAGAAGCAGACCTAACAACCATAACGTTTGCCAATTCGCGTCGCTATGCCGCTTTGAACCCAAACAAAAACAGCAGGCAAGAGGAGGGTGGGGATATTGGAAGTTGGGTGAGCGACGCTGACCAATGCATCTACAGTGTGGGCAGCCGTCGATGTCTTGCGCCAGCTCTGGCGGCCCGAGGCATGCACGCAGCTACAGGGATGCTTAGCGCCGATCATAGCTTGGCGACGCGTCAACCTTCAGAAACAATCAGACAACTCACTTTGTCAATTGCCACGCCTCCAGGTGTTCAGTTTCTATGGAGTTTTGTTCTCTGTTCTTTGTTGTTCAAAGGTCTCTAAAATCGATGACAGTATGCATTCTAGCGCGTCATTCGACGATGGGATACCAAAGAGCCGTCCCCAGTCGCATCATGGGCTGCAATACCGTCTCGATAGTATATCATGGAACTGACAAAACACAAGACGAGACTACAGAAAGCTCGGATACTGGTGAATATTCACTTATAATAGCAAACTCCAAGTTCTCAATCCGCTACAACATCTGAATCTATCGTAGCATAAAAGCAAGCTAATCCTTGGTTATTGGAGGCGCCCTATTTGTTTTGTTAATTGTTCTAGAGGTATATACCGAAATCCCCCGTCAAACCCCAGAGACGAGTTCTGGTTGATTGTTTCCAAAATGCGACGTCCCCGGTTACTGGCAGACGGCAACTTCGGTAAATCAACGTTACTGGCAGACGGCAACTTCGGTAAATCAACTGTCGATTTTACCAAAGAAATTTCCATCCATTTGGGAGGCTTTGCCGGACTCGTGAAAAGTATACCATCCTCAATATTGCTTGAAAGATATGAGGATCAACCTCTGCTACTCTGCGTCTCGAGTGGGGTTTCTCTAGGATGTTTAGTAGCGTGGTTGGGGCATGAGATATTGCGGTGTTACTGCGGTGAAAGCAATATAGACCATGGCCAATTCCGAGGAACGGCATGTGCTACCTGTCTTGTAATCATGGCAGAGTCAGGGGCTAGGCTACGTTCCTAGTGAGGCGTTGAACAAGCAGTCAGCAATTGTGTGGCCAATGAGACGGAAACCGTTTTGCAGCTATTGGCGCGCTAATTAAGCGGCAGTTAAACCTTGGGTCTGTTGGCAAGACTCAGCTCCAAGAGAAGAAACAGCTGCATCTTTGATTACAGCCTTAATCGAGCGCGTCTTTCACTCTGCGTGTGCCAACACAGAGCAAGCACAGTCCGTTGCTGCCATGCACACCCAACTCGATGTCTCCCGTAGAGAGATTCGGCTACTACATCTCCACCCTGGTACCTGGAGCGATGACATCGAAACCCACCTGGAGACGGTATCACTAGACGACTACCCCAATTACAAAGCCATCTCATATGTTTGGGGCGATATGAGCCAAAGGTTTTCGATTAAAGTTGATGGCGAACCACTCTCTTTGACGCTGAATCTTTATACTGCATTACGAAGATTACGTAGCCCGGAAAGCACACTTGTGCTGTGGACCGACGCTGTGTGTATCAACCAATCAGATCTCAATGAGAGGTCTCAACAGGTGCGATTCATGGGGGAGATTTACAGTCGCGCCGAAGAAGTGATGATCTGGCTAGGCTATAGTGTTCGATTGGGTGTTCCCAAGGAGCAGCCTCACACGGTTCAATGGAAAGGGGATGATACGGATATGGAGCTGGTAAATGCATATTTCGAGCGAAGCCAGACCGTAGAGATGGAAGAGGAAGAGGAGGAGGAGGAAACAGAAGACATTCTAGGACTTTTCGTATTCCTGAAGTTGCGTGCTATGGGAAAACATCTACACGAGATACCATTCTTCAGTGTCGATAATGGCAAGTTGCACGCCCGGAAGATTTGGCTCCCGACTATCCGTGCGATGGATACATTGGGATCCAATCCTTGGTGGACACGCATGTGGGTTATACAAGAGACCATTCTCGCTCGCAAAGCCATCGTTGCGTACCACAACGTCACTGCCCCATGGAATATGCTTGCGGATGCTAGTAGCAAGTCTATAGTTCACGACAGCTCATGCTGCATGGACCTAGTCAACACTCGGCATCCAAGAGAAGAACAAATCATCACTAATCTGCGAAGACTCGTGTATGACGACGTGGAGTTGCTGAGATCTACCAGGTCACACGGCGGAAATCTCTCCTTGAAACAGCTCATGAATCTCACTCCACTACGAGATGCCACCGATATCCGTGACAAGGTATATGCTCTGCTCAGGTTGGTGACAAACTGGCGGGGGATGCCACCATTGATCCCGGACTACAATCTTGCTCCGAGAGAAGTCTTCGCACAGGCCATAGTTACTAACATCCAGAGCACGTTTTCACTGCAAAATCTGATGGGCACAACCCTATCAGACATACCTAATGTACCTTCTTGGGTGACCGCCCGAGGCCGTTCCCGACATCTCAATCTAGCAGAGGGGGCCAGGGCTACACGCGCCTCATTGTTTTCCACGGCAGGTGACACAGTGGCTCACGTCACAAGAATGGGCGATATCCTGAGTGTGGACGGTTTCGAGCCGATTCATAAGGTCGCTCAGGTAGGACCGACAATGACTGAAGCTGACCATACTTGGGAAGGCATCATTGCTGTTACTGAAGCATGGTGTAACATGGCCAGGCCCGAGGAAACGCGTTATGGGGGAGAGCAGTCTTGGAAAGAGGCGTTCTGGAGGACTTTGACCAACGATAGCTGGGAATGGAACGGCCCCATATCGACGAACGATGTAAATGAAGCCAACCCCAACGGTAGTATTTCCAAGATCTTCCGAAGATTTGGCGACGCTGCTATCACCAGTCTAGCAGATGACTTTTGGAAATGGCTCCACTTCCAGCTACCGGGTAGCGAAAAGAATGACACCCACTTTGAGAATGAACTTGCCAAAATCCAGTTCTTTTGTCAATCCGTTCTCGTATCAACAACTCTTCGGAGTTATTTCTTCACTACAGATGGCTGTCTTGGTATGGGCCCTCCAGAAACACTACCCGGAGACTTTATTGCCATCTTGTGTGGGGGTGACGTACCGTTCTGCATTCGAGCTATGGAAGATGTACCCCACGGTCACTACAAGCTCGTGGGAGATGTGTATGTGCATGGTTTGATGGACGGGGAAGAAGTTTTTCCCGATTCGAAAGAGAAGACTGTTCAGATACATCTTCACTGATTGTATAATTTCTATCCTTGGCAATATCACGTCAATCTACCGCAGCTTCATCTATTCTCGTCTGCGTATGTTGAGGTCCCAACTGAATGCCGTCGTCCTCAAGCTGCCCCACCCCAGGTCTAGTTTGAAGTGGCTAGATATTCCAGCACCTAGAGTGCCGTCCTTATCCTCGGTTGTATCCATGAACGGACATTCTATGATAGTCCACTCTGAATCGTCTTCCTCTTCCGCATCCTTGTTTGGAAGGGACTTCAACGATACTTTGTCTTGGGCTACTGCGGGGGATAGGTTCAGCATTCAATACGATATTCGAAATGTTATGCGTACTATATTGTTTTTCCGTAGGCGGAGAGGCAGGACCCCTCTTCCCCGTATTTTCACAGGGAGAAGATGGATGATCTGATTGCAATCGAGGAAAGCAAGTCCCGCCGCTTTGCGCCATGTTCGATCAATACTCCTCTCCGGGTCGCGAAACCTTGGAAAAGCAAAACCGAAGAGAACCAAGCGTTCTACAAGAACGATCAGGACAGTCAGGGTGTTGTTCACCATGTCATATTGTCCAGGAGTCATTTTTGGTGGCGACAGGTACGCTGACGTACGCTGACATACCCTGACAAGACACGTCATTGCCTGATGCGACTGCGCTGCAGCGGCGTGTGCAAGTCATGTGATATGCCGACACGACTGTCTTCGCATGTGGTTGAAAGAGCGGGCTCGTCAAACACGTTCTGCGATGGGAATTTGAGAAATGCCGTGTTATTTGCTACTGCCAGAATTCCTTATTCCGACAGGCAAAGTTGTTGAGCAGGAGCAAGCGTTAGCATGGTTGCTTTGTCCGGTGTAAACCACCACATCAGACGACGATGCTGCTCTGCAAGACTAGGCTCGGAACGACCTATGCACCCCTGGAAGAGCAGATTAAGGTGTGCCGCTGTCCATTGAAAAGAAACACGGCAACGACGGGATGGAGAAGATGCTAGAAAGGGATGCCAAGTTGGCTGCAAGGACAAGCATCGCTTGGCGGTGTCCTGTTGACGCAACAATAAATCGGATTCTCGCAAGAATCGCATGTCTCTCAACCTCAACAGAATTCTTTCCTTCCGCGCATCTTACGCCTATAGGAGGAAATGAAGCTTCCAAGGGGGACGCGTTGAGTTGAAGCCCCGGCGCAAACATTGCTTTTGAAGCTTGGGATCCTTTCCCCGTGCCCAACTTTGGCAGTGTTCTCTATTCCCCGCGGACACCTAGCGTCTCCACAACCGGCAGCAGATCGATTAGATGTAAGGCTGAAATGCGACGAATGCGATGAATCGCGCATCGATCAGAGTGCTGTCTCGGCCTTGACAAGCTTCCGACGCGAGACTAAGATCCGACAAGACAACCGACTCACGTTAACATGACATCACCATTTAAACATTGCACCATGAACCATCGACGCGTCGCAGAGCATGGCGGCAACGGCCAGTTATTGCGCGCAGGCTTGCGCTCTAGTTCATATTATCAGCGCTCGACTCGTACCGTTTTTTTTTCGATCCCCTACAAAGCCTGCACCGGTCGCACGTTTCTTCTGCAAACGGCCACTCTTAGTTATCTTTGTTTATCGTCGATCACTTGGTACTGGCTTTTTCCCTGGTGACTACTACTTGACTGCCGCCGACTGGTCAGTTCTAGGCCTGGACAGCCATCGTAATGGCTTCAAATAATGCGACTCCCGGTTTATCGCACCTGCCTGGAGGATGGATAGAGACACCTGCAGATGCTAGTCGACAACAGTCATATATCGGATCACAGAACGGGGTCAATGCCGACGGCACCTTCATCTCCAATGTACATCACACCACTAGCCAGAGCTACTACGGCGCAGATGATGCGGGTGCATCTTCGGCCTCGAGTAACTCTACTGCAGTAGCATCAACAGACGCCCAAACGTCGCCAAATGCCACCAACGACCACCAAAGACAAGACAGACTCGCTCAAGATGGCGTTGCAACACAATCTGTTCCAAGTCACAACTACCTCCATGAGACATCGGGAGGACCTGTTGAGCGGCAGGTAGAACTGGAAAATGACACCTCCGACTCTGAGCTCGAAGGAGATCAGACAACAACCAAGCAGACCGGACCTGCGACAAGACCAAGTTTCAATTCCCGGAGTTCGAGGCCCATGACCGAAGACGACCTGTTCCGTGCGTTGTCTAGACGAAGAACGAGCCAGAGCAATGGTTTGAGCAAAACCAATACTGGCGCGACAGGACATAGCCCCGAGGAAGAGGATGAGATCAACAATCTCATGTCGAAGATGTTCGGCCATACTAGACGGGAAGCATCAGAGGAGGAGAAGACTAGACATCAAGGTGTCATCTTCAAGCACCTGACAGTCAAAGGCATGGGTCTCGGTGCAGCACTGCAGCCAAGTGTTGGCGCACTGTTCCTGGATCCGATCAGGTTTATCAAAAACCTTCTCACAAAAGGACCGCGTCAGGCTGCTGGCAAGCCTCCAGTGCGCACCATCCTAGACGACTTCTCAGGTTGCATACGACCCGGCGAGATGGTACTTGTTCTTGGGTAGGTAAATCAAACCGACTTGTTTACAAGTATGCTAATCCCTACAGGCGTCCAGGTTCTGGATGTTCAACATTCCTCAAAATGATCGGTAATCAGCGTTACGGCTTCGAAGAGATCACTGGTGATGTCTCGTACGGAGGCACCAATGCAGACGAGATGGCCAAGAAGTATCGGAGCGAGGTGCTCTATAACCCCGAGGATGACCTACACTATGCGACACTGAAAGTCAAGGACACTCTGAAATTTGCTTTGAAGACAAGGACCCCAGGCAAAGAGTCGAGGAAGGAGGGAGAGTCTCGAAAAGACTACGTCAACGAGTTCCTACGCGTAGTA
>Ga0265798_10004331_pt1 | contig 19680 bp, 17 predicted proteins | sample P3T30metagenome_FD_192430 | JGI IMG/M metagenome (GOLD analysis project Ga0265798, IMG submission 192430) | Plant litter microbial communities from East Loma Ridge, Irvine, California - P3 T30 | ecosystem: Environmental > Terrestrial > Plant litter > Unclassified | place: USA: California... | reverse complement strand
ACAATGGAGTCCACACCGGGCTGGTGCTGCCCAAGCGTGCCGCCGGGATCGACTGGACCGTCGACTTTCCCGCCGCCGACCTCGCCGACCCGCGCTACGCCGGCTACGACCATGTCGCGATCGGCTGGGGCGAGCGCGGCTTCTATCTCGGCACGCCGACCTGGTGGGACGTGCGACCCGGCGTGTTGCTCGGCGCGGCGTTGGGCAGCGACGCGACCCTGGTCCACGTCGAGCACGTGCCGCGCCCGCTGGTCGGCGCCGACACGCGCGCGATCGTCCTGCGGCCCGACGAATATCACAGGCTGGCGGCGGCGATCCGGGCGAGCCGCGCCGGCGGGTCGGCGGTGCGGGGCTATTACGGCTATGATGCCTTCTACCCCGGCGCGGGGCGGTACGACGCTGTCACGACATGCAACGACTGGACCGGGAACACGCTGGCGGCGGCGGGGGTGCGAGTCGGCCGATGGACGCCCTTCCCCACGGACGTGATGCGGTGGTTCTGATGTGAGCGGGTTCTGAACACCCCGTTCGTGCCCCGGCGGAGGCGGGGCCCAGGTGGGGCACGCTCATGAGAACCACAGGCGGCGCTTTACCTGGGTCCCGGCCTTCGCCGGGGCACTAGGATAAAGCGCCCCAGCCTCAATTCGCCGCGCCGGTCTGGTTCGCCATCTCGCCGCGCGTCGCCGCGAGCGTCGGCGCCGGCCCGGTGGCGGGGCGAAGGGACTCCCGCTCGGACGCCGGCACCGGCGCGGTCGGATCCGGACGGAACGCCTCGGGTGCGCGAGTCGTGCCCGGCGTCGGCGCATCGGCGGCGAGGTCGGGCGCGGCATGCTCGGCGTCGTCCGCGGGGAAGTAGCGGTCGAACCAGCCGAACTTCAGCGCCGCGCCGATACCCGCGGCGACCGCGCCGATCAGGCCGGCGGCCGCGATCGCGCGGTCGCGGCGGTGGTGATCCGGCTTGTAGCCGCGCTTGCTCTTGCCCTTCGGCTTGCTCTTCTGGGTCATGCGCGCGTCAACGGGCGGCACGCGCGCGCGTTCCCGCGACCGCCGGGCACTGAAGGTTTCCGCCGCGCCCCCAACCTGCTAGCTCAGCGGCCCGCAACCCGAGAGACGCGCCATGTCGACCCGCGACGACCTGATCCTGCAGACGCTCGAGCCCGCCACGCACGATCTCGGCGGCTTCAAAGTGTATCGCACCCTGCCCCATCGCGAGCGCACGATGGTGGGGCCGTTCCTCTTTTTCGACCAGATGGGCCCGGCGCATCTCGCCCCCGGCGACGGCGTCGACGTGCGTCCGCACCCGCACATCGGCCTGTCGACCGTCACCTACTTGTTCGACGGCGCGTTCCAGCACAAGGACTCGCTGGGCACCGACGCGCGGATAACGCCCGGCGCCGTCAACCTGATGACCGCGGGGACCGGCATCGTCCATTCCGAGCGGTCGCCCGCCGACGTCCGCGCAGACGGTCCCGCGCTCGCGGGCATCCAGACCTGGCTCGCGCTGCCCGACGGGCGTGAGGACATCGCCCCGGCGTTCGAGCATGTCGGCGCGGGCGAGCTGCCGATCGTCGAGGCGGGCGGCGCGCGCGCGCGCGTCATCATGGGGTCGCTTTGGGGGACACGCGCGCCCACCACCACCTATGCCGACACGATCTACGCCGACGTGGTGCTCGATCCGGGCGCGAGCGTCCCGATCGACGTCAGCACCGACGAGCGCGCGCTCTACCTGGCGGAGGGCGAGGCCTCGCTCGACGGTCTCGTGCTCGAACCGCGCAAGCTTTACGTGCTGCGCCCCGGCACTGCCGCGACGCTCAGTTCGGCGCTCGGCGGGCGCGCGATGCTCGCCGGCGGCGCCGCCTTCGCGACCAAGCGCCACGTCTGGTGGAATTTCGTCCACTCCTCGCGCGAGGCGATCCGCGAGGCCAAGCGCGCCTGGATGGCGGGCGAGTTCGCGCGCGTGCCTGGGGACGAGAAGGAGTGGATCCCGATCCCCGAGGTGCCCAAGACCGTCAGCTACCCGTGACCGCGGCGAGCCCCGACGCCGGCGTGTCGGTGCGCTCGGCGTAGCGCCGCGCCAGCACCGCGCAGACGAACAGCTGGATCTGGTGGAACAGCATCAGCGGCAGCACGATCAGCCCGACCGAGGCGGCGGGGAACAGGATCGCCGCCATCGGGATGCCGCTCGCCATGCTCTTCTTCGAACCGCAGAAGACGATCGCGATCTCGTCCTCCTTGCTGAAGCCGAGCGCGCGGCTGGCGGCGCGGGTGGCGAAGAGTACCAATGCCAGCATCACGCTGGCGATCACGACGATCGCGACGAGATCGACCACCGATACCTGCGTCCAGATCCCCGCGACCATGCCGGCGCTGAAGGCGGCGTAGACGACGACCAGCACTGAGCCGCGGTCCACTGTCGCGGTGAGCTTCGGGTGGCGCAGAAGCCACTGGCCGATCAGCGGGCGCAGTAGCTGGCCGACGACGAACGGCAGCAGGATCTGCACCGCGATCTCCTCCAGCGCGGCGAGCGACACGCCCCCGCTCGCCGCTGGCATCAGCTGCGCGACGAGCAGCGGGGTCAGCAGCGTGCCGACGAGGTTCGACAGCGATGCGCTGCACAGCGCCGCGGGGACGTTGCCGCGCGCGATCGAGGTGAAGGCGATTGACGACTGGACGGTCGAGGGCAGCAGGCTGAGGAACAGCAGCCCGGTGACCGCCGGCGCCGGCAGAAAGGGCCGCGTCGCCGCCGCGGTGGCGAGGCCGATCAGCGGGAACAGCACGAACGTGCTGACGAACACCAGCGCCTGCAGCCGCCAGTGCGTCAGCCCCGCCCAGATCGCCTCGGGTGCGAGCCGCGCGCCGTACAGCAGGAACAGCAGCGCCACCGCGACCGTCACCGCGCCATCGGCGACGCTCGTGAAGGCGCCGCGCGCTGGCAGCAGAGCGGCGAGCACGACGGTCGCGATCAGCAGCAGCAGATAGCGGTCGACGCGCGGCCAGCGGAAGCGGCGGGAGAACATGCGGGGCCTTTCGTTGTGTTGGGCGTCGATCCCGGAGAATGCGGCTTCGGTGATCCGTAAACGCTGACGCCCCGCCTCCAGCCGTGAGGTTCGCGCGTCTGGATCCTCCCCAACGCGGGAATGACGGAAGAAGGCGGATGAGCCTTGCTTGCGTCTGCATTTAGGCGATGGCGGCTCATGCAAAAACCCGATCGCCGCAATATCGTTTATCATCTAACGTGATGACCATGCCGGATATCGCGAGCACGGCAGCTTCACCGCCGCCGCGCGCGCGCTTGACCTGCGCCAGTCAACCGTAAGCCAGCACATCCGCCGGCTGGAGGATCAGGCCGGGCGGCGGCTGATCGACCGCGACACGCATCGCGTCGCGCTCACTCCGGACGGCGAGGCACTGCTCGACCACGCGCGCTCGGTGCTTGCCGCAAGCGACCGACTGTCGCGCCATCTCGCCGCGGTGCCGCTGCGCGGGCGGCTGCGGCTGGGCGCGTCGGAGGATTTCGTGCTCTCGGCACTGCCCGATGTGCTCGCCGGCTTCGCGCGCCGCCACCCGGAGGTCGACCTCGAACTCCGCGCCGGGCTGAGTGAGCACCTCTACGAGGCGTTCGACGCGGGGCAGCTCGACCTCATCTTCGTCAAACGCCGCAGCGGAGATCGCCGCGGCACGCTGGCGTGGGAGGAGCCGATCGCCTGGGTCGGGCGCGAGGGCTGGCGCGCCGAGGCGGACGCGCCGCTGCCGCTGCTGCTGTACCCGTCGCCGAGCGTGACGCGCGCCCGCGCGATCGCAACGCTGGAGGAGGCCGGGCGGACGTGGCGTGTGGCGTTCACCAGCGCGAGCCTCACCGGGCTGAGCGCGGCGGCGCGTGCCGGTTTGGGCGTGATGCCGCATTCGGCGCGATTGCTACCCGCAGGGCTGGCCGTGCTGCCGCCCGGCGCGGCTCTGCCGGCGCTGCCGACGATGGAGTTCGTGGTGATCGCGCCGGGGCACGATCCCGCGACGGCAGCGTTGGCGGCGGCGATGCTCGGCTGGTCGCGCGGGGTGCGGTGAGGGTTTGCTCAGCGTGCTGCTACGACCCATTCCCTCTCACCGTCACCCCGGCGAGGGCCGGGGTCCAGTTGCAATGGCCGTGTGGCTGTACCGAGACGTTAGCGACCGGGCCGCGGCCTTCGCCCGAGGCAACGGAACAGTGCCGTGGATCTGGTTCTTTTTAAGCTAAGCGCCAGAACACACCGCCGCCGCCATCCGCCGTGCGGCGGTGCCCTCACGCCTTCCGCGTCAGAGGCCGACGACGCCGCCGTCGGTCTTGGTGATCACGATCGTCGCCGAGCGCGGGCGCGTCGGGGTGCTCACCGCACCCGCCTGGTTCGCCGGCCAACTCGACGTGATGTTTGCGGGCCCACCGTTCTCGCCGGGGTGCTGGATGTTGACGAACAGCGAGCGGCCGTCCGGGGTCGAGGTGATGCCGGTGATCTCACACTCCTTCGGCCCGACCAGGAAGCGCTTGAGCTTGCTACCCGGCGCCGCGCCGATGCGCGTGGTGGTGGTGCTCGTCGTCGTGGTGTTGGCGGCGGTGGTCAGCGTGTTGTTGACCACGCGCGTGCCGCCGTCGCCGACGCTGCCCGGCATCGCAGCGAGCAGCATGCAGTTGGTGACGTCGGTATAGGCGCCGTCGTCGGTCTCGATCCACAGCACCGGCGCGACCTGCCCGCTGGCATTGCTCGGCAGGCCGAACCACAGGCCGTCGGGCGAGGAGAAATCGTTGCTGGCGTCGAGGCCCGAGAGGTTGATGTTGGTCGGATCAAGGTCGCTGCCCGCGCCGAAGGCGTAGATGTCCCAGGTGAACGCGGTCGCCTCGGTGGTGTCGCCGGTCTCGCGCAGACGGATGACATGGCCGTTGGCGTTGCCGCGCGAGGCCTGCGTGCTCGTGGGCGGGTCGGCGTTAACGACGTCCCCCTGCGGCAGCTTGGGGTCGGTGTAGGCGCGCGGGTTCGCGGCGTCGGTGGTGCCCGGGGTGCGCGACGAGTTGTTGGTCAGCGTGCAGTACATCTCGCCGTTGACCGGGTTGACCGCGGTCCACTCGGGCCGGTCCATCCGCGTCGCGCCGAGCACATCGGCGGCGAGGCGCGTGTTGATCAGCACATCAGCCTGGTCCGCGAAGGCATAGCTGGCGTTGGACGCGGTCAGCCCGTTCTGCCCGAAGGTCAGCGGCAGCCAGGTGCCGGTGCCGTCAGCGTTGAAGCGCGCGACGTAGAGCGTGCCGGTATCGAGGTATTTGTCGCCGGTGGCGAGGCGGTCGCTCGGTGTCGCGTCGGCGGCGACCCAGGGCGTCGCCGAGACGAACTTGTAGATATATTCGTTCTGCGCGTCGTCGCCCATGTAGAAGGCGGGGCGGACGCCCGCGACCACGCGGCCGGCCATGCAGCCCTCGTGGTTCATGCGGCCGAGCGCGGTGCGCTTCCGCGGCGTCGAGGTCTGCGTGTAGGGATCGATCTCGACCACCCAGCCGAACTGGAACGGCTCGTTGCGGAAGTCGGCGGTGCCGTCCGCGGCGGCGCTGGCGGTCGCGGTGGCGTTCCAGCGCGCGAACACGGTGCTCGACGGGTCGGATGGCGTCACCGTCGTCCAGCCGTAATTGCCGGCGCGGCCCTCGCTGATGCCGTAGCGGGTCAGCGACACGTTCTGCTTGGCGTTGCCCGCGGCGGTGCGGACCGCGGCGTCACCCGCGGTGCGGCGGAAATAGCCTGCCCAATTCTCCTCGTTGGTGAGATAGGTGCCCCAGGGCATATAGCCGTTGGCGCAATTGTTGATCGTGCCGCGCCCGGTCGTGCCGTCGGCCGAGTAGAGCGTGCGCAGCGCCGCGTCGCCGCGCACCGGCCCGTTGAACTGCACCGGCGTGTTGGGGGTGATGCGGCGGTTGAGCGCGCTGCCCTGCACGTAGCTCCACGCGCCGCTGTTGCTGGGGCGGGTGACCTCGATCACCGAGACGCCGTGCGCCTCGATCTCCTTGATCGCCTCGGCCTCTGGGCGCGGCGACGGCGACGCACCATTGGCGTGCAGATAAGCCTGGGTGATGTTCTCGTGGTTGAGCACCAGCAGCCCGCGCGTATTGTTGGTGGTGTCCGGCGCGTTGCCGGTCGCGGCGAGGCCGAATAACGACATGCCGTCGTGATGGTCGCCGGCGCGCTGCGCGAAGTTGGTGTCGCTGCCGTCATTGGCATAGGCCGCGACGCCCGCCGCGATCGGATCGCCGAGCCGGTACAGCACGGTCACCTGATAGTCGGACGGCACGGTGACGACGTCGTTGAGGTTCTTCGCCACCGCGGTGAAGGCGAGCGTCGCGGGCAGCACGGTAACGGTCGAGCGCGCGCTGCTCGAGCCGCTGCCGCCGCTGGCAGTGAACTCGAACACCAACGCGGTCGACTGGGCCACGTTGGGCGCGGTGAAGGTGATTGAATTGCCGCTCGTGATCACCGGCACGGTCGGCCCGCTGACCTGGGTGAACTTGGTGGTGCTGGCGTTGTCGGTCGCGGTGGCGGTGAGCGTCACGACGCGGCCGCCCTGGGTCTGAACGTTGACGCCGTCCGAAACGGTGATGACGTCGTTGCCATCGTCATCGCAGCCGGCCAGCAGCGCCCCGCCAAACACCGCAGTGGTCATCGCGCTCATCCCGCCCATCAGCTGGCGGCGCGAGTAGCGACGTGCGACGAGGTCGGCGAGGTGCGGGTTGCGCGTCGGGTTGGCGTCGACGTCACCGTCGTCATAGGAGGCGGTGGTGAGGCTGAGCTGCTGGTCGGTCATGACGCTCCCTGGGCGCTATGTGCTTGTACCCAGGCCTAATGACCGCGCTCCGAGGCAGGGCAGCGACAGTTTGATGAGAGTGGGATGACGTGCGCGTTACGTCGGTGTGACAGCGGCGATTGGCTTGACTGGCGCGCGCGATCCGCTATGTGCCGCCCCGCGCGTCCCGCCCTCGGGCGATGACGCACCGTCCGAGACAGCGGGTGGCCTCAGGGCCTTAATTCCCCGCCGAGACGGGGACAGGACCAACGCGACCGCGACGCGCCTATCGAGGGCGAGCGCTGCCGCTGCCCGTACGGGCTCCCATTCCCCATCGCTGGACATTACCGCCGGGCGCTCGCGCGCGGCGGTTCGTACCCGGACAGGCGGCCTCGGCCCTCTGTCCCAACGTGGAGAATGGCATGGATCGTAGTCAGAAGACCGCGGCCGTCGCCGAGCTGAACGATACCTTCTCGAAGGTCGGCGTGGTGGTCGTCACCCGCAACCTCGGGATGACGGTGGCGCAGTCGACCGACTTGCGCAACCGGATGCGGGACGCCGGCGCGAGCTACAAGGTCTCCAAGAACAAGCTTGCCAGGATCGCGCTCGACGGCACCGATTATGGCTCGCTCAGCGAACTGCTGACCGGTCCGGTCGGCCTGGCGTCCTCGACCGACCCGGTCGCGGCAGCCAAGGTGGCGGTCGATTTCGCCAAGACGACCGACAAGTTCGAGATCGTCGGCGGCGCGATGGGCGCGACCGCGCTCGACCTGGCCGGCGTGCAGGCACTGGCGACGCTTCCGTCGCTGGACGAGCTGCGCGCCAAGATCGTCGGCCTCATCGTGGCCCCGGCCACGAAGATCGCCACGATCGCCCAGGCACCGGCCGCGCAGATCGCGCGCGTCCTCGCCGCGCACGCGGAGAAGGAAGCCGCCTGATCGGGCAGCTGACCGGCATTTGTTTGTGAACATGGGGCACCTGTCCCCGCTTGATAGGAAGTAAGATCATGGCAGACCTGAACGCGCTGGTTGACCAGCTGAGCGAGCTGACCGTCCTCGAGGCCGCCGAGCTCTCGAAGCTGCTCGAAGAGAAGTGGGGCGTCTCGGCCGCCGCGGCCGTCGCCGCTGCCCCGGCCGCCGGTGGCGCGGGCGCGGGTGCGCCGGCCGCCGAGGAGAAGACCGAGTTCGACGTGATCCTCACCGGCGACGGTGGCAAGAAGATCAACGTCATCAAGGAGGTCCGCGCGATCACCGGGCTCGGCCTGACCGAGGCGAAGGCTCTCGTCGAGGGCGCGCCGAAGCCGGTCAAGGAAGGCGTGAGCAAGGACGAGGCCGAGAAGGTCAAGAAGCAGCTCGAGGAAGCCGGCGCGACCGTCGAGCTCAAGTAAGCCGATCACCGGGCCCGCGGGTTCGCCCGCGGGACACGGGCTCAGCAGCAGCGGGGCGGCCTTCCTGGCGGAAGGTCGCCCCGTTCGCGTTGCAGGATCGCGGGCGCCGATGGGGCTGACGTTGATCGTCGGCGGGCCGTCGGGCGATACTGCGACGCGCTGTTATCCCTCTCGTCCGCGCCGCGTCGTTACGGCTGCCAGTTCGGCCGATATCCGGGGTCGAGTCGACGATCGAGGAAATAGGCCGCGCTGATGAAGGCCAGGTGCGTCAGCGCCTGCGGGAAATTGCCGAGCGCCGCGCCGCGGCGGTCGAGTTCCTCAGCGAACAGGCCGAGGTGGTTGCCATAGGCGATCCCCTTCTCGAGCATGAGCTGCGCCTCCTCCAGCCGCCCGGCGCGCGCGAGGCATTCGGCGTACCAGAAGGTGCAGGTGGTGAAAGCGCCCTCGCCGCCCTCCAGCCCGTCGTCGTCGCGGTAACGATAGACCAGCCCGTCGTCGCGCAGCTGCGCGCCGATCGCATCGAGCGTCTTCAGCCACACCGGGTCGGTAGAGGAGACGAAGCGCACCAGCGGCATCATCAACAGTGCGGCGTCGAGCGCGGTGCCGCCGCGCTCCTGGACGAAATAGCCGTGCACGGGGTGGCGGAAGTTCGCCCACACGTCCGCCACGATCGCGTCACGCGCCTCGGCCCAGGCGACCAGCGGCGCGGGCAGCGAGCGCTTTTTGGCGAGCCGGATGGCGCGATCGAGCGCCACCCAGCACATCACGCGCGAGTGGAGGAAGTGGCGCGGCGGCCCGCGCATCTCCCAGATGCCAGCGTCGGGCTCGTGCCAATGAGCGATGACGAAATCGACGATGCCGCGGACGTGCTGCCAACCCGCGTGGCTGATCGCCGCGCCATATTTGTTCGAGAGATAGGTGCTGTCGAGCAGCTCGCCGAAGATGTCGAGCTGGGTCTGGCCGTGGGCGGCGTTGCCGATCCGCACCGGCCGGCTGCCGGCATGGCCGGCGAGATGATCGAGCTCGCGCTCGTCGGCCGCCTCCGATCCGTCCAGCGCGTACATCACGCGGATCGGATGCTCCTGATCCGCGTGCATCACGCGCTCGCCCGCCCAGCGGCGAAAATGCTCGGCCTCGTCGACGAAGCCCAGCCGCATGAAGGCATAGACGGTGAAGGAGGCGTCGCGGATCCAGGTGGCGCGATAGTCCCAGTTGCGCCCAGCCCCGGTCGCCTCGGGCAGTGCGAAGGTCGCCGCCGCGGCGATCGAACCATGCTGTGCCGAGGTCAGCAGCTTGAGCGCCAGCGCCGAGCGCAACACCTGCTCGCGCCATCGTCCCTTGTAGCTGGCATGGCCGAGCCAGTGGCGCCACGCCCGCGCGGTCGCGTCAACGGCAGCCTCTATCGACGCAGCGTCGGGACGGGAAAGCGAGTCGTCGCCGAGCACGAACCAGGCGCTGTCGCCCGCCGCCAGCGTGAAGTCGGCGGTTGCTACGCCCTCGCCTTCGTCAACGACGAGCGGCATCGAGGCGTGGAGCCGCAGCGCAAGGTCCGCGCCGACGAAGCGCGCGCTTCGGTTCTCGCCCTCGACCCGCGGCACCTCGCGCGCATAGTCGAAGCGCGCCGCGCAGCGCGCGTCGAAGCCGACCGTCCCCTGCGTGACCGTGACGCGACGGAGCAGGCAGCGCGCGCCGAGCGTCCCGACCGTGTCGGGATGCGGCATCAGATCGAGCACCTCGGCGCTGCCCTCCTGCGCCATCCAGCGTGTCACCAGCACGTTGGTGTCGGGCAGGTAGAGCTGGAGCCGGCGCGGGTCGGCGAGACGGGGTGCGAGCCAGAAGGCGCCGCCCTTCTCGTCGTCGAGCAGATCGGCGAAGATCGTGGGGCTGTCGAGCGACGGCCAGCACAGGTAGTCGATCGTGCCGTCTCGCGCGACCAGCGCGGCGGTCTCGAGGTCGCCGATGATGCCGCGGTCGCCGATTGAGCGCGGCGGGACGCGCCGCGCCGACGTGGGGCGCTCGGCCGAGTCGACGTCCGCGTCGCCGTGCTCGGCCCCGACGCGTTCACCCATTGTCGCGGAACTCGGGGTAGAGCGTCATCCCGCCGTCGACGAACAGCGTCGTGCCGGTGACATAATCGGCGTCGTCGGAGGCGAGCCATACCGCCGCGCGCGCGACGTCCTCGGGCTCGCCGATCCGGCCATAGGGGATCAGCCGCAGCAGCTTCTCCAGCGCCTCGTCGGTCTCCCATGCGTCCTTGTTGATCGGCGTGCGGATCGCGCCCGGGGCGATGGCGTTGACCCGGATGCCGTCGCCGGCGACCTCCTGCGCGAGCGATCGCGTCAGCATCCGCACCCCGCCTTTGGCCGAGGCGTAGTTGACGTGCCCTGCCCAGGGAATAACCTCGTGGACCGAGCTCATCGCGATGATCGTTCCGGCGCTGCGGGCGGGGCGCGCGTCGCTCGGCTGCGCACGGAAACGACGCACCGCCTCTCGCGCGCAGAGGAAATGGCCGGTGAGGTTGACCCCGATCACCGTGTTCCACTGGTCGAGCGAGAGGTCGGCGATGGCGGCGTCCTGCTGCACGCCCGAGTTGGCGACGAGCACGTCGACGCGACCAAAGGCGGCGGCGGTTTCGTCGAACAGGCGGACGACGTCCTCCTCCTGCGACACGTCCGCCTCGATCGCGACCGCACGCCCGCCCGCCGCCTCGATCCGCTCGACCAGCTCGTCGGCCGGTTCGCGCTGCGAGCGATAGTTCACCGCCACCGCGGCGCCGGCGCCGGCGAGCGCCTCGGCGACCACGAGGCCGATGCCCGAGCTCGCGCCCGTGACGATCGCGCTATGGCCGGCGAGCGGCCGCGCCGGGTCGGACCGGGTCGCCATCTCAGTCGCGCGTCGGCGAAGAGGCGTTGATCGGCTCGGGTGCCGACACCGCGCGCAAGCTTTGCAGCTGCGTCTCAGGATCGATCCGGCGCGTGCGCTGCTTCACCTTGACCGGCTCGGCCTTGCCGCTGCGCATCGCCGCGACCACCGCCTCGATCACCGCGAGGTCGGCGAGCCCCTCCTCGGCGTCGGGCTCAGGGTCGTGGTCTTCGAGGATACAGTCGCTGAAGTAGCGCAGCTCGCCGCCGAACTGGTCGGTCGCGGCGAAGGTTTCGTGCGAGTCCTTGCCGCCGACGCTGCGGAACTGCTCGAGCCCCTGACCGAAGCCGTAAGCGGGGTTCATCTCGATCGAGCCCTTGGTGCCGACGACGATCAGGCTGTCGACCGCGTCGGCGGCGTAGCTCACGGTGAACTGGGCCAGCTTGCCGCCGGGCAGCCGCAGTGTGGCGGCGACCGTGTCGTCGAGGTCGCCCAGCCCCGCAGCGGCATGGCGCACGCCAACCGCGGACACCACCTCGACCGGCTCGGCGCCGAACAGATAGCGGATGGCGTTGATCGGGTACGGTCCCATGTCGAAGAGCGGACCCGCCTCGATGCCGTGGTGCGCGCGGTGATTGGCGGGGTCGAGCGGCTGCGAGAAGAGCGAGGTGAAGGCGATCAGCTCGCCGAGCTCGCCCGAACGGATGCGGCGGATCGCGTCGAGCGTGGCGGGCTCGAAGTGGAGGCGATAGGCCGTCATCAACTTGGCCTTGCCGCGCTTGGCGGCATCAGCGATCCGCTGCGCCTGCTCGCTCGACACCTCCAGCGGCTTTTCGCACAGCACGTGGATGCCCGCCTCAAGCGCGGGCACCGCGAACTCGGCGTGACGCCAGTTGGGCGTGGCTAGATAGATCGCGTCAATCTCGCCGCTTTTCAGCAGCCCGGCGAAGCTCTCATAGCCGTAGAGGTGCTTTACGCCGTATTTCTTGCCGAGCTTGGTGAGCTTGACCGGGTCGCCCGAGACCAGCGCGGTGATCTCCGAGTTGCCGGTGTGCTTGACGCCGGGCATCAGCGCCTCCTGCGCGATGTCGCCCAAGCCGACGATGGCGTAGCGCACCTTGCGCCCGCCGAGCCCCAGTGCCGACGCGATGCTCATGCCTGTCTCCGCTGCGTTCATTCGAGGAACGCCGCAACCGCTTGGGAGCGGGGTAAGGTTCCGCTACCAGCGCTATCCCAGCGCCGCCGCGACCGCGGCGCGAAGCGCCGGCAGCACCTCGGCCTCGAACCACGGGTTGCGCCGCATCCACAGCCGCGAGCGCCACGACGGGTGCGGCAATGGGAACAGCGCCGGCCGATAGGCGCGATAGTCCGCTACGCGCGGCGTCAGCGCCCCCGGACCGAGCACGTGCGCCTGGGCGTAGCTGCCGACGAGTAGCGTCAGCCGCACCTCGGGCATCGCGGCGAGCAGCGGCTCGCGCCACCGCGCCGCGCAGGCGCGCGGCGGCGCGCGGTCGCCCCCGGCGGCGCGGCCGGGATAGCAGAAGGCCATGGGCAGCGTCGCGACGCGCGCCGCGTCGTAGAAGGTGGCGGCGTCGATCCCCATCCAGTCGCGCAGCCGGTCGCCCGAGGCGTCGTCGAACGGACGGCCGCTCGCGTGGACCTTGCTGCCCGGCGCCTGGCTCGCGATCAGCACCCGCGCGCTCGGCGAAACCTGGATCACCGGTCGCGCGCCGAGCGGCAGCTCCGCGACACAGGCGGTGCAAGCGCGCACCCGCGCCACGAGCTCGTCAAATGTCTCCACCGCGGCGGAGGTAAGCCTCAAGGATCGCCGTGCAAGGGAGAGGGGCTTGGCCGCGGCCAGAGGGTGCGCCATCTTGCGAGGCGGAGACGCGCGCGATGACTGACCTACCCCCCGACAGCAAGCTTACCCGCTCCAAGCGGCGCTGGGCCGAGGAGCATAAGTTCGCCGACACCGCGCCGCCGGCGGACCGCGAGCGGCTGCCGCCGGGTCAGCATCTCGTCACCAACTGGCCGGTACTCGACCTGGGCGAGACGCCAAACATCGCGACCGCGCGCTGGCGGCTCGAGCTCGGCGGGCTGGTCGAGCGGCCGGTGACGCTCGACTGGGCCACCTTCACCGCTTTGCCGGAGACCCGCTCGCGCTCGGACATCCACTGCGTCACCACCTGGTCGCGCTACGACAATGACTGGACCGGGGTGAGCACGCGCGACCTGCTCGATCTGGTGCAGCCCCGCGCCGAGGCGCAGGCGGTGATGCTGCACGGCTACGACGGCTACACCACCAACGTGCTGCTCGCCGACTTCGCCGCGGCCGACTCGCTGGTGGCGCACGCCTGGCAGGGCAGGCCGCTGAAGCTCGAGCACGGCGGCCCGGCGCGGCTGATCATTCCGCACCTGTACTTCTGGAAGAGCGCCAAGTGGATCCGCCGCATCGAGCTGATCGCCCGCGACGCGCCGGGCTTTTGGGAGGTCAACGGCTACCATATGCGCGGCGACCCGTGGAACGCGGAGCGGTACGGGTGAAGGGCTGATCCGTCGCGGCAGACGCGCGCCGCGGGTGCGATCTCGATCCGCCGCTGACCCGCTCAAGCAGCTCGCCCTACCCCGATGGCTGGACCGACGGCGTCAAGGCGGGCGTTGTCACGGCGGCGACCCTCGACTTTTCGCGCCCAGCCCCCTCGTCTCCATCATCTCGGCGGCATGCTCAGGTCCGACCGCCGCGGACATCATGATGCCGAGCGTGAAGTTGGCTCACTGAGCGTCAGACAATCGTCGAACTGGATGAAGCGGCGTAGGGCGGTCGTCTCCTCGGTGCCGATCCCCGCCTTGTCGAGAGTCGCTAGCCGGTCACTGGAGGTGCGCACGGCAACGTCCTTGTTACCCGACGACAGCGCTCCCGTGACGTGGGTGGTGACGGTGATGACGTCCTGCTGCACGCCCCGGTCGTAGGTGGAAAAGCCGTCCTCGAGCGCCTTCTGGTGGTCGGGGTACTCCCAAGTCAGATCGCGCAGCTTCTCGGGCGAAACTCGGTCGTCAGGTCAGCGACGTGCTCAAGGTCGTCACGGATCCTCGAGATCGGCTTTATGTTCCACAGACACAGGCTCAACGTCATTAAGCTGAGCCAGCAGGTCCTCAAAGCCCTCCGCGCCATGTACCCGGTAGCTCTGCCTGAAGCCCTGTCCCAGAACGTTCAGGTCGCGCTGGGTCAGGAGCGCCACGGCCACAAAGCGATCGTCAGTCACGTTGGATCAACGAGGTTTGCCGACGCAAGTGCCGGGCCTCACCAGCTTTTCTGGCGCCGTGTGCCCCGGAGTGGGAACGGGACTCCCGGAGACGACGCTGACGGCCTTGCGGGAGCTACGCTCGTCTCGCAGCAGGGTCTCGCTGCTCCACAAGGTACCAGTTGCCATCGACCAGCGTAACTCGCGGCTGGGGTTTCCCGATCGAACGCCGTCGACGGGGCGCACCCGACCGGCGAGCCTCCTCATCGAACTTGATCTCATACTGGTCGATGAGTCGATACAGTGTTGTTCTGCCTATCCGCAGGCGGTCGGCCGCTGCACTGAGATTGTACCCCGAAAGACGTAGAGCCGACTGAATGGCAGCGCGTTGCGCGTGCGCCATGGTACCCTCAATCTGATGGTCTATGCTCATTCCGCAACGCCCAGTCTACTATATGTCGCCGCCGCGACTGCCGCCCTGTACGAATATATTGGTACATCGAAAACGGCGCGAAGCATTGTAGATTGTTGCACGCTGATACCTCCGTCCGAGACGCCCTCAAGGCGCCCTATGCGGAGGTACGAGACTTCGGCTCGTTGGATGCGTTTCCCCAACGTGAGTTAATCCATTGCAGAGCGGACAAGCCCCGCAGCAAAGGATTTCACATTCTTGCGCTGCTGTGACGAGCCCAATCCCGCTCAGCATGGTGACCCCATGCAGTGGCTTGCACGACTCGCGGGGCGTTGCGACCTTCCCGGCACGGGCGATCTGCTGAAGGAGCAGCGTCAGCGCAGCGCGTGGGCGGCTGGTCGGTATAGCCTTACACCGTCCCAGGAAGGGATCGCCTCGCCGAGTTGGCAGTGGCGCAGCGCAAGCTGAGCGACCATTTTCTCTGCGTGCGCTTCTCAAACGACAATAATATCGAACAGACGGCCGCGGCCCTTGTCGCGCGACACGGGCCCCGCGCCCGACAGCAGGTTGTCGATCAGATCATCGCGGCCATCCGCGCGCACGATCTAGCGGCGGCTAAGCGGTGGGACGAGATCGGAGAGGCTGTCGATCGCAATCTCGCGGCTTAAACCTCAACGCTTCTCCCCGCGAAGATCCGCAAGTTCACACCTGAAGCGCCAGCCTCCTTGGCTTAACTTCAGCGGTCAGCGTCTCCCACCCCCGATCACCGGCTGTCGCGTCGCAGCTGTGTAGGGCGGTTGTATGGTCAGTCTTGCGCCAAGGTACGAACGCCCGCGTACCATCGTGCATATGGCGTGTTATGCGCTAGACGCCGGTTGTAGTCCGGCGCGCCGTCGTCCCACCATACCGGCCCTCTTTCGCCGAGCGCAAGCTTCGCGGCGTGGACCCTGGCTCGTGCCGCGCTCAGGCCGTGCTTATCATCTGACCGTAGCGCGGCAGCGATCGCTCGACGCGCCGTCATCAACTCACCAACGAGGCGCTTGCGCTCCGCTTCGGACAGGCGTGGGTCGGTGCGTCGCCACAGGCGCCCTCGCACCACTAGGTATCGGCCGTCCGGCGTCAGCAGCGGAGGCCTTGTCACACGCCGCCGCCATAGCCGCGGGGCGACGCCGCGCCTGCCCCGAGCCAGCGCTTAGGCGAGTCCTCGGTCGTTACCCCTCTCCGACCGTCAGCGACGCGCGCCCGTCATCGGCCTTGCCCGTCAAACCGGGGACCTCGTCGAGCTGGCGCAGGTCGGTGAACCGCCCGCGCTCCTCGCGGTAGCGGACGATCTCGAAGCCGTGTCCGCGCAGCCCCGCCACTGCGTCCAGCTCCTCGGCCGTGGCGGTGTTGACATTGATCGGCGTTCCGTCAGTCATTTTTGAGCCTCCACGTCCACGATGCGGTTCAGTCGGCCTGCGGACTTTTCGCGAGAAAGTCGATCGGCGTTCGCGCCAACTCACGGAAGCGGATGTGCCACATCTCGCCGGCACCGGCCCGGCGGCGCGCCCATCGCGTGTCGTCCTGCCGGCTCCCCCTCAGTTCGTCGGCGAGCCGCTCGACCCATCCCGCCTGATCAATCGCCGCGCAGAGCAGCACCCTTCCGAGTTGTGGTCGACGCCTGCGATCGGGTGATCGTCGATCATACGGACTTGTCCGGCGTCCACGGATCGCGCGCACCGAGCAGGCGCTCGTCTATCTCCAGCACGATAGCGAGGTGGCGGCGCTCCAAGTCGGGCAGCCGGCGCGGCGCGCCGCGCGCGACGAAGCGCGCCAGGTAGCCTGGGCCTCGCCCAACCTTGCGGGATAGCTGCGACAGGCTCTCACCGCGTTGGGCAGCGACTCGGACGAGGGTCTCGCGGGCGCTCATCGCCTTCGCATGGCTCAAACTTCCGAGTCGATCCAGTCTTTTTGTTCGCGCTATGTTCCTGCATGCTTCGAGAATGGTCGGCCCGCCGAAGACACTTCAGGATCTCCGCCGGGTCGAAGGTTCGGTGCGCGTGACCTGCCGCGCATGCAAGGCGGTGAAGCGGCATGACCTAGAAGAGCTGATCATCGACCGCCGCTTCCGCCGCCTCTCCATGGAGTGGGAGGCGGTGCGGCATGGCATGCCGTGCCATGAGTGCGGGGCGAACGACACGCGGGTAGACGGCGTGCCGTTCGGGCAGGACGATCTCGAGCGCCGGGCGCGCCGCTCACGCGCGCTGCTGATGAACCTGGCGCTGGCCGTGCTCGACGACGCCAGCCGGCGCGCCCGGGACGAGGACGTCTGCGTGCCAGCCACCCGCCTCGCCTTACGCGTGCTGCGCCCCTACCTGCCCGACCGCGAGCTGCTGGTGACCTTCTGGACCGCGGCGGAGACCGGGCGCGGCAAGCCGCACGGGCCGGCGCTTCAGGCGATGCGGTGGATCGTCACCAAGCTTGTCGACGCCGGTCACCCGGTGTGGGCGGAGTTTCGGTGAAATGTAGTTGTCGCGCGCTGTTCTTAGTGGCGACAAGATGTCAGCGATGGTGGATCGGAACGATGACAGCGAATCGCTGCTCGCGCTCTACACTCCTTCTATGGGCTGCGCCCTTGTGTTGGCTGCCGCTAACACCGGCCTTATGGGTCTACTCGCTCTCACGTTAGCTTTCATGAGCCACTCCTCAGTCGAGCAGATGATTTGATATCGACACGGCTCCCTTGCTTTCCTTATTTTTGGCGGCGCGATACCAGCTACCCTGCTGATGACTCTTGGGCGCCGCCATCCATGGATCAGATTAGCTGCTACTGGCGCGATGCTGGTTGCATACTTACCCTTCGCACCATACTTCATGTCTTCGGGTGGTGGCATTTGAGCTTTACGGACGTAGCCCTCTGGATGAGGAGGATGAGGAGCGTTGGCCCAGCCGCCCGTCCGACGAGGTGATCGCGCTGGAACAGCCTTCTCAAGATCCTACCCGACAGGACTATCGTGCATGCCCCACCGCCGCCTTTTGCATCACCGGATGGTGCCGATGCGACGGCAGTAAGCAACCGCGGCTGACCTCCCGGTTGTTGTCGGCTGTGCCGCGGGATCGCAGCGACGGCATAGTCGCTTTCGGATCTCGAGTTTGACCGCTCAGGTGCCAGCTTTCGCGCATGGCGTCATTATCGCTCGCTCGGCTCGGCGCTGCGGCTCGATCTGCAATGAGGATCGTTCTCACCTCGGCGACAAGAGGATGCCACATGACACAGCAGAACGAATACGACCACGCTAACGACGGCGGCACCAACGATCCCGGTGAGAACGGCGAAGATCAAGACATCCTCGGCAAGGAGCAGGAGGACCTTACCGCCGACGACCTTGAGGGTGATGGCCGCACCGAGGACGACACCTCTGACCTGCCCGATGCGGAAACCAAGTACCTAGGCGACTTCGCCTAAGCGTCCGCTAAATCGAGAAGAATCGTCATGCCTATCGCCTGACGCAGGCGTGAGGGTGGCGCCTCTTTTGCTAGGCATCATAGAGGCGCTCGATCAAACTGGCAGAAGGAGCGTCGCCGGAAAAGCGCCAGCTATTACCTTCGAGCGCGACGCTCACCTTCGGCGTGCTAGCCTACGAAGTCGCCACCGATCGCGATCGACAAGCTGGCGACTGCGACTAGCACGAGGTAGATCGTACCGGCCAATCTGTTCACCCGATTGGCGCGCGGGAAGGATCGTGCTCTCATCTTCTCTCCTGACCGAGCAAGCGTTGCTGGGTGCGAGAACATCGCCGAGGCGTGATCGATCCACCGACGCGCTGCGCCTTTTAGGTGAGCGTCCCTTCGATCTGCACCAGATCGTTAGCTGATGACCTGGATAAGTGTTCGCGGCGAGCGCGCTCGCGCTCGACCGACACAAAAGCCGTCGAGATTGGTGGATGACGGCGACTCCGCGTTCCACGCCAGCGCTTTGTCCGCAGCGACGCAGACGCGGTCGCGGATGCTCGGGACGGGATCAATCCCCGGAGGCGTACCGCACCACGCGCTGAACACCGCCGACCGGCAGGTTGCGCCTCACCTGGTATCGTCGCACCACGCGCTCCCCCTCGTCGATCATGCAAGTAGATTCGCGCTTCCCCGGAGCGGATGTGTAAGTCGCTCTAGATCAGAGACTTTCCCTGGCCGGAGCCTTCTGCGCGTGTTCGTCGTTCGGCGGCTGTCATCCTCTGCGAGCGGGCCTGTGCCAGTATGTGGGAAGCCTTCTTCTGGGGTCTGGTCGGTGGCTCCGCGCTCGTCCTTGGCGCCGCGATCGCCTACGTCGCCACGCTACCGCAGCGACTGATCGCGTCGGTTATGGCGATCGGCTCGGGCGTGCTGATCTCCGCGGTCGCCTTCGACTTGATGGATGAGGCCTTCAAACGTGGCGGCTTCGACTCTACTGCCGCCGGCTTCCTCGGCGGAGCTATCGTCTATACGGCCGCGAACATCATCGTCTCCAGGCGCGGCGCGCGGCACCGCAAACGCTCAGGCTACAACCCGAACGAGAGCCAACCCGACGCGCAGAGCAACTCCGGTGCTGCCATCGCCATAGGTGCGCTGCTCGACGGCATCCCAGAATCGGTAGTGATCGGCGTCAGCCTGCTCGGTGGCAGCGGCGTGAGTGCAGTGACGGTCGGCGCGGTGTTCCTGTCCAATGTGCCCGAGGGGCTATCCAGCGCCGCCGGCATGAAAGCCTCCGGCCGGGGGGCGGCGTACATCTTTGGCGTATGGGGCGGGATCGCTCTTGCCTCAGCCATTGCCGCGCTGGTCGGCAACGTCGCGCTTGCTGGCAGTAGCCCCGACGTCATCGCTGCCGTGACCGCGTTGGCGGCCGGTGCGATCTTGGCAATGCTCGTCGACACGATGATCCCAGAGGCAACCGAGGCCACGCACGACTACTCGGGGCTTATCGCTGTCATCGGCTTCTTCGCGGCGTTCGTGCTGTCGAAAAGCGGAGGCTT
>Ga0265798_10004330_pt1 | contig 19680 bp, 19 predicted proteins | sample P3T30metagenome_FD_192430 | JGI IMG/M metagenome (GOLD analysis project Ga0265798, IMG submission 192430) | Plant litter microbial communities from East Loma Ridge, Irvine, California - P3 T30 | ecosystem: Environmental > Terrestrial > Plant litter > Unclassified | place: USA: California... | reverse complement strand
GGCTGCGCTCATCGGAAATCTCGAACTGCTCCAGCGACTCGGGGGCCACGGCGTAGCCGCCGGGGTTGGTCTTCGAGCCCGCGCTAATACTCGTGATGCCCAGCTTGATAGCCTGGTCACGGAAGGCCGGGCTTTCGCGGGTCGAGAGCGATAGCTCCACCTCTTCATTGAGCAGGCGGTAGGCGCAGATGAGCTGCACCAGCTCGCGGTCGCTCATCTCCACCTTGGGCTGGAGCAGGCCCTCGGCGGGCCGCAGGCGCGGGAAGGAGAGGCTATACTTAGTTTGCCAATAGGTGCGCTCCAGGTAGTCGAGGTGCAGCGCGGTGTAGAAGCAGTCGGTGCGCCAGTCTTCGAGCCCGATGAGCACGCCCAGCCCCATCTTGTGGATGCCGGCCCGGCCCAGGCGGTCGGGGGTATCGAGGCGGTACTGAAAATTCGACTTTTTACCCTTGGGATGGTGCTTTTTGTAGTCCTCCTGGTGGTAGGTTTCCTGGTACACGAGCACCGTGTTGAGGCCCTCCGGGATGAGGCGCTCGTAGTCGGCCTGGTCCAGCGGCTGCACTTCCATCGAGAGGTGGGCGAAGTGCGGGCGCAGCGTCTTCAACGCCCTTTCCAAGTACTCAACGCCCACGGTCTGGTTGGCCTCGCCGGTCACGAGCAGCACATGGCCATAGCCCCAGCCTTTGAGCACGGCGGCCTCGGCCAGCATTTCCACGCTGCTGAGCGTGCGGCGCCTGAGCTTGTTATCCAGGCTAAAGCCGCAGTAGGTGCAGATATTCTGGCACTCATTGCTCAGGTAGAGTGGCACATACAGCTGCATGGTATTGCCAAAGCGCTGGCGCGTGAGGCGGTGGCTAGCCTGCGCCATGGGCTCCAGGTAGGGCGCGGCGGCGGGCGAAATCAGGGCCTTAAAATCGTCGAGCGTGCGGCGTGGCGCGGCCAGCGCCCGCTCCACATCGGCCGCCGTCTTAGCGTAGATGCTGGCCTTGACATCATCCCAGGCGTGGGCTTCAAAAACGGGGCGAAAGCTCATGGCTACTACCTACTGGTCAATACTTAATCATCTGTCATGGCGAGCGTAGCGCGGCAATCGCACCCGCACGATACCCAACCGACTTGCGCTAGTGCGATTGCTTCGCTACGCTCGCCGTGACAACTAGTTTTGAGTGGCAAACAATTGATTATCAATCCAAAAACGCTGTAAGTGGCGAGCTAGCCACGGCCGCGTGCGCTACGGGGCCAGCCAGCCGCGCCTCGTAGGCTAGGCGGCCGGCTTCCACGGCCAGCCGGAAGGCGTGGGCCATTGCCACGGGCTGGCCAGCCACGGCAATGGCGGTGTTTACGAGCACCGCATCGGCGCCCATTTCGAGGGCGGCGGCGGCGTGCGAGGGCGCCCCTATGCCCGCATCGACCACCACCGGCACCTTGCTTTGGCCAATAATTATTTCCAGAAACTCCTTGGTAAGCAGGCCTTTATTAGAGCCGATGGGTGCGCCCAGCGGCATCACGGCGGCCACGCCCACTTCCTCTAGGCGCTTGCAGAGCACGGGGTCGGCGTGGATGTAGGGCAGCACCACGAAGCCGAGCTTTACCAGTTCCTCGGCGGCGCGCAGGGTTTCGATGGGGTCGGGCAGCAGGTACTTAGGGTCGGGGTGAATTTCGAGCTTAAGCCAGTTGGTTTCGAGCGCCTCGCGGGCTAGCTGGGCGGCAAAAACGGCCTCCCTGGCCGTGCGCACGCCCGAGGTATTGGGCAGCAGGCCAAGCTGCGGGTGCGCCAGATGGCGCAGGATATCGTCGTCGGCAGCGGCCACATCCACGCGCTTGAGGGCCACCGTCACCAGCTCCGAGCCGGAGGCTAGCAGGGCTTCCTCCATCAGGGCCGACGAGCTGAACTTACCCGTGCCCGTAAACAGGCGCGAAGCGAACGTGCGGCCGGCAATTACTAACGGCTGGGTTTTCATACAGTTTTTACTACTTGACTTTTAGCTAATTCGGCTACCCAAAGCCCCGCTGCCACGGCTGGCTCGGCCGCCCGGCCGATGGCGCCCGCCACGGCCACGCCGTGCAGGCCGGTAGCCAGCAGCCCCGCCACATCGGCCAGCTCTACCCCGCCAATACCCACGATGGGCACCGTAATTCCCGCCGCCCGGCACTGCGCCAGGATTTTGGCATAGCCCGACAGGCCTAAAATTGGGCTCAGCTTTTCCTTGGTAGTAGTGAAGCGAAACGGCCCTAGCCCCACGTACTCAACGCCGGCCGCTACCAGCCCTTCGATATCGGCAAAGGTGTTGGCCGTGCCGCCGATGAGGAAGCCTGGCCCCAGCAGCGCCCGGGCCTCGGCAGGCGGCATATCCTGCTGGCCGAGGTGCACGCCGGCGGCCCCGATTGCCAGGGCCAGCGCCGGGTTGTCGTTGATAATAAGCGTGGCGCCGTGCTGCCGGCACACCGCCTGCACCTCAAGGGCGCGCTGCCGCCACTCGGCGGCAGGCAGGTTTTTGACCCGCAGCTGCACCCAGCGCACGCCGCCCCGGCAGGCCAGCTCGGCTGCTTCGGCCGTGGTGGCGATGTAGTGCAGGCTACTGATTAGCAGCTGTTTGTTGTTTTCCAAAGTGGTAGCCTAATAAAGTGTCGTTACTGCCCAAGAAGGCGGTCGTGTAGTCCTTGGCGGCGCGGCAGGCGGCGGGCAGGTCGTCGCCCAGGGCTAGCCGGGCCAGGATGGCCGCCGACAGCACGCAGCCGCTGCCGTGCTTTTCGCCGTGCGGCAGGCGGGGGCTAGCCAGTACGTGCCGCGCCCCGGGTGTCAGGAGCACGTCGGTGGCAAAATCGCCTTCGGCGTGGCCGCCTTTGAGCAGCACCGGGCACCAGGTGGCCAGCGCTTCGGCCGCCGCCTCGGGGTTCGCGGCCCCCGGCATGAGCCGGCGCGCTTCGGGGTGGTTGGGGGTGAGGAGCGCCAGCTCCCGGCAGATGGCTTGCAGCCGCCGAGCGTCGGGCCGGGCGTGAAACTCGTAGCCCGCTGTGGCCTTTAGCACGGGGTCCCAAATGATTTGCACCGATGGGCTCTGCGCTCTTAGCCAGGCTATTAACTCTTGCAGCACGGGTAGGCTTTCGACTAAGCCGATTTTTACGAAGCCGACCGAAAACCGCGTTAGCAAGACCCGAATCTGGTCCTGCATATCGGCCAGCGCTACCCAGCTCACCCGCTCAAAGCTTCTGTCGTTCTGCACCGTGAGCGCGGTGCAGGCGGCAAGCCCATACACCCCGCTAGCCTCCATCGCCTTGATGTCGGCCAGCACGCCGGCGCCGGCGCTGGGGTCGAAGCCGGCAATGGTGAGGGCGTAGGGGCGCATAAGAAGGAGGCAAGAATAGTGTAGCGCGGACTTTGTAGCCCGCGTTTGAGTCGGCCAAAACGCGGACTATAAAGTCCGCGCTACAGCGCCTTTACAGATAAATCTCACTGCCTTTCTCCACAAACTCGCGCGATTTTTCGCGCAGGCCTTCGGTAAGTACCTGCGCGGCCGTCATCTCTTGGCTAGCCGCGTAGTCACGCACTTCCTGGGTGATTTTCATGGAGCAGAAGTGCGGGCCGCACATCGAGCAGAAGTGGGCCACCTTGGCGCCTTCGGCGGGCAGGGTTTCGTCGTGGTACTCGCGGGCGGTGTCGGGGTCGAGGCTGAGGTTGAACTGGTCTTCCCAGCGGAATTCGAAGCGGGCTTTGCTCAGGGCATTGTCGCGGTACTGCGCGCCGGGATGGCCCTTGGCAAGGTCGGCGGCGTGGGCAGCGATTTTGTAGGCGATGACGCCGTCCTTCACGTCCTGCTTGTTGGGCAGGCCCAGGTGCTCCTTGGGCGTGACGTAGCAGAGCATGGCGGTGCCAAACCAGCCAATCATGGCCGCGCCGATGGCCGAGGTAATGTGGTCGTAGCCCGGCGCAATGTCCGTCGTCAGCGGCCCCAACGTGTAGAAGGGCGCCTCGTGGCACTCCTTCAACTGCTTGTCCATGTTCTCCTTGATGAGGTGCATGGGCACGTGGCCGGGGCCTTCTATCATCACCTGCACGTCGTGGGCCCAGGCGATTTTGGTAAGTTCACCCAGCGTTTCCAGCTCGGCAAACTGCGCCTCGTCGTTGGCGTCGGCGATGGAGCCGGGGCGCAGGCCGTCGCCCAGCGAAAAGGCCACGTCGTAGGCCTTCATAATCTGGCAAATCTCCTCAAAGTGCGTGTAGAGGAAGCTCTCCCGGTGGTGCGCCAGGCACCACTTGGCCATGATGGAACCCCCGCGCGACACGATGCCGGTCACGCGCTTGGCCGTCATGGGCACGTAGCGCAGCAGCACGCCCGCGTGGATGGTGAAGTAGTCGACGCCCTGCTCGGCCTGCTCGATGAGCGTATCGCGGAACAGCTCCCAGGTCAGGTCCTCGGCCTTGCCATTGACCTTTTCGAGCGCCTGGTAAATGGGCACCGTACCCACCGGCACCGGGCAGTTGCGGATAATCCACTCGCGGGTTTCGTGGATGTTCTTGCCCGTGCTGAGGTCCATGAGCGTATCGCCGCCCCAGCGGCAGCTCCACACGGCCTTATCTACCTCTTCCTCAATGGAGGAAGTCACGGCCGAGTTGCCGATATTAGTATTGATTTTCACCAGGAAATTGCGCCCGATAATCATGGGCTCGCTCTCGGGGTGGTTGATATTGGAAGGGATAACCGCCCGCCCGGCCGCCACCTCCTGCCGCACAAACTCGGCCGTGATGTGGCCCGCTGGCGTGTTGGCCCCGAAGCTGTGGCCCCGGTGCTGCGTGCGCAGCGGGTCATCGGCCGCTAGCTCGTCGAAACGCTGGTTTTCGCGGATGGCGATGTACTCCATCTCGGGCGTGATGAGGCCCTGCTTGGCGTAGTGCATCTGGCTCACGTTGGCGCCCGGCTTGGCGCGCAGCGGGGCCGCAATGTGCTCGAAGCGCAAGTGGTCCAGGCTGTTATCGGCGGCGCGCTGCTGGCCGTAGTCGGAGGTGGTGCCGGCTAGCTGCTCCACGTCGCCGCGGTCCAGTATCCAGCTTTCGCGCAGGCGGGGCAGGCCCTTTTTGAGGTCGATTTCGATGGCCGGGTCGGTATAAGGCCCACTGGTGTCGTAGACCGTCACGGGCGGGTTTTGCTCCGACGGGAAGCCGAAGTCAAACTTGCGCTCGGTGTCGGCCAGCGCGATTTCGCGCATCGCCACCCGAATGTTCGGGAAGAGCTGGCCCGGCACATAAATCTTGCGCGAGCCAGTGAGCGGCTGGCGCTCCACCAGCGTCTGCTGGGGGGCTTGGTCTTTTTTCTTCATTGGGGTGATAGTTACCAAAATGAGTTACCCGGAATAGCAGTTAGTTGTCCCTAGCCTAGCCTTAGCAGTGGCTCTTTGCGAAGGGCTTATTGCCCAGCAAAAAGCTTTACCCGCCCTGCGTGGCACGAATAAGCAGGATGCGGTCGTGGGGCCGCACGGCGTGGCTAGCCCACTCGGCGCGGGGCACCACGGCGTCGTTGACGGCCACGGCGAGGCCGCGCGTCTGGGCCTGGCCCAAGGCGGCGAGCAAGGCGGCGAGCGGCTGATTATCAGTGGCCTCGTGGGCCGAATTGTTTACGTAGCAGACCATGCAACCAGAAATAGTTGGGACAAGGGGAAGCCGTAAGCAATAGGCGGTGCCGGCCACGGCGTGCCCCGCAAGGCAGCCGCGTAGCGGACCAGTACTTTTCCCTTCGCCAGCATTATCTGGTTCAGGTTCGGAGGGTATCGTCTCAGCCTTGCCGTAGCAAAGCACCCCTAAAGTTTACGGGGCGAAGGTAGGCGGCGAAACCTGATAATACGGCTAGGCAGCCTCAACAAAATTTAGCGCCCCGCCGGCCCCAGCTACCTTGGGGGAGGAGCCGGCCACTCGGTAAGCCCCGCAGTAGCGTACCTTCAACCCGATTTGGCCTCACTCTATATCTATGCAAAATCCTTTTACTACGCACGCTTTTTACTGGGCTTGTACCCTGCTTGCTACATGCGGGCCAGGCCAGGCCCAGGCCCAATCGGCGGCACCCGCTGCCAAGGAGGCTGGCTCCCTGTCTTTTACGTTGCCGCAGCTACCCGAAGGAGGCGGTGAGGCAGGCCTGGTACGAGCCATTCAGCTTCGGGTAGTGTACCCGCGGCAGGCGCTGCGTGATGCTATTCAGGGGCAGAGCCTGGTGAGCTTTATCGTGGCGCCCGATGGCACGGTGCGCCACGTCCGGATGGTGCGCAGCATCCGGCCCGACCTGGACACCGCCGTGGTGCAGGCCGTGCAAAAGCTACCGCAGCTCGTGCCTGCTACGCAGTTTGGCAAGCCAGTGGCCTGCTCGATGCAGGCCCCGGTTACGTTTCTTTTCGAAGAGCTGTTGAAGATTGGTAAAAATCCAGTGCCCGCCGCCGACTCGGCTCAGCTCTACACGGCGGTCCGGCAGCTACCCATTTACCGGGGCCGGCTCGGCACCAACCAACTGGCGGCCGACCTGGCGGCGGAGTATCTGCGCCTTTCGGGCAAGGATGGCTGCTTTATTCCGGCCATCAACCTGGGCGTGCTCCTGACGGTGGGACCTAGTGGCAGCCTGTACGATGTGCAGATAGCAAAATCTGACGAGCAAAAGGCCGCGCTGGAAGCGTATGGCGATGCCGTAGCCCAGCAAGAAGAACCGTCGCTACCCGCCGCGTGCCGCGAGATTTTGGCCCAGGCCGCGCAGCACCTGCCCCGGCTGCTGCCCGCCTACGCCGATGGCAAGCGGGTGGCTACGCGCCTGCAAGTGACCCTAAAGTCGGCTCACTAGTCAAGTTGGAACCTAACTAGCTAGCCGGTTGTATTTTTGCACTATGTTACTGGAACTCGAACTCGCCCCCGCTAAACGCGACATCCGCAAAACCTCACCCGACGACCTCAAGGCGTTTATGGTGGAGCACGGTGAAAAGCCGTTCCGCGCCAAGCAGGTGACGGAATGGCTGTGGAAAAACACGGCCGGCTCCTTCGAGGAAATGAACAACATCTCGCTGAGCACCCGCGAGTTGCTGGCCCGCCACTTCGTGATAAACGGCGTGGCCGTGCAAAACCAGCAACTCTCGAACGACGGCACCATCAAGTCGGCCTTCCGGCTGCACGACGGCAACATTGTGGAGGGCGTGCTCATCCCCCACGACACCCGCATGACGGCCTGCATCTCGTCGCAGGTGGGCTGCTCGCTCACCTGTAAGTTTTGCGCCACCGGCTACATGGACCGCAAGCGCAACCTCGACGCGGCCGAGATTTACGACCAGGTGGTGCGCATTCGCGAGCAGTGCGAGGCCCAGTACGGCACGCCGCTCACCAACATCGTGTACATGGGCATGGGCGAGCCACTGCTCAACTACGCCAACGTGGTCGAAAGCGTGCGCCGCATCACCGCCCCCGATGGCCTCAACATGGCCCCGCGCCGCATCACCATCAGCACGGCCGGCATCGCCAAAATGATAAAGAAGCTGGCCGATGACGACATCAAGGCCAACCTCGCCCTGAGCCTGCACGCTCCCAACGACGTGAAGCGCAACGAGATTATGCCCATCAACGAGGCCAACTCGCTGGCAGCTTTGAAAGAAGCCCTGCAGTACTACCACGAGAAAACCGGCCGCAAAGTCACCTACGAATACATTGTGTTCGAGAACTTTAACGATGGCCTGGAGGATGCCGCCGAGCTCTACCTCATCAGCAAGTGGCTGCCCTGCAAGATTAACCTCATCGAGTATAATCCCATCGAGAACGCCGACTACCAGAATGCGGAAGCCGACAAAATCACGGCTTTCCACAAGTACCTGGCCGACCGCGGCGTGCAAACCAACATCCGCCGCAGCCGGGGCAAGGACATCGACGCCGCCTGCGGCCAGCTCGCCAACAAGGAGAAGGCTGAGGCTGCGTAGCCCACCCTGCTAGGGCTTGGCGGGCTTAGCAGGCTTTAGCAACATGATGTACTGCGCGCAGCCTCCCTGGGAGGGGGTGAGCAGGCCGATTTTGTTGTCTATTTCGCCGTTGCGCAGCTTTTTATCCAGCTGCGCTTCCCCGTAGTACTTAAGAAGTTGAGGCGTATTTTGCTTGAATGCCTTTTGCAGGGCGGCCGTGAGGGCTTGCTCGCGCTGGCTGGGCGACAGGCTGGCAAACCGCACTTTGGCATCGCTGAGGGCTAGCTGGGTGCAGAGCGCCGCGGCAATGGGCTGGAGCACCTTTTTCTCGGCCGCGCTCATGGCAAGTGCCTGCTGGGCCGCCAGGGTTTGCTGGCCCTGCTCGGTTTGCACGAGCCGGGTGATGAGCGGCAGGGCGGCGGGGCAGTTGCGGCCGAGCGTAGTAACGACGTCTTTGCCCAGCTGCTGGCCTACTTGCTGCGGCGGCAGGTTTTGCTGCGCCCCCTTTTCCATTAGGGCTAGCACGGCTACGCTATCGCGCTGCATCGCCTCGGTGAAGAGCTGCTGCGTCAGCTGCATGACCTGCGCCGAAGTGAGGCCCGCAAATTGGATAGTGTGGTCATTGGTAAGCCGCGTGCACAGCGCCTGGCTGAGCTTACGCACGAGTTGGGCGTGGCCCGCCACGGTGTCGGCCGGGGCTGTGGTGGCCCGAGCCAGGTTGGCAAAAGCCAGCAAGCCCAAGCCGCAAAAAAGGAAAAAGTGTTTCATCCGGCCAAGATACTTACCTCGCTCACTGGCAACCGGTAGTAGAGGGCCAGGCGCAACGCAGGGGCGGCTAGCCCCTGGCTTAGGGCTGCTCGGCTAGCCGCCGGTAGGGCTTGCCAAAACGAAAGGAAAAATCTACGTACACCGGCACAAAGTAGCTGGTATACACTACCGAGTCGCCGGCATCGCGCTGAAAGGGCGCAAAGTAGCCCGCCGCAATGCCCAGGCTGGTGCGCGGCCAGTTGAGCTTGAGGCCGTAGAGGCCAAAAGCCCCCGCATCAGTATTGGCAATAAGGTAGTTTTCTGTGAGCAGCGACACCTTGCGCGAGATGCGCCGCTGGCCCCCTAGCAGCAGGGTGGGCGTCGAGCCCACGCCCCCACTGGCAAAGCCGTAGCCCAGGCCCACGGTCACGTTGTTGTCGGCGCTGCCCGAGGTGAGGGCGCCATACAGCAGCCCCACGCCAAACCCGCCGGCATCGAAATCAGGAATGCGCATGTAGAGCACCCCGGCCGCCGCGTGCAGGTCGTCGCGCAGGGGCAGGCTGACTTTGGGCGTGAGTATCAGCAACTGGTATTGCAGGGGCAAGCCAGGGAGCAGCGAGAGGTAGCCGCCGAGCGAAATACGGTCGGTAATGCCGTAGTTGACACCCGCCAGGTACAGCCACACATCTTGCACCACGCCTTCCCCCTGGCGAAGATTACGGGCCGTAGGGCCGAAGAAGAGCCGGTTACCATTGCCGATATCGTAGTACCCCGGCCGCAAACCTAGCTGCGCCGGCGCATCGAGGCTGCGCAGCTGCGTGAGGTTGGCCCGCAGCACCACTAGGTGGCCCAGGTCCGGGGTATCAAAATCCAGCTTGTCGAGCGATAAGGCCGTGAGCACGCCCCGAAACTCGGTGCCATTGCGCAGCACCACGCGGTAGGTGCGGCCCAGCACCGGGTCGGCGGGCTGGCCGGCCGGGGCGTCGGGGCCAGCGGCGGGCGGCTGGGGTGCCCCTGGCAGCGCCGGCTGCTGCGCCCGCGCCGCCAGGGCCAGTAAGAAACCACCCACGAGTAAAGCAAGGCGCATAGTACGGCGGCCGCCAGGAAGTAGCTGATAGCCACCGTAAAGATGCTGCCCTGGCCGGGGATAGTTGCAACGCTAATTCACGCTGCCTCAGACGCCAGAACGGGTGTTTTTTAGCTACTACCACCGGTTCAGGCTACTGGCTAGCAGCAGCTTACTTGCTACTACGGGCACTCGTTAGCTGACTTTAGCGCGGGGTTAGCGCCTGGGCACTTTCGGTGTGGCCTGGGGCTGAGCAGCGCCAGGCCGCACCGAAAGTGCCCAGGCAGCTTCTCATAGCTGGCACCGCCGAGTGGCCCGGCGACGCTAGCCGCGCCAGCTGCCGGTGCTTGGCGGGCGGCCGGTGGCCTTCTCATTGGGCGACTCGCCCACGGGCACCTCGCGCAGCTCTACGCGCACGGCATAGGCGCGGGGCTGCACCTTCTGGCCATAAGCATCGGCAAATTCCTGGGTGAATTCGGCCCCGAAAAAGATGATGAGCGAGGAGTAATAAATCCAGACCAACAGCACGATGGCCGAGCCCGCCGCACCAAAGGCCGAGCCAGGGTCAGACTTTGATATATAAAACGAAATCAGGTACTTACCCAAAATAAACAGCAAGGCGGTGATAAAGGCCCCAATGCCCACATCGCGCCACCGGATAATAGCATCGGGCAAAAACCGGTAAATCATGCCGAAGAGCAGCGTGGTCACGATGAGCGACAAACTCACGTCTACCAGCCGGATGGCGATGAGGCCGATATCGGGCAGCAGCCGCTGCAAGTAGCCCGTGAACACACTCAGCGTGGCGCTCACCACGAAGGAAATAAGCAGCAGCAGCGCCACGCTCAGGATAAGCCCAAACGAGAGCACCCGCTGCCGCAGGTACTGCCCAATGCCGATACCAGTGGTCTTTACCTTCAGGTTCCAGATGTCGTTGATGCTGTCTTGCAGCGTTACGAAGAAGGTGGTGGCCGCAAAAATGAGCGTGCCCAGGCCCACCGCCGTGGCTAGCCCACCCTTCTGCTGCAAGGTAAATTTGGCGATGCTTTCTTGCAAAAACTGCGCCGCCTCGGGGCCGACCAGGCCCTTTATCTGGCCATAAATCTGGCCGGTGAGCGCCTCGCCGCCATAAATGGCGCTGGCCGTGGTGATGACGATGAGCAGCAGCGGCGGCAGCGAAAAGATGGTGTAGTACGACAGCGCTGCCGCGTGCCGAAAAGCATTGTTGTTGCTGAATTCCGTCGCCGTCGCTTTGAGCAGCGAAAGAATGTCGGATAATTGGTAACGCGCCATCCACTGAGCTGTTAAAGTGCCGGGCAGCGGGCCAGGCGGCCGCCGCCCTGGGCACGGAGTACTGAGCACAGATACGGGCCGCACGATTTTTTGCCCGAAAATTGCACGATAAATCTCTCAGCCGGCCCGTAGCGTCCAGCTTAGTGTTTCGGTGGGGCCGTAGTGCAGGGCCACTGCTAGCTCGGCATCGTCGCGAAACTGGAGCTGGTGCAACTGCTTGGCCTCCACCGTCACGGTCAGCTCCTTAACGGCAAACGGCCAGGGGCTGACGATGACCGGCGCGCCCGGTCCATCGGGCTGGCGCACCAAGTGCGCGGTGCGGTGGCCATTGCCCAGCGGGTCAGGATAAATTTCGAGGGCACGGCCCATCTCGGGCACCTCCTTGCGGCAGAGGATGAGCGACAGCCGGTCGCACCAGTGCAGCAGGTCGTAGGCTTGGTGAGCGTGCGCCTTGGTCACGTGCAGCTCCTTCATCCAGCGCTGCTGCCGGGTGCGCAGCTCGTCCAGAAAGCTGGTTATCTCGGGGCTGCTATCGCGCAGCGGCTCGTGCAACGTGCTTAGGTGCAGGCTCGTAAGCAAGCTGCGCCAGCGCCCCTGGAAGCGCGCCGCGTGCAGCACGCCCGTCGCCTGCTCTATCGAAAACGGCTGCTGGGTAAAATTGGCCGGTGCCCCGGCCGGGGTCAGGCCGTGGTGGCCGCCGCGCCCGCGCCAGGCCTCCTGCTCGTCGTCGTGCTGGGCGGTGGCGGCCAGCAGGCCCACCCAGCGGTCGGTGGGCAGGAAAGGTGGCCAGTGCCACGCCAATTGGGCCGCTAGCAGGGCGTGTGCTTGTTGGTAAATTATTTGCCAGCCGGTGGGGATGGGATTGACTATCATTCGGGGATGCCGGGATTTTGTCGCAGTTTTGGGGCCACTTACGCTAAAACGAGGGCGCACAGACTAGGGATAAGTATTAGTTGAGCAATATTAATTCCCGCCTTCCTCCAAATTGCATCTCCTCCTCCTTATGCTAGCCCAACTGCAAGATATCCTTGACCATCCGCTGCCCTCGCTGGCCGTGGTGGGCAACCTCGTTATCATCGAAAGCCTGCTTTCTGTGGACAACGCCGCCGTGCTAGCCACGCTGGTGGGCGACCTGCCCCCCGCCCAGCGCAAGCAGGCGCTGCGCTACGGCATCTTCGGCGCCTACTTGTTTCGGGGCCTGTGCCTGCTGTTTGCCTCGTACCTGGTGGGGTTCTGGTTTTTAAAGCCGCTGGGCGGGCTCTATCTGCTGTACCTGTGCTTCAACTACTTCCGCACTACTAAGCCCCAGGAAGACGACGCACCCGACAAGCGCAAGAGCTGGCTCTACCGCAGCACCATTGGGCTGCTGGGTCCGTTTTGGGCCACCGTGGCGGTGATTGAATTGATGGACGTAGCCTTTTCCATCGACAACGTGTTTGCCGTGGTGGCCTTCAGCAACAACCTGATTCTCATTTGCGTGGGTGTGTTCATTGGCATCCTGGCCATGCGGCTGGTGGCGCAGGCCTTTGTGGGGCTGATGGGCAAGTACCCGTTTCTCGAAACGGCGGCTTTCGTAGTTATCGGCATCCTGGGGCTCAAGCTGTTACTATCGCTGCTGGAGCACTTTGCGCCCAGCCACCCCATCAGCCACTTCCTGGAAAGCGAGGCCGCCGACGTGGGCCTCACGGTGCTCACCATCGCCACCTTCGGGGTGCCACTGCTCACCTCGCGCCTGCTGGGCTGGCCACGCCGCCTGGGCGGCTAGGCGGCTAGGCGGCGTGGCCCGTTAAATTAACCTTTCATTTCCAGGCTCTTGGCCCTAGTCCTCCGTACGCTGGCAGCCCGTAATTTTTGCCTGCACTACACTGGCTAGCCGGCACCGCTCACCGGCACTAAGGGATGCAGTTGGTGGCAATAGTCGCCGGCGGGTAACCAGGTCGCCGTTCGTAGCTTACTGATGAGAGCAGCCTGGTATTGCCCTCGCACATTTGCCTCGCCCCTCACTCAATTGCCTTATGCCCAGCAAAACTCTTCTGGTGGCGCTTGTTGCCGCCGTGGCCTTCATCGGCTCGGCCTTTGCCTTTGTGGCCGCTACGCAGTGGCAGGTGCGGCCCGATGCCTACGTCATTAAATTCGACACGCGCGGCGCCAGTGGCACCATCAAGGGGCTGAAAGGCAGCGTGGCATTCGACCAGCACAACCTACCCGCTTCGGCCTTTGCCGTGAGCGTAGACGTGCACACCCTCGACACCGGCAACAGCCTAAAAAACCGCCACGCCAAGGCCGACAGCTTCTTCGACGTAGCCCATTACCCGCGCATTCAGTTCACATCGAGCAAGGTCGAGAAAACGGCGGCTGGCTTTACCTCTACCGGCCAGCTCACGATAAAAGACGTGAGCCGGCCGGTGGTCATTCCCTTCACGTTTGAGCCGGGCGCGGGCGAAACCGGCACTTTCAAGGGCCACTTTAGCATCAATCGCGAAGACTTCAACCTCCACAAGTGGGGCGTGGGCGAAATCGTGGAGCTAGAAGTGGTTGTGCCCGTCAAAAAGGCGTGAGGCTAGCCCCCTACGCCTCCACCGGCTCGCGCAGGTGCAGCAGCATGTCGCGGGTCATCTTCGCCAGGTCAAACTCCGGCGCCCAGCCCCAGTCTTGGCGGGCGGCGCTGTCGTCGATGCTAGCGGGCCACGAGTCGGCAATGGCCTGGCGGCCATCGGGCTGGTACGTGACCTGAAAACCGGGTAGCTCCTGCTGAATGGCCGTCGTAAGCTCGGCGGGCGAGAAGCTCATGGCGCCCAGGTTGTAGCTGGTGCGCACCTTAATGCGCTCGGCGGGAGCGTGCATGAGGTCGAGCGTTGCCTGGAGGGCATCGGGCATGTACATCATCGGCAAGTACGTGTCTGCCTGCAAGAAGCACTCAAAGTCTTCGCCCGCCACGGCCTTGTGGTAGATGTCCACGGCGTAGTCGGTGGTGCCGCCACCGGGCAGGCTCTTGTAGCCAATGAGGCCGGGGTAGCGCAGGCTGCGCACATCGAGGCCGTGGTGGCGGTGGTACCACTCGCACCACTGCTCGCCGGCCAGCTTGCTGATGCCGTACACCGTGTTGGGGTTCATCACGGTGAGCTGCGGGGTGTGCTCGCGGGGCGTGTCGGGGCCAAATACGGCGATGGAGCTGGGCCAGTACACCTGCGGCACCCGGTACTGCACGGCCAGGTTGAGCACGTTGAGCAGGCCATCCATATTGAGCTTCCAGGCAAAGGCCGGGTCCTTCTCGGCCGTAGCCGAGAGCAGGGCCGCGAGGTGGTATATCTGCACCGGCTGATACTGCTGCACCAAGGCTTCGAGGCGGGGCTTGTCGAGCACGTCGAGCAGCTCAAACGGGCCGCCGGCCAGCGCCTGCGGGTCTTTGGGCGGGCGCACGTCGGCGGCCACAACGGCCTCGGGGGCATAGCGTTGGCGCAGGGCGGCCGTTAGCTCCAGGCCGAGCTGGCCGCAGGCGCCAATGACGAGCACGGTGCCGGGTGTTCGAGAGGTGGTCGTATCGCTGGGCGAGGTTTCCATGAAAAACAAAGCTGGGTGAGGGAGGGGTGGGCAGGGCAGGCCCCAAAGATACGGCCCGGGCCAGGGCCGTGGTTTGGGCCGGGTGCAACGGCCGCGGGCGGGCCGCTATCTTTAGGCCGATGAGTATCCGTCTTCTCTACGTGTGCGGGGCCGCGCTGCTGGCGCTGGCTAGCCCTTTGGGGGTGAGCGCCCAGGCCCCAGCGGCCAGCCCCCTGCCCTACCGCAACCTGGTGCTGGAGGGCGGCGGCATCCGGGGCATTGCCTACGGCGGCGCCTTGCAGGAGCTGGAAAGCCGGGGCGTGCTAGCCCACCTGGAGCGGGTGGGCGGCACCTCGGCGGGCGCCATCCAGGCGGCACTGCTGGCGGTGGGCTACTCGGCCCAGGAGATTATCGACGTGGTGAACGCCACGCCCGTGCAGCGCCTCAACGACGGCCGCTTCATCTTTTTTGGGGGCACCCACCGGCTGGTGAAGCAGTACGGCTGGTACCGCGGCGACGAGTTTAGCGCCTACCTCAGCGAGCTGGTGGCCCGCAAAACGCAACGGCCCTACCTCACGCTGGGCGAGCTGCACGCGCTGGCCCAGGCGCAGCCCGGCCGCTACCGCGACCTCTACACCACGGGCACCAACCTCACCACCCAGCGCGTGCAGGTCTTCAGCCACGAAACCAACCCCACCATGCGCGTGGCCGATGCCGTGCGCATCAGCATGAGCATTCCGCTGTACTTCCGGGCGGTGCTGCTCGATGGCCAGAACAACGTCATCACCGGCCAGCCCGCGCCCGGCCAGCCCGTGCAGGTGCTCGTAGATGGCGGCCTGCTGGCTAATTATCCCCTCGACCTCTTCGACAAGCCGCGCTACCTGCCCGCTGGCCTCGCCGCCACCGCCCGGCCCGATGCGCGCGGCAACGTCTACAACCCCGAAACGCTGGGCCTGCGCCTCGACCGCGCCGAGCAGATTGCCTGCGATACCACCGCCACCGGCCGCCAGCAGCTGGCCCCCTACGCCGTCACCGATTTCAACTCCTACGTGGGTGCCCTCTACACCGTGGCGCTCGAAAACCTCAACCCCGTGGCCGCCGCCGACTGGCAGCGCACTATCAGCATTAACTTTCTGGGGTTTAGCCCCAAAATCAAGCGCATTTCCGCCGCCCAAAAGCAGCAGCTCATGGCCAGCGGCCGGGCCGGCGTGCAGGCCTTTTTCAAAACCAGGAATTAACTATTCCCGCCCGAACTTTGCAGTTCGCGTTTCTACGGTAGCCGCCCGCGCGCGGCCCCTTCAGAAACTGCCTCTTCCTCCTTATTTGCGCGAGCCCCACCCCATGTACGGCACTCTCCAGGCTGACCTTCAGCAGCAACTTCAAGAAATCAAAGACGCTGGCCTCTACAAGAAAGAGCGCGTCATCACCTCGCCCCAGGGCGCCGAAATCGACACGCTGGAAGCCGGCGACGTGCTCAACTTCTGCGCCAACAACTACCTGGGCCTCAGCTCGCACCCCGACGTGGTGCAGGCTGCCAAGGACACCATCGACTCGCACGGCTACGGCCTGTCGTCGGTGCGCTTTATCTGCGGCACCCAAGATATTCACAAGGCGCTCGAAGCCAAGCTGGCCGAGTTTCTGGGCACCGAGGACACCATCCTCTACGCGGCGGCTTTCGACGCCAACGGCGGCGTGTTCGAGCCGCTGTTTGACGAGCGCGACGCCATCATCAGCGATGCCCTCAACCACGCCAGCATCATCGACGGCGTGCGCCTGTGCAAGGCCAAGCGCTTCCGCTACACCCACAACGACATGGCCGACCTGGAAAAGCAGCTCCAGGACGCCGTCGCCGCCGGTATGCGCCACCGCATCATCGTCACCGACGGCTCGTTTTCGATGGACGGCACCATTGCGCAGCTCGACAAAATCTGCGACTTGGCCGACCAGTACGACGCCCTCGTGATGATTGACGAGTGCCACTCGATGGGCTTCTTGGGCAAAACCGGCCGCGGCACCCACGAGTACCGCAACGTGATGGGCCGCGTGGACATCATCACCGGCACGCTGGGCAAGGCCCTGGGCGGCGCTATGGGCGGCTTCACGAGCGGCCGCAAGGAGATTATCGAAATCCTGCGTCAGCGCTCGCGCCCCTACCTGTTCAGCAATACCCTGGCGCCCGCCATCGTGGGGGCTAGCCTGCGCGTGCTGGAGCTGCTCACCGAGAGCACCCAGCTGCGCGACCAGCTGGAGGAGAACACCCGGTACTTCCGCGCCCAGATGACGGCCGCCGGCTTCGACATCACGCCCGGCGAGCACCCCATTGTGCCCGTCATGCTCTACGAGGCCAAGCTGGCCCAGGAGTTTGCCGCCAAAATGCTCGACGAGGGTATCTACGTGGTGGGCTTTTACTACCCCGTGGTGCCGCAGGGCAAGGCCCGCATCCGGGTGCAGCTGAGCGCCGCCCACACCCGCGCGCAGCTCGACAAGGCCATCGCCGCCTTCACCAAAGTAGGCCACGAGCTGGGCGTGCTCAAATAAGCCGCTAGCTCAACTACCTGATAATAAACACCTGACCACCGGGCGGCCCCGCGCCGTACAAGACAATCGTAATTTACTCTCCGTGCCATGAGCCGTATTTTTTTGGTCGATGACCATACCATCGTGCGCGATGGCTTGCGGGCGCTTCTTGCCAGCGAGCCGGATATTGAAGTGGTGGGCGAGGCCAGCAACGGCCAGGAGCTGCTCGACCGCCTGCCCACCACGCCCGCCGATGTGGTGCTGCTCGATGCCAACATGCCCGTGCTCGACGGGCTAGCCACTACCCTGCGCCTGCGCGCCGAGTTTCCGCAGGTGCGCGTGCTCATCCTGAGCATGCTGGCGCACGAGCGCTACATCGGCCAGCTCTTCGACGCGGGCGCGAGCGGCTACGTGCTCAAAAGCGCCGAGAAAGGCGAAATCCTGGTGGCTATCCAAACGGTCATTGCCGGGCGCCAGTTTTTATGCAGCGACCTGGGCCTGAACATGCTGCGCAAGGTGCTGGCCAAAGACGACGAGCCCGAGGAAGCCGCCAAAGCTAGCCGCCTCTCTCGCCGCGAGAGCGAGGTGCTTCAGCTATTAGCCGAAGGCCTCACCACCAACGAGATAGCCGAAAAGCTCTTCACCAGCAAGCGCACCATCGAAACCCACCGCCAGAACATTCTGGAAAAAACCCAGACCAAAAACACGGCCGCCCTCATCCGCATGGCCGTGACGCAGGGCCTGCTCGACTAAGCCTGCCTAGCCACTGGGCTAGCCCGGTGCCTCAAAAGGCCCGGCTCCTTCCACGCAGGGAAGGGGCCGGGCCTTTTGAGGTACTAAAGGCACTCCGGAAGAGTGTTATTTGGCTACTTTGGCTTTGGCCTTAGCGGCCGCCTCGGTAGTAGCGCGGCTGGGGCCACGGCGGCTGGTGAGGCCACCTTTGCGGCCGGCTTCGCGGGCTTCTTCGGTGGTCCACTTGTGGCCTTGGCCGCTGGCGTGCGAGGCTTTGCCGCCTTCGCTGGCGATGCGGCGCTGCTCGGCGGGGTCCATGCTGGCAAAGCCGCGGCGGCTGGTGCGGCTGCCATCGCCAATGCGGGCAGCAGGACGGGTTTTCTGGGGGGCGGAGGTCGAGGCAGCCGTGGGCTGGGCGTTCAGGGTCGGTTTCATAGTGGCTGGGAAAAAAATGGTAGAGGAGTGATAGGAAAAGGAGGTTGTTGTGCCTTTGCAACGGCGAAGTAGCCAGGTATGATTGGGATTACAACCATTAACATGCTAACTCACAGCATAATTACCAACTAATACGGAGGACCTCTGCGTGTTTTCTCCAACTTAACCTGCGCTAAATCCCATACCCGCGTGAAAAACACGTAGCTGGACTATAAAATGGCGCCCCCACCAGGTTACTACGGTAATCACGCAGCCCAAAAACCGGTATAATCACGGAGCACGAACCGCTTTTTTTTACTAGTAATCAAGTCGTTGGTGCGCGTACATTTGTCCTACTACTCTTCGCTTCTACACTGCTATGAACAATGCTTTCTTTTTGCTGATTCTGCCCACCCGCACGCTCACCATTCACCTGGGTAGCTACCAGCAGTGTACTGGCCTTAGCCTGCGCGGCACCTGCACCAGCGTAGCCGACGTAACCCACCTCATGCACACCGTGCAGCAGATGCTGGAGCGCCGCCCCGCCCACGCCTGGATAGATGGCCAGCAGCTACTGGCCCTGAGCCCGCTGGGCCAGCAGGCGCTGCTGCGTGCCAACGCCTGCGGCCAGCAAGCCGGCACCCAGCTGCACTGGTGCGGCCTTTCGCCCGCCTTGCAGCACGAGCTGCACGCCAGCGGCCTCGACCAGCAGCTTACCATCCAGCCGGCTGCCAGCTACGAAGGCCCCAATTTTTTATTGCCCGAGCGGCTAGCCACCTCCACGCGCCGGCCCGTATCGCTGGCCTAAGCGGCGGCGGGGCCCGCCAACAGCCACTCCTGCAAGCGGGTCTTTAGCTCGGCGGCACTCAGGCCGCGGTGGATTTCGCCGTGGCGCACTAGGCTCATCTGGCCGGTTTCTTCGCTTACTACCAGCACCACGGCGTCGGTAGCCTCGGTGAGGCCCAGGGCGGCGCGGTGGCGCAGGCCCAGCGCGGCGGGCACCTCGGGGTTTTGGCTCACGGGCAGGATGCAGCGGGCGGCCACGAGGCGGCCCTGCGCCACCACCACGGCCCCGTCGTGCAGGGGCGAAGTTTTATTGAAAATTGCCAGCAGCAGGCGCTTGCTGGGCTCGGCATCGAGGTGGTCGCCCGATTCGGCGTAGGAGCTGAGGTCAGAAGTGAGCGTGAAGCAGATGAGCGCGCCCGTTTCCTTGCTGGCCAGGCTCTTGGCGGCGTCTACGTAGGCGCTCACATCGAGCGCGCCACTGGGCTGGCCGCTGGGCCGCCGCCACCACCCCAGCGGGCCGCCGCCCTCCAGGGCCACCTTGCCCACATTGAGCAAAAACCGCCGGATTTCCTGCTGAAACAGGATGATGCTGGCCAGCACGCCCACGCTCATAAACTGCCCCAGGATGGCCGAGAGCAGCCCCAGCCCCAGCGCATTCACCACCAGGTACACCA
>Ga0265798_10004329_pt1 | contig 19681 bp, 19 predicted proteins | sample P3T30metagenome_FD_192430 | JGI IMG/M metagenome (GOLD analysis project Ga0265798, IMG submission 192430) | Plant litter microbial communities from East Loma Ridge, Irvine, California - P3 T30 | ecosystem: Environmental > Terrestrial > Plant litter > Unclassified | place: USA: California... | reverse complement strand
CCTGACCGAGGGCATCACCGGGCAGGTGGCGGGCACGCTGGCCGTGGCGCTGGCCGCCGTCAACGTGTTCGGCGGCTTCCTGGTCACCCAGCGCATGCTGGAGATGTTCAAGAAGAAGGAGCCCCGGGCGAAGGCCGGGGCCGCGGCAGACACCGCCGCCTCGAGCGCTGCGAAGGAGGCCGCATGAACATGATCAGCATGAATGTGGTCACGCTGCTCTACCTGGTGGCCTCCGTGTGCTTCATCCAGGCGCTCAAGGGCCTGTCCTCGCCGTCGACGGCGCGCATGGGCAATGTGTTCGGCATGAGTGGGATGGCGATCGCGGTGCTCACGACCATCGCCCTGATGTTCAAGCTCAAGGAGCAGATCCAGACCGGCGGCATGGGCTTCGGACTGGTGCTGCTGGGCGTGGTGGTGGGCGGCGCGATCGGCGCGATTGCCGCGCGCCGCGTCGAGATGACCAAGATGCCGGAACTGGTCGCGGCCATGCACTCGCTGATCGGCCTTGCCGCGGTGTGCATCGCGATCGCCGCGGTCAGCGAGCCCTGGGCCTTCAACATCGCCGCACGCGGCGCCGCGCTCCCCTTCGGCAACCGGCTGGAACTGTTCATCGGCACCTTCGTGGGCGCCGTGACCTTTTCCGGTTCCGTGATCGCCTTCGGCAAGCTGGCCGGCAAGTACAAATTCCGCCTGTTCCAGGGCGCGCCGGTGCGCTATCCGGGCCAGCACCTGATCAACCTGCTGGTGGCGATCGCCATCATCGCGCTGGGTCTGGTGTTCTGCTTTTCCGATGGCGCAGCGCCGGCCTGGACGCCCTACATCGTGATGGCCGTGCTGTCCTTCGTGTTAGGGGTACTCATCATCATCCCGATCGGCGGCGCCGACATGCCGGTGGTGGTGTCGATGCTGAACTCCTATTCGGGCTGGGCGGCGGCGGGCATCGGCTTCTCGCTGAACAACTCGATGCTGATCATCGCCGGTTCGCTGGTGGGTTCGAGCGGCGCCATCCTTTCGTACATCATGTGCAAGGCGATGAACCGTTCCTTCTTCAACGTGATCCTGGGCGGCTTCGGCGGCGAAGCGGCTAGCGGCGACAGCGGCGGCGCGAAGGAGCAGCGCCCCGTCAAATCCGGCTCGCCCGAGGATGCCGCCTTCATCCTGCAGAACGCGGAATCCGTGATCATCGTGCCGGGCTACGGCCTGGCGGTGGCGCGCGCCCAGCACACGGTCAAGGAACTGGTCGACAAGCTGACCGAACATGGCGTGACGGTGCGCTACGCGATCCACCCGGTGGCGGGCCGCATGCCGGGCCACATGAACGTGCTGCTGGCCGAGGCCGAGGTGCCCTACGACCAGGTGGCGGAAATGGAAGACATCAACGGCGAATTCGGCCAGACCGACGTGGTGCTGGTGCTGGGTGCGAACGACGTGGTCAACCCGGCCGCCAAGGACCCGAAATCGCCGATCGCCGGCATGCCGATCCTGGAGGCCTATAAAGCCAAGAGCATCATCGTCAACAAGCGTTCGATGGCGTCCGGGTATGCGGGCCTGGACAATGACCTGTTTTATCAGCCGAACACGATGATGGTGTTCGGGGATGCGAAGAAGGTGATCGAGGCTATGGTCAAGGCCGTCGAGTAGAATGCGCAACGCGTGGGCTCGGGAGCCCACCCTACGAATCATCGATGCCGGTAGGGTGGGCACCCCGTGCCCACGCGGCGAATCACCGCCGTCCAAACATCATCAACTCCGCCAGCAGCATCCTGGCCGGCTTGACCGTATCCAGCGCCGCCAACGCCAGCCCGAACAGCGGCTGCAGCGGCCCCTTATCCGCAAACACGCGCGCCATCGTATCGGTGGCGCGGATCACCATGTTGCGATCCTGCTGGCGCTCGGCGGCGAAGCGGTCGATCGCGGCCGGCGTCATCCCGCGCGCCAGCAATCGCGCCAGCACGGCAGCGTCGCGCAGGCCCAGGTTCAGGCCCTGGCCAGCCACCGGGTGCAGGGTCTGCGCCGCGTTGCCGATAGCGACAGTGCGGGCAGTCGCACGCGGGTCCGCGTTCAGGCCGAGCGGGAAGGCCACGCGCGGTGAGACCCTGGTGAATCGGCCCAGGCGCTCGCCGAAGGCCTCGCCCAGTTCGTGCAGAAACGCATCCTCGCCCAGGTCCAGCAGGCGCTGGGCGCGTTCCGGCTGCACGCACCACACCAGCGCATACTGGTGACCATCGCTGCCTTCCTGTGGCAGCAGGGCCAGCGGGCCTTCGTCCGTAAAACGCTCGAAGGCGCGGTGCGCGCGCGGGCTGCTGGCGGACACGCGCGCGATGACGGCGGTCTGGCCGTAGTCGCGCGTCGTGGATTTTTCAAGCTGTTCGCCGAACACGCCGCCTTCGGCCTGCACGGCGATCTTCGCCTGCAGGATGCGGCCGTCGTCCAGCAGCAAGCGCACGCCCTCCGGCGATTCTTCCATGCCGCTCACGCGCAGGGGCCGCAGCACCTGCACGCCGGCGCGCTCGCAGACGCGGGCGAGGGCATCGACCACGTCGCCGTAGCGCGCCACATAGCCCAGCGCTTCGAGATCGTGCTCGTCGCGGTCCATCATGCTGCGCCCCAGGTGGCCCCGGCGCGAAACGTGGATCTGGTGGATGGCCGTTGCCGGCAGCGGCCAGGCGCCCACTTCTTCGAGCAGCAGGCGGCTGCCCCAGGCCAGCGCGATCGAGCGCGGGTCCGAGATCGCCTGGCCCAGCGACTTGCCGTCGATGAGGACGATGCGATTGCCCGGCACGCCGCGCCGCGCCAGCAGGGCGGCCAGCGCCATGCCGACCGGGCCGGCGCCGCAGATGGCGACGTCGGCGTCCAGCGTTTCCCCGCTCTTCGTATGCTCGCTCATGCTCCCTTTCCAACCAGTGCTTCGATGTCTTCCACAGCCTTCGGCGCCGACGAAGTCAGGATGCGGCAGCCATCTTCGGTGACGACCACGTCGTCCTCGATGCGGATGCCGATGTGCCAATATTCTTCCGGCACGCCCTCCGCCGGGCGCACGTAGATGCCGGGCTCCACCGTCAGCACCATGCCCGGCTGCAGCGCCCGCGAAGGTTTGTCGGCCTGCGTGAGGTCGCGGTAGGCGCCGACGTCGTGCACGTCCATGCCCAGCCAGTGGCCGGTGCCGTGCATGTAGAAGGGTACATGGGCTTTCGCGGCAATGGCGTCCTCTACAGTAGCGTGGGTCCCGGCCGCGATCAGCTTGAAGTCCAGCATGCCCTGCACCAGCACGCGCAGTGCCGCTTCGTGGAAGGCGCTGTAGGGGCGACCCGGTGCGATCGCCGCGAAGGCCGCGTCCTGGGCCGCCAGCACCAGTTCGTACAAGGTGCGCTGGGCGGGCGTGAAGCGGCCGTTGACGGGGAAGGTGCGGGTGATGTCGGAGGCGTAGCCATCGAGCTCGCAGCCGGCGTCGATCAGTACCAGGTCGCCGTCCCGCATCAGGCGGTCGTTGACGTTGTAGTGCAGGACGCAGGCGTTGGGGCCGGAAGCGACGATGGGCGTGTAGGCCGGGAACTGGGCGCCGTTGCGGCGGAATTCGTAGAGCAGCTCCGCTTCCAGCGCGTATTCGTGCAGGCCGGGGCGGGCGGCGCGCATCGCGCGGGCGTGCGCATTGCCGGAGATGTCGCCGGCACGCTGCATGATCGCCAGCTCGTCCGCGTCCTTGATCAGGCGCATTTCATCCAGCAGCGGCAGCAGGTCGTGGAAGGCGGAAGGGGCGGTGACGCCGCTGCGCGCGCGGGCGCGTACCGCCTTGATCCATCCCGCTACCTGGGCGTCCAGCGCGGCGTTCGAAGCGGTGGCGTAGTACAGCGCCGGGGCGTCGGCCAGCAGGTCGGGCAGGCGGGTATCGAGTTCGGAAACAGGCCAGGCTTCGTCCATGCCGAAGGCTGTTTTTGCTGCTTCGGGACCGTAGCGATAACCGTCCCAGATCTCGCGTTCGGGGTTTTTCTCGCGGCAGAACAGGATGGAGCGCGCCGGGCGCTCGCCGGCGGCGGCCACCAGGACCAGCACGCTTTCCGGTTCCGTGAAGCCGCTCAGGTAATAGAAATAGCTGTCGTGGCGGTAGGGGTAGTCGCTGTCGCTGTTGCGCGGAACTTCCGGGGCGGTCGGCAGCACGGCCACCGCGCCCGGCAGCATTTGCGCGGCCAGGCGCGCACGACGTGCTGCAAAATTGGTCATGGTTTCGCTATGGCTTTGGATGCGTAAGGCGCGTTGAGTTCTTCCAGCTGGCGCATGGTGCCGACGTTGACCCACTCGCCGGTATAGATTTCGCCGCCGACGCGCTTCTCGTCGATGAACTTGCGCATGAGCGGGCCGAATTTCAGGAACTCGCCGGCCTTGATGCCGTCGAACATTTCAGGACGGTAGACGCCGATGCCGGCGAAATTCCACTTCGGCGCACCTTCGTTCGACAGCGTGTACATGGTCAGGCCGAAGTCCCCTTCCGGGTTGTGCCAGGGGTTCGGCGTCAGGTACAGCCAGGCGATGTCGCGCTTGTCGACGGGAATCGGCTGGCCGACGGCGTCGTTGTCCGGCAGCGCATCCAGCACCTGTTCGAAGTCGAAGTAGGGCGCGTAGATGTCGCCGGACACCGCCACGAAGGGTTCGTCGCCCAGCAGGTGCAGGGCGTTGGCGATGCCGCCCGCGGTTTCCAGCGGCGTCGGTTCGTGCGAATACACGATGCGCGCGCCGTAACGGCTGCCGTCGCCCAGTTCCGCCTCGATCATGTGGCCGAGGTGGGAGTGGTTGATGACGATGTCCCTGATGCCGGCGCGGACCAGGTTCATCACGTGGTAGGTGATGAGCGGACGGCCGCGCACCTTGACCAGCGGCTTGGGCATGGTGTCCGTCAGCGGGCGCATACGCTCGCCGCGGCCGGCGGCGAAGATCATGGCTTTCATGCGTTCGGTCCGGGAATCAGAAGGTGTAGCCGACCGACGGTGCCCTGTCCTCGAAGGCATCGAGCAGGCGCAGCAGCGGTTTGAGTTCGGTGTAGCGGTTGGCGGTCTTGCGCACGTAGTCCATCACGGTCGGCAGGTCGCCCAGGTAGTGCGGCTTGCCGTCGCGGTAGTTCAGGCGGCAGAAGATGCCGAGGATCTTCAGGTGGCGCTGCAGGGCCATGTATTCGAAGTCGCGGTAGAAGGCGTCGATGTCCGGATTCACGGGCAGGCCGACCTGCTTGGCGCTTTGCCAGTAACGCACCACCCAGTCGAGCACGAATTCCTCGTCCCACTGGATGTAGGCGTCGCGCATCAGCGAGGCCAGGTCGTAGGTGATGGGGCCGTACACGGCGTCCTGGAAGTCCAGCACCCCCGGATTGCCCTGGTCGAGGAACATCAGGTTGCGGGAATGGAAATCGCGGTGCATGAACACCTGCTGCTGGGCCAGCACGTTGGCGCAGATGGCCTCGAACACCTTGTCCAGCTGGGCCTTCTGGGCATCGTTCATCTCGACGCCAAGGTGGCGGCCGATGAACCATTCCGGGAACAGGTTCAGCTCGCGCAGCACGAAGGCGCGGTCGAACTCCGGCAGCACGCCGGGCTGGCTGGAAAGCTGGAACTTGATCAGGGCATCGACCGCGTCCGAGTACATGAAGGAGGCGTTGTCGACATCCAGGCGCTGCAGGTAAGTCGTGGTGCCGAGGTCGGACAGCAGCAGGAAGCCGTCTTCGACTTTGCGGGCGACGATGGCGGGCACGGTCACGCCGGCGTCGAACAGCAGGCCGTCCACATGGATAAAGGCCGGCACGTTTTCGCGCTCGGGCGGGGCGTCCATGGCGATCAGGGTGTCGCCCAGCTTGGCGCGTAGCGCCGGAACAACATCGAGCCGGAAGTAACGGCGGAAGCTGGCGTCGGCCGAGGCAGGGCGCAGGCTCCCGACCTCGACCAGGTCCAGGCTGCCCAGCCATGCGGTCAGCTGGGCCAGGCGGGCATCCTTGTCGATGGGGGCGGGAGTTTGTTGAGACAGAGAAGACATGAAGCGTCCCGGTGAATCCGGTTGATGAAAGGAATTCCCATATAATAAGGGATTCAATCCAAAAAATCGCCCTCTATGGTGCAACGCGATCTTTCATGAGCTGGATTACGGCCCTTCCTTTCCCGCCGCGGCGCGCCGCTGCCTTCTCCGCCCTCGTCGCCGTGGCCACGGGACCGCTGTATGCGCAGACCGCACCAAACAGTCCGCGCAACGACGACGACCAGCCCACGACCATGCGCGCCGAGGAGTTCAGCGGCCGCCCGGACCGTGAACTGAACATGTTCCGCAACGTCGAGGTCACGCGCGGCGCCACCGGCATCACCGCCGATACCGCCTGCTTCCGCCAGGTCGAAGACGAGGTGACGGCCCAGGGCCACATCAACATGTGGCGCTTCGGCGACCGCTACAAGGGCGACGCGCTGCAGCTGAACCTGGAAACCGGCAAGGGCTGGGTGCTGAACCCGGCCTACCATTTGCAGATGAATAACGGCCAGGGCAAGGCCGCGCGCATCGACTTCCTGGGCGAGAACCAGGCCCTGGTGGTCGACGGCACCTACAGCACCTGCGAAGGCCCGGATCCGGACTGGTACCTGAAATCCAGCACACTGAACCTGGACAACGGGCGCGACGTCGGCACCGCCGGCAAGACCTCGATCTATTTCAAGGACGTGCCCATCGTCATTCTCCCGGCGCTGTCCTTCTCGCTGTCCGGCGCACGCCGTTCCGGCTGGCTGCCGCCGTCGATCGGCACCGGTTCCAAGGGCGCCGCCGAGGTCATGGTGCCGTACTACGTCAACATCGCCCCGAACCGCGACCTGACCCTGTACCCGCGCTATATCTTCAACCGCGGCCTGCAGCTGGGCGCCACCGGCCGCTACATCGGCGAAACCGCGCGCGGCCCCTACAGCGGCGAGACCCACCTCGAGGTGCTGCCGAACGACCGCGTGGCCAAGCGCGACCGCTGGTGGATCGACACCCTGCACAACCAGGTGCTGGCGCCGGGCTGGAGCTACGGCTGGAACGCGCACGCGGCGTCCGACAACGAATACCCGTCCGACTTCTCGCGTACGGTGGCGGCCAGCGCCGAGCGCCAGCTGCTGCGCGAGCTGCGCACCGACTACTGGGGCCATTACTGGAGCGTGAACGCGCGCGTCCAGAGCTACCAGGTGCTGCAGGATCCGGCCTCGCAGGACCCGAACAACCCGAACGCCGCCGCGCTGCGCGTGCCGCGTCCGTATGACCGCCTGCCGCAGATTAACTTCCACGCCGGCCGCTACGACGTGCTGGGCGGCTTCGACTGGTCGGCGGACGCCGAACTGGTGCGCTTCTCGCATCCGGACGACGCCTTCGTGCAGGGCAATCGCGCCAACCTGGTCGGCCAGCTCAGCTATCCGATCGTGCGCCCGGGCTGGTTCTTCACGCCCAAGGCGATCCTGCACGCGACCCAGTACGATCTCGACAACAACATCGACCCGGCAACGAACGCGCAGCGCAACCGGATTTCGCGCGTGCTGCCGACCCTGTCGCTGGACAGCGGCCTGATCTTCGAGCGCCAGAGCGGCCTGTTCGGCGAGAATTCGACCCAGACCCTGGAGCCGCGCCTGTTCTACGTGCGCACGCCGTACAAGGACCAGAGCGCGATCCCGAACTTCGATACCGCGGTGGCCGGCTTCAACTACGCCCAGCTGTTCACCGAAAACCGCTTCGTCGGCGCCGACCGCGTGTCGGACGCCAACCAGCTGACGGCGGCCGTGGTCTCGCGCTTCATCGAGCCCAACGGCGCCGAGCGCCTGCGCCTGGTGGTGGGCAGCCGCTACTATTTCAGCGACCCGCGGGTCGAGCCGCGCGTGCGCCTGAACCCCTCGGAAGCGCCGGAAGTCACCCGTTCGGACGCGCTGCTGGCGGCCTCGGGCCGCATTTCCGAGGCCTGGAGCTTCGACAGCGGCGTACAATACGATGCGCAGAGCCGCAGCCTGTACAGCATGAACTACGGGGCGCAGTGGAATCCGGCGCCGATGAAGGTGCTGAATGTGGAGTACCGCTACCAGCGCGACACCATCAGCACCGGCACCGGTTTCCGGAATGCCGACGTGTCGGGCCAGTGGCCGCTGTCGCGGCGCTGGTATGGCGTGGCGCGCGCCAGCTACTCGCTGCGCGACCGCAAGCTGCTCGAGGGCCTGATCGGCCTCGAATACAAGGCCGACTGCTGGGTGTTCAGGGTCGGGGCGCAGCGCTTCGTGACGGCGCTGCAGACGACCTCGACGCCGATGTTCTTCCAGCTCGAGCTCAACGGCCTGTCGGGCCTGGGCATCGGCAATCCGATCGAAACGTTTAACAAGAGCATCCCGGGCTATACCCGGCTGAACACCAATGTCGGCCGCCGTTGAGCGTCTGGCCATGGACAACTAGAAACCCTGAATGAGTGCTTTCCTGAATATGCGTACCACCCGTTTGCATCAAGTCAAGCTGGCCGCAGTACTCCTGTGCGCCATCGCAGCCGGCGACGTCCTGGCCCAGCGGTCCGGCGATCCGGCCGCTGCTCCGGCCACAGCAAAGCCGTCGACCGGCTTCCTGCCGCCGGCAGCCAGCAGCGCCAAGGTCATCGACTCCGTGTATGTCATCGTCAACGACGAAGTCATCACCAGGCGTGAAGTCGACAACCGCGTCAATGAAATCACCGCGCGCCTGCGTTCGCAGCAGGCCCAGTTGCCCGATCCGGAAGACCTGCGCCGCCAGGTGGTCGAAGCCATGATCACCGAGCGCGCCCAGCTCCAGCTGGGCAAGGAATACGGCGTGCGCGTGTCCGACATCGAACTCGACCGCGCCATCGGCCGCATCGCCGAATCGCAGAAGATGAGCGTGCAGGACATGCGCAACCAGATGGAAAAAGAGGGCATGACCTTCGCCCAGTTCCGCGAGCAGATCCGCAACGAGATCATCCTGCAGCGCCTGATCGACCACGAAGTCGACGCCAAGATCCAGGTGTCGGACGCCGAGATCGACACCTACCTGGGCGCCGAGAAGGCCGCCGCCGCCGACCGCGTCGAGCTGGATCTCTCGCAGATCCTGGTGCGCCTGCCGGAAAACGCCTCGCCCGAGCAGATCGCGGCGCGCAAGGCGCGTGCCGACGAGGTCGCGCGCCAGCTGCGCACCGGCGCGGACTACGCCAAGATGGCCGCCACCTATTCCGACGCACCGGACGCCCTGCAGGGCGGCGCGATCGGCTGGCGCGACCCGAACCGCCTGCCGCCCACCTTCGCTGCCGAGCTGCTGAAGCTCAAGCCGGGCCAGGTGACGCCGGTCATCCGCACCAACCTCGGCTTCTACATCCTGAAGGTCAACAACGTGCGCAAGCCGCAGGCCGAACAGCAGGAACAGGCCGCGGCCGCCGTGCAGCAGACCCACGCCCGCCACATCCTGCTGAAGGTGACCCCGACCCAGACCGAAGCCGACGCGCGCAAGAAGCTGCTCGAGCTGAAGGCGAAGATCGAAAGCAAGCAGGCGACCTTCGAAGACCTGGCGCGCCAGAATTCGCAGGACAGCTATGCCTCGAAGGGCGGCGACATGGGCTGGGTCGAACCGGGCGACGTGCCTGACGAACTGGCGGCCGCCATCAACGGACTGCAGCCGGGCCAGATTTCGGACCCGGTCAAGTCGCCGTTCGGCCTGCACATCGTGCAAGTGGTCGAGCGCAAGACCGAAGACACCTCGAAGGACAAGGAACGCGCCATGGCGCGCCAGGTGCTGACCGAGCGCAAGCGCCAGGAAGCGATGGAAGACTGGGCCCGCCAGGTCCGCGACCGCGCCTACGTCGAGTTCCGCGAGGACAAGTAAGCGATGAGCACCCCGGGCCCACGTCCCACGCTGGCGGTCACGGTCGGTGAGCCGGCCGGGATCGGCCCGGAAATCGCGATCCGCGCCGCCTGGCTTCTCCGCGAGCAGGCCAGGTGCGTGCTGGTCGGCGATGCCGCGTACCTGGCGATGACGGCCAGCCTGATCGACCCGGCCATCCGCCTGTCGGCGCTGTCGACGATGGCGCTGCGCCACAGCGGCCTGCCGCACTTCGGTCCCACGACCATTCCCGTGGTCGACGTGCCGCTCGACGCCCACGTGGTGCCGGGCCGGCTCGACGCGAACAACGGCCGTGCGGTACTGGCCACGCTCGACCTCGCGATCGAGGGCTGCCGGGCCGGCTGGTTCGACGGCATCGTCACCGCGCCGCTGCAGAAGAGCACCATCAACGACGCCGGCATCGCCTTTTCCGGTCACACCGAATACCTGGCCGAGAAGACCGGCACGCCGAAGGTCGTCATGATGCTGGCCGGTTCGCCGGGCCTGGATCAACCGTATCTGCGCGTGGCGCTGGCGACGACCCATCTGCCTTTGAAGGACGTACCGGCCGCGGTCACCCGCGACACCCTGGACCAGGTGCTGGACATCCTGCACGCCGACCTGCGCGGCAAGTTCGGGATCGCGTCCCCCCGCATCCTGGTCACCGGCCTGAATCCGCACGCCGGCGAAAACGGCTACCTGGGCCGCGAGGAAATCGAGGTCATCACGCCGGCGCTGGAAGCCGCGCAGGCACGCGGCATCGATGCGCGCGGCCCGTATCCGGCCGACACCCTGTTCCAGCCAAAATACCTGCAGGACGCCGACGCCGTCCTGGCGATGTACCACGACCAGGGCTTGCCGGTGCTCAAGCACGCCACCTTCGGGCGCGGCGTGAACATCACCCTGGGCCTGCCCCTGGTCCGCACCTCGGTCGACCACGGCACCGCCCTCGACCTGGCCGCGCGAGGCCTCGGCCTGGCCGACAGCGGCAGCATGGAGGAGGCGATCCGCGTCGCCCTGTCCATGGTCCGCCCAGGCATCCACATAAAGACAATATGAAACACGTAGCCCGCAAGCGCTTCGGCCAGAACTTCCTGACCGATGCCCACGTCCTCAGCGACATCATCGATGCCATCGGCCCGCGCCGCGGCGAGACCATGGTCGAAATCGGCCCCGGCCTGGCGGCCATGACCGCGCTGCTGCTCAAGGAACTCGACCACATGCACGTGGTCGAACTGGACCGCGACCTGGTGGCGCGCCTGGAGAAAGCCTATCCGCGCGAACGCCTGACCATCCACTCCGGCGACGCCCTGAAGTTCGATTTCGGCAGCATCCCGGTCCCGGAAGGGAAGAAGCTGCGCGTGGTCGGCAACCTGCCGTACAACATTTCCAGCCCGCTGCTGTTCCACCTGGCGGACTTCGCCCACCTGGTCGAGGACCAGCACTTCATGCTGCAGAAGGAAGTGGTCGAGCGCATGGTGGCCGAGCCGGGCACCAAGGCCTACAGCCGCCTGTCTGTGATGCTGCAATGGCGCTACGACATGGCCATGATGTTCGTGGTGCCGCCGACCGCCTTCGATCCGCCGCCGCAGGTGGATTCGGCGATCGTGCGCATGGTGCCGACCAAACGCCAGCTGCCGGCCGATGCCGCGACGCTCGAGGCCGTGGTGACCAAGGCCTTCTCGCAGCGCCGTAAAGTGATCCGCAACTGCGTGGCTGGCATGTTCACCGAGCAGCAGCTGGTGGAAGCCGGCATCGATCCGGGCGCGCGTCCAGAAGCGGTGGGGCTGGAGCAGTACGTGGCGCTGGCCAATATCCTGAAACCCGCGCCCTGAGCTACAGCTTCCCTTCCCAGTAACGGCGCGCGCCGTCGAATGCGCGTGCGCCGGTCTTTCTTCCCGCTTCCTGTCCTGCCGAGCCGGCGGCCTCGAAGCGGTTGTCGCCCGAAAAGCGCCTGATCACCTCGGCCGCGGCGGCACCGGGGCTGCCCTGGATGGCCAGCGAGGCGGCCTCGGCAAGTGCGTTGGCGAGCGCGAAGAACAGGCGTACGTCCTGGTCGTCGCTGTAACCGTCGTGTTCGGAAAGCAGGTGGGCCGGCAGGAACCAGCGGCCCGGCGCCGGCTCGACCACCGGCGGGTGCTTCTCGAGCCCATCCTCCTGTGCGATGTCGACCATGCCGCCGACCAGGCCGCCCAGCCGGCCCACGCCTTCACGCCGGCAGCAGGCGCGCATCGCGGCAGCCTGGCTGCGGCCGATGCCGGCCGGGCTCAGCGGCCCACCGCCCGCCGCCGGGTCCAGGCCCAGCCCGCTCATCCAGGCCGCGAAGCCGTCCGCCTGTGCCGGAAACAGTTCGGACAACAGCCGGCAGGCAGCGTGGCTCATGGCGGCGGCCTTGCTGGCCGCACTGCGCTCGGCAAGCGGGAGCCTTACCGCGACGCCATGGACGGTCTGGCGCGCCGCGTCGTCGTAGGCGGCCCAGGCGTTGTAGATGCAGGTATGCAGGACCGCCAGCGCACGCGCCGCCTGTAGCGGGCCGGGCTGCGCATTGCGGATCGCCTGCAGGGCTTGCCGGTTCCAGCCGAGCACGGTGCCAGCCATGCTGGCCGCCGCATCCAGTTTCAGAAAGTTCTCCCGCCTCATGTCGTCTCCGCATTTGTGCCGCCGTCGAGTATGGCGAGCACAGGCGGCAGGCTGTTGAGCGTTCTCAGGCGTACAGGCGTAAAACGCGGGCGAAAAAAAAGCCCGCTGTTGAGGCGGGCTTAAATCCAATTCTTTTCTGAGGAGAGTTGGAGGAGACAGGAAGCAGTATGCTGCGTTACAGCATATTCGTCCAATTTCTGTTTGGAATATTTGATATTCGCAACAAAAATATCTCCTACGCAATTACCTTAATTTCCTCAGCTGTTCTTCCTGCAAGCCACGGCAATGTCCGTCTTTCCTTGCAGCTTTTCCAGCGCATCGTCCATGACGCCGGTGTTGTTGGCGATGGTGCAGGTAAAGCCGGTCGGCTGGGTCAGGATGGTCACGCCGAAGCTGGTGCCGTAAGCAACCGGCGCCAGGCTGAACTTGATCGGGTCGGTCGAGGTGGCGTTGCCGGCCACGGTGACCTGGCTGTTGCTGCCGTTGATCAGCGTGATGCTGGCGTCGGCGGAGGTCAGGCCGGTGATCGTGCCGCCCAGTGCGTACTCATTGACCGTGCAGCCGTAGTACACCTCGATCGCCGGCGTGCGCGCCGACTCGACCGAGGCGGTCTGGCCCGCGGTGCCGTATTCGCGCGGGTAGCCGTTGGTGACGCAGTTCTGGTGCGCCGGCTGCGCGCCGCCGCCGGCGGCGGTGCCGCCTTTCGGGATCACGTTGTAGTAGGTACCGTAGTCGAGGCCGTTCGGGAAGGTCAGGACGACGTTGTCGCCAGCCTTGGCAGGCACCGGCACGGCCAGTTCCTGGCCGTTGGTGGTCAGGATCAGCCCCGGGTACTGCACGTTCGAAACCGTCACCTTGACCGGATAGGTCTCGCTGCCGCCGCCGCCGCAGGATGCCAGGACCAGGGATGAAGCCAGGACCAGGGCCGGGCGCACGAGGTGGAACTTCATACTTTATTCTCCAGATTCCAGATGATTAGGTCTTCGGACCGCAGGTCACCACGGGCGTGGTGCCCGGGCCGGTAGCGGTCATGTTGCCGCTGCCGCCGCTGATGGTGCAGGTCTGCGTCTGCTGGGCCGGCGTGGTCGCCGTGGCTGGCGTGCCCGGCTGGCTCAGGATCGTGACGCCGTACGGACCGTCTTCGGGAATGTCCACCATCTTCACCGGCACGTCCGCGCCGCCGTTCGGCGTCACCGTCTGGCGGTCGGAGCCGTTCACCAGCACCAGGCCGGCGTCGGTCAGGCCTTTCACCGTAACCGTCAGCGGGTGGGTCTTGATCGTGCAGAACACGGTCGGCGCCGAGGTGTAGACCGTGTAATAGTTGGCGCGCGCCTTGTTGTTGCTGAAGGTGCACTTCTCCACGTTCGACGGCAGGGTCTTGGTGTCGATGTTGAACTCGTCGTCGGTCGACAGGTATTTCGGGAACTGCACGGTGGCGACGCCGGCCGACACCGCGACTTCATCGCCGTTGCTCTTGTTGACCAGTACCAGGCCTTCCTTGGTCACGCCGCCGAGGATGGACACGGTCAGGGGCAGGTCGCCATCGCCGCCGCCGCAGGCGGACAGGCCAAGCGCGCATGCCAGCGCAGCGCCGGCATACAGGATCGAACTCTTCATAGAATCTCCGTTGGACGGGATGGCGCACGGAGGTCCGGCGGCACCGCTTAGTAGAATATTGCCCGACATTTTAGAGCATTTGACTAGTCAAGGCTTCATTTGCCTTTGTATCACGGTGTAACGACGCTGTGCGCCGTTGATTTTCACGGCTGCCCTCGCTATCCTTGACCATGACCATGACCCCGAGAGACTGGCCCAAGGCCATCCTGTTCGACCTGGACGATACGCTGTGGCCGATCGCCCCGGTGATCCTGCAGGCCGAGGAAACCCTGTTCGCGTGGCTGCGCGAGCACGCGCCGCGCGTTGCCCAGCAGTTCACGATCGACAGCCTGCGCCAGGCACGCCTGGAACTACTGGCACGGCAGCCCGAGTTCCAGCTCGACCTCGGCAAGCTGCGCCGTGCCGGCCTGGTGGCCGCGTTCGAAACGGCCGGGGAGGACGCCACCAAGGTCGAGCTGGCGATGGCCGAATTCTTTGCCGCGCGCAATGCCGTGGTGCCTTACGACGACGTGGTGCCGGGACTGCTGCGCCTGAAGGGCAGGGTGCTGCTCGGCGCCATCACCAATGGCAACGCGGATTTGCAGACGATCGGCCTGGCGCACCATTTCCAGGCATCGGTCTCGGCGCCGCAGCTGGGCGTGGCCAAGCCGGAGCCGGCCATCTTCCTGGCCGGCTGCCGCGCACTGGACGTGGCGCCCTGGGACGCGATCTATGTCGGCGACGACGTGCTGCTCGACGTGCAGGGCGCCCAGAACGTCGGCATGCGCGGCGTGTGGATGAACCGCAACGGCAGCAACAAGCACATCGAGCATGGCGTCGAACCGGATGCGATCGTGCGCAACTTCGACGAACTGCTGGATTGGCTCAAGCGCAACCATGCCTGAGGGTGCGCACAAGCTCCCCAGCGGACTAGCGAACGTGCATAATGTGAACCATGCAACTCGATAACCGTGCACAAACCCTGCTGAAAGCCCTGGTCGAGCGCTACATTGCCGACGGCCAGCCTGTCGGCTCGCGCGCGCTGTCGAAGATTTCCGGCCTCGACCTGTCGCCGGCCACGATCCGCAACATCATGGCCGACCTCGAAGAGATGGGCTACGTCGCCAGCCCGCACACCTCGGCCGGCCGGATCCCGACGCCGCGCGGCTACCGCATCTTCGTGGATACGCTCCTCACCGTGCAGCAGATCGACGAGGGCGCCGTCGGTGCCGGCATGCGCCTGCCCGCGCACCAGCCGCAGAAGGTGATCGCCAACGCCGCCCAGATGCTGTCCTCGCTGTCGCAGTTCGCCGGCGTGGTGCAGAGCCCGCGGCGCGAATCGGCGTTCCAGCAGATCGAATTCCTGCGCCTGTCGGAAAAGCGCATCCTGCTGGTGATCGTCGATCCGCGCGGCGACGTCCAGAACCGCCTGCTGCTGACCGACGTCGACTACAGCCCCTCCCAGCTGACGCAATCGGCCAACTACCTGAACCAGAACTTCGCCGGCCTGTCCTTCGACCAGGTGCGCGCGCGCCTGACCGGCGAGCTGCGCCAGCTGAGCGACGACATGGCGCGCCTGATGCAGTCGGCGGTGGAAGCCGGCAGCGAAGCGCTGCAGGAAACCGACGACATGGTCATCGCCGGCGAGCGCAACCTGCTGTCGGTGAGCGACCTCTCATCGAACATGAGCTCGCTGCGCCAGATGTTCGAGATGTTCGAGCAGAAGACCGGCCTGATGCAGCTGCTGGATTCGTCCAGCAAGGCCGGCGGTGTGCAGATCTTCATCGGCGGCGAATCCAAGCTGGTGCCGATGGACGAGATGAGCGTGGTCACCGCGCCCTACGAGGTGAACGGCAAGATCGTCGGCACCCTCGGCGTGATCGGCCCGACCCGCATGGCCTACGAACGCGTGATCCCGATCGTCGACATCACCGCCAAACTGCTGTCGAACGCGCTCAGCAACTCCTGATCACTGCGGTTTCTTACAGTTACAGCAGCGAAGCGGCTCACCTATAGTCGGTGTATTGCGCCGTGTGCGCCATCGACCGAGGAATTGCCGTGAACCGCTTCGCCCGTCCCCTGTTTGCCGCCGCCATCGTGCTGGCCTGCTGCGCCGCGCGCACCGATCCATCGCCGCCCGACCGCATCGCCGTCGGCGCCTACCAGATGCAGATGGCGCAGCAGGGCAGCGGGCGCTATACCGTGATCTTCGAATCCGGCTTCGCCACCGGCATGGGTACCTGGCGCAAGGTGGCGCCGGAAGTGGCGAAGTCGGCCCGTGTCGTGACCTATTCGCGCGCCGGCCTCGGGTCCTCGGACGCGCGGCCGGAGCCGCGCACCATCCTGCAAAGCAGCCTGGAGCTGGACCAGCTGATCGCCAGCGCCAGGCTGCAGCCGCCCTTCATCCTGGTCGGCCACTCCTACGGCGGCCTGCTGGCGCGCGCCTTCGCCGTCCGCCATCCGGGCCAGGTGGCCGGCATGGTGCTGGTCGACCCTGCCGACGAACGCTTCAACCCGGCCTTGCGCCGGCTCGACGCCAAACGGGCGGCGGACGACGACCGCCAGTTCGACGCGCTGGTGCCGGCGAATCTGCGGCCGGAGCTGAAGCTGCTGCAGCCGGTGCTCGACAGCGGCGTGCTGCCGGCACCGCTGGACGGCAAACTGCCCGACGTGCCGGTGGTGGTCCTGACCTCGGTGCAGCAGGTAGAGAAGCCGGAGTTCTTCCTGCAGAGCGTGGAAGCGGTGGCGATCAAGCGCGACCTGCACGCCGATTTCCTGCGCCAGTTCAGCGACGGCTCCCAGGTGCAGACCCTGAAGAGCGGCCACAATATTCAGCAGGAAGAGCCGGAGCTGGTGATCGCGGCGGTGAACAAGGTCATCGCCGCGGCCGACAGGCGCACGGGACAGGCGAGCCGGTGACTGGATGCAGGGGATGCGCGCGCAGGGCGCCGCCGCTCAGCGGTGCCGGTGCGGGCAGTCCGTCTTCTGGCAGTTGCCGTAGATGGCGAGGGCGTGCTCGGCGATCCTGAAGCCGCGCTCGAGGGCGATCTTCTGCTGGCGGCTTTCGATTTCTTCGTCGTAGAACTCTTCGACATGGCCGCAGTCGAGGCAGACCAGGTGGTCGTGGTGCGAGCCGGCGTTCAGCTCGTAGATGGCCTTGCCGGTTTCAAAGTGATTGCGATTCAGGAGGCCAGCCTGCTCGAACTGGGTCAGCACGCGGTAGACCGTCGCCAGGCCCACGTCCATGTTCTCGTTCAGCAGCGTCTTGTACACATCTTCCGCAGTCAAATGCCTCACCGCACTGTTCTGGAAAATCTCCAGGATTTTCAGGCGCGGCAGTGTCGCTTTGAGGCCGCTGGCCTTCAGGTCGGTTGGGTTGTTGCTCATGTTTTGTTACTCTTAGATGGGCTGAGATGTGCGGAGTGCTTTATGATATAGCGTTTTTGCAGCTCCCATACAAAAGTCGTCCGATTTTAAGGTTAGATATGCGCGTCATGAATGCTGTTTTCCATCGTTCCCACGCCCGGGCCGCGCTCGTGGCCGGCCTCGCCGTCACGGCCATGGCGGTCTCCGGTTGCGCTTCCTGGCGTAACCAGACCAAGCCGGCAGCGCCGGTGAGCACCGCTCCTGGCGCGGTCGCCGCCGATGCCGACAAGGCCGCGGCAGCCGCGAACGCGGGCGCGCAGACGACCCAGGTCACCAAGCTGCAGAAATTCCTGTGGGTGTTCTCGCCCTACCGTCCGGACATCCAGCAGGGCAACTTCGTGTCGCAGGAGATGCTGGGCCAGCTGAAGCTCGGCCAGACCCGCGACCAGGTCAAGTTCATCCTCGGCACCCCGCTGCTGACCGACGTCTTCCACGCCGACCGCTGGGACTATCCGTTCTACCTGGCCCGCGGCAACGGCGAGCTGAACACCAGCCGCGTCACCGTCTACTTCAAGGACAACCAGGTCGCCAAGATCGATGGCGGCAACCTGCCGAGCGAGCGCGAATACATCGCGCGCCTGATCGGCATCTCGAAGTACGAGCAGAAAACCGAGCAGGAATCGCTGGACGACCTGAAGCGCAAGCGCGAAGAAGCGGCCAAGCGCGGCGGGGAGTAATGAGCATGACGCAATTGAAGATTGCCGTTGCCGGCGCCAGCGGCCGCATGGGCCGCATGCTGATCGAAACCATCGCCGCCGCCGAAGATGCAACCCTGGCCGGTGCGCTCGACCGCGAAGGCAATCCCTTCATCGGTTCGGACGCCGGCGCCTTCTCGGGCCAGCTGACCGGCGTGACCATCCGCTCGAGCCTGGCCCAGGGCCTGGCGGACGCCCAGTACCTGATCGATTTCACCCGGCCGGAAGGCACGCTGCAGCACCTGGCCTGGTGCGCCGAGCACGGCGTCAAGATGATCATCGGCACCACCGGCTTCGACGAGGCCGGCAAGGCCGCGATCCGCGCCGCCGCCGAAAAGACCGCGATCGTGTTCGCACCGAACATGAGCATCGGTGTGAACGTCACGCTGAAGCTGCTGGAAATGGCGGCAAAGAACTTCTCGCAGGGCTATGACATCGAGATCATCGAAGCCCACCACCGCCACAAGGTCGACGCCCCGTCCGGCACCGCGCTGAAGATGGGCGAAGTCATCGCCGACGCCCTCGGCCGCGATTTGAACCAGTGCGCCGTCTACGGCCGCGAAGGCGTGACCGGCGAGCGCGACCCGTCGACCATCGGCTTCGCCACCGTGCGCGGCGGCGATATCGTCGGCGACCACACCGTGCTGTTCGCCGGCATCGGCGAGCGCATCGAGATCAGCCACAAATCGAGCAGCCGCGTCAGCTACGCCCAGGGTTCGCTGCGCGCCGCACGCTTCCTGGCCGACAAGCAGACCGGCTTGTACGACATGCAGGATGTGCTGGGCCTGAACGCGCTGAAGGCCTGAAGCCGAACTGTACGGCTCTGCCGGCGATCTGCTGGCATACTGGCCACAACGTCACCTCGTCGTTCCCGCGAAGGCGGGAACCCAAGTTCCTGGCAAATCGCAAACTTGGATTCCCGCCTGCGCGGGAATGACGGCTGTTAAGGAGATCTCTTTATGGCCACCGTCGAACTGAACGGCGCCGCAATCGTCGACACCGAAAGCTTCCACGCCGAGAGCGCCCGCGCCTTCGGCTTCCCGGACTCCTATCCGCACACGATGGATTCCTGGGTCGACTGCCTGAGCTACCTGCGCGACGAGGACGGCATGAGCAGCATTCGCCTCGGTCCGGACGAGACCCTGCACATCGTCGTGCTGCATTCCGACGCCATGCGCGAGCGCGCCGAGGACGTGCTCGAGGAGATGGCCTTCTGCATCATCGGCATCAACGAGCGCTACGAGGACTACGGCGAAAAGCCGGCCCTGGAGCTCGAATTGCGCTAAAACGTAGGGTGGGCACTCCGTGCCCACGACGAAGTTGCCAGTATAATGTTCTGCTCACCTCCATTAGTCCGCAGAACATCATGCAAGATAAATATAGTCCAGCCGAAGTCGAACAGGCCGCCCAGGCCTACTGGAAGTCGATCGACGCCTATAAAGCGGTCGAGAACGATCCGCGTTTCCCAAAAGGCAAGT
>Ga0265798_10004328_pt1 | contig 19684 bp, 19 predicted proteins | sample P3T30metagenome_FD_192430 | JGI IMG/M metagenome (GOLD analysis project Ga0265798, IMG submission 192430) | Plant litter microbial communities from East Loma Ridge, Irvine, California - P3 T30 | ecosystem: Environmental > Terrestrial > Plant litter > Unclassified | place: USA: California... | reverse complement strand
TTCCTGTTTGTAGAGAATAAGTTAAGTTTTGCAACTCAAAGCCGTTGCTTTTGGTTGTCTTACGCTAGCAGTTTTCTTCTGTCATCCTGCATTGGAGCAACGCAAAATGAAGGACCTTATCACGTTAGAAGTCGCAAGAGTCTCGGACTCGTCTGACAAACAACGTGGTAAGGTCCTTTGCTGCGCTCATAACGTCTGAGTTTGTCTGAAGGCTTTTTACCGTAGGTGCAGGTGTAAAAGGCAACTTTCCACATTCAGCTTGGCAGCAGATTAATTAGCGTAAACTATAATAGCTTACGTGTACATTTTTAACAACTTCCCAATTGGCTACACCGCAAGCAACTGAGGCCACCGAAGTCAAACACCTGACTGGGGCCAGTGAGCGAATCAATTTCGCCAAGATTAAGAAAGTTATTGAGTATCCGGACTTCTTGGACGTGCAAGTGCAGTCGTTCCAAGAGTTCTTTCAACTCGAAACTGCCGCCGCGAGCCGCACAAATGAAGGTTTGTTCAAGGTATTTGCCGAGAACTTTCCGATTTCGGACTCGCGCGAAAACTTCGTGTTGAATTTTATCGACTATCACGTTGACCCGCCGAAATACACGGTGGATGAGTGCATCGACCGCGGCCTGACTTATGCTGTGCCGCTGAAAGCAAAATTGCAACTCATTTGTAACGATAAAGATAACGAGGACTTCCAGACTATTGAGCAGGAAGTTTTCTTGGGCAATATTCCGTACATGACGGAAAAAGGCTCTTTCGTTATTAACGGTGCCGAGCGCGTTATCGTATCGCAGCTGCACCGTTCGCCGGGCGTTTTCTTCGCCCAGAGCAAGCACACCAACGGTACGAAGCTGTATTCGGCCCGTATTATTCCATTTAAGGGTTCGTGGATTGAGTTTGCCACGGACGTGAACAACGTGATGTACGCGTACATCGACCGGAAGAAGAAATTCCCGGTTACGACGCTGCTTCGGGCTATCGGCTACGGTACTGATAAGGACATTCTGGACCTGTTCGGCTTGAGCGAAGAGGTAAAGGCTGACAAGAAGACCCTCAAGAAGGCTGTTGGCCGCAAGTTGGCTGCCCGTGTGCTCCGCACTTGGACAGAGGACTTCGTAGACGAGGATACCGGCGAGGTGGTTTCGATTGACCGAAACGAAGTATTGCTAGAGCGCGACTCGACCATCAACGAGGAGGATATTGACACTATCGTTGATGCTGGTGCCAAGTCGGTTATTCTGCACAAAGAGAATGTAAACATTGCAGACTTTGCAATCATTTACAACACGCTGCAGAAAGACAACTCTAACTCGGAGAAGGAAGCTGTAGAGCAGATTTACCGTCAGCTCCGCAATACGGAAGCTCCTGACGAAGAAACCGCGCGTGACATCATCCAGAAGTTGTTCTTCTCGGACAAGCGCTATGACCTAGGGGAAGTAGGCCGCTACCGGATTAACAAGAAGCTGCAGATTGACATGAGCCAGGAGGCTCGGGTATTGACAAATGAGGACATCGTACTCATCGTGAAGTACCTGATTGGCCTTATCAACTCGAAGGCGATTGTCGATGACATTGACCACTTGAGCAACCGCCGCGTGCGCACGGTAGGGGAGCAGCTCTACGCCCAATTCGGCGTGGGTCTGGCCCGTATGGCGCGTACCATCAAGGAGCGCATGAACGTGCGTGACAATGAGGACTTCAAACCTGTTGACTTGATTAACGCTCGCACCCTGTCGAGCGTGATTAACTCGTTCTTCGGCACTAACCAGCTGTCGCAGTTCATGGACCAAACCAATCCCTTGGCTGAGGTAACGCACAAGCGTCGCGTATCGGCCCTAGGGCCAGGAGGTCTGAGCCGCGAGCGTGCGGGCTTCGAGGTACGTGACGTACACTATACGCATTATGGTCGTCTTTGCACCATTGAAACACCTGAAGGCCCGAACATCGGTCTGATTTCGTCGCTGTGCGTTCACGCTCGTGTGAATTCGATGGGCTTCATCGAAACGCCCTACCGCACGGTAGCAAGCGGCACGGTGGACATGACCGAGAACGTGAAGTTCCTGACCGCTGAGGAAGAGGATACCCACCACATTGCGCAGGCCAACTCGCTACTCGACAACGAGGGCAAGCTGACGCAGGATTTGGTGAAAGGCCGCTTCGAGGGTGACTTCCCGGTAGTGGCTCCTCAAGAGTACACGTACATGGACGTGGCTCCGAACCAGATTGTATCGGTGGCTGCCTCGCTGATTCCGTTCTTGGAGCACGATGACGCTAACCGTGCGCTCATGGGCTCGAACATGCAACGCCAGGCTGTGCCTCTGTTGCGTCCGCAGGCCCCAATTGTGGGCACGGGCCTAGAAGGTCGCACAGCTATCGATTCGCGCGCGCTTATCATCGCTGAAGGCGATGGGGTGGTAGACTCGGTAGATGCTAACCGCATCATTATCAAGTATGACCTGAACGAGGACGAGTTAGCCGTGAGCTTCGACGCTGACCGCAAGACGTACAGCCTCATCAAGTTCCGTCGCACTAACCAGGATACCTGCCTCAACCTCACGCCGCTGGTGAAAAACGGCGAGCGTGTGATCAAAGGCCAAGTGCTTTGCGAAGGCTATGGTACTAATCGTGGTGAACTGGCCCTAGGTCGCAACATGCAGGTAGCATTCATGCCATGGCAGGGCTACAACTTCGAGGATGCCATCGTTATCTCAGAGCGTGTAGTACGCGATGACATCTTTACTTCGATTCACATCGAGGAATTTGAACTGGAAGTGCGCGAGACTAAGCGCGGTGAGGAAGAGCTGACTTCGGAAATTCCGAACGTTAGCGAAGAAGCCGTGCGCAACCTCGATGACAACGGTATCATTCGCCTAGGTGCTGAGGTACGCGAAGGCGATATCCTCATCGGTAAGATTACGCCCAAGGGTGAAACTGACCCAACCCCAGAAGAGAAGCTGCTCCGCGCCATTTTTGGCGACAAGGCTGGCGACGTGAAAGATGCTTCGCTCAAGGCGCCGCCCTCACTGAATGGTGTGGTTATCGGTACCAAGCTTTTCTCGCGGCCTAAGAAGGACAAGAACCTTCGTGCAAAGTCGAAGAAAGAGGTGGAAGACCTGAAGGAAGGCTATGCCCGCGAGCTGCGCGGCGTAAAGGCTATCATGATTGATAAGCTGGTAGCCCTGCTGGAAGGCAAAACCTCACAAGGTATCAAGCACCGCTTCGGTGACGAGGTACTAGCCAAGGGTGTAAAGTTCAACCGGAAGAACATCAGTGAAGCGCTGTTCCCCGATAAGAACGCTTACCGCGACGAGAGCAACTATGCCGTGCCTGAAGAGGTAAACCTCTTCAAAGACCTGCAAATGGAAGGCTGGACAGCTGACGCTCGCGTAAATGAGATGCTGCAGAGCTTAGTAAAAAACTACGCTAAGCGCCGCAACACCATCACGGCCCGCTTCAAGCGTGACCGCTTCACGCTGGAGGTAGGCGACGAACTGCCTGCTGGCATTGTGCAGTTAGCTAAGGTGTACATCGCTAAGAAGCGCAAGCTTAAGGTGGGTGACAAGATGGCCGGTCGCCACGGCAACAAGGGGGTAGTAGCCCGCATCGTACGCGATGAGGATATGCCCTTTCTGCCCGACGGCACGCCAATGGATATCGTGCTGAACCCCCTAGGTGTACCAAGCCGCATGAACATCGGTCAGATTTACGAAACTGTGCTCGGCTGGGCCGGCCTGAAGTTGGGCCGTACCTATGCTACGCCCATCTTCGACGGTGCTACCGAAGAAGAGGTTGCACGCGAGTTGACCGAAGCTGGTCTACCCTCTTGGGGCCGTGCTTACCTGCACGATGGTCTGAGTGGCGAGCGCTTCGACCAGCCGGTGACCGTAGGCGTGATTTACATGCTCAAGCTAGGTCACTTGGTTGACGACAAAATGCACGCTCGTTCTATCGGTCCATACTCGCTTATTACGCAGCAGCCACTTGGTGGTAAGGCGCAGTTCGGTGGACAGCGCTTTGGCGAGATGGAAGTGTGGGCCCTAGAAGCTTTTGGTGCTTCTAACGTGCTCCAGGAAATCCTAACTATCAAGTCGGACGACGTGGTAGGCCGAGCTAAGGCGTACGAAGCCATTGTAAAAGGCGACATTCTGCCGAAGCCGAATATCCCTGAGTCGTTTAACGTGCTTATCCATGAACTCCGTGGCTTAGCACTGGAAATTTCGCTCGACTAAGCTAATTAGAAGACGTTGGTTGCTAGTGCGCAAGTGCTGGCAACCAACGTTTGATTGCTTCGCCTTACAAAATAGGAATGAATAATAGATAGCCCCGTGGCAAAGCGTCCCGCTCACGATACTCCTACCCCGAGACAGGTCAGGGTAGCACAAGGTGGGAAGCGCGGCTGCCGAGGGGAAAAACAAGACCTAGCGAAAAACTACTGCGTGGCGTACCTGTCCGACCCGCAGAGCACTTTTCGTAGCGTCGCACTGTTATGGCTTGCTATAACAGCAGAAATCAACCGCTAAAACCATTAGAATGGCTTTTGCAAAAAATAAGAAGTTAGTACAAGACTTCTCGAAGGTTACTATCTCGCTGGCCTCTCCCGAAGGTATTCTGGAGCGTAGCACGGGCGAAGTAGTAAAGCCGGAAACAATTAACTACCGCACTTATAAGCCCGAAATGGGTGGCTTGTTCTGCGAGCGGATTTTCGGTCCAGTGAAGGACTGGGAATGCCATTGCGGCAAATACAAGCGCATTCGCTATAAGGGTATCATCTGCGACCGCTGTGGCGTAGAAGTGACCGAGAAGAAAGTGCGTCGTGAGCGCATGGGTCACATCGAACTGGTGGTGCCTGTAGCACACATCTGGTACTTTAAGAGCCTGCCGAATAAAATCGGTTACCTGCTGGGCTTGCCCACTAAGAAGCTCGACCAGATTATCTACTACGAGCGCTACGTAGTGGTTCAGCCCGGCGTGCAAGCCGAAGAGGGTGTACAGCAGCTTGACTTCCTTACGGAGGATGAGTATCTGGATATCATCGATAAGCTGCCCCGCGAAAACCAGATGCTGCCCAATGATGACCCGCAAAAGTTCATCGCTAAAATGGGTGCTGATGCGCTACAAATGCTGCTTGAGCGTATTAACCTCGACGAGTTGAGCTACTCGCTCCGCGACTCGGCTGCGCACGAAACATCGCAACAGCGCAAAGCTGAGGCTCTGAAGCGTCTACGTGTAGTAGAAGCTTTCCGCGATGCTGCTACTCGTGTAGAAAACAAGCCCGAGTGGATGGTAATTCGCATGGTGCCGGTTATTCCACCCGAATTGCGCCCGCTAGTGCCGTTGGATGGTGGTCGCTTTGCGACTTCCGACCTGAACGACCTATACCGTCGCGTTATCATCCGCAACAACCGCCTCAAGCGCCTGATCGAAATCAAAGCGCCCGAGGTGATTCTGCGTAATGAAAAGCGCATGCTGCAAGAAGCCGTGGACTCGCTCTTCGACAACTCGCGTAAGGTAAACGCCGTGCGTGCTGAAGGTAACCGCGCCCTGAAGTCGCTGTCCGACATGCTGAAAGGCAAGCAGGGCCGCTTCCGTCAGAATCTGCTCGGTAAGCGTGTAGACTACTCGGGCCGTTCGGTTATCGTTGTAGGTCCTGAGTTGAAGTTGCATGAGTGCGGCTTACCTAAGAACATGGCTGCCGAACTGTTCAAGCCGTTCATTATCCGTAAGCTCATCGAGCGCGGTATCGTGAAGACGGTAAAATCAGCCAAGAAAATTGTAGACCGCAAGGATGCTGTAGTGTGGGACATTCTGGAGAATGTTCTGAAAGGTCACCCAGTACTTCTTAACCGTGCGCCTACACTACACCGCTTGGGTATTCAAGCCTTCCAGCCGCGCCTCATCGAGGGCAAGGCTATCCAGCTGCACCCGCTTGTTTGTACGGCCTTTAACGCTGACTTTGACGGTGACCAAATGGCTGTGCATGTGCCCCTAGGGCCAGCTGCCATCCTGGAAGCCTCGATGCTTATGCTAGCGTCGCACAACATTCTGAACCCCGCTAACGGCGCGCCCATTGCGGTACCGTCGCAGGACATGGTTCTAGGTCTGTATTATGTGACCAAGGGCAAGCGCTCGACTGAAGAAGAGAAAATCCAGGGTGAAGGCCGCATATTCTACTCCGATGAGGAAGTAGTAATTGCCCTCAACGAGAAGCAGCTTTCGAAGCACGCCTACATCAAGGTGAAAACCATGGTGCGTGACGAAAATGATGACCTCGTGCCCCGCATCATTGAAACCGTAGCTGGTCGCGTGCTCTTCAACCAGCTTGTGCCTAAAGAAGTAGGTTTTGTAGATGAGTTGTTGACTAAGAAAAAGCTGCAGCAAATCATCTCTATGGTGTTTAAGCGCACGGGTATGGCTCGCACGGCGCAGTTCCTGGACGACATCAAGACGCTAGGCTTCCAGTCTGCTTATAAAGGTGGCTTGAGCATGGGTCTGGGTGATATTCAGATTCCGAAAGAGAAAGACATTCTCATTAAGCAGGCCCAAGCCGATGTAGCTGCCGTAACGCAGAACTACCAGATGGGTCTGATTACGAACAACGAACGTTACAACCAGGTAATCGACGTTTGGACACGTATCAACTCGCAGATTACGGAGACGCTAATGGGTCGCCTCGAAAAGGAGAACCAAGGCTTCAACTCTATCTACATGATGATGCACTCGGGCGCCCGTGGTTCGCGCGAGCAGATTCGTCAGCTCGGCGGTATGCGTGGTCTGATGGCCAAGCCCCAAAAGTCGCTGCAAGGCTCGGTAGGTGAGATTATTGAAAACCCGATTCTGTCGAACTTCAAAGAAGGCCTCGACGTAATCGAGTACTTTATCTCGACGCACGGTGCCCGTAAAGGTCTGGCTGACACGGCTATGAAAACGGCCGATGCTGGTTACCTGACCCGCCGTCTAGTAGACGTATCACAGGACGTTATCGTGAACGAGCCCGATTGTGGCACGTTGCGCGGTACCGAAACCTTCGCCTTGAAAGACAATGAGGATATTGTAGAGCCACTGGCCGAGCGTATTCTAGGTCGTACGGCGGTGCACGACATCATTGACCCGCTGACCGACGAGCTGATTCTGGCTGCCGGCGAGCAAATCACTGAGGAAACCACTCGCCGTATCGATGCTACTAGCATTGAATCGGTCGAAATTCGCTCGGTGCTGACTTGCGAAAGCAAGCGCGGCATCTGCGCCAAGTGCTACGGCCGTAACCTAGCTACTGGCCGTATGGTGCAGAAGGGCGAAGCAGTTGGTGTTATCGCCGCGCAGTCGATTGGCGAACCCGGCACGCAGTTGACACTCCGCACTTTCCACGTAGGTGGTACTGCGTCTAACATTGCTGTAGAAGCTAACATCCGTGCTAAATTCAGCGGCGTAATTGAGTTTGAAGATATCCGGACCGTAGCTGGTACCAACTCTGAAGGCGCTGAAACCAATGTAGTGATGGGTCGCTCAGGCGAAATCCGCATCGTGGAAAAAGGCACTGGCAAGGTGTTCATCGCCAACCACGTTCCTTACGGCTCGTTCCTATTGGTAAAAGAAGGCCAAGAGGTAGAGAAAGGCCAAGAGCTAGTGAATTGGGACCCGTACAACGCCGTTATTTTGGCTGAGTTCGATGGTACTATTCAGTACGATGCCATCACTGAAGGTATCACTTACCGCGAGGAGGCCGACGAACAGACAGGCTTCCGTGAGAAGGTAGTTACTGAGTCTAAGGATAAGGCGCAAAACCCGTCGATTATCTTGATTCCGACTAAAGGTGCCGATGCCGACGCCAATAAGTCGTATTCGATGCCAGTAGGTGCTCACTTGAACGTAGAGAACGGGACCAAGGTGAAAGCCGGTCACATCTTAGCTAAGATCCCCCGTGCTGTAGGTAAAACCCGCGACATTACGGGTGGTCTGCCCCGCGTAGTTGAGCTGTTCGAAGCCCGTAACCCGTCGAACCCGGCGGTCGTGTCAGAAATTGATGGTGTTATTACCTACGGTTCGGTAAAGCGTGGTAACCGCGAAATCTTCGTGGAATCGAAAGATGGTGTGAAGCGGAAGTACATGGTGCCGCTGTCGAAGTTTATCCTGGTACAGGACAACGATTTCGTGCGGGCTGGTGCTCCACTCTCTGACGGCGCCATCACCCCGAACGATATCTTGAATATTCAGGGTCCAGGCGCAGTGCAAGAATACCTTGTAAACGAGATTCAAGAGGTATACCGCTTGCAGGGTGTGAAAATCAACGACAAGCACATTGAAGTTATCGTCCGCCAGATGATGCAGAAGGTGCTTGTAATGGATGCCGGTGACACTAGCTTCCTTGAAAACCAACTTGTGGATAAGGTATCGCTAATGGAAGAAAACGACATCATCATCGACATGAAAGTCGTGACTGAGGCTGGTGATTCGACCGAACTGCGCCCTGGCCAGATTGTGACTAGTCGCAAGCTGCGTGACGAGAACTCGTCGCTCCGCCGCCGCGACTTGCAGCTGGTACAAGTGCGCGATGCCCAACCCGCGGTGTCGAAGCCTACGCTTCAAGGTATTACGCAGGCTTCGCTGGGTACCGCCTCGTTTATCTCGGCCGCTTCGTTCCAGGAGACGACCAAAGTGCTGAGCGAAGCTGCTATCCGCGGTAAAGCTGATGAATTGTTAGGTCTGAAAGAGAACGTAATTGTGGGTCATCTCATCCCGGCTGGTACTGGCCTTCGCGAGTACCAAGGCATCGAGGTCACCTCGAAAGAGGATCTAGCTCGTCAGGCTGCTCAACCCGCCGAGCCAGTTACCCCCACGAAGCGCGCTTCGCGTGCCAAGCGCGAGACCAGCGTTTCGGAATAACGAATGATGTAGGTTTAAAGTAAAAGCCCCGGCTAGCGTCAGCTAGTCGGGGCTTTTTGTTTCTTTGTGAATATGAATGCCCTAAGCCTTATTATCCGAGTTATAATTCAGTACGGCCAGAACCTGTAGTTACAATTCTTTACTATTAGTATCAATTATATACTTCTTAAGCGGAACAACAAGCTTTATGCAGTCACAAATAGACGTTACTTGGCTGCTATGGTTTGTTTAGTAGCTCGCGCTTGTGGTAATGTTCGTAGCTATGCTATATGTGGCAATTCGCTCAATAATTAATCATTGAAAATCTAGACTACCTCAATAAATGCAACCATCCCAAGCCCAAAACCCCGACCCGAACTCGCTCAATATTGAGTTAAGCGAAGAAATTGCCGAAGGTGAATATGCCAACCTTGCCTTGATTGCGCACAGCACCAGCGAATTTGTAGTAGACTTTATTCGAATGATGCCCGGCGTGCCTAAAGCCAAAGTGAAGGCCCGTATTGTGCTCACGCCTGAGCACGCGAAGCGGCTGTTATCAGCATTGGAAGAAAATATCCAGCGCTTCGAGCAGAGCTACGGTCCTATTAAGCTGCATCAAGAAACGCCGAGCTACCCAATGAACTTCGGCGGCGCGGTAGGGGAGGCCTAGGTGGTATCGCAGAGAGCCGTTGCGCCAACGGAAGATTAACTTTTTCAGCAAGTTTGCTATTGCCAAACTATTTTCTTACCTTTGCAGGCCTGAAAATTTGGGAGCAAACGGCTCCTGTTCAACCAATCGCTAAATGCCAACCATTAACCAACTCGTACGGAAAGGCCGTGAGGCTTTGACTACCAAGTCGAAGTCGCCCGCCCTTGATTCGTGCCCGCAGCGTCGGGGCGTGTGCACTCGTGTGTACACCACCACGCCTAAGAAGCCGAACTCGGCTATGCGCAAAGTGGCCCGTGTGCGCCTTACTAACGGTAAGGAAGTTAACGCATACATTCCCGGTGAAGGCCACAACCTCCAAGAGCACAGCATTGTGCTCATTCGCGGAGGCCGGGTAAAAGACCTGCCAGGCGTTCGCTACCACATTATCCGTGGTGCGCTCGACACGGCCGGCGTTAATGGTCGCCTACAGCGCCGCTCGAAGTACGGTGCTAAGCGTCCGAAGCCGGGCCAAGTAGCCGCAGCCGGCAAAGGTGGCAAACCAGCACCCGGTAAGAAAAAGTAATTTAGTAGTTGTCAGTTGTTAGTTGTCAGTTGTTCGTGATTGTTCATGCAAGCAACTGACAACTAACAACTAACAACTGACAACTCTATACAACTATGCGTAAGTCAAAACCGAAAAAGCGCATTCTCCTGCCGGACCCTAAGTTCAAGGAGACGCTCGTAACCCGCTTCGTCAACTACATGATGTATGACGGGAAAAAGAACCTGGCCTACACCATTTTCTACGATGCCGTAGAGCAGGTGGAAACCCGTACCAAAGAGAATGGCCTTGAAATGTGGCGCAAAGCGTTGAACAACGTAATGCCGACCGTAGAGGTAAAGAGCCGCCGTGTAGGTGGTGCTACGTTCCAAGTGCCGATTGAAGTGCGTGCCGACCGCCGCATTGCTGTAGGCTCGAAGTGGCTGATTCAGTATGCTCGTCGTCGTGGTGAAAAGACCATGAAAGATAAGCTGGCTGGCGAAATCATTGCTGCTGCCAAAGGTGAAGGTGCTGCCGTTAAGAAAAAAGACGACACCCACCGGATGGCCGAAGCCAACAAGGCCTTCTCGCACTTCCGTTTCTAATATATCGGGCGTTTAGCGGGTTGTTGAGTTTAGATTGAATGTTTAGCCACTTTTGGTTGTCTTCCTCTCTGAACTCAATAATCCGCTAACGCGCTATTTAACCTACCGTAATGGCAGTCAACAAAGACCTTCAATACCTGCGCAATATTGGGATTATGGCCCATATTGACGCGGGCAAGACCACCACTTCGGAGCGCATTCTGTACTACACCGGCAAAACCCACAAAATTGGGGAGGTGCACGACGGAGCTGCTACGATGGACTGGATGGAGCAGGAGCAGGAGCGTGGCATTACCATTACTTCGGCTGCTACCACCACTTTCTGGAACTACCCGACCGATGCCAAAGGCAACACGACCGGCGAAACCAAGCAGTACAAGATTAACCTCATCGATACCCCAGGTCACGTTGACTTTACGGTAGAAGTTGAGCGTTCGTTACGTGTGCTCGACGGTGCCGTGGCCCTTTTCTGCGCCGTATCGGGAGTAGAGCCGCAGTCGGAAACCGTATGGCGTCAGGCTGACAAGTACAGTGTACCCCGCATCTGCTTTGTTAACAAGATGGACCGGGCAGGCGCTGACTTCTTCAAAGCTGTTAACGAAATCAAGGACAAGCTTGGCGCTAACCCCGTGCCACTGCAAATCCCGATTGGCGCTGAGGATACTTTCAAAGGTGTAGTTGACCTACTCACTGGTAAAGCCATTGTGTGGGATGACAAGACCGAAGGCAAATCGTATGACGAAATTCCCGTTCCTGAGGACCTAGTTGATACGGTAGCCGAGTGGCGTGAGAAGCTCATTGAAAGCGTAGCTGAGTACGATGACACCTTGATGGAGAAATTCTTCGAGGACCCAGAGAGCATTACGCGTGAAGAAATGATGGTCGTTATCCGCAAAGCGGTTATCGACATGAAATTCTCACCCGTACTGTGCGGCTCGGCTTTCAAAAACAAGGGTGTACAAACGATGCTGGATGCTGTTATGGCATACCTGCCTTCGCCGCTCGACATGCCTGCTATCGAGGGTACCAACCCCGAAACTGGCGAGCCAGTAGAGCGTCACCCCGACAACTCGGAGCCTTTCACCGCGCTGGCGTTCAAAATTGCTACTGACCCCTATGTAGGGCGTCTGTGCTTCTTCCGTTGCTACAGCGGTCAGCTCGATGGTGGTTCGTATGTGCTGAACAACCGCACTGGCAAGAAGGAGCGTATTTCGCGCCTTATGCAGATGCACTCCAACAAGCAGAACCCAATTGATAAAATTCAGGCGGGTGATATTGCTGCTGGTGTAGGCTTTAAAGACATCAAAACCGGTGATACGCTGACCGATGAAAAGAACCCTGTAGTTCTGGAATCGATGAGCTTCCCTGAGCCAGTAATTGGCTACGCTATTGAGCCTAAGACGCAAGCTGACGTTGACAAAATGGGTATGGCTATTGCCAAGCTCATCGAGGAAGACCCAACCTTGCGCGTTAATACCGACGAGGAAACTGGCCAGACCATCCTGCGTGGTATGGGTGAGTTGCACCTTGAAATTATCATCGACCGCATGCGTCGGGAATTCAAAGTAGAAATCAACCAGGGTGCTCCCCAGGTTGCCTACAAAGAAATTCTCACTAAGAAGGTTGACCATCGCGAAACGTACAAGAAGCAAACAGGTGGCCGCGGTAAGTTTGGCGACATCGTGTTTGAACTTGGTCCGAAAGAAACCGAGCCCGAGAAGCCTGGTATGGAGTTCGATAATGCTATCGTAGGTGGTGTTATCCCTCGCGAATTTATTGCTCCTATCCAGAAAGGTTTTGAAGAGGCAATGAAGCGTGGTCCTCTGGCTGGTTTCCCCATCGAAACCATGAAGGTGCGTCTCTACCACGGTTCATTCCACGACGTTGACTCGGACGCCCTCTCGTTCGAACTCGCTGCTCGTGACGGTTTCCGTGAGGCTGCTCGCAAGGCTGGTCCGAAATTGCTTGAGCCTATTATGGCTGTTGAAGTAGTTTGCCCCGATGAGTACACGGGTCCTGTAACCGGTGACTTGAACCGTCGTCGTGGTTTGATGAAAGGTATGGACACAAAGGGCGGTGCCCAGGTTATCAAGGCAGATGTTCCGCTGTCGGAACTGTTTGGCTACGTAACTGACCTGCGCACGCTTTCGTCGGGCCGTGCTTCGGCTTCGCTCACCTTCTCGCACTACGAGCAGGTACCCACTAACATGGCCGAAGCCATTGTGGCTAAAACTAAAGGCACTCGCGCCTAGTATTCTCTCAGCTTGTCAACCCTAGGGCAATCGGCCCTAACCAATCATGAACCAAAAAATCAGAATCAAGCTGAAAAGCTACGACCACAACTTGGTCGATAAGTCTTCCGAGAAAATCGTGAAGGCCGTAAAAGCTACCGGTGCTATTGTAAGCGGTCCGATTCCGTTGCCTACGGAAAAGGAGAAGTATACCGTGTTGCGTTCGCCCCACGTGAACAAGAAGAGCCGGGAGCAATTCCAACTCTGCACTTACAAGCGTCTGGTGGATATCTTCTCGACCAGCAGCAAGACTGTAGATGCGCTAATGAAGCTGGAACTGCCCAGTGGTGTTGACGTTGAAATCAAAGTCTGAGCCTAACGCTTGAAGCAAATAAAAGCCCCGTCGGTCATTGACCGGCGGGGCTTTTTGCATACCCAGTTTATTCGGTATGCCTAGGGTTAAAAAGAAGGCTAAATGCCTCATTGCTAAATTTATTTCTGCAACACCCTGGTTTTTCTCAGAAAAAACTCCTACCTTTGCACTCCCTTAGCGAAAAGGCCACTCGGGCCTTTTCTTTTTGTGTCATTTAATATCCACACAGAATGCCTGGCATCATCGGTAAGAAAATCGGTATGACAAGCCTCTTCACTCCGGACGGGAAGAATATTCCTTGCACGCTCATCGAAGCGGGTCCGTGCGTAGTGACGCAGGTTAAGACGGTCGAAACGGACGGCTACAACGCTGTTCAAATCGGCTATGGCGAGAAAAAAGCCAAAAATACCACTAAAGCCCTAGCTGGCCACTTTGCCAAAGCTGGTACTACCCCCAAGAAGCGTCTGGTAGAGTTCCGTACGGAAGACATTGCCACCTTTACTCTAGGCAGCACGGTTGAGACCTCACTGTTCGAAGAAGGTGAGTTTGTTGACGTAGTTGGTACTTCAAAAGGTAAAGGTTTCCAGGGTGTTGTAAAGCGTTACAACTTCCAGGGTGTGGGTGGTCAAACCCACGGTCAGCACAACCGCCTGCGTCACCCCGGTTCTATCGGTGCGTGCTCGTGGCCCTCGCGCGTTTTCAAAGGGATGCGCATGGGTGGCCGTATGGGCACCGACCGCGTCAAGATTCAGAACCTGAAGGTGATGCGTATTGTGGCTGATAAGAACCTGATTCTGGTGAGCGGCTCGGTGCCCGGTGCCAAGAATGGCTACGTGGTTCTGGAGAAATAACCTGCTAAGCTTACTAGAGATGGAACTGTCCGTATTCAATAGCAAAGGCGAAGACACCGGCCGTAAGGTTACGCTGTCTGACGCCGTGTTCGGCCACGAGCCGAACGAGCACGTCATGTACCTCGACGTGAAGCAGTACCTAGCCAATCAACGCCAGGGTACGCACAAATCTAAGCAGCGTGCTGAAGTAGCTCGCACCACCAAGAAACTGAAGAAGCAGAAAGGCACCGGCGGTGCACGTGCTGGTTCGATGAAATCGGGTGTGTTCATAGGTGGTGGCCGCATGTTCGGCCCACAGCCGCGCGACTACGGCTTCAAGCTGAACAAGAAAACCAAACGAGTTGCTCGTCTGTCGGCTCTGTCGGTGCTGGCCCGCGAAGGCAAGGTAGCCTTGGTTGAAAACCTCACCCTGACTGCTCCTCGCACTAAGGACTTCGTAGCTATCCTTGATGGCCTGAAGCTTAACAATGGCCGCAAGACTTTGTACGTAGCTGCTGAGGCTGACAAAAACTTGTTGCTGAGCGCCCGCAACGTGCAGAAGGTGAAAATTGCTACCCCCATAGCTCTTAACACTCACGACTTGTTGAACACCGATACCCTGCTATTGAGCGAGGAGGGTCTGCGTTCGCTGGAGCAATTGTACACCGCTAATAACTCTGCCGAATAATGAGCACGCTAAAACGCCCCATTATCACCGAGAAGGCCACCAGCCTCACCGAAAAAGGCCGCTACGTGTTCGAAGTAGAGCGCACGGCCAACAAGGTGCAGATTAAAAAGGACATCGAGCAACTTTACGGCGTGACCGTGCTAGGCATCAATACGATGCGCACGATTGGCAAAGTAAAGTCGAAGTTCACCAAAGGTGGCCAGGTTTCAGGTCGTCGTTCGCATGGCAAAAAAGCCGTCGTGACCCTGAAAGATGGTGACATCATTGATTTCTACGGCAATCTGTAATTGCCTTCGCCGCAAAAGCCCAACTAGCTAGTAATGGCACTTAAAAAACTCAGACCCACTACGCCCGGCCAGCGCTTCCGCGTGGCCCCGGCCTTCGACGAGATTACCACGTCGACGCCGGAGAAGTCGTTGCTGACCTCGCTCAAGAAAAGCGGTGGTCGTAACTCTTCGGGTAAGATGTCGAACCGCTATATCGGCGGTGGACACAAAACCCAATATCGTATCGTTGACTTCAAGCGTGATAAGAACGGTGTTCCGGCCACGGTGAAAACCATCGAGTACGACCCCAATCGTACCGCCCGTATTGCTTTGCTGCACTACGCCGACGGCGAGAAACGTTACATCATCGCCCCCGCTGGCCTGAATGTAGACAACGTCATCGTATCGGGCCCTGGTGTAGCTCCCGAAGTTGGCAATGCCCTGCCACTCCGTGAGATGCCCCTAGGTACTATCGTGCACAACATTGAGTTGCAACCCGGCCAAGGCGCGGCCATCGCTCGTTCGGCTGGCACCTATGCTCAGCTCGTAGCTCGCGAAGACCGTTATGCTACGCTGAAATTGCCTTCTGGTGAAATGCGCATGGTTCTGGTTACCTGCACCGCTACGGTGGGCACCGTGTCTAACGGCGACCACATGAACGTAGTAATGGGTAAAGCCGGCCGTAATCGCTGGGCTGGCCGTCGTCCCCGCGTTCGCGGTGTGGCTATGAACCCCGTTGACCACCCAATGGGTGGTGGTGAAGGTAAATCGTCGGGTGGTCACCCACGTAGCCGTAATGGTATCTTCGCTAAGGGTCAGAAGACCCGCAACAAGAATAAGTATTCTGAGAACCTGATTGTCAGCCGCAAAGGCAAGAAGTAATATATGGCACGTTCACTCAAAAAAGGGCCGTACATTGACTTCCGGCTCGAGAAAAAGGTAGAGGCGCTCGATAGCGCTGGTAAGAAGTCGGTGGTTAAAACTTGGTCGCGGCGCTCGATGATTTCGCCCGATTTCGTAGGCCACACCTTCGCTGTGCACAACGGGAATAAGTTCATCCCGGTCTATGTAACTGAAAACATGGTCGGCCACAAGCTCGGCGAGTTTGCGCCTACGCGCAACTTCCGTGGCCACGTCGCCAAAAAAGATAAAGGCAAGCGCTAAGATGGAAGCAGTAGCCAAACTCCGTAACGTGCCTACCTCGCCGCGCAAAATGCGCTTGGTAGCCAATCTGGTACGCGGCAAGCGCGTAACCCAGGCCCTCGGTCTGCTCCGCTTCGAAGCCAACTCGGGTGCCGAGCGCGTTGAGAAGCTTCTCCTGTCGGCCCTGGCCAACTGGCAGCAGCAAAACCAGGACGAGCGCATCGAAGATGCCAACCTCTATGTCACCGAGATTTTCGTGGACGAAGGCCGGCAGTTGAAGCGTCTGCGCCCCGCCCCCCAGGGCCGTGGTCACCGCATCCGTAAGCGCTCGAACCACATCACGCTGACGGTTGGTCCGCAGCGCGAGTCGCAAATGTCGAAGAAAGAGTTGAATGCGCTAAACCGCGCCATCTCGACCATCGACGCGGCAACTTCTACCGAAACCCCCGCTAACGCCTAATCTACCATGGGACAAAAAGTAAATCCGGTTGGCTTTCGACTCGGCGTTATCAAAGGCTGGGACTCTAACTGGTACGGCGGCAAAGATTTTGCTGACAAACTAGTTGAAGACGAGAAGATTCGCAAGTATATCAACGCCCGTATTCAAAAGGGTGGTATCTCGCGCATCGTTATTGAGCGCACTCTGAAGCGCATTACCATCACTATCAACACGGCTCGTCCGGGTGTGGTAATTGGTAAAGGCGGCCAGGAGGTGGACAAGATTAAGGACGAACTCAAGGAAATAACCAAGAAAGACGTTCAAATCAACATCTTCGAGATTAAGCGCCCCGAGCTGGACGCTCGCCTAGTAGGCGAGAGCATTGCTCAGCAATTGGCAGCTCGCATCTCGTTCCGTCGCGCTATGAAGATGTCGATTCAGGCCGCACTTCGTGCTGGTGCTGAAGGCATTAAGATTCAGTGCGGTGGCCGTTTGGGTGGCGCTGAAATCGCCCGCTCGGAACAGTATAAAGAAGGTCGCACTCCGCTGCACACGTTGCGCGCTGACATCGATTATGCACTGTCGGAAGCTCAAACAGTGTATGGCAAAATCGGCATCAAGGTGTGGGTAATGCGCGGTGAAGTGTTTGGTAAGCCCGACCTGTCGCCGAACCAAGCTCCGCAAGGTGGTCAAGGTGGTGATGAGCGTGGCGGTCGTGGTAATGACCGTGGCCCGCGTGGCGAGCGTGATGGCCGCGACCGTGGCCCGCGTGGTGACCGTGGCCCGCGCCGTGATGGTCAGGGTGGCGGTGCTAACCGTGGTGGCCAGGGTGGCGGTGCCAACCGTGGTGGCCAGGGTGGCGGTGCCAACCGTGGTGGCCAGGGTGGCGGTCCTCGTCGCTAAGCTTTAATTGACAGTTTAAGCCGTATCCTGAATTATTCTTTTCAGGGTACGGTTTAACGCTAATAATTTTTCAAGTTTTCTTTTTTTACTCAAGATGTTACAACCGAAAAGGACCAAGTATCGCAAGATGCAAAAGGGTCGCGTAACAGGCCTCGCCTACCGCGGCAGCTCCATAGACTTCGGTTCGTTCGCGCTTAAGTCACTGGAAATCTCTTGGATTACGGCCCGCCAGATTGAGGCAGCCCGTATTGCCATGACCCGTGCCATGAAACGCGAAGGGCAAGTATGGATTCGCATTTTCCCCGATAAGCCAATTACCAAGAAGCCTGCTGAAGTGCGGATGGGTAAGGGTAAAGGTTCGCCCGAATATTGGGTAGCCTGCGTGAAGCCCGGCCAAATCATGTTTGAATCGGATGGCGTGAGCCTCGAAGTTGCTAAGGAGTCGTTGCGTCTGGCGGCCCAAAAGCTACCGGTTCGTACCTCATTTGTAGTTCGTCGCGACTACGTAGAAGCCGCTGCTTAATTCGATGAAAAACGAAGAAATCCGCGCCCTGTCCATTGAGGACCTGCGCAACCAGATTAAAACCGAGCAAACCAACGGCCAGCAGTTGCGCTTCGCGCACGCTATCAGCCCACTCGAAAACCCCGGCCGCCTGAAGGCCAACCGCAAAACCGTTGCTCGCCTGCAAACGGAGCTTTCGCGTCGGAACAATGAGCAGGCTTCTAACCAAGCTTAGTAATGGAACCGACTCAAGAAAACCTGCTGCCGGCCCACGATGCAGCCTCGGACCGCAACATGCGGAAAGAAATTGTGGGCAAGGTGACCAGCAACAAGATGGATAAGTCCATCACGGTTGCGGTAGTAGCCAAACACCAGCACCCGATTTATGGCAAGTTCGTGAGCAAGACTACCAAGTTCCATGCTCACGACGAGAAAAACGAGTGCGGTGAAGGTGACTTGGTGCGCATCATGAGCACCCGCCCCCTGAGTAAGACCAAGCGCTGGCGTTTGGTTGAAATTGTTGAACGTGCTAAATAATCCTGAACGATGATACAGCAAGAATCCCGCCTCACGGTAGCCGATAATAGCGGCGCCAAGGAAGTGCTCTGCATCCGCGTACTGGGTGGCACGGGCAAGAAATACGCTACGGTTGGTGATAAAATCGTGGTAGCCATTAAGTCGGCTATCCCTTCGGGCAACGCCAAAAAAGGTACTGTTAGCAAAGCTGTTATCGTACGCGTGAAGAAAGAAATTCGTCGTAAAGACGGTTCTTACATCCGCTTCGACGACAACGCTGCTGTACTGCTCAACAACAACTACGAGCCCCGCGGCACGCGCATTTTCGGGCCAGTAGCCCGCGAATTGCGCGAGAAGCAGTTCATGAAAATCGTATCGTTAGCCCCCGAAGTAATTTAAGTTATGGCAACGAAACAGAAAGCAGCCCCCGTTCAGCTGCACGTGAAGACGGGCGACAACGTACTCGTGATTGCCGGCGACGAAAAGGGCAAACGTGGCGTTATTAAGTCGGTGAATCGCTCGACTCAGCGCGTCATCGTAGAAGGCCTGAACCTGGTAACCAAGCACAACAAGCCGAGTGCGAAGAACCCCCAGGGCGGCATTACCAAAATCGAAAGCCCCATTCACGTGTCGAACGTGAAGAAGGTTGATTCGGCCACCGCTTAATCCGCACTACGACAATGGCCCGACTAAAAGATAAATACGAGAAAGAAGTAGTACCCGCGCTCCAGGAGAAATTCCAGTATAAGAGCATCATGCAGGTACCGCGCATCACCAAAATCTGCATCAACCGTGGCATCGGTGCCGCTGTTGCTGATAAGAAGCTGGTCGATAATGGAGTAGAAGAGCTGACTACCATCACTGGTCAGAAAGCAGTTCCGACCATCGCTAAGCGTTCGGTTTCTAACTTCAAACTCCGTGAGGGTATGCCTATCGGCGCGCGTGTAACGCTGCGTGGTGAGCGCATGTACGAGTTCATGGACCGTCTGCTGACGGTGGCTCTACCCCGCGTACGTGACTTCAAAGGCATCAACGATAAGGGCTTCGACGGCCGGGGTAACTATACCCTAGGCGTGAAGGAGCAGATTATCTTCCCCGAGATTTCGATTGATAAAATCAAAGGCATCTCCGGTATG
>Ga0265798_10004326_pt1 | contig 19694 bp, 14 predicted proteins | sample P3T30metagenome_FD_192430 | JGI IMG/M metagenome (GOLD analysis project Ga0265798, IMG submission 192430) | Plant litter microbial communities from East Loma Ridge, Irvine, California - P3 T30 | ecosystem: Environmental > Terrestrial > Plant litter > Unclassified | place: USA: California... | reverse complement strand
CGCCACCACCAGCGCAAAACGCGCTGTCAAAGTCTTCAAAGTCATGGAGCCCCCAAAGGTCTCGGAAGAGGTTCAACTCGTCGTTGAGCCTGTCAAAGCAGGTCTGCGCAGGCATGGAAACCCTTGCTCCCCGATGAACGGAACCTTTTCCGATGAAGCGAGTTTGCCGCGCGATGACTGCCGTTTCCCCCCATGCGGGGCGTGCCGTGCCGCACGATCGCGCTCGCCAACGCAGCGCTTCGGCGCTAGGAATCGGGGCATGAACCGAACCGCAATGGCGCTTTGCCTGCTTCTCGCCGCTTGCTCCGGGAGCGGCGGGTTCGGCAACGATACCAACATGTACGACACCACCACCACCGCGCCGCGTCCGGGGGTGCAGCCGGTGCAGGTCGGCGAAGGCGGGTCCGCCTTCCAGGCGTGCGCCGGGGTCGGCGAAGTCGTCAACCTGTCGCCCGGCGGCGAAGCCTATCTCCCCTTACGCGCCGCGCCCTTTGCCGAAGCCGACGAAGTCGCGCGGCTTGGCCCGGGAACGCGCGTGTTCCGGTGCACGCGCTCGCTCGACCAGCGCTGGCAGGGGGTTGTCGTCCCGCCCGCGGACGGCACCGATTGCGGCGTCACCGCCCCGATCGCAAGCGCCCGGCCTTATGCGGGTCCGTGCAAATCGGGCTGGGCGCTGACCGGGTTTATTCGGCCGATCGCGGGGTAAGATCCGTCACCCCGGGCGCGTCCCGAGGTAACGGATCTCAAGCCGTTGACTGAATAGCGCCGGTTTACAGAAGACCGCCGGCAGTGCGTCAGACTCCCGTTACGGAACTGATTGACGCACCGAGGGCTGGCACAGCTACCGGATGGTCATCTGAAGGCATGGGAGCGACCGGTACCGGAGTCAGAACGTCGAACACCGGCTGGGGCGTCCCCTTCTTGGAGAGCTGGAAGCCGAACGGGTAGGTTTCGCCGTTCCACTTCACGACGATGTTGATCCGTTGCGGAAGCGCGGTTGCCTTGATCTTCGGCAGAACGATCCGCCCTGCGTAACTGTCCTGGGGATCGACCGTGGTCATCTGAACCGTCGTCGCGCCAAGCGCTTCGCGGGTTCGGTCAAGCTGGTTCTGGATGGCATAGATTCCCGCGCCGGTCCCAGCGATGGCGCCTGCTGCTGCAAGTTGTCCGGCAGCGCTCGGCGTCTGGATGATGGTGCGGTATGTGCCATGAGGCGTGTACGTCGTTGCGCGATAGGTATCTGTAGCGCTGGCCGCTGCCGCTGCTGCAAGGCCACCGGCGGCCGCGAGCGCGATGCTGCTCCACATAGCGCGGCTCTTGGCTTTGTGTTCCAGATCCGACCGGGACAACACCGTGTACCGAGCGCCACCGGACTCCACGTCGACGTTCGTTACGTCAATATTCGCGCTGCTTGGCCCTTTGTTCAGTACCGCGACTGTAAAAGCATAGCCGCCGTGGTCCATTGGGAGCGGCGTAATCTGAACCGCACCATGTTCGCGCTGAAGGTCCAGGGTCGGCACGCCTTGAAAGTAGCGGATCGTCTCCATTCAGACCGGAACCGGCTGAATGATTGGCCCCGCAGCGGCTGGCCCAGCAATAACGACGAGCGCGACTACAGCCGCGATCTGTTTAAATTTACTCAAAATATTACTTCCCCCTAATCGTGGCGTGCCCCCACCACGAACAAAGGCTCTTTGGTCAAGAAACCCGTTCTGGCAAATTCTATTTTATCGCCACGATTACGGTGACAGCCAACAATTCGAGGATCGGCGGTGTTCCCAGGGGCAACCGTTCGCCGGAACTAGACACCGAGCTGCACGACGCCCCCCGGCACTGCCCCGGGTGACGCGGGAAGTGACTATTCGAAGACTGTGGCAAAGCCATTGTTTTGTGCTGGGCCCATCGTGCAGCGATCCCACCAATCGCGGGGCGCAAACGGCGGTGGCCCCTAGGACAGGCCCGGGGTGACGGACTAGGCGGCCGAACTCGCGCGCAACCGTGCGTCATGTTCGGCGCGCCCGAACGGGAAGCGCGCGTAACACACCGCCGCAAGCGTGTAGAACAGCAGTTCGAGCACGACGAACACCACCGTCAGCCGGTCGATCGCCGCGATCGGCACTTGTCCGGGCTTCGCGCCGTCGGGGAATTGCGCGAAGGCGAGGATCTGCCCCGCGACGAAGATGCCCAGCCCACCGACGAGTTTCTGCACGAAGAACCCGCCCGCGAAGAACACCCCTTCCGATCGTTTGCCGGTGCGGACTTCCGAATCCTCGACCACGTCCGACAGCATCGCTGCCCCCAGAATGAACGCTGAAACGCCGCACGCGGTATTAAACGCGAAGATCGTCAACAGCACCGGCAGCAGCATCGGCGATCCGAGCTCGGGGAACAGCCCGGCAAAGCGCAGCACATACGGCAAGGTCAGCAACACCCCCGCCCCCGCCGACAGCATCATCGCGCTGCGGGGCTTGTCCCCGCCGCGCGTCAATGCGGGCGCGAGGAAGAACGCGCCGAGTGCGCCCGCCATCAGCGCGAGCGACAGGAAGTTATAGTCGCTACCCGCGAACGCCCAGACGAACTGGTACATGTACAGCGACAGCGCGAACGAAATGCCCTGCGCGGTATAGGCGAACAGCCCCGCCGCCATCAGCCACAGAAAGGCGCGGTTCCACACCGTGCGCCCGAAGTCGCGCAGATGATCGCCGAACGTCTCGTCCGAGCGCGGGATTTGCGGGAGGTGCGGGATTTCGGGATGCAGCCCGATCGCCGAAACGAGGATCGACGTCGCCATCACCAGCGCCGCGACCGCCGCCATCCGCGCATAACCGTCCGCGTTAAGCGTACCGACCGGATGCGTCGCATCGGGGACCAGGAACACGCCGTAGGCCAGCGCGAGCATCGCCAGCCCACCGCCCCAGCCGAACAGATAGCGGTACGAGAACAGCCGCGTGCGTTCGTCATAATCCGCGCTGAGTTCGGGGCCGAGCGCCGCGCCCGGAATCTCGAACATCGAGAGCGCGACGCGGACGAGCAGCGCGCTGCCGAAGACATAGAGCAACAGCGCGCCCTGCCCCCATTCGGGCGGGTTCCACAGCAGCAGCCAGCCGATCGCGACGGGCAGCGCGGACGCATACATCCACGGATGCCGCCGCCCCCAGCGTCCACGGGTGTGATCCGACAGATAGCCGACGAGCGGATCGACGAACGCCTCGACCACCAGCGCCGCCATGATCGCGAGCCCGACCGATGCCGCGGGCAGGCCGATCACCTGATTGTAGAACAGCAGCAGGAAGGTCGCGAAGCCGTTGTCCTTCACGCCATATGCGATCGAGCCGATCCCGAAGGACAGACGGCTGCGGAGCGACAGCCGCCGCGCGGCTGGCGCGGCGATCGCGACGGTCACGAAGCGAACGCTTCCAGCGCGGCGAACATCGAGGGGGCCTTAGGGTCCCAGCTATGCCGAGGGCCGATCGTCAGCCCGCCGTCGACCACGATCCGCGTTCCCGTGACGAACGACGCATCGTCGCTTGCGAGATAGGCGACCGCCGCCGCGATATCGTCCGACGTGCCCGCGCGCTGGAGCGGTTGCGCCTGCGCCGCCGCCTGGCCGATCATCCCGTTCGCCATATCGCGCTTTGCGCCCTGGATGCCGAGCGCCGAGGTAAAGATGTTGGTCGTGATGAACCCCGGGCATACCGCGTTGACGCGGATGCGGTGCTGCGCGAGATCCGCCGCTGCCAGCGTGGTCAGGTGGAGCACCCCCGCCTTCGCCACCGAATAGGCGGTCGGGGCAGCCCCGGTCTGGAGCGCGGCAACCGAGGACGTGTTGACGATCGCCCCGCCCTGCCCGCGCGCGATCATCAAGGGGGCGGCATAGCGGATGCCAAGCGCGACCGAACGCAGCAGCAGCGCCTGCGTGCGATCCCAGTCCTCGGGAGAGATCGCGTCGATCGCGTCGCGCGATCCGCCTGCGCCGGCATTGTTGAACACGACGTCGAGCCCGCCCGCCGCGTCGGCGGCGTGCATCAGCGCCTCGATATCGCCCGCCTCCAGCACGTCGGTCCGCAGGAAATGAATCCGCCCGTTCGAGGTGGCGGCAACTTCCGCGCCGCCCGCTTCGTCGATGTCGCCGATCCACACTTCGGCGCCTTCGCGGGCCATCCTGAGCGCGGTTGCGCGCCCGATTCCCGATGCCGCGCCGGTGACGACGGCCCGCTTGCCCGCAAAACGCATACTGCACTCCCCAACTTTTGGTCATAGTAGTACGGGGGTTTAGGCGGTCAATGCGCCAGTTTGATAATGGTTTTGGAATTTCGGGTTTGCGGCGCGCGATGGTTTGGGGCATCGCCTGAGCAACACGCGACGCCCAGAGACGATGCGAGAAGATGAATGGCACTCGACCCCGAAACCTTCGATGCGCTGATCGATACGGTCCGCCGTTTCGTCGCCGACCGGCTCCGCCCGCTCGAGGCGCAAGTCGAGGCGGACGACGCGATCCCCGCCGCGGTCGTGCAGGAAATGCGCGAGATGGGGCTGTTCGGCCTGTCGATCGACGAGGAATACGGGGGCCTTGGGCTGACGATGCTCGAGGAAGCCAAGGTCGCGATCGAACTGGGGCGCACCACGCCAGCGTTCCGATCGACCTTCGGGACCAATGTCGGGATCGGCAGCCAGGGGCTGGTCATGGCGGGAACGCCCGAGCAGAAGGCGGCGTGGCTCCCGCGCATCGCGAGCGGCGAGATCATCACCAGCTTCGCGCTCACCGAGCCCGAGGTCGGGAGCGATTCGGGCGCGGTGCGGACGCGCGCGACGTTCGACGGGCAGGCGTATCGGCTTTCGGGGACGAAGCGCTACATCACCAATGCGGACAAGGCCGACCTGTTTACCGTGATGGCACGGACTGGCGAGGACCCCGGTGCGCGCGGCGTATCCGCCTTTCTCGTGCCGCGCGATCTGGCGGGGGTCAGCATCGGCGAGCCCGAGAAGAAGATGGGGCAGAAGGGCGCGAAGGTCGCCGACGTGCATTTCGACGACGTCGTGGTGCCCGCCGAGAACCGGCTTGGCGCGGAGGGCGAAGGCTTCAAGATCGCGATGCGCGTGCTTGATCGCGGGCGGCTGCATATTTCGGCGGTGTGCGTTGGCGTCGCCGAGCGGCTGATCGCGGATTGCGTCGCTTATGCGACCAGCCGCACGCAATTCGGCAAACCGATTTCGGAGCATCAACTGATCCAGGGAATGCTCGCGGATTCGAAGACCGAGGCGCTGGTGGCGCGCGCGATGGTGCTGGAGACGGCCGCCACCAAGGATGCGGGCAAGGACGTCGTGATGGAGTCCGCCGCCGCCAAATATTATGCGAGCGAGATGGTCGGCCGCGTCGCCGACCGCGCAGTGCAGATCTTCGGAGGCGCAGGGTATATCGCGGATTACGGGATCGAGCGGCTGTACCGCGACGTCCGGCTGTTCCGCATTTACGAAGGCACCAGCCAGATCCAGCAGATCATCATCGCGCGCGAGACGATCAAGCGAGGGGGATGAGGCATTTCTCCCTCTCCCCGCTCGCGGGGAGAGGGCAAGCGAGCGAAGCGACGCGCGGGAGAGGGGCAGTGCGGCGTGTTCACAGGACGGCCCCTCTCCCCGACCCTCTCCCCTGAAGGGGAGAGGGAGAAGAAGGAAAATATATGGACACGACCAACCTGTTCCGGCTCGACGGCCGTATCGCGCTCGTCACCGGCGGATCGCGCGGGATCGGCAAGATGATTGCCGCTGGCTTCATCGCGCAGGGCGCGACCGTCTATATCTCCGCGCGCAAGGCCGACGCCTGTTTCGCGACCGCCGAGGAACTGGGCGAACGCTGCATCGCGCTGCCGCAGGACGTGTCGACGGTCGCGGGATGCAAGGCGCTCGCGGCGCAACTGGCCGAGCATAGCGACCGGCTCGACATCCTCGTCAACAATGCGGGCGCCGCCTGGGGCGAACCGTTCGAGGTGTTCCCCGAAAAAGGCTGGGACAAGGTCATGGACCTCAACGTCAAGTCACCCTTCTTCCTGACGCAGGCGCTCCACGAACCGCTCAAGGCCGCCGCCAGCGCGGGACGCCCGGCCAAGGTCATCAACATCACCTCGATCGACGGGCAGCGGCTCAACCCGTGGGAGACGTACAGCTATCAGGCGTCGAAGGCGGCGCTGATCTATCTCACCAAGCGGATGGCGGCGCGGCTGGTGACCGACCACATCAACGTCACCTCGATCGCGCCCGGTGCGTTCGCGAGCGAGATGAACAAGGCCGCGCGCGATCACGGCGAGGCGATCGCGCGCAGCATCCCCGCCAAGCGGATCGGGGTGGACGAAGACATGGCGGGCGCGGCGATCTATCTCGCGAGCCGCGCGGGGGATTATGTGATCGGGGACACGATCACGGTCGACGGCGGGCTGGTCCATGCCGCGCTGGGGACCAGCATCGACGCATGACAAATCCTCCCCGGCACGGGGAGGTGGCAGCCGCAGGCTGACGGAGGGGGCGTGCCGCAAACGCGCCGCGCGCGCACGGTCCCCTCCCCGTCCCGGGGAGCATCAGCTTACCGCTTGCGGATGGTGCGGCTGGAGGATCAGCACGCCGTCCTCGACGCGCCAGGATTTTAGCCGCGAGAGGAAGTTCATCCCCACCACGTTCATGTTGCCGAACGCAGGCGACACCACCACCGGCACGTCGCGCGCGACGACATTGCCGATGCGGATCTCGCGCACGGTCGCGGTCTGTGCGGCGATCGTGCCGTTGGCGGTCTGCATCATCACCGGCATCATCGCGTCGCGCGGCTCGATCCCGGCGGCGGCGGCAGTATCCGCACTGAGCGCGGTCACCGTCGCGCCGCTGTCGACGAGCATCCGCTTCTCGTAATCCCCAATCTTGACGCGCACCCAGAAATGCCCGTCGGGGGACATGCGGACGCGGGTTTCGCCGCCGACCGCCTGTTGCTGGCCGAGCTGGAACCGCTGCGCCATTCGCGCGAACATCGGGTCGAACTGCGCGCGTTCGGACAGGATCACCAGCACCAGCACGATCGCGCCCGCGGTCATCCCGAACGACAGCAGGCGACCAATGAACGGCACGCGCCGCGCGATCAGCATCACCGCCACCACCCCGGCGATCAACAGGTACAGCGACGTATGACCGCCAAGATCGGGAATAGCATTCACGATCGAAAGATAATGCGCCGACCCGCCAATATAAAGGCTGCACCAGCCACCGAATCGCGCGTCGTGGTGGCGACGCGGGTGGCACGCACCCGCGTCGCTGATCCGTCAGGCCGGTACGCGCCGCCCTTGCGGCTTGCGCCGTGCAACGCCGCCGACCAACCCGAAGCCGACGAGCATCAGCCCCCACGTCGCGGGTTCGGGAACCGCCGATGACGCGAGATAGCGCGTGTAGATCTGCGCGGTGGTTTCGGTCGAATAGGTCAGCGCGTCGACGCTGAGATTCCACCCCATCGCATCGAAGGCGGCGAGGTCGAGCGCGGTCACCGCACCGGTCTGCGCGTAGCAGAAGGTCGGATCCATGATCCCGTTGCCGATCTGGCAGCCCGCGGTATCCTTCCAGTGCGACGCCTGACGCCCGTCGCCATTGTAGGAGCCGGTCGCGAAGGTATTCCCGAACAGAGCGGTCGCACCGCCATCGATCGAGAAATATTTGGTCCCGCCCACGGTCAGATCCAGCACGGGGCCGTTGCCGGGCACGAGGTTGGTTGGGTCGGTGCTGTAGCGGAACATGTCGAGCGCGCTGAACAACGAGGTATCGTTGAGATTATAGCCCAGCGCACCGCCCCCAGGACCATTGGGATAGCCATATACGTCGAAGTAATCGACGCCCGACACGAACCCCAGCGCATGGCCGATTTCGTGGATAGCGACGCCGATGAAATCGAACGTGCTGACGGAAATGCCGTCGGTCGGGTCGAAGTCGAAACCGAAATTGCTGCTGAACTGTACCTGCCCGTCCAGCACATCCGGGGCCACGACAGCCCCGCCGATCGCCTTGACGACTGACGAGTTCATATACAGCACCTTGCTGGATACATCACCATCGGTGACATACTTATAGGCATCGCCAATGTCCTGATCGCCATCGGCATCGACGCCGTTGGTAATGAAGGTCGCGGCACCTCCATTCAGCGTCGGCAGAACAATATTGCTGTCGATCGTCGATCCGCTCTTGGTCGCGTTGACCCGGTTCTCCCAGTTCTGAACGCTATAGTTGAGCTGACGACTACCAGTCGATCCGATGATATTTGCATCCAGTGCCGCAAAACTTACACCAAGATTGATGACCGCATCGTTGGTCAACATCTTCGACCAATAGTTTGCGGCGATCTTGAATCCCTGTTCCGCTTGCGACCCTGCAACGCCCCCCTGATCAATAAGATTGATGACCGTAGCATTGGCACTGCTCGCTGCGAGCAATACGGTACTGCAAAACAAAGCAACTTTCGTTCTCATAGTTGAGCCCCCCGGCCATGAGTCGAATGTGTATTCGACTTCTATTACCAGACTGGCAGTTTTACGCTTTTCGTCAAGCAAACGGTGTAGAGACTGTACGCAATATGGTTGCAATGTTCGATCGGACTGCGGCTTGCGCGTGCAGTCAGCCGCCGCACAAACCAATCGGCGCGCAACCGCGCAGCGCGATTTTGAAGCGCGCAAAGTCACAGGCGGCGTGTTGCAAGCGCGGTTGCCTTGCCCGTTCGATCGCGACGTATCGGGCCGTTGCCCTGCATGCACCGGGCCGGAACCGCCCGACGGCTGCGCCCCGTCCTGGACGGGGCGCAGCGGTGCGTTTCACATCAGCGCGCGATGCCGCCCGCCGCCAGTACGGCGAGCGTCACCAGTTCGCTCGCGGTCGAGGTCATCGGTGCGATCTGGACCGACTTCTCCATGCCCACCAGCATCGGCCCGATCACCGCATCGCCGCCGAGTTCGCGGAGCAGCTTGGCCGAGATGTTGGCCGACTGCAGACCCGGCATGATCAGCACGTTCGCCGGCCCCGACAGGCGCGCGAAGGGGTAGTTCGCCAGCTGCTTGGGGTTGAGCGCGACGTCGGGGGCCATTTCGCCTTCATATTCGAACCCGACCTGGCGGCCATCGAGCACGCCGACCGCGGCGCGGATGTTGTCGAGCCAATTGCCCTCGGGGTTGCCGAAGGTCGAATAGCTGAGGAAGGCGACGCGCGGTTCATGCCCCATGCGGCGCGCGACCTGTGCGGTCTGCTCGGCGATGTCGGCGAGTTCTTCCGCGGTCGGGCGCTCGTTGACCGTCGTGTCCGCCATGAACACGGTGTGGCTTTGCCCGACCATCAGGTGGATGCCGAACGGGGTCTGCCCCTCGGCCGGATCGATCACGCGGCGGATTTCGCGCATCGTGTGCGCATAGGTGCGCGTGATGCCGGTGATCATCGCATCCGCATGCCCAAGCTGGAGCAGCACCGCGCCGAAGATGTTGCGATCCTGGTTGATCATCCGCTCGCAATCGCGGCGCAGATACCCGCGCCGCTGAAGCCGCTTGTAGAGGAAATCGACCATCTGCGGGACGAGCGGCGAATTGCGGCTGTTGTGGAGTTCGTAAGCGTCCGGATCCACGACGCCGAGCGAGCGCAGCCGGTCCGGTACGTCGTCGCGGCCGACCAGTACGGGGGTGCCATAGCCGCCATCCTTGAACGCGATCGCCGCGCGCAGCACGACTTCCTCTTCGCCCTCGGCAAACAGCACGCGCTTGGGATGCGCCTTCGCGCCCTCATAGGCGAGCGTCAGCACCGAGGTGGTCGGGTTGAGCCGCGCCTTCAGTTTCTCGCGGTAAGCGTCGAGGTCGAGGATCGGCTTGGTCGCGACGCCCGAATCCATCGCCGCCTTGGCGACCGCGACGGGGATGATCTCCATCAACCGCGGATCGAACGGCGTCGGGATGATATATTCGGGGCCGAAGGTGTGCTGCACGCCGTACGCGACCGCGACCTCCTCGGGCACCTGCTGGCGCGCGAGCGCGGCCAGCGCATGCGCCGCGGCGAGCTTCATCTCGTCGTTGATCGTCGTCGCGCGCACGTCGAGCGCGCCGCGGAAGATGAACGGGAAGCACAGGACATTGTTGACCTGATTGGGGAAATCCGAACGCCCGGTGGCGATGATCGCATCGGGTCGCGCCGCCTTGGCTTCGGGCGGGGTGATCTCGGGCGTGGGATTGGCCATCGCGAAGATGATCGGCTTGGGCGCCATCTTCATCAGCTCATGCGCCGGCAGCGCGCCCGCCGCCGAAACCCCGATGAACACATCGGCGCCGTCGAGCGCCTCCGCGCGCGTCCGCTTGCTCGTATGGACGGCATGCGCCGACTGCCACTGGTTGATATCGTCGCGACCCTGATAGATCACCCCGCCCAGGTCGATCATCGTCAGATGGTCGCTTGGCAGGCCCATCGTCTTGATCAGCTCGGCGCAAGCGATCGCCGCCGCGCCGGCACCGTTCATCACGACCTTGGTCGTCTTGATGTCGCGCCCGGTCAGGAACAAGGCGTTGATCAGGCCGGCCGCGCAGATGATCGCCGTGCCGTGCTGGTCGTCATGGAACACCGGGATGTTCATCTTGGCGCGCAGCGTCTGCTCGATGATGAAGCATTCGGGGGACTTGATGTCCTCGAGGTTGATCCCGCCGAAGCTCGGCTCCATCAGCTCGATCGCGTCGATCAGCCGGTCGGGGTCCTCGGTCTTGAGTTCAATGTCGATCGCGTCGACGTCGGCGAAGCGTTTGAACAGGACCGCCTTGCCCTCCATCACCGGCTTGGACGCGAGCGCACCGAGATTGCCGAGCCCGAGGATCGCGGTGCCGTTGGAGATGACCGCGACGAGATTGCCCTTGGCGGTATAGTCATACGCGCAAGAGGGATCGGCGGCGATTGCCAGCACGGGCACCGCAACGCCGGGCGAATAAGCGAGCGCGAGGTCGCGCTGCGTCGCCATCGGCTTGGACGCGATGATCTCGATCTTGCCGGGGCGTCCTTCCGAATGGAACAACAGCGCCTCGCGCTCGGAAAACTGGACGTTGGATTCTTCGGACATGGGGGGCGCACTCCTGATAATGCTGCCTTAAGCAGACTTTGGCCGGATGGGAACGCCCCTAGTCGACGCTACGGCCATCAAACGCGGCGCGCGCCGCGGTGATCCGTTCGAGATTGTGCGCTGCCCACGACCATACGCCGCAGAATGCCTCCGCCAGCGTCAAGCCGAGATCGGTCAGCCGATATTCGACCTTGGGCGGAATGACGGGATGGACCGTGCGGATCACCAGTCCATCGCGTTCCATCTGCCGCAGCGTCTGCGTCAGCATCTTCTGGCTCACCCCCTCGACCAGTTGCGCGATCCGCGAGAAACGCAATTCGCCGTGTTCGGTCAGGACTTCGAGCGTGATCATCGTCCATTTGTCGGCAACCCGCCCGATCACCTCGGTGACGAGCGCCTCGACCCGCGGGTCCAGGTCTTGCGGGTAATCATGTGCGATCGTCATCGGTATCCCCGGGGTGCCTATGGCACATTTCGGTGCCTTCTTACGCAAGCAACTTAAGCCTCATATCTGCGTCTGGCCATTCGCACAGGAGACACACCATGAAGATGACCGGCAACACGATCCTGATCACCGGCGGCGGGACGGGCATCGGCCGCGCGCTGGCCGAGCAGTTCCACGCGCGCGGCAACCAGGTGATCGTCGCGGGCCGTCGCGCCGAGCCGCTCGCGGCACTCGCGCGCGATCTGCCCGGGATCGCCACCACGCTGCTCGACGTAGCGGACGCAGCCGACATCGCACGCTTTGCCGGGAGCGTCGCGGCCGAACATCCCACGCTCAACGTCGTGATCCACAATGCGGGGATCATGAAGGCAGAGAACATCGCCGCCGATCGCTATGACCTAAGTGATGCCGAGGCGATGGTGGCGACCAACCTGCTCGGCCCGATCCGCCTGACCGCCGCACTGCTGCCGCATCTGCGCCAGCAGTCGGATGCGGCGATCCTAACGGTGTCGTCGGGGCTGGCGTTCGTCCCGCTGGTCGCGACGCCGACCTATTCGGCGACCAAGGCGGCGATCCACAGCTGGTCGCAATCGCTGCGCTCGCAACTGGCCGAGACGGGGATCGACGTGATCGAGATCGCCCCGCCCGCGGTCGCGACCGAGCTGATGCCGGGTCATGCCGAGAACCCCAATTCGATGCCGCTCGACGCGTATATCGCAGAGACTATGGCGCTGCTGGAGGCGAACCCGCAGGGGCCGGAGAATACGGTCGAGCGCGTCAAGTTCCTGCGCAATGCCGAGCGCGAGGGGCGGTATGACGCGGTGTATGGGGTGCTCAACGGGGGGTGATGCCCGTTGGGTAGGGGGTGGGGGATGCTGGACCGTCGAGTCCCACCCTCACCGCCGTCACCCTGAACTCGTTTCAGGGTCCACCTTTGAGCGAGGACGGTCCGAGCCTGTTGCACGGTGGATGCTGAAACACGTTCAGCATGCCGAAGGAAGAGAGAACCCAGCCTCTGATCCACTCAACTCCGCATCTGCCCGATGACGCGCCCCGGTTTCTTCGCTACCCAGCGGCGATGCCATCCGCTTCTCCCGCCCCTGCCCCGACTGCCGCCGCGCCCACCCCGATGATGGCGCAATATCTCGCACTCAAGGCGGAGGCGGCGGATTGCCTGTTGTTCTACCGGATGGGCGATTTCTTCGAATTGTTCTTCGACGACGCCAAGATCGCCGCCGCCTGCCTCGACATCGCGCTGACCGCGCGCGGCGAGCATCACGGCGTGCCGATCCCGATGTGCGGCGTGCCGGTCCATGCCGCCGATGGCTATCTCGCGCGGTTGATCAAGGCGGGACACCGCGTCGCTATCGCCGAGCAGACCGAAAGCCCCGCCGAGGCCAAGAAGCGCAGCGGCAAGACGCTCGTCTCGCGTGCGATCGTCCGGGTCGTCACCGCGGGCACGCTGACCGAGGAAGCGCTGCTCGACGCGCGCAGCGCCAATTGGTGCGTCGCGATCGGCGAGGCGGGCGGCGCGGTGGCGATCGCCGCCGCCGACATCTCGACCGGGCGGTTCGAGCTGATCGCGTGCGACGCCGCCGGGATCACTGCCGAACTCGCGCGGCTTGCGCCGGCCGAGACGATCGCCTCCGATGCGAGCGACTTTGCCGACCTCGCGACCATGCAGCGCCCGCGCGCCGAGTTCGACAGCGGACGCGGCGAGGCGCGGCTGAAGGCGCTCTATGCGGTCGCAACGCTCGACGGGTTCGGGCAGTTCGACCGCGCCGCGCTGTCGGCGGCGGGAGGCCTCGTCGCCTATCTCGATCATACCGCCAAGGGCGCGATGCCGTTCCTGCGCCCGCCCCGGCTCGGCGCGAGCGCGCAGCACATGGCGATCGACGCGGCGACGCGCGAGAGCCTCGAACTCACCCAGACCACCACCGGCGCGCGCAAGGGCAGCCTGCTCGATTCGATCGACCGGACCGTGACTGCGGCGGGTGCGCGGCTGCTCGGCGCGGACATCGGCGCGCCGCTGATGGAGCGCGGACCGATCGAAGCGCGGCTCGATCTCGTCGCGTTGCTGACCAATGACGGGGGATTGCGAGAGTCGCTCCGCGGCACGCTGCGCAGCATGGCGGATATCGGGCGCGCACTCGGGCGGCTCGCCGCGGGGCGCGGTTCCCCGCGCGATCTCGGACAGTTGCGCGACGGGCTCGACGGCGCGTGGCGGCTCGGCGAGCGGCTCGGCACCATCGCCGCGCCGCCTACGCTGCTTACCGAGCTCGCCCCCCGCCTGCGCGGGCATGGTGCGCTGATCGACTTGCTGACGCGCGCGCTGGTCCCCGCGCCCCCGATCGATGCATCGGACGGCGGCTATATCGCCGCGGGCTATGACGCGGCGCTCGATGACCTGCGCGATGCGGGCGCGGGCGGACGGCGCGCGATCGCGGCGCTCGAGGCGGATTTCCGCAGCCGCACCGGGGTGGCGCAGCTTAAGATCCGGCATAACGGCGTGCTCGGCTATCATATCGAAGTTCCCGCGCGGTCGGCGGACGGGTTGATGAAGCCCGACAGCGGGTTCATCCACCGCCAGACGATGGCGGGCGCGGTACGCTTCAACGCGCCCGAGCTGCACGAGGTCGCCGCCAAGGTGACGCAGGCGGGCGCGCATGCGCTCGCGGCGGAAGCGGCGCATCTCGAGGATCTGGTCGCCGCTGCGCTCGACCGGCGCGAGGCGATCGCCGCAACCGCCGATGCGCTCGCGCGGCTCGATGTTGCGGCTGCGCTTGCCGAACGTGGCTGCGAAGGCGGCTGGGCGCGGCCCGAGCTGGTCGACCACGCGTGTTTCGACATCACCGGCGGGCGCCACCCAGTGGTCGAGGATGCGCTCGCGAAACGCGGCGAGCGGTTCGTCGCCAATGACTGCCGCCTATCGGAAGACTCGCGGTTGTGGCTCGTCACCGGGCCCAACATGGGCGGCAAGTCCACCTTCCTGCGCCAGAACGCCGCGATCGCGGTGCTCGCGCAGGCGGGGAGCTTCGTGCCCGCGACCGCGGCGACTTTGGGGCTGGTCGATCGCCTGTTCAGCCGCGTCGGCGCGTCGGACAACCTCGCGCGCGGGCGCTCGACCTTTATGGTCGAGATGGTCGAAACCGCCGCGATCCTCGCGCAGGCGACGCCGCGCAGCTTCGTGATCCTCGACGAGGTCGGGCGCGGCACGTCGACCTATGACGGGCTCGCGATCGCCTGGGCGGTGGTCGAGGCGATCCATGACGACAATCGCTGCCGCTGCCTGTTCGCGACGCATTATCACGAGCTGACCCGGCTCGCGGAACGGTGCGAGGCGCTGACGCTGCACCATGTCCGCGCGCGTGAATGGAAGGGCGAGCTGGTGCTGTTGCACGAAGTGTCCGAGGGGCCGGCGGATCGCAGTTACGGGTTGGCGGTCGCGCGGCTGGCGGGGTTGCCGCCGGTGACGATCTCGCGCGCCAAGGCGGTGCTGGCGAAGCTTGAGGCGGGGCGTGCGAAGACCGGCGGGCTGGCGGCGGGGCTGGATGACTTGCCGCTGTTCGCCGCCGCGATCGAGGCGGAGGAAGAGGAATGCGACGCGATCCGCGCCGAGGTCGAGGCGCTGGATGTGGATGCGCTGACCCCGCGCGAGGCGTTGGAGACACTGTACCGGTTGAAGGGGTTGGCGCGGGGGTAGTGTCCTTCCCTGGGCGCTTCCCCGGCGGAGGCGGGGGCGCAGTTGCGAGCGTTTTGCCAACGAAGCGCAGCGATTGATCAACCAGCCTTGCGCACCTGGGCCCCGGCCTTCGCCGGGGAAGGATGCTTCAGAAACGCCGCGACGTTTACAAGCCGTTCGTTGGCGGCTGGCGCACACAAAGCGTTCTTCCCCGGCGGAGGCCGGGGTCCAGTCGCGGGCGTTTTGCCAACGAGGCGCAGCGATCGATCAACCGGCCTTGCGCACCTGGGCCCCGGCCTTCGCCGGGGAAGGATGCGTTGGACGATCACCCCCGTCGCACCACCGTATAGGTCATCTCCCGGCGTGGCTCGAACCCCAGCGCGCGGTAGAGCGCCACCGCGGGATTGTCGGGGAAGGTGTGGAGAATCACCCCCTCCCCGCGCGACAGCAGCCGCGCGATTACCGTTTCCATCAACGCCCGCGCGAACCCCTGGCCGCGAAAGTCGGGATGTGTGCACACCGCGCTGACTTCGCTGAACCCGGGCAGTTTCAGCCGCTCGCCCGCCATCGCCACTAGTCGGCCGCCGCGCCGCACGCCGACATACCCGCCCTGCAGATGCGTAGCGGCGAAGAATGGCCCCGGTGCAGTGAGCATCGCGAGCGCCAGCATCTCGGGCGCATCCGCGTCGCCCAGCGCGACGATATCGAGCGCCCGCGCCGTGCGATGCAACCGCGTCGCGACCATCTGGACCAACGCGCGCTCCGCCTCCACGACCGTCCCGGGAAGATCCGCCGCCCGCCCGACCGAGAACCGCCCGAGCGTCTCGCCAACCGGGATCAACGCCGCCAGCGACGCCAGTGCCTCGGGCGAATCATCCGCGGCGTCGCCAAGCGCATTGATCTCCGGACGAAAGCGCAACGCGTGCGGATCGCCGATCGCGAGCGTGGCATGGCGTCCGGTCAGGCTGTGCCAGATCGGTCGGTCGAGCATCATCGTATCGGTTTCGATCATCGCGGTGTTCTAGCCCCGAAGCGTTTCGCGACGCTTCCCATCGGTTGCGACCAAAGCGGAACACCCCGCCGGCACGTCCCAGCGTCAACACGCGTGACGCGCCAGCGCGCGCGTCCTATCTACCGGAAATGTCCTCCCGTTTCGAATCCCTTCCGCAGCGCCGTGCGATCATCGACCGGCGGACCGTCGCCGATGCCATTGCCGCGCTGGAAGGAGACGCCAACACCCTGCGTGGCGGGGCGTTCGGCTTGCTCAAGCAGGCGCTCGACGCGGGGCGCGCCGAGATCGGGCGGCGACTGTGCGAACATCCCTCGCGCGGGCTGGAAGCGGCGGCGGCGCAGGCGTTCCTGGTCGATCAGCTGCTGCGGCTGCTCTACGACTTCATGGTCCAGCGGATCTATCCCAACCCCAACCCGACCACTGCGGAACGCATTACGATCATCGCGGTCGGCGGCTATGGGCGCGGCGAGATGGCGCCCTATTCGGACATCGACGTCGGCTTTCTGACGCCCGGCAAACAGCCGCCGTGGGCGGAACAGGTGATCGAGGGGATGCTCTACACGCTGTGGGACATGGGGTTGAAGATCGGCCACAGCAGCCGCTCGCTCGACGAGATGGTGCGGCAATCCAAGAGCGACGTGACGATCCGCACCGCGCTGCTCGAGGCGCGCTATGTCTGGGGCGACCAGGCGCTGTATGAGGAAGCCGCGCAGCGCTTCAAGGTCGAGGTCCAGGCGGATACCGCGCGCCAGTTCATCGCGGACAAGCTCGTCGAGCGCGACGTGCGGCACAAGAAGATGGGCGACACGCGCTATGTCGTCGAGCCCAACGTCAAGGAAGCCAAGGGCGGCCTGCGCGACTTGCACACGCTCTTCTGGATCGGGAAGTACGCGTATAACGTCACCGAACCGGGCGAGCTGGTCGAGGCGGGGCTGCTCAGCCGGGACGAGTATCGCCAGTTCCATCGTGCCGAGAACTTCCTGTGGGCGGTGCGCTGCCACCTCCACGCGATCTCGAACCGTGCCGAGGACCGGCTGACTTTCGACCTGCAGCGCGAGATTGCCGAGCGGATGCGCTTCGCCGACCGCCCCGGCAAATCCAAGGTCGAGCGATTCATGCATTTCTACTTCCTGCAGGCGCGCACTGCGGGGGATTTGACGGGGGTGTTCCTCGCGCATCTCGACGAGAAGTTCGCGGCGCGCGGGCGGCGCTTCGGGTTCCCGGTGCTGCGCCGGTCGCCGCGCAAGCTCAACGGGTTCACGCTGGTGCGCGGGCGGCTTGCGCTTCCGGCCGATGACTTCCTTGCCGAAAAGCCGGTGCGGCTGATCGAGCTGTTCGCGCTGGCCGACAAGCACGGACTGGAAATTCACCCCCTCGCGATGCGCGCGGCGTCGCGCGATGCGAAACTGGCGGACGAGATCCGGCAGGACCCGACCGCCAACGCCTTGTTCCTCGACGTGTTGACGTCCCCGCGCGATCCCGAGACGGTGCTGCGCTGGATGAACGAAACCGGCGTGTTCGGGCGGTTCGTTCCCGACTTCGGCCGCGTGGTCGCGCAGATGCAGTTCGACATGTACCATCACTATACCGTCGACGAGCATACGATCCGCGCGATCGGGCTGCTCGCGCGGATCGAGCGCGGTGAACTCGACGCGGACCATCCGCTGTGCGCGGGTGTGTTCCCGCAGATCGTGTCGCGCCGGGTGCTGTATGTCGCGGTTTTGCTGCACGATATCGCGAAGGGGCGTGGGGGCGACCATTCGGTGCTGGGGGCGGAAGTCGCCGAGCGGCTGGCGCCGCGCTTCGGGCTCAACCCGGCGGAAACCGAGACGGTTGCGTGGCTGGTGCGCTGGCATCTGCTGATGTCGGCGACCGCGTTCAAGCGTGACTTGTCCGACTTCAAGACGATCCTCGATTTTACCGCCGTGGTGCAGAGTCCCGAACGGCTTCGGCTGTTGCTGGCGCTTACCGTCGTCGACATTCGGGCGGTCGGCCCGGGGGTGTGGAACGGGTGGAAGCGGCAGTTGCTCGCCGACCTGTACGAAGCGGGCGAGGAAGTGCTGCGTCTTGGGCACAAGCAGAAGGGGCGGACCGAACGGATCAAGGCGAAGCAAGCTGCACTGCGTAGCACGTTGCAATGGGACGATGCGACGTTCGACGCGCTCGTCGCCAAGCTTCCCGAGCCGTATTGGGTCGCCGAGCCCGAGGATGTCATTGCGGACAATGCCGCGCTGATCGTGGAAGCCGGCGATGCGCCTTTGTCGATCGCGGCGCGGGTCTATGCGGAGCGCGGTGCGACGCTGGTCACGGTGTATGCGGCGGACCATCCCGGGCTGTTCTACCGGATCGCGGGCGCGATCAATTTTGCGGGCGGCAACATCATCGATGCGCGGATTCACACCACGCGCGACGGCATGGCGCTCGACAATTTCCTGGTGCAGGATCCGGTCGGGCGGCCGTTCGACGAAGCGGCGCAGCTTGCCCGGCTCAAGATCACGATCGAGGATGCGCTGGCGAATCGGGTCAAGCTGGTCGACCGGTTGATGGCCAAACCGCTACCGCGGACGCGGGCGGAGGCGTTTCCCATCGCGCCCAACGTGTTGATCGACAACAAGGCGTCGAACCGGTTCACGGTGATCGAAGTCAACGCGCGCGACCGGCCGGCGTTATTGCATCAGTTGGCGCACGCGCTGTTCCAGTCGAAGGTGACGATTCACTCGGCGCATGTCGCGACGTACGGCGAGCGCGCGGTCGACACGTTCTATCTGACCGACCTGACTGGTGAGAAGATCAGCGCGAGCGGGCGGTTGCGCACGATCGAACGCCGCCTGCTGGGCGCGGCGGCGGGGGAGCGTATCGTCGAGGCGGCTTAGTTTGGCATTTGCTTCCGCGACGGAGGCCGGGGCCCAGTTGCGCAGGTTTTAGCAATACGCGCTGCGCTCCCAACATCCGCCTGTCCTGCTGGGCCCCGGCCTTCGCCGGGGAAGCAGGTCTGCTGACTTCGGCGCGAGGACGATCGGCGGATCGCCGAGGCGGCTTACCTCACATCTTCGCTTCCCCGGCGAAGGCCGGGGCCCAGTCGCGCAGGTTTTGGTAATGCGCGCTGCGCTCCCAACACCTGCCTGTCCTGCTGGACCCCGGCCTTCGCCGGGGAAGCACAGTCGCGGATACTTGGGCGTGGGGACGATCAGCGGATGGTCGAGGCGGCTTAGCCCCCTCTTCGCTTCCCCGGCGAAGGCCGGGGCCCAGTTGCGGAGGTCCTGGCAATGCGCGCTGCGCTTCCAACGACCGCCTGTCCTGCTGGGCCCCGGCCTTGGCCGGGGAAGCACGTCTGCGGTTACTTCGGCGCGAGGACCATCAGCATCTGACGGCCTTCCATGCGCGGATAGGCCTCGACCTTGGCGGTCTCGGTCACGTCGGCCTGGACGCGCTGGAGCAGCGCCATGCCGAGCTGGCCGTGGCT
>Ga0265798_10004325_pt1 | contig 19694 bp, 16 predicted proteins | sample P3T30metagenome_FD_192430 | JGI IMG/M metagenome (GOLD analysis project Ga0265798, IMG submission 192430) | Plant litter microbial communities from East Loma Ridge, Irvine, California - P3 T30 | ecosystem: Environmental > Terrestrial > Plant litter > Unclassified | place: USA: California... | reverse complement strand
ACGGGCTGGAAGGCTTGGTCATCGAGGGCGACGAGCAATCGGAACAAGAACCAACGTTGTCGCTGCCCCGTATGGAGATTGCTCTACACACGCTCTCCGATAAACAGGGCCCGATATTTCACGTGCACTCTTACAGCCAAAACCTCTTTTTGCGTTATTCGCTCTATCGTCACTTTGCCTTGTGCATGGCAATGCAGGTCCTGCAAAGGTCCTTTGATTGGGGTGCGGGCAAGACCAAGGCTCCAGAGCCAAGCTCGTCCAGCTCGCCACGGCATCTGTCCGTACCGTCATTGGGTGAGGATGTCATTGACCCACCCGGTGCAGCCGGTAGCGAGATCGTGACGATCGATGTCAAATCTCACTTTTTCCAGATCAAAGCTGACATGCCCGGAGATCCACCTCTCATGCTCCAGATCTATGGACTTGAGGCAGGAAAGCATCGCTGGGCCAGCCCCTTCCTCCGGGCACGTCTAGTGCGATTATTTGCCGAGAACCCTGCCATCAAACGCGCTTGGAGTCGAATCGTCAGCGTCAAATCTCTGCGATTGGATTATCGTCAGTCCAAGCTCAGATATGGTCATACAGTAACGAACGAAAAGTCTTTCGACATAGCGACGGACGCGATAAGAATCGCTGTACCTCATCAACTGGTCATGCACAAAATCTTTGACAACGTCGCGAACGTTGCGAAGACTGCCAAGCAAGTGCATCATCGCTTCAAGACCGGGACCAATGAGTACGTACTAGACAAAGAAGCCGAAGGTCCCAAGATCGTGCCAAAGATATCGCTCCGAAGCCGTGCTGTTCTCTTTGAGTTGGAAGACAACGCCTTTGAATGGAAGCTCGGAACCATCTACCGCATCGGACTCATGGAGCAGAAGCAAAGACTTGCTCGTGAACACGCCTTTGATCTAAAAGTGCGGAAACTACAACAGCAAGACGAACAACGTGGCGGCACACGCTACCGCGCAAGATCAGCACATGATCCTCGGGGCAGAAACAAGATCAAGAAGAGGGACAAAGAGCTCAGGTTCCACCGGCGCACGAAGAGCGCGGACTCGAGCGGACATAGCTCACCGGAACGGGGACGTTCAGATCATCCTATGCGGTATAACAAGGATGGTTTTAGCGGTCTTAGTGGGTCATATGAGACATCGGTTCAGGATGCACGCGTGAAGTTGAATCGTCTCAACGCTCAAACGTGGAAGAAGCGTATCGATTTCGCGATGGCGACCCAGAATCGGTCTATGAACGATATCCGCTCCACATTCTGGGGCTTAGATGAACTACCGGATGACATCGAGCAGAAGGAAACCATTCTTGCTGTCTCGCAACGCCCAGCCCTGATGGCGCTGGCTGTCAGCGACCTGGAGATTGTCATTGACAAGCCCTCGTTCCCCATTTCGGAGTACCCACGCTTTCTGCACCGTGTCGGCAAAGGTATGCCATTTGATACGCAGTACGCTCTTTTGATCCCGATGCACGTCCAAATACAGATGGGAGAAGCCAAGATCCACCTTCGTGATTATCCGCTACCGCTATTGCACTTCCCGGCTATCGGCAATATACAGTCTTCCCGGCTACCGAGCGTCTTGATGAAAACAGACTTCGTGATAGCAGAAGAGTTCAGGGACGTTGAATCTTCTCGCGTCAGCCGAGTTGTTGTCGTACCACAGGAGCGGAACTCTGCAGGCGAGCTCACACGTGGATACGCGGTAGACGTTCGTCGGACTGTGGCGCCTGTGAAGACATACTCTGACATGGCGATCGATATCAACTCAGCATACCCGACAAGGATCACTTGGGGCACGTCGTATCAACCGGCAATCCAGGATATGATGCAAATCATTGAGAACTTCACAAAGCCTGCTGTAGACCCCTCAGAGAGGGTTGGATTCTGGGACAAGATCAGGTTGACCTTCCACTCGCGCATCAACGTGTCGTGGAAGGGCGACGGCGACGTTCATCTGATTCTCAAAGGTAAGACACAACCCATCGTGTATCATCACTCCACTAACGGAATGCAGGTTCACGCGATCCGTACATGGTCACAGGTCACGGTGCGGGCTTTGTCATGTGCTGGCAAAACGACGTACAACTCAGCATTGCTGAGGACGAAGACCCCAGAAACTTCATGATCGTCAAGAGCGGAAGCTACGTGCTCGCCATCCCAGATCTCAATCACTTCGCTCGTCATGACGCGGAGACTGAAGCTGTGGCCCGTCCAGATACTGCATCGAGCATGTCTAGTCGTAGGCAGAGAGCCGTCTTCAAGAAAACAGTGATGAAACTGAATGGCAACGTGCGCTGGGTTGCCGGATTGGTATTTGAGCGCAACTTGGATGATGGCGGCCGTTCCTTCAATTTCATACCCCACTACAATGTCACCCTCAAGAATCCAAAGTATGCGAAGGCATCCAATGGAAAGGTAACCAACCCGTCTCTTGACTTTGGAGCTCTTGCTGACATTGTGCAGGAGTATGACGCTTTCCGAGGCTTCCGCAGTCACCACATCCACATGTCTATCGCTATCGCTGCTCCATACGATCGAGAATGGTCTGTCGCCAACTTGGAACCATCAAAGACCTACAACAGTGTGCATCTCTCACCACGCTTCTTCACACACTTCTACAGCTGGTGGTCGATGTTCTCCGGTGCCATGTCATTGCCCGTACGCCAGGGCAAGCTGTGGCCCGGAGTGGAGAAGTCTAGCAAGAAGTTCGGGCGACACCTTGCAACCATCAAGTATAACCTCTTGCTATCGCCTCTGTACATGAGCCATATCTACAAGCACAAAGATGCAGAAGACTATGGTGCAGGCGTTGTGGCCGCCACCGGACTGAAGGCTCGTCTCGACAGTTTCATGTTCGACCTCCATCAGCGCCGCGAAGAATTCCGAACTTTGGTCCAAGCGCCTGAAGGCCAACAAAACAGCAATCAAAACAAGACAACTGGTATGCGCATCAATCAAGTACAGCTTGACCTCATCCGGACAGACATCCGAGCAGTGTCTGCAAGCATTGCAGGGACAGGCTCTGAAGATGTTGATAACGCCACCGCGGATGATCTCGCTAGCTACAATCAGGAGTATTTAACAGCCGACTTGTCCAAGTTTACGATTCCAGATAACGATCTAGGCTGGGTCGATATGGACGACTTCATTGAACTTGGCTGGATTTTGCCGTCACGCCGGCATCCCGAAACACAGATTCTCCCCCTAGCATTTGCGCCACGATTTACGTACTTCCGTCAGACCGATCATGCCAACAACATCTCGGGCGACAAACACCGCAAGAGCGCATTCGGTAACGAGCCGACTCATCATTGTGTCATTTCGGCAAGGAATGATCCCCGTCGGGTACAATGTCAATTGATTGAGCAACGGATTGAACGTGTGAAAGAGCAGGTTGCTCTTAACCAGCATGCAATCAACGACCAAGAACTCAAAGTCGTCCGCGAGACGTCAGACATGCAACAAGAATCGCAACGCCGTCTTGAGGCCCTGCGTAATCATTCCCAGTTCCTTCAACGGAAACTAGAATTTCTCTCTACGATGCATGCTAGTCTGCTGGAGCGGCTAGAAACTGCCGCGTCTTCACCAGACAACACGGTCGCAGAGCCTGATACCGACACAGAAGACGAGTATTTTGAAGCAGACGAAGCTCAAAATGCTATCGACCCTGAACACAAGCACGCTGATGCGCCTCCTAACCCTATCACGGACTTCACCAACGACTTCAACAATCGGTTCATCATTCACAACATCCACCTGAAGTGGGGCAACTCCCTACGGAACATCATACTCCGCTACATACACCAAGTCAGTCAACGTCGAGGTTTCGTCTACTACATGTCACGAAGGGCAGTAAAGTTTATACTCGACGTTGTTGAAGAGCAGAACAAGTCTCGTGGACCATCTACATCTGGGCCCGACGAAACACCCATGGCTGGCGACAACGAGGCCGGACTGAACATTGACGAAACCATCGAGCAGTTGCTTCGCGACGGCAGGAATTTCGTCAATGCCGATGAAGAAGACGCTAAAAGCAAGAGCACCAACGGTGCATCCAACGGTGCTGGTGACCCTTCACATGCGAATCCGACAAAAGCGGATGAAGATGTCGCGGACGATTACGTCTCTCAGAACTCGTATCTCGTACGTCTGATTGCACCGCAGATTCAATTGCAGAGCGAGAAAGACACCAAGTCTGCGGTACTTGTCACGGCCAAAGGCATGCAGCTCAAGGTTCTACAAATCATGGACAAGGACCGTGTCATGGACGAGGTCTCGGGTCTCGTTCAACGAAGGTTCATCGCAGCTATGGACAGCTTGCAAATCTTCGTCACCAACTCAAAGACCTTTAGCAGTCCGGAGGATATCCACATGTACTCCGGAAGCATGTACGGAACGCCAGCTGGCTCAGCATGGCCACCATGGGTACCTTTCGAGGTCATGTTTGAGTTCCACAGCAATCCGTTCGGCTTCCAGCGGGTGGTACAGCGAACTTCAGCCAGTATGCGCTACGACAAGCACAACGCGCTGCGCCTGAAGTACAACGACGATGTCTCGGCTGCCGACTCGGCCACATCTGCTGACAATATGGAGAGCCGCATTGACCATCTATGGGTGGACTTCCCACACGTGCGGGCCCTGTGCGATTCCAGGCAGTACTATGCGATGTACGTCATCGTATTGGATCTTTTGCTGTACCATGAGCCTTTGGAGAAGACGCGTAATGAGCGACTTGAGAAGATCATGCTTGCTTCCGACTTCACCGATCTCGCAGGAGCTCCAAAGCTAGTCATGGGTCTTCAAGAGCGTATCCAGCAATTAGAAGAGATCAAGACTGTCTTCCAGATCAACGAGAAATACCTGGACAAGCAAGGTTGGGAAGACAGAATTGAAGTTGAGAAAGACTTGGCTGTCTACGAGGACGAGCTCTTCTTCGTCATGAAGGCAATCACGACCGCACAACGCAAGCAAGATGATCGTGCTCAAGCAAGAGATTCAACTGGACTTTTGCGCATGTATGTCTCTGCATCTGACATCGTTTGGCATCTGCTTCGCGAGGGCGCAGAGTCACTAGCAGAGTTCCAACTCAAGAACGTCGCATTCGACCGCACAGACAACAACGATGGATCCAACTCGAACTCTTTGGAGATTGAGCAAGTGCGAGGTCTGAACTTGCTACCTAACGCCCTGTACCCAGAGATGATATCGCCTTTCCTAGAGCAAGATCAGACTCTGCCTGAAAACGCCAAATGTCTCAAGGTCTACTTCGTGGCACTTGAATCGATCGCAGGTATTCCTGTAGTGGAGCACTTTGAAGTTGAGCTCTATCCGCTAAAGGTGCAGTTGGAGTACCAGATTGGCAAGAAGCTGTTGCAATATGTCTTCCCTACGTACGGTGACAGCAAGACTGCGAATTCGTCGCCCTTCTTACTCAAGCATACTCTGCCGACTCAGGAGGAGGAAGACGCGGAGACTGATAGCATCATTTCTGGAGCGACAAGTATGAGCGCCTCGCTTTCAGCTGATGACGCCGCTGTGGAGGCGCTCAAACAACGACTTACGCCTACACTTCAGCTGCCCGATCCAGTACAGAAGTCTGACGCAAAGAGGAAGAGCTTGGTTAAGCGCCCAAGCGCTCACTATTTCCGTTTCTTCAAAGACAACAACCCTTCTCGTAGTGGTACAGAGCTTCGTCGCACTCTTCACCCGAGCTCCGCATTGGTGGTGCCTACATTGGGAAACAGCTCCAATACCTCCACAAGACCAAGCTCCGTCCGGTCAAGTACTACCAACTCAAGCCAGACTCTGAACGAGTCTGATCGAACTGCAAAACGCTTTGCACTCTACCGCACCGGCACCAATCTGGCGGAGAAGAAAACGAATAAGAAGGAAGCCAGAAGTGATGATCTGACTGAGATGATGAGTCGTGCGAGCGAGTACATGACAGTCGCTTACTTCAAGATTCCGTCCATGGTACTATGTCTTTCCTACAAGGGCAAGAGCACACGCAACTTTGAAGATGTCCATGACCTGGTCTTCAGGATGCCCACAATAGAGTACCGCAACAAGACATGGTCTAACCTAGACCTCGTCACGCAACTCAAGAAAGACGTCTTGAGAGCGCTCCTCTCGCACGCCGGTACAATCGTCGGCAACAAGATCTCGCACCACCGGCCTTCAGCCAAAGCACAATCACGTCTCCGACAGCTCGCCAACAGCAGCACGATGCTCAACACCTCTCCCGATCTTTCAGGCACCGATTCGAATTCCATGCGCGACCACTCACCCGGTGGCTCCGACCTCTCAGCCGAAGACCGTATGCCCCGTCGTTCTTTCGCTTCCGGCCGCCAAGGTAGTCTCATCAGCACCGTCTCGGAAGAAGGCTCGTCTCTCCAGTCGTCAAAACCACCTTCGACGTCCAACCAAGCGCGCTCGACACACGGTTCCATCATGGGTGGCCTGAATCATCACAGCAACGGACTAGGCCCCGAAGATGTGGATGACGGACGCGCCTTTGCTGATGAACTGTCAAGGGTAGACAACACGGAACCAGTCCACGCAAACCTCATTCATAGCCTGAGTAAACACATCGCCGGTGTCAGCGCACCTTTCGCCGGACATATGAGAGGCAGAGCGGGTAGCGGTGCAGCCAGCATGAGGGCTGCGAGTGTAGCCACTGGCATTAGTGGCGTCAGTGGTATGAGCGGACGGGAAGGCAGCGTCATGGAAGAAGACACCGATGGTCCGAAGACGAAGAAGGCGAAGGCTCTGGGCAAGAAGTTGCTTGGTAGGGGGAACTAGAAGCTTCCCCAACATCACTGTTTTCCTTTTTTGTTCTGCATCATCCTCATTAGCATTATTTGGCGTTCCTTTGTTTCATTTGTAAATACTGGGTTTTAGACGGTGTGGCAGGAAGGATCCTTCTTGTCGAGGTTTTGTTTTGTATCATAGCGTTGCGAGAACTGGTGTCCTGGAGGTGTTGAAGTAGATAGTTTCCTGTAAACTCTGTCGTGGAGTCCTAGTATCAAGTCAAATAAAGATTACAATCCTATCTTCGTGTCTTCTGAGATGTTGCACTGTGTGGGAGGAATGTGGTTGTTCTCAATAATGAACCTTGTTCGTGAAGTCGCGAACAGTTTTACCCATGTCTTCTCCGTGCGGGGACAGGGCTGCGTGGCGTAGCTGACGCGACGTGAGGACGCGACAGGTTCGCGTTTGGCGGGGCTGGTCGGTGCGCGTGGGAAACGTCATTGCGGCACCCAGCATTGCTAGCTCGAAGTCGCGACTTCCGCATCTTCTTCCTACCATCCCCTCCGTAGCGGAAGGTGATGTCGACACACCCGGATACTGCGCCTTCGTCTTCATCTTGCGTTACTAACAGCTACCTCCTCTACTAGCTTTCAGTTCTCTGGTTTGGTAGACACTTGCGTCTGACTTTGGAGTCGACAACGAGTACGACAGCGACCATGCGTCTTGGATTGTAAACGCGCAAGCTCCTCAGATCACCATGGAGATTTCGCTACGCCAACTACTGGGCCCAAGGGTTCGCGGGAATGTCTCGAGACTCTGAAGTTGATCGTACCCGCCTGGGGGCTTCGAAGGCACCGGGATGCAGACCCTAACGCGAATCAAGGGTTAGCATCACCTACGAATGTAGGCAGCTACTCTCTAGGCTGCGCCATCCGTCTGTTCTGCAGTTGGAGTAAGCTACATCCATCCAATGGCTTCAATCATCACCAAGCGTCAGATTCGCCATGAGTACGGCATTGAAGCCGCCACCCTGACAATTCGACTACCCGGTACCATTAATTCACACGACCAATATCTGCGCTACCTTTATGTGCACGGCCATCAATGCGCAATTCACGCTGTGTTGCTGGTCCACGCTGTTGGACAGTGCATTCATAGTGCTCCCTTTACCGATATATACAATGCCTAGCCGCATCAGATCTCACGATCATAGTTCGCCTAAGTCCCCGCTTCAATCTCTCAACGCCTTCAAAAACCGAAGCAAAAGTTAACTAGGCACTTCGACAGCATATCGACGATCGAAATTATCGACCGCTCCAATGTCGAACTCTCCATTTTTCAATACCTTACCGACCGAAGTGCGCGATATCATCTACGACTACCTCTGGAGCGATACGAAGTGCTTTATCCAGCGGTACGATACCAAAGACTACAAAGTAGCCTATGATAGAAGGCACGACTCGGTCGAAGCACCAGCCGCTTACGGTAAAGCCCCATGGCTTCTTACCAATAAGCAGATGATGCGCGAAGGCATCCGGCAGCTACACCAGAAGTCAACGTGGCACCTGGATAATCGACTGTCAGATACATATCCCCAAAGCTATGTCTTAGACGCCATCACGCCATCAGAGTGCCACACGCACGAGATCTTCATCCGGTGCGACTGGCCGATGATCTTCGATGACGTGAAGCGGGTCTACCGGCTCAGCGAAGTAGCACGGGCTGAGATCAATAAAAGCGCCGCGACAGCTAATTCCTCGACTCCGCTAGACACTGTTTGCGTCAAGATCCACCGCCCGAACAATGAACGACTAGCTGCCAACAGCGCGGCAGACTTTAGCTTTAACCTCTCTGGCCTCGAAATCTTATCTAGCCATACCGAGCTTTGTCGTCTCCAGGTGCACCTCGTTGGCGTTGTTGATGATACTAAAATGCTTGTGTGGTATTGGAGTTTGCGAGGGGAGACCGACAGCGCAAATAAAGCTAGGCGTCTGGAAGATCATTACTTGGATGCTTGGAAGAAAGAGCTCTCTCGTGTGGCCCAGCTGGTAGTTCCCGGGGGCAAGCGTAGTGGATATATGAGGGAGTACACAAAAGGGAACGGACGTTGTCTGGAGTGGGTTTGGGCGTTTGAGAAACAAAAGTCAAGCCATTGAGCTTGATAGATGGTGACGAGAACACGTGCAAGTTTTCGAGCAGAACATAGACAGTGAAGCTTGTTTATCCGTTTTGAGAGATCTAAATAGGCAGCGTTGTAGGCGCCTAAGCACACAATGAGCACACCACTATATGGTGCAAAATCTGTAGCAGATGAGAAAACGCTCGTTACCAAGATCTAATCGTCGCTCAATATCATGATAATCTTGGGCTGGCCACCTAATCCTCCGCAGGATGACCCTTCAGAAAGTCCTTGACGACATCCCTCAAACTCCCCCCCGATTTCTCAATCTCAAGAACCAAGTCCTTCAACTCCTCCCACTCCTCATCGCCGACCTTCTCCAATTGCTTCTTAGCGAACTCCCCGATATCAGCCCACAGTTCCTCCAAGCTGGTCATAGAGTTCGCCCCCCGAAAGAAGGTGTCCACCTCTTTTGGCACATCTTCATCCAGAATGACCACTGAGCTCCTAATGATTTTTCCCGTACCCCGTATACTGGTGCCGTAGTCGTAGCACCTCTTCACGAGATTACAGATCTCCTGAACCAGGTCCGTGACGTCTCCCAAAAGTGCTTCGTCCCCAGATAAGATGTGATTGTTCTCCGGTTCATTGTTGTCTTGGATGACACTCCTTCCGAACCCGACTAGAATGACTTTTGGTCGCTTGGCAGCAGCACTCCCGCTGTTCTGACCTTGTCCCTGAGGAAAGCTGATGACGATGCTGCTACCACCGAGGTCTTGATGCGCGATAGATGGGTTGCAGCCGTGTTGTAGGAACCAAAATATATCGTACATCTGCGTGATGACAAGCCAAAGAAGAGCCTCCGGAAGCTTGGCCCGAGAATCGAATAAGGAGATTGTATCGAGGTCACAGGACAGCGGTGCAGCTTCCATGGTTAGCCAGCCCCACTCTCCCTCGTCCGTGGTATCCATGTCGTAGTGGTCTAGTATCTGCGCACACTGCTTACCGCCACTGCGCGCGTACGCTTCGGCCCGTATTTTTTGAAGAGTGCGTATTTCTTTATTCATCCTCTCACGGTAATTGGCGATAGATTCGGGAGGGGCGCCAGAGTCGTAGGCGTTGATCTTGAGTATGACGACCTCTTTTAGGAGCGCATCCGTAATTGCGTCCTCGTCACCTGTAACCAGTCTGGAACGTGCATCTTCTAGAGCGGATCTGGGGAGACACAGGCTAACTGCGTACTGGTAGGAGCAACCGAGTTTACGGAGCCAGACATATTTATCGGGAATGTGCGGTGGCTCCTTTTTCAGTTCGTCTAGTACTGAAGGCATATGTCGTCGTTCGGCGTGAGTATGGATCGGTTTTGTTGGATTTTAGGATGCCGGAGATGCGACGGAGATTCTTGGTCGCTGCTGGAGTAGTAACTTCAACGAATGGTGAAGAGCGATCGAATAGAGGGGGTAACGCCAGTTGATAAGCCGTTCCAGAAGTTTGTGACTTTCGTCACGAGAGCCCAAACTGTGTCTTTCCGTGATCATCAGTGGCAATCAGCCTTGAACAAACCTCTTGTCCACGACCTCTTCGCGGTTTGCCAGGTATCACGCTCCCACGGTCTTGCTAGGAATTGCGGTTTGACAATTTTGGCAATACCTTGGGCATCAGCCGGCATCGGGCTCTCTAACCTTCGCCCTATACCACGGTTTGGCAATCCTAGCAATCTCAATCTTCAACGCCGCCTCATCCACACCATGCTCTTTGATATATCCCTTCTCTTCCTCCAGAATATCATATTGTATCCATTTCAGAAAGTCGCCCAAAGCCCCCACATCGCGCTCAACATCCTTCTCGCGCAGCACATCCCAGCCTTGCTCTAACCGCTGCTGTGAACACCACGCAGCTGCTACCGTTGCGGCTGCTTTTCTTCGCTCTCTCATGATATCGGCGCCTTCATGTTGTTTCGGAACGCGGAAGAAAGTAGGCTTGAACTTTCCTCCTTTGCTCTTGAACCATAGAGAAGTGTCGCCGTTGTACTGGGTAGGTACGGGCTTCCAAACGATGCCTTCGCCCAGACCGGATATCCCGAAGGATGATGCGAAAGGGCACTGAGCGGCAACATCCTCGGTCATGCGTTCGACTTCTGATACTGTGCGTTCGTAGTCGTCAGGGTAGAGTGTTGTGTGGAAGACGCCGGCTCTCGATGCGCTGTAGATGTCATGATCCGATAGAGAGATGTCAGAGTACTCTTCGTCTTTCTGCCATGTACCGTTGATGTTGACCGAGACGATGACGAAGCGACGTGATAGTTGTGCAATTGCCACGTCTTTTTGTATCTTATCGCCTATCCATTCGCCGGCTATCACGACGGGCAAGTCTTCTCCCACTGTTTTGCTAGGGTATAACTCTTTCCACCTTTTCAGATACACATCTCGCAGTCCAAGTACGGCCGCGGTCTTCTCTGACATATCTGCTGCAAATCCTTGGTTGTCTTTCGCGACGGATAAACCAACTATGTTGCGCGACTGGAACACGATGCGGTTATCAGGATATACGAGGATATCTGCGTGCGTGCCATGAAGTTTGACTGTGCCAATGAAAGGTATAGGGTCCACAATAATGTTTGCTTCTGGATGGGCAGGGTCGCGGTTCAAGCGCCGCAGCTGCTCGATGATCTCAGGAATGTGTGTCGTGATCTTAGGGTACAGCGTCGACTGTGCGGGGTCTGTAGTTGCCATGCTGGATCCGCCCGCGTTGCACTGCGATCCTCCTGATCGCGGCTAATCAATCTTAACATGGAGTTATTACTTGAAAGTTCGCACGTGAGATTAGAAAATATAATAAGGAGGTTTGTGAGTTAAGACAGGCGCTGCTGTGTCGCTTAGAAGCTTCTGCTGTGGCGTTGCGATACTGTTATCGATACGCGGCTGTCAGCACCGCGATCTTCAACACGTTGCGGCACCTTGAACCTAGCGTATCAAATGCCACGCTTGGGTGCGAATAGCTGCTATCATGTGAAATACTGACGGTACCATCAAATCTAACACAGCAAAGCTGTGTTCGAGCTGGGATTTTCTTGTGCAAATTTGAATCATTCAACATTCATGACAGCTAGTCTCTAGAGCATTCATTACGTGACATCGTTCAATCTTCTAATGCGATTGCTCAAGCAGGTCATGAGATCTCTGCCAACTTCTACGTTCTAACCCGTCATGATGCTTCCACGTTCTTCCCGTCCGGTTGGCTGTCCTTCTTCTTGTCGTCTTTGTGCAACTCCGGGTTTAACGGATGCTTGGAGTCATAACCGACTCTCTTGACAATACCCAATCCTTTCGTCCTGCCCTCACGGAAGAGTATCCGATCGCCGACAGTCAAGTACTCTGGTCGCTGTACGAAGCGGAAGGCTACCTGTGCTCGGTCACCAGTGCGGATGTACTGGCGATCGATGTCGATGATGGCGCAGGTCTGGGACACTGGTCCAACGTGTAGCATAGCCTGGTACTTGGTCTTGATAGTCGTCGCGTGCGACAAGATCAAGACTTCGGCAACGAACTCGCGGTACACTTTCGGGGCTGGTAATATCCCAGTTGTTGGATCAGGCTTCTCAGCCTTGTGCAAAACGACCATGCCTTTTCGCACATCTTTCCGCCGAACGTTGCGCAGCGCGAGACTAGCAGACTGCCCAGCAGAGCATCCTGGAACTTGTATCCGTTTGCGCTCGACGGAACGCACCTTTGTGGTTTGAAACTGGCCAAGACTGTCGGGACCGATCAAGACTGTGTCGCCAGAATGTATTTCACCAGACTTGACAACACCTGAAACCACAGTACCGACGAAAGGTACCGAGAATGTGTCGTTGACGTGGAATTCCAGAGGAGCAGAGGCGTCGTAATTGCCGTGATGGGGTAGTGCGTTGAGGAACATGCGCACCAGGTCCAGGTTATGACCAGTGACATTGGAAACTTGGAAGATAGGACATATGCGACTCGACACAAATTGGGTAGCGGTAGTGATGCACTCCTCCCTATTGTTGATGAATACCGGTATCTTTCGCGCTCCTGGAGATTTGAGGATCTTGGACAGCTGAGTTATAGTCTGTTCAAGGATCTGTGGCGGACAAATGTCGATTTTGGTGATAACGACCATGACGGGAACGTTGAGCGCAAGTGCGATTCCGAGATGCTCTTTACTCATACCCACTAAACCGTTGTTTGCCGCGATCATCAACAGACAGTAGTTGGGCTCGCTTGACAGCAGCCCAAAGACGGTAGTCCGCAGGTATCTCTCGTGACCAGCGAGATCAGTGAAGCTGATGACCTTGGCGGATCGCCGTCCAATCTCTTCCCAAGTAAGTTTTCGACCTGCGACGTTCGACACAACGACTTCGCTCTTGCTGTCAAAGCCCATTATCTCCATGCCGACTGAGCTGGTTCGACCACTCTCGATTTCGTGTTTGTGGCGGAAGAGGTTGACGCGCGCTTTTCCGCGGCCATCGTCGAGGCCGCCTTTGACGAGGACACCGAGCATGGTACTTTTGCCAGCGTCGACTGTCAATTGTCAGTGTATATTCTCAATTGCGCCTGGAGGCACTCACCATTTCCTACAACTGCTATCCTCGTCTCGATGACATCGTCGACACTCTGCGGCTGTTGTCGCAAGATCATCTTGCCACTCAAGCCAAGCTCCTTCGCATTGCGAGGTCCGACTTCGACGTCACCGCCAACATTCCGCGTCATGAGCATCTTGTAGTCGGCTTTTATCTTCTCGCAGGCAACTTGTATCCTCTCCAAGGCAAACTTCCACTGGTCCTCAGTGAAGCCCATGGAGTCACCGCTGTCTTCCAGGCCAACATCGAACAGGGCCTCCCCATGGCCCTCGGCCAGGCGCCCCTGGATATGCTCAGCGAGCGCTGCGACGTTCTCTTCGGCGGGGTCGGTAAGGAGCGTCTTGAGGCGGATGTGCGCCTTGTTGTCATCGGAGAGGCCGAGCTCGTCGAGGATGCTCAGCTCATCGTGGTCTTCGAGGACGGCGGGGGCTTGGCCTGGCGGTCGGCGCAGCGCCTGTTGTTTCTGGACGTAGTCGGCGAATTCGCTGAGCGCCTGGTATGTACATTAGCTTGAGTACGTCGTCTGGAGCCTCAATAGGTAATCCGTCTAAAGTACGATGCGATCGCCTTCGTGCTACAAGAAGCCCCATTTCCCTGGTTGTACTACTCGGCGCGAACCGTGAGCCACCGGAATTGGTTTTTCCTGTACCATACTCGTTGTGTCAAAGCAACAGATATGTCTGGGGTACATCTGGGGCACAGCTTGGGGAGACATGGGCTTCCCTTGGTTTATTACTTACAGACTCGCCCTTCCGCCGCTCAGCTGGGCTCTGCTTAGGCTCGTGTCGGGAGGCCATATTATGCAAAAGAGCACGTGATTATGAAATATCCACCAGTAGACCTAAACTGAAGGTATTCGTAGCGACTGATGTACGTGGTGTGATGGAGGTATGAATGTGGGGTTGGGGCTGTCAGGACGTGTTTCGTAAACTCCGCCGTATTAATAAGACGTTTGGTATTCGCGGGAGGTGGAAGGAGTGTGAATATTCCATGAGTTGTCTTGCAGTGAGCATCGAAGGGTGGCAAGTGCTGGAATGGCGCTGGCAATGGCGATGGGGAGCTGCTAGGGAGATCCGGGGGCCTACTTATCGATAGAAGCCCGCCGGAGCCATGACGCTGAGACTCACGCGGTAGCGCGTCTTGACTCATCCCAGAACCACCGCCATTACACCACTCACAGCCTCCGTGGTCCACAATGACTGCGGCGTCATCCGTAGTGTTGTCGCTACAGTCATACGATACGTGTTTACGCCCTCGTATCGCTGAGTTTACGCGAGTCATCATCAAAAAGGGCGGAACACGAAAATGTCGCGACTAGGCAGCACTCCAACAAAGGCACACATGATAAAGAAGGCATAAAGTAAATGCATCATGGTTTGGCTATGAATTACAAGAGAACGGGTAGTGCCGTCGACGAGGGAAGTGTGCCCTCTCATGATGCCGCAACACCTCGTTCCCCGCAGTACTTCTCCACCTCTTTCCTCAGCGACTCGCGCTGGTGGTTGACTGTGTCCATGATATCGCTGACACCATTGATGGTCTTGCAGTACTCAAAGGTCTCCGCCATTTGCATGAGTACTGCTGTCAGCTGGTTGGGTAGCCACTATTGCGCGTCAGTAAGAGTAAGGACAGTCGAGTCGAGGAAGCACCTACAGTCACGATCGGGCTGCCACCTGTCGCAGTCGGGTGCGAAGTGTGCTTGAGGATGTATTCGCGGGTGAAGCACCAATGCCGCCAGCGGAAGTCGCGAACCTGGTCAAGAGCTTGGAGATAGAGCGCGGCAGAGACAGAATCGCCTTTCGCAAACTCGCGTACGCCCGACTGCTGAGCGCAGTCACGAACAGCCTCCAGGAACTCGCGGTGGTTGCCAGGGCGGTACTGGCGGAAGTCCTTCAAAATGTCTGTAAGGGGTGTCTCCGGCATCTGGACCTGAAGCAGGTTGTCGCACATGGGAATCATGCTGTCGTTGGCACCAGACTCGCCGCGGAAAGACATTGGCTCTTCGCTCACGCCCTCGTATATGACACCGTTGGGAAACATGGATTGTGAGGTGATGCCGAAGATGAACGTACGGAAGTTGGTGTAGCCTTGTGGCTTGCTACGGTTCCACATGGCTAATCTCGTCAGTCGCGAATTCACGCACCCAAGCAATGCACTTACTGTTCATCACGGCGTTGACGTTCCTGAGACCACCCACCAGAGTACGAAGGCCGTCGTTGAATCGCTCTCGGTCCTTGGCCAAACAGCTTTCAAGCATCTCAGAGGCACCTGTGACAAGCGCACCAGACTCCTTGACCATAGCTATGTGGACAAGAACGAAGCCCGCCTCGGATGAGGTGGGATCCAAACCGTGCTCGAAAGCGCGGATCAGGCGAAGGTTGTCGTACTCAAGCCCCCGTGATGGATCTTCCAGACGGTAGTTGAAGAGCGCATACGATCCAGCATACTCCATGAAGGGCTTGAAACCAGCACTGCGCACGCGATAATGTCAGCCATGTCATATACTCTAGTGTAAATCGTGATCCTTGTAGAGGTGGGTGTCCAATAGATTCCTTGAAGGAGGTGAAGCTAAAGAGACGAGGACATAAGACCAGCACCACATGAGGATAGGAGAAAGCATTGCTACTTACATCTCAGCAACCTTGACGATAGGTAATGCGATACATCTCGGCAGCGACTGTCGACCCAGACCATACTCCTCTCCCCTTACATGCCTCTCATGGCAAGGCTCAAAGAGATATGCTGAAGCCAAGAAAGAGTAGTCACGATACAGGGCGTTCATGACAACCAGGTCATCGCGATACTTCTCTACCTCTGGGGTAAGGTCAGGAAGCTCCTTGAGTACGGTGTCGCCGAAGGTGAAGTTGGCAAGTAGACCTGGCTCCCCTGACAGTGTCTTGATGGGCATGCGTTGCAGGATAGACTCAAGAGCAGCGAACTCCTTTGGTAGTTCAACGATGGGTTCTTGACGAGGAAGGAAGCCTCGTGTGGTGGATACCATGAAGGCGGGGAGGGAGCGGTCATCAGGACGGGTGTCCTTCATGACAGGGAAGTCAAAGGTTGAAGAAGACATGGTGCAAAGAGGTATTGAAGAGTGAGAGAAGTCAAAGATGCTGAAGGTATTCAGGCTTTGATGCTGGATATCTTGTCCGAGCGCCGAATGTTGGAGTTGAGATGAAATTCAACTTCTGTCAACAGCGACGGCGACAGCGAGCTTATATCCTTCGAGGCCGGAATCAAAACCGGCCACGGAAAACCACCGGCCTCGTCAAGATAAGACGTACGTAATGGCTGGATCACTTGTCTCCATCAGCAGACTTTGACCCGAAGGCATCCTGCGATGCCCGGCCTCGATCCAGGAGTTCCCCCTGATGTCCTCGATGACTTGGGAGGGTAGGCTCGTCGCCGCCAAGACTTGGGTCAAGCAGAGGAACAGGGCAAAGGCGGCGCAACGGAGGCTACTCTCCTATTGCTTGAGATGTCACTGGAATCTTAGAATGAAAATTCCATTATGCTGTCAATATCCTTTCCGCAACAAATGCGGTACGCAGCTGGTGATTCAGTCTCTATTCATGAAGCATGCAACTTATTACTATCAACTAGAAGTTAGGATCACAGTACATTCAAACCTTCTGCGGCAGTCAACACTCTTAAAAATATACAATGCAGTTTCTCAGCTATCTAAGGCAACTACAACCACTTTCTTCTTGCCCGTTCTCAAAGGCAGCCATCACGATGCCGACTACGGCGGTGACAACGCCTTCTGAGTCGGCCCGAATTGCATTATCGCACACCAGAATGGCCAAAACGTGTACAGTCGCGATGACAACGATTCGCATCAAACACAGCAAATCACGGCCCAGGGTTTATTTGATGACACACACGACATGCATCTGCGATGGTGTTTGATGACTATCACGAGTGCTAACAGCGGCTCGGTTGGGAGCCAACCAGAAAAACTACCGATCAAAAGGGCCGCGGAGAGCCGCAGAATCGGCCCAACATGCGCCTCTGGTGGGTCCGATTCAACTGCTGTGATTGGTCTGGCCGGAATTGTACCTCTCCTCCAACATCAGATGCATCAACAATTCGATACCTTTATACACATAAAACAGCTTGGAACTAGATTAATTTAATTAAAACATACTCTTGAATGTCCTCTGGATGCATTCCAAATTTTGATCCAAGAGTTCAGCACCTTCTGCAGCCAGCAAACGACATTGCTACACCAGATGTTGTTAATTCCGGCCTCGTATTCCTGCTCGCTGAGATACCTCACTAGTTCGTTACTACCGTTCAGATTGGGAGCAGGGGGTCAGAAGCGCACTGATAACGATTTCTCCACGGCACGCCCTACCACGCCCTACACTGAAGTGGACCCCGCGGTACTGTGCAACGATCTCTGGCTCAACGTCATGGTTCTGACGCTGCGAAGTCGTTCGTTCTTCCTCATCGCGCCCAAAGATTCGATGACCACGAAGCAGAAATGTTTTGCAGCGAGACGAAGATGTTGGATACAATTATCGTATTAGAAAGTGGTTACTAGCTACAAGCTCTAGCACTTGCTGATTACCAAATTTCGAGATCACTACAACTATGCCTGCTAAGGAAAACACCTCAAAGAAATCTAGGTGGTATGTCTGTCATCTATGCGTGCGCATTCGTATGCGGACTCTTGCCTCAATGAGTAACCGTCATATCCTACTCTCCACCACTCCCTCATTCTCACTCTAGACAAGCGCAGCAGCAATTCCCATAGCTCCAGCAACAGCCATACCCGCACCAGGCAGCATCGCCATCGCAGCACCAGTGTAGGTCTCCATAGGCGAGCCAGTAGTAGTAGCGTCGACGCCCGAGGTAGGTGTCGCAACAGCAGCAACGGTCTTGAGAAGCTCAGGTGTGGTCGTATAGGTCATAAGATCGCCTCCAAAAGCGAGAGAAGCGCTAGAGAAGGGGAGTTCAGAGACGGAAGATGCGCCTTCGAAAGCGACGCGGTCGGATGCTGGGGCAGATGGCTCTAGAGAGGCGCGGTCGAAAGGAGCGAGAGGGCTGAGGACACTGGAAATGGAAAGTTAGTACGTGTGTTCTTTGGGCTGGAAAGGAGAAGAACTAACCCATCGATAACATGCGCCACACCATTAAAAAGAATAGTATTAGCATAAACAATCTCCGCGCCATTAACCCAAGCCCTCCCATCCTCCAGCACCGTAAACACCAAATCCGCGCCCTGCAGACTCTTCACCGTAACATTACCCAGCGCAGTCGAGAAGATGACATTGCTAGGAATAATGTGGTACTTGAGCACCTCCTGCAGCGTCGCCTGGTCCGCGGATTCAAGCACAGAGCCAATGGATTCGAAGGCCTCGTTGGTGGGCACGAAGATGGTGAAGTCGGAGATGTTGAGGCCGGTGGCTGAGGGGCTGGAGAGGCCGAAGTCGATGGCGAGTTGGGCGGCTTCGAGGGCGGCGTTCATGGCGAAGTAGCCGGAGCGGTAGGTGAAGAGTTGGAAGGGCGCGCCGAAGGAGAGGACCGTGTCGATTTTGTGGATTGTTATGCCTTCGCCGAGCATGATGTCCTGCGGGTTTGTGTTAGTACCTTTGTGCAAGGAACGTCGTTTTCGAAGATCAGTATACTTACAGCTTCAGTAACCGTAGATATGGTTTGTTCTCCAGAGATGACACAAACATCTTCTCCATTCTTGACGAGCTCATTGTAGGCTCCACCCGTAAAGTTGGAGAAAGGCTGGATTTCGTTCACATACGAGCTGTCGAGGAGTGTCTGCGCAAACGTTGGGATATCGGTGATGACGCTAGCCGGATAGACGCCCTTGAAGACGTGGTTGGCGAGCAGGGCGCCGATGGCAATAGTATCGTTCTTGTTCTCAATGGCCTGGCCCTCGGGTACATCGCGTGGTACGGCTGCGAATGCATCGTTTGTAGGAGCGAAAATGGTGATGTTGGAAGCGGCATTGAGCGTGTCTGCAAGGCCATCCACAAGACCAACGAGCTCGAGGAGAGTGCTGAGATCGGGTTGTGAAGCCAGGAGAGCACCAATGTCACCCTGGGCTATGCTGGTTCCTGCCAAGATGGCGTAGGAGAAGACTTGAGATGGACGCATGGTGATCGTTGGAGGATGAGGAGGTGTTGGAGAAGATAATGTTTTGTAGGCCCTGAAGTTGAAGATGCGATGCTGTGATGTCGTCCTCAACCCCA
>Ga0265798_10004324_pt1 | contig 19696 bp, 17 predicted proteins | sample P3T30metagenome_FD_192430 | JGI IMG/M metagenome (GOLD analysis project Ga0265798, IMG submission 192430) | Plant litter microbial communities from East Loma Ridge, Irvine, California - P3 T30 | ecosystem: Environmental > Terrestrial > Plant litter > Unclassified | place: USA: California... | reverse complement strand
ATCGAGGACCTCAGGGCAAGCCAAGACCCTGGCTGGCAATGGGGCAACACGAACAGTCAGCGAGTCACCGGCTTTGGAGGCAATCAGCTGGCCACAGCCAGGCCTGGCTCGAGCCTGCATGGCCTACTCAGTAGCAAAGACTCACGGCTACAGTCGCAGTCTACCGCCGTTTATGATCTTGAAGGCCATGCGTCATTTGGGAAAATGCTCAAGGACACCCAGAAGAGAAATCGGCGGAGTAAAGGCATGTGCGAGTCCGCCACGGACAGCATGAAGGGAAAAGGTAGCAACTCCCATGGCATATCTCTTGACGACCTGGACACGACTGTACGCCAATCAAGCCACCGTGTGCGCGACCCTAGTGAAAAGCTTCCTTTGTACGACTTTCAAGATCCAGGGCGAACCACACCGGTTGATGGTATCGCCGGTTGGGGAAGAAAGTACAGAGGCACTGACTTCTGAAGCACTTTGCAAAATATAGATGTCGCCAGGGCATTCCACATCAAGTTTCAAGTAACGTGTGGAAAACAATACCGCGACTTTAGTGCTGAAAGGGTAGTACTTGACAGAAGTGCGTAGGAGAAGTTCACGGCGTTTTTTCGTTGCAAATCCTAAAGCAGCAATGAGATCACGTTTCTCAACAAAAACCTTGACGAAATTCTTGCCGAGATGCTCAGGTTGTTGAGGCAACTGCAACCCACCCACCTGCTCTTTCCCAAAGTCCACTCTCTTTCACCTACTTGCACGTCACCTCACCCGCTACAGACTCAGCAATGGCCAAACGCGACGAGAATCACGACCTGCCCGCGATGACCCGCCTCGAGGAATTCGCCTCCAGCGCGAGCTCAAGAAGTACTTCTCGGTAGACCTCTCTTTGTGCACACTCCGAATTATGCTAACCACTCCCGAATGCCGACAGAGTATACAGCAACCATCTACGACTCCTCACATCCAACCGCCTGCGGCTTCGCACTCTTGACGTGCCGCCAGCCCACCACACCACGCAGCGCCATTCGGGAGGTCATCGTCATGCGCGCCATCGTGTACGTGAGCGCCGACAAGAAGCGGTGGAAGGTGCTCACGCAGAGCAGCGGCGTAGCGTATGGCGTCCTGGCTGCAGGAGTTTAGCAAGGACTTGGAGCGCGAGATGGACAAGATGTGCGAGAGGAAGAAGGAGAGTAGTGGGCTGTTTGGGGAGGCCGTTCTGTGAGTCGGACAGGCGTGAGAGACGTGCTTTGAGGAGACTACAATGAAGTTCGTACTTATTGTATCGCCCTTCAGGACACACTGAACGCGAAAGTCGGCAACCCAACAAAAACGAGCCTTTTCGTGCTGTGGACATGATCTAAAGACCGATGATTCATGAGCTATCATCGTGCGTCGCCAGAGAGCGCGGGAACAGCAAAATAATATAGACGACTCGATTCATTTTGAGCTTTTTCTACGATCCATGCAAAGGATCCTAAAAGGGTATCATGAGGCCCAAAGAAACAACAATGCAAAACCCACCCAGTATGCACAACCGCAGCCTCAATCATACCTTTCCCAAATCTGGAAATGAAGGGATTCGACGTTCCCTGAGCCCAACAACGCCAGCTGTATCGCAGCAAATTTATATATAAGCCAGAAAAGAATGAGAACAAAAGTCATAGCAAGCGCTCGCGTGATTGCTCCCCTGCATTATGCCAAAGAAAGAACTGACGTGGTGTGTTGTGAATATTTCACTTGCACCACCGTTCATAAAGCCCATTTTAGCTCGGTGTAAACTCCTGGTCGGAATCATTGTCCGATGATTCGCATTTCCTTCGTATGCGCGTGCGAGGTTGCTATCGTCGTGCGCCGCCGACTTCGACTGAATGTGGTGGTCGTTCAAACTGTATCTTCCGTCTCTTGATGCCTCCCTGCGCATTGTCTTCTCCACCCGTAGATTCTGCATTATAGTCGTCGTTGTAGCCCTCGCCGTAGCCCTGAAACGCTGCGTCTGTGTACTGTCGTTTCGACCCTGATCGCTCCGGTCTGATGCCGCCGCGGCCGGCGGAGCTTCCTGGGGTCGGGGCGGCAGACGTGTGGGGTGCCGGTCGATGTGGCGGCGCGTCTTGCGGCTTCGGCTTCACTGCGTCGTCTGTGCCAATGTATGTCCTATATCGCGCGGCATCTGCGTTGGGTAGCGGTCCGGGTGCCATGCCGGCGAAAGCGCTGTCCAGAAGATCGCCAAATGCCGAGTCCAGCGCTGTCTCCTCGGGGTTCAGCGCTTGGTCAATCTCCTTCCCTCGCACGTGAAGGTCGTTCCAGACCTCCGCAGGGTAGCTAGCTGGTGTGGTAAACGCATTCTCCATCTTGACCGCCTTTGGCTTGCCCGCAATCTGCATCTGCTTGATGTGCCCCTCGTACGATTTCCGCAGTTTGTTGATCTTTTCTCCTGTCACTGCGTCTGTCCGTGCTACCGACCTGGCCAGGTCTTCCAGACTGTAGAGCTGAAACAGGTTTTGCGAGCCGTGCGGTCGCGACATTCCACACGTGGAGTCGGCGACCTTGAACAGCAGCTCCCCACACACGCCCTCGGCTGCTTTCAGTCCGCCTCTTTCTGAGAACTCCAGCTGCCCTTGCCGGTCGTGGTTGGAGCGTGTGTGAGTGGATTCACTGTCCTCCATCATCGCATCGCCATCGCTATCAACAGCCGCAGAGGACAAAAGACCGGCAGTACTCGACGGCGTGGGGAACGGCGGCGGGTTGGGCTGTGTGAGGGACTGGGACTGTGACATGGCGGCTGAGGCGGGCGGGCTCTTGTCTGAGGGCGCAGCAGTTGTATTCATGGCAGAAGGTCCATTTGCTTGCGGATTCATCGGGGGGTACGGTGGAGAGGTGGGCGTTCGCGGGTGGGCAGGCGTCTTTGTGTGGCCGTTTGCCAAGGCGACGACGTCAAAGGGCGGAGAGGCCGGTGAGAAGCGTCCTTGTTGGTCCAGTCTCTGGCGCTTGACGGTGTGCTCCGACATGAATAATGCGCCCGAGTAGGCGGGCGCGCGTATTGCCGACGGGCTGCAGGCGCGCAGAGACGGGGTGAGGGCGAGGGCGAGGGTGCTGCTGGCGATGCGCGCTTGGCGTCTTCCGACCGCGGCAGCGAGCGTGGACGACCCTCTAGGCGATGCGCATGGGATGTGGTGAGTGTCCCGGGGCGGTAGGAGGGGTTGACGGTGTGCGTGGTGGTGAGTGCGGGTTGGCGGTGGTGGAGAGGGTGTGTCCTGGTACTGTCGACTGGTTGATGGTTGGAGCCGTTTGGGCTGCTCCATGGGTCGCACGTGACCATGCCGACGGTCAATGCATTTCAAGGGCCGGCCTTTAATTAGACCCCCAAGCTGTTACAGACCCACGCAGCGACAGACAAGTGAGGAACAGTTTCACCACGTCGCCTGCGCAACCCAATGCCTCTACTGCCTGCCGATGGCCAGTATGGATAACGCCGTGCGCGCTGGCGGTGCCGCACCAAATGCGCCCAATGCCGCCGCGCCTATCCAACAACCGAAACCCCAAGCCTTGCCGTCGCGATCAGGACCCAGCTCAATCCTCGTGTCCCCGCGCCAGAAGGGCAATCCCATTCTCAACGGCGTCAAATCGGTCGCCTGGGAGTACTCAGACATTCCTGCCGACTATGTCGTCGGTGCCACAACATGCGCGCTCTTCCTATCGCTCAAGTACCACCGCCTGCACCCAGAGTACATCTACAATCGCATCAGAGACCTCAAGGGCCAGTACAACCTGCGAATACTACTGACCATGGTCGACATCGAGAACCACGAGGAGCCGCTGAAAGAACTCTCCAAGACGTCGCTGGTCAACAACGTTACTGTGATGCTGTGCTGGAGCGCCCAAGAAGCAGGCCGCTACCTGGAGCTCTTCAAGACGTTTGAGAATGCTGCGCCGACTAGCATACGCGCGCAACAGTCTTCCAGCTACTCCGAGAAGATGGTTGAGTTCATCACAGTGCCTCGCAGCATCAATAAGACGGATGCCATTGGCTTGGTGTCCAACTTTGGCAGCATTCGTACGGCCATCAATGCTGGGCCTGAAGAGATCGGATTAATTGCTGGATGGGGTGAGAAGAAAGTCCAGCGATGGTCCAATGCCGTCAGGGAGCCTTTCAGGATTCAAAAAGCTGGCAGGAGGAGTCTCGGCCGGGATGACACCCGGGCGACCATGTCGAGAGACATCTCCATGGCAGAGGGTGATAGATCTTCGATTGATGCAGAGCCATTTGCGAGCGACAGAGTGGACGGAGCCTTGCCGCTTGCTGATGAGATGCGAAGAACCGCTTTGACGTCTGCTGCTAGAGGGTCAGATGCAGACCAAAGACCAAATTATCGTCTAGCGGAGGACTTGAACATTGGACTGGTTGAAGATGGTGAGGTGTCGATGGAAGCGCGATTGGGTCATGCAGCTGCTACGGATGAACCACAAAGTCTCACGTCGAAGCCAGCAAAGAGGAAGCAAGTCGAGGAAGACCTATCTGAGGGTGTTATGGCGGCCCTGAGTAAATTAAGAAAGTAGTAAGCACACGTCCTTCAGTCACCATCTGTAGATAATTTTCTAGGCTGTTTGAACTGTAGGTCCACGGCGAGCATTTGAATGCCTTGCGACATGCGGGCAGGCCAATCATTCTCGCAAAGTGACATCATGTGACAAACGCATCCCATGCTTTGAAGGGGCCTTCAGATCTTGTCCACACGCACTCCGTTGAGCATGGTGATAGATGCGGTAGCGTGCTCTCGCCTCATTGGCGTTCTTTGCCCTGCAGCCTGACTAGCCCTTCCCCACATTCGAGCAAACACTCCTCTTCGCCTCCACCACCGTGCACACCTGAAGCAATAATCTCAGCATCTCAATCACTTAGGATACACTGCTACGCCCTCTACGATGGGTCTTCATCAATTACCCGCAGAACTCCAACTTGAGATATGCACCTTCCTGGACAATATCAGTCTTAAAGCTGCGCGTGCAGTGTGCAAGAAGCTGCGAGATAATGCTTCGCCTGCTCTGTTCCGAAGCATTGTCGCCTGTGCTCGTTATGAAGCTCTCGGGGCCTTTCAAAACATCTCGATCAACTCGATTCTGCAGACCTATGTTAAAGAGATCGTTTTTGACGGCTCGATCTACAGCCCCGGGCCTGCGATGAATGAACAAGTCTATGAGCGAGAAGCTCAGAAGTTCGAGAACCTACAACAGACCTCGTTCTGGGGTAACAGAACTAGGTCTGTTTACTTAGTCTACATGGTCAGCGAATTGCAACTAATGCGCCACAGATGGAAGCGATACAAAGCCCTGTACATGGAGCAAGAGGATATGAAACTTGACGGAGTGCTTCTGCAAACTATGGCTAAAGGGCTGGAGTGGACTACCAACGTGGCATCCATCGTCTACTCTCCTCACCCTCACTTGCTACCCACAGAGTCCAAGGTCATGCGAGACCTACTTCCCCGTGGCACGCTAATTGATAGTCCACACTTCCATCCCTCCCAACTCTCTGCTCACAGCTCCGGTCATCCATTCCGTTTCCTTATCGGGGCTCTCTACGTCGCGCAATATACCGGAGTTCGTGAGTTGCGCATCAAACCACTTCGCGCAGGAGAGCCAGGTACACCCTTCACTCTGACCATCTTCGACTTCCCCGATGCGGTAGATTTCAAGGCCGGCGCATACTTGTTCCAACGGCTTGAGAGGTGCGAGCTACACTTCAAGTCCTGGATTGAAGAGAACGAAGTCGGCAAGCAGAGAATCACCAATTTGCGCAAGATGCTTGCTGCCGCCGAAGAACTGCGAAATCTCGCGCTCCACTTCACTGACAGCATGTCGGATCACGAGGCCATGGCGATTCTGCAATCAGGGTCAGAGCGCACCATGATCTCACGCCTTGGACTCGCTGGGACTTGGCCGAAGCTACGAAGCTTGAGCCTAGGTGGCATATACGTTCAAGCAGAACAGCTTCTGGACTTCATCAGACGGCACCGATACACTATGAACAGTCTGTTTCTCAGCAAATCCGGCCTTGATACCGGGTACTGGGCCGACATAGTCGACGAAGTCCTGTACAGTACAAGGATACTGTCTTTCGAAGTAGACAGGGTAAGAGAGATGAGGATCCCAGTGGGTGATGGAACGGTTGAGAGCACCGAGGAGCTGCAAGTATGGCATTATGAGGGCCATGTGAAAGTGTCGAAAGACGGTGAGAGGAACTTCGTAAGCGCAATACATGCATGTGGTTATCAGTCAGTATAGCTAATTGCCATAGGTGGATGTCAACCCAGAGAAGAAGTCGGTGTACTCGCTGCGAAACTTGTAAAATGCCATTACGAGACGTACTTCGGACCCCGGCCATTGTTTTCAATCGCTAGCTGCTTACGTCTTCTCGGAGATTGCGGCAGATTTACTACAGCACAAAGAACGATGTACTGCAAAACAATGTGCTTTACGACGTTCCTTATCGACGAGGAACGATCTCTCACTCGTTCACTTGAACATCAGGCTTGCGTTACGCGCGGCTTCGACATACGCAATTTGCAGCCTCGTCGGAACGTTTGTCACCCGTCTGCGGCCTTTCATGTAGCCCGTTGGCACGCTGACGTACACAAAGACACGCAGAGCCGCATTCTAAAAATGCAAACCCGCGTTTGGGGCTCTTTGCCTTTGACTCATTCAACTCGACCTGGGGTCTTGCAACGCAAGCCAAAACGCGGCATATGCATGCGACCTGCTTCCAGCTTGTCTACTTCGTATGTGGGCAAACGATTGGAAAAACATGATCAGCTGGGCGTTGTAGCCATGCGTGACCAGGACAGCCATTGAACGACCTTGTCCGATTGCTTCGTAGGGCTGGCGATGGGTTTGGATCAGGTAGAAACGTCATTCACTAATCGGATATCCGTCTAACCTTGTCCAGCAAGCCGGCCGCGGGTGCAGCCGAAAAGGAAACCAGAACTGCAATGGGAGAGAAACGCAAGGCTTGGTGCTGACCGCCAACCAGGTTTTTGGCTTGCATCATTGGTTAACCGACGCCACTTCCTTCCTGCCAACCTCGCGCGACGATCAAGACCCATCAAACTGATCATTCCGCTGATGAATCCAGAGCATCAGTTCATGTCTTCGTTCCTCATATCTGCCACGTCACGTCCAGATATGACCGGTGCCCTCTCCAAGCGACCCGGCACGCCCATCGCCCTTTTTGCTCGGCCTGGTGGACAGCGTAACAGCACGTGCGATTTCATCCTTGCCCCTTCCTAACCGGGTCATATCTGCTGATCGAGTGGTCCAGTACGCCACTTTTTTTTCCCGGAGAACTAGGGTGTATCAACCCGCATCCGTTCCGCAGGATAGGCGCCAGCGAATGAGTTTCAAGACTCCACAAGCATGTCGGAGGCATATTATGTCCAAAATTACATACCCAAAGGAGCATCCGCATACCACGTACGTGAAGGCATATCGGCGCACGGTGCCTGAGGCTCACCTTGCTCCAAAGGGGCGAATGTCCGAGGGTCCGGGTTCTCGGACGGGGACACTGGTACCTCATCATATTTAGCGTACAGCTCCCTCGCCTTGAACTTCACTGCACTCCTTGGTCATCACGGCAAATTGACTCGGCAATACATAAGATTTCATCAATCGGTTCGACAGTCTTGATATACTTTTGTGTTGCACACTGGTCCGCATGATTTGAGCTTCCAAAGGACTCAGATTTTGCTACCGTATCTTCTAACGTGTAGTGCCACTCTTGGCTGGTCTTCTGTCTCTCACACTGAGCTTCAGTCAACCTCTACATCTTTCCACACACACCATGTCGAAGTTAGACCGTAAATTCCGTTCACGTCAGAAAGCTTCGACCCAGGGAGCTGCGATGCCAGGTCATCATCAGCCATTTTCCAGCAAATCGAATACTTCTGCTGTCAGTGCATCTTGCCCTGAGTGATCTGAAAGTTTAGTCACTGACCATGTACTCAGTCTGCGAAGTACAAGCAGTCTACATACAGCACAGCTCTCACCGGCGGATGGACATCTGAAGCCAGTGAAGGCCCAACGCTTCACGCTCCACGTTACGACAATTTCATCCAAGACGCGGATCTCGACCGCAGTACATACTACCACTACCCGAATTATACTAGTGAAGCCGAACAAATGCTCTATCAAGAAGTCCAACGGTCGGGAAGAGGCGTGGTCAACCCACCATACGGCCGGAGCCAGAGTATCCTGTACACTCAACTATTCGTACAATCTGGTGGGCAAAGCCAGCGTCGAAGCCACACCTCGACCAGGGAGCTACGCCCAGTCATGGTCGATCCAGCATATTCCTTTCACCAAAATTATGCGTCAAAGCCTCACCAAGAAGAATCGGTAGAATACTCGAACTTGACCCCGCCGGACCTCCTTGAGCGATTGAAGACTACCACGCGCCAACTCGCACGCGATGCACGCGAAACTACTCCTTACGATGCGGTCGGCTACGTGGGACGACAATCGGATTACGAAAGATATGACGAGTATCCGCAGTGCCAATATCAGGACGAAGAAATTGATGCGACGATGTGGGCGTTCGACGACAGGAGCAGCATCACACTTGTTGAAGTGAAGGAAGACTGATGGTTCGAAGTCTCACGCGTCTCTCCACTTTTATACTTTCAATTCTTTAGGGTCAAGGGCGTTAGCAGCGAGGCTGTGTATTTTCAGCTACAGGCACCAGTCGATCATGAGATGGTTCATTTTCTGCGTTTGGCAGTATGGCGCTTTTGGTGTTGGGGCGGAGTATTCGGATGGCCTGGTATGGGCCTGGTGCCTGACCGCAGCATGTGGTTGAGATGTTACCGACCGCGAATGTTGCATTTTCAAGCCTTGTGCTGACGTTGGTGATTAGTGGGGTTCTACGAGGTGATGATTTTGCATGACACGCAAGTAAGAGCAGTGATAGCACATTGCAGGTAGCTTGACGATTATTTTCTCAAAGCATTAATATTGATTCATGTATTCACTCTGCATCCGTTTCTCGTCTCAGTCCACGTACACTTTCTTCCTCGTGGTGATGCACCAGGCAGCAATGCCAATGCTGCAGCAGAGCCTCGTTCCCATCAACCCCGGAGCAGCTGAACAGCTCGCCTACGCACACATGCACACTTGCTGCCGATCAATGTCACTGTTGCAATGGAAGCGACTCACCGGAAGAGTCATACTGTTTTGCCGTGCCGTCTTGCCAGCGCATTGCGTGCGCGTCGTGAAGGACGAAGCTGAGGGACAAGAAGTGATGAAGCTGGGGTAGGGCTAGAGGTGACGAAGCTGCAGCTGCAGTAGCTGTGATGAGCGAGCAGAGCATTGCGCCGGGTCATTGGCTAGCCATGGAATTGGTATGGAACGATTCATCTGTAGGGCTAACGATATGATCGTGCGTAGGGCTACAGAGTTGCGCCGAAGTCCGTACGAGAGTAAGCTATACGGACTCATCCCGAAGTGGACAGCAGCGATGCGGGTGTGTCGAATGTGATCAATCAGATTGACCCTATGAAGACTGATTGGCGACCTGCATCTGCATCGTGAGATTGCGGCCCGAAAGGCTATGTTGTTGTAGGACAGCTGGTCGGAAAAAGCAACGTGCGAGCAGAAGCATGTGTGATTCGTCACGTGGTCTCTGGTATCACCCTTGATAAGAGCCCCATACATGCAAATCGAGTGTTGGGTTTTCTTTCCTGGGCTCGGATCTCAATGGTATGCATATGCGGCTCTGTTATCGGTGTGATAAGGGCTTTGGGTCTTTGAGTCCTGCAGGAGAAGGGCAAAAAGGGCGAAGAGAACCCTCTGAGTAGCTTGCGTGGTTAGTCCTACAATAGATCGCCTAGCATCCTTGAGATATCTGGAAAGGTTTTGTGGGATCTCGCGACGTTGATGATACTATGCGTGAAATGCAATTTCGATGAAAACGATGGGGGTTCGGCGTGGAGCCATCGGGGATCATCCCCAACGGCTGTTCATCCACTCAGGCGGGGCATTGGGTAGAAGACGTACCGAGCGCGGGGTAACTAGCGCAAACGTAAAGGCACCACGACATCACCCTGAACATCAAGGCATCGTGCCATGCAGCCATTTCATTAGCTTTCGAAATGTGAGCCTCATTTTGCGAGGAGGACGATAACGTGTGGTCAGAATTGGGCATCATTGAGGCAAAAAAGGCAGATAGTCCAGTGCGAAGAGGCCGCTCGTCCATCCCACACTTAGCTGACGAGTGACAGCTCAACGACTTCACACACCGGTCTAGCCTCAGTGTACTATCATCCAGAAACAAGTTTCTAATGTCGAATGTCTCAGATGTTGAGGCTTACGATCATCCAGCATTGGTTATTGCCGTCGATTGGCTAATGTTACCATTCACCGTTTCCTGGCTTGAGACCGCCATCTCGGTCAGGAGCCAACATCGCCTGATTCACGACCGCCTCATTCTCGGTCAGATGTCTTTGAAGTCACCATCGATCACTAGCAGCTTCCCGGTCTAGAGCGCGTAGGCGTCGACTTGTCAGCCATCATCTTGGTATCCGACTCCCGACGAATATGCGGCAAGCTTCACCGGAGATCATCTGCTTGCATAGCCACGACTAATTATGGGAAATTCGCGTCAGCTGCCCCCATAATTGTGACAACTCAAGTTTAGCATCGAGTCAGTGTTCTCAAAATACATCTGGAGAAGGCTATGCTACGCTTCGCCGTGGAAATGGGGGATATAACAACGAGGATATGGGTCGATGTATGCTTCTTGATGAATGGAACTTCTATATTGTTCAGCCACGCCTCTTGTTCGACTGGAAATAGGCACAGTTCTGCTGAACGCTGTCTGCGACTAGTCTGCCAAACTACCGCAATGCCAGCGCTTGGTGCCGCCTTTTTCTGGGAGAATTAGGTTCCTCCAGAACTCTCCAGCTGTTCTCGCTGCGTTCCTCATCCACCCGACCTCCTGCACCCCACGGTACATTCCTTGGCACTCATATCACGATTTGTTCGTTTCACTTCAGGCACGCAAGAACTTACCGCCGAAACTGGTCGACTGTATTGGCCACTTGTCGTCTGCCTCGAGAACAGCCTTGCGGTGTTGCCCAATTTCTGACACCGGTTAACGGATCGCCAAGAACACTGCCACCCATGGCCAGCCTCCGGTCATGCATACAAGCATGCTTGGGAGTTTGCCCAATGTTGACGCTCTCTAACAGTTAGACTTGGATGAGTCCTTCGTTGCACATTTGGCGACTGTTCACTCGAGCAATATTTCCTCATTAGGTGGCAGCGGGCAGCGGTACCAATGACATCGGCATCCAAGTGGGAAAGGCGGACGAATCAAAGTCTTGGACCATGTTGTCCTCATGTGAGGCTAACGCACGTAGTTGCACACATTTTTCTGGCGAATGACTCCTGGAGACCCCACGGAACAGACTCGTTAAAGGATTTTTGCCTTCTTCCAGGCGAAGTAGTTCCGGACGACTGTCGCTAATACGCGCGGCCGACAAAGTCAATGACGGGATAGCTGATCCGGAACACTTTGCAAAAGGGCATAGGAAGGCGACTCGACAGGCATCATAATGCCTTGGCGTCAAGTCACTCTGTATTCCCGCAGTGTCTGCAGAGTATTCCTCGCGGACCAATGCACCGCGTCTTGACCAAGCAGCCAGAGGAAGTAAGCGGCAGCTGTTGTTGATAAGGTCCTCCTAGGACACTGTTATGTATCTCCAGTATTTGGCCTAGCTGTCCCCAGTGGCAAAGATGCGTCTCTTTCTCGAAACCAGCCATTTTTGCGCAGAGTGAGTCAAGCCCACTGTATGCATTGCTCTATCCTTCGATGTTACGAGTGTCGATGCTGACCACACTTAGGCTTAAGGTATCCAGGGAGCTACGGCCCCGTAAAGCCTCTCGACGTATTTCACGGTCCAGCACGAACACTACGACCGAAAATTCTGACACAGAACGCCCGCCAATCTGCTTAGGCGTCGTAAAGCCGCCGATTTCAGATACTGTACTCCCACGTTGTTCAGACGCTGCACAGAGCCCGCCTGATTACAACACTCTGTTCACTGAAACAGCTGCCGTCGCTACAACAGAAGACCGGTTGAGCAAGACCTATTTTCCTAGGATTTCTGTACAGTTCCAGTCGGTCTGTGCGGAACCATTTGTGGTAAGGCCGAGGAAGTCCTTGAGATCTCGTTACCGACAGTCAATCGAGAGCTTGAAGTACCGTAGCATAGGCTCGTGTTCAAAGCGACCGTATTCCGCTTCAAACGCAATTCAGCAGTACGAATTACAGGCGGACGAAAGTTCGGAGACCTCAGAGCTTCAGGGATCGCCTCCGGTTTTTGAGCTAGAAGACTCTACGATGGATCTTGTCAACAACTACTATCTGGATGTGCCATATAAGGAGCTCACCAAACCCAATTATGCTTCGTGGGAGCGGTTCAACCGTCGAGCCTTGAGTCCGCTATCTACCCCAGTGTATTCTGCACGACCAAATTCTGAAGAAAGCTTGTTGGCTGCGCCAGGTATGACGAATCGGTCACTGGAATCATCGCCTATCTCACCCGCCACACCGAGTTCTGCGACCACGCAACATGTGCCAGGGTATAACTCTTCAATCGTGAGTCCGATAACAGTGGCCCCATACCAGCTCTTTTCGTCGTCTGCGGAGAAGCATGTGAGTAGTAAAGATGTCGCCCACTACTTCGACGGACATCTTCCCACCTGGGACGAGAATACGTCCGTTAAGCCCACAGTAGTAGGGCCGATGGACGTGCCATGTGATTACTACGGCTCTCAGGAACATGCGCTAGGATTATCGCCAGTTCAGACGTCATACATCGACGCCGTCGAGAAAGTCCCAAGCGTCATTCATCATACGCCTACCCTGACAAGCTCGGCAGTTGACGTGAGGAGCGTCTGGAATGATAGTCGTGGTGTATCGTTTCATGGCAACCAAAGAGGCAATTCCAGGTGGTACAAGAAGCTCAGCCGGGCCATGCATATTTCTGGAAGTGTTGTGCAGCAGAACCTTCCAAACTTGTACGCACCGTCCGTGAACGCTGAAACCACTAAATGCGAAAAGCAAGGACACTGCCACCCGGTCGTGGACGTAGGGGCTTGTCACGAAGCTCTTTTCACTGCCGAGCTTGCCAGCGGCCGACAGCGTGTACTCTGGCCAAAAGCGTGCTGCTCGACTTGTGATCAGGAGTTTACTGGCAAGTAAGTTCACCGCTCCCTTGCTAGTGTTGTGCTAAGATGCTGACTCTAACGCACAGGTATGCGAAAGGCAATTGCGCAAGACATGTTCGTGTGAAACATGGCTTGATGACATTGACGCTTGACAAAGTGTGTCGTGTCTGTAAAATTGCATATAACCGTGCAGACGCAAAGCGCAAGCACGAGTGGAAGAAACACCGCCTGTTGGATTCTAGGCCTAACAAGAGACGAGACAATCGTCACAATGAGCGCTAGCCGCATCAGAACGATCGGCTGGATGCTGTTCTGATGTGTCCAGCGTCAGATCTAGAGCTGGTTATCTCCACTGGTAGTAATGTTCGATGTCGCCTGCGACGTTCTTCGATTTCCTTGCTGGACAAGTCGTTGTCCATGGTAGTCAGCGCTGGGATATGGGTTTCTCTTTCTTTTTTTAGGAACGCGAGGACGTTTTACACTTCTTGTATCTACTTTACACACTTACGCTTTGTCGCCGCTGGGTATCGAACAAGGTCCGACATGTCTCTAGGTATTAGTAGCTTATAATTCACATTACGTATTCACGAAGATTGTGGCTTCCTGTCTGCAGTTGATTGTGGTTATGCTGTTGACGAGTGACATTCTGTGATTTCGTGGTCAGCGGAGAGGTCCAAGGTGCACTCACCATAGCAAAACAATCGTGGAGAAAGCGTGACGTTGACTAGCGCTCACTCCGATTGGCCAGAGCGCCTGCCGCATCCAAATGCTTGGCGCTCGCTTTCACTCCGGCTATCAACTCCGCAACCTCACTACACCAACATACGTCATATTCAAGACTCTCTCAGCGACACCTCTCTCACCGCAACCATGTCAGACAGCACGACCCAACCCGCCGACTCCAACATGGACGCCAACGATGAGCTGGACCCAACAGTCGAGGAGGAGATCAATCACGACGCGACACAAGCAGACGCCATGAACATCGACGGAGCAGCCGAACCGGAGCCTATTGTCAACGGCGTATCAGAGCCAGTGCAGACCTTTGAGGCGCGGATACCAGCAAAGAAGGATGCGACACTACGGGAGTTCCTGGGGAAGATGGATGAATATGCGCCCATTGTAAGAGCTTACGATCGTCCGCAATGCGCAACTTCACCAATCTAATAATCAACGTAGATACCCGACGCTGTCACAAACTACTACCTCACACGCGCCGGTCTGCCACCGCCACCGCAGACATCGCCTCACCTCGCCCGCCTCCTTGCGCTTGCGACACAGAAGTTCATCGCGGACATCGCAGCCGACGCCTACCAGTTCTCACGCATACGATCCTCCAACACCACGAGTAATAATCCCATGGGCGGACTCAATGCAGGAGGACCACAAGGCGCAGCTGCGCCCGGTGGAGCGGCAGGCGGAAAGGACTCAGCCGCCAAAGCTAAAGACTACCACCTTGGCGTCCAGCGCGCAGGGTACGGCGGTGGCGGTCAAGGCGGCCAGCAGGGGCGTACGGTGCTCACTATGGAGGACCTCGGTATGGCTGTGGGAGAGTACGGCGTCAACATCAAGCGCGGCGAGTTCTATCGATGAGAGGTCATCGCCTGAGCCATTGAGTGTTGCGGTATGGGCGTTTGGAGAACGGAACAATCGGCGTAATCATGGTATGGCATTGCAGGCGTTATATCTCCTACGATGCAGAGGAAACATCAATCACTGGCGTGAACTACCCACAGAAGGGTCGGTCCATAACTGTACAGTATCGATACAAGAATTGCTTCTAGATAAATACGAAATATACCCAAACTCCGGCTGATGCATCTGTGGCGCAAGGCCTACTTGTTCTTCGTTTGCTTGTACGTGAAGTTTTTCCGTGTCCTACAACTCATCCGTTAGTCCAATGCCATTGTGCTTCCAAAGCCACTGAGTACATATGAAACGTACGGCGCGAATTCTCCCAGCTTGTGTCCGACCATGTCCTCCGTTATCGTGATGTCCTGATAATTCTTGCCATCGTGGACCTGGAATTTGAGGCCCACGAAGTTGGGCAGTATCGTCGCAGACCGCGCCTGGGTCTTGATCGGTGTGAGTCGTTCGCCTGGTTTCGCTCGCTTTATGGGTAGGCTGGGACGGTTTAGTGGTTGGTCGCGCAGCGCTGCATTGTGGGAGCTCACGGAACAATGTTAGGCCCTGAGAAAAGTCAGTCTGTATATTTGTTGACCTGAGTGCTTTCGCATCAAGATACTAACCCTTCCAGACGGATCGAGCGCAGAGTGCCCGCGTAGGTAACATGGCGGCGTACGTCGTGCAGTTCGGTCGGCGCCGTGCTTGCAAACGCTCCGTCGACGTCGATATCGGTATCGCGCCCCACACGGGCACGTGAGAGCGTAACTAGCGTGGCAGGCTAACGAGCTTGGCCCAGGCTGAAGCGCGACGACGCGAAGTGCCATCGATCAAGCCCAAAGAGGCGCTGCTGAGTGTTATAAGAGACCTCGCCGCCTGCAAGTCTCGCTCGAATCGTCTCTACGGGCACGTAACCAGGGAGTAATCACCTTGAAGTTCCAAAATCCGACCGCCCACCATGCCGCCGCGAGGAAGCGTGCAGCAGCGTGGTATGTCCCATCCCATATCTGAAGACCTAATCCGTACCGAGACTAATTGTTCTCCCAGATGCAGACACCATCCGGATCCTCATTGCCACAGACAGCCATGTCGGATACTGCGAGCTCGATGCGACGCGCAAGGATGACAGCTGGAAGTCGTTCGACGAGGTCATGCGCCTGGCGAAAGAGCACGACGTCGACATGGTGCTCCACGCCGGAGACCTATTCCACGAGAACAAGCCTTCGCGCAAGTCCATGTTCCACGTCATGCGGTCCATACGGCAAAACTGCCTAGGGGAGAAGCCCTGCGAGCTGGAGATGCTCAGCGACGCCAGCGAGAACTTTGGCGGCATCTTCGACCACGTCAACTACGAAGATGAGGACATCAACATCGCCATACCCGTTTTCGCGATACACGGCAACCATGACGATCCATCCGGAGAAGGCTCGTTCTCCCCCCTAGACTTGCTGCAGGCATCGGGCCTTGTCAACTACTTCGGCCGCACTCCTGAGGTCGACAAGATCTCTGTCAAGCCTGTCCTGCTTCAAAAAGGTCGAACGAAGCTTGCCCTGTATGGACTGAGCAATGTGCGCGACGAGCGACTCTTCCACACCTGGCGGGATGGCAATGTCAAGTTCTTCCAACCAGGTACGCAGAAAGACGAGTGGTTCAACCTGATGAGCGTCCACCAGAACCACCATGCCCATACACCAACGAGCTATCTGCCGGAGAACTTCCTTCCAGACTTCATCGATATGGTCGTGTGGGGCCATGAGCATGAGTGCCTCATTGACCCGCGGTACAATCCCGAGATGGGCTTCCACGTCATGCAGCCCGGTTCCTCTATAGCAACATCCCTCATGCCAGGCGAAGCTGTACCGAAGCACGTTGCCATCATGAGTGTCACCGGAAAGGAGTTTGAGATCGAGACGATCCGTTTGAAGAGTGTGCGACCTTTTATCATGAAGGAGATCGTGCTAGCCGAGGAGAAGGAAATCAAGATCAAAGAGCTATGGAGAGTATCCGATAATCGGAACAAGATCACCACGTACCTCGACAAGATAGTTACGGCTTTGATTGAAGAGGCAAAGAAGGAGTGGTTGGAGCTTCAGGAAGACCGCGAAGACGGCGATGACCCGCCGGAAATCCCTCTCCCACTCGTGCGGCTTCGCGTCGAGTATACTGCACCGCAACCCGGCGAGTTCAATGTCGAGAACCCGCAACGTTTCTCCAGTCGCTTCGTGGACAAGGTCGCTAATTCGAACGATGTCGTACAGTTCTACCGAAAGAAGAAGACAACGACCCGGACAGCCAAGAGCCGTGCCGAGATGCCAGAGGACTCAGTTATGGCGGAGTTCACGAATAATACTGTGAAAGTGGACCAACTCGTGCGGGAATTCTTGTCAGCTCAGACTCTCCAAATCCTTCCGCAAAACTCTTTCGGAGACGCTGTAAACCAGTATGTGGACAAGGATGACAAACACGCCATGGAGCACTTTGTTGATGAGAGTCTCACAAACCAGCTCAAGCACTTGATGGTCGCCAACGGAGTCGACGAAGAGGAAGACTTTATCGATCGGATGCAAGAGTTCAAGGCGAAGCTGGAAGAGGACTTCTCGGCCGGCAAGCTCCGGAAGACCAAGAAGTCCAAGCTGAAGCCGAAGCCACCTCTCTGGGATAGCGACGATAATGGTCACTGGGCTGCGCAGCCTGGTGCTCTCATCCGCTCTGATAACGAGGATGAGGGCGCCGAAGACACCAGTCTAGTTTCGGTCACCGCAAAGAAACCTGCGGCACGCGGCCGAGGTAAAGCCACGGGTGCCACACGACAAACTGCGGCAGCGGCAAAGAAGGCTGCACCAGCTGCGAAAGGTGGACGTGCCAAGAAGCGGGCCGTAGAGGAGGAGGAAGACGAGGAAGAAGACTCAGATGTAGTGATGATGAGCGACCCTAACGAGGAGAGCGATTTGTTCGTGAAGGAGACCAAGAAGAAGCCACCCACGAGGAAAGCACCAGCGGCTTCCAAGGCTCCGACACGAGCCAAATCTCCATCGAAGAAGCCAGCGGCCTCTCGCGCAAAGGCTCCAACGGCGAAGCAGTCGACGTTAAACTTTTCACAACCAGCTACGCAGCGCAGTCAGCCCACGCGGGCACCGGCGGCGCGCGGCAAGAAGGTACATGAACCTGTAAGTGACGCAACGTGCTCTACAATCTGCTGTTCCTGCTAATCAAGAGTAGAGCGAGGACGAGATTTCTGACGACGACGAAGAAGATGCTTTCGAGACGCCAGTAGCCCGACCCGGTCGGTCTAAGAGGTAGAGGACGGTTTCTCAACTCGACTCGGCACGGCTTCAATATGAGCCCTGCTGTGGGGGATCTGGTATCTATTAGGTGATCTGGGCATGGTACATACCTTCGCGTACAGCATAGCGATGGCGTTTGATTTATGAATGGTACTTTCATGAGAAAGATGTAGCATGAGCGACACATGGAAACGGCCGAGTATCACATTTCAAGGTTCTCTTACAATCATCGTGTGTGGCACAGCCACAACCTGCATTCAGCTTCTTTCCATACTTTGATCCACCTTCTCAGTCTTTTGTGTAGTGCGACTAGTCCGAGGAAAGCACGACGAGTAACGAATCGTCTCGCTCGGCCATTCCTATCCGTCTTGTCCAGCGTACCTTCCAAGCCTGATGCTTCCTGCCGGCCAGCTGAGCGCGTCAAGATGCACCTAAATCCATGCCTACCCAGCTTCCCTCTCTCCCTCACCAACACACTCATTTGTCTTCCATTCTCTTGTTTCGCCCTTCTTGTTCCGCATTGCTGCTGTTCGGCTTTTTGGATAGCTGACGCTCGTTCTTCGTTTTGCACCCTCCATCGATCAGCTCTGAGGTACGTTGCTGTCACCGTCCCCTTGCTCTCAGCAGCGAGCGACAGGCAATTGGGGCAGACCGGCACTGACGTCTACAGGATATTCGCATCATACCATCTCAACTTTCGTCACTCGTTCCACTCGACCTCTCATTGGCCCCGCAATACCCACGCCGCCTCACCAAGACGACGGCTCGTTGCCTGTCCCTCTGGGAAACGGACCACCCACCATGTCTTTGGCGTACAAAGTGGAGGAGCTGCTTGCTCTCCGCGACTCGGTCTCGGAATCAGCTGTGTCTATCGAACGGTTCGCCGATGAGGATGTGATCAAAGGTATGTGGGCAGCTCTCGCTTCTCTCCTTCACTTTCACTTTCACTTCACCCCACGCTTGCCCAGACTCATCTCACCTTTCGACTCACTTTTATTCGCATCGCCTCTTACTCCTCCGCCTCTCCTTCTTCATCACCTTTCATGGAGTCAAGCCCTGTCCTAACCTTTGTACTCTCGTAGAGCACGTCCTACGACCATCCGCATCCGCATCCGCGAACCTGACCAGCAGATCGTCAGGCAGAAGTCTGCGGCCTACTTCCTCGGTTGCACTGCCTCTTGCGCCACCTCCCGCATCAACTGCACCGACTGCACCAGTTGGCACACTCAAGAAACCGTCCCCCACTCCATCGATCAAGCGCGGCAAGGCCGAGAAGCTCCTCAAAGAGCACGGCAGTCCGCCAGGATTGCGAGTCACTGCAGGTGGCAGAATCGTACCCAGTGATCTCGCGCCACTTGGAACCTCCCGCTTCCCTGACAACGCTTTCAAGCCGCCGACTCTGCGCGTCGCCCCGGGCAACATGATGCCCATGCAGAATATGGCAAACGGCACCGCACCTCCACGCATCGAGCTCGTCGGCGGACAGCCAGTCATCTACATCGGTGATCGCATATTTGCTCTTCCAGCGATGAACCCAACCCCAACCACCGCCTTGGACAATGCTCCCTCGAACGATCCCACTG